>JADMIO011435000.1_pt1 | contig 32207 bp, 28 predicted proteins | sample 8958161 | NCBI WGS metagenome assembly JADMIO01 (sample SAMN16585339, study PRJNA669376) | soil metagenome | isolation source: Crop rotation soil | place: USA: Cullars Rotation, Alabama | collected 2011
GCCGCGACTTCAAGTCACGTGAATTCCAAGCTTCGGATCCCACTGTGCTGGAAAGAGCCCACGGAGAAGGCGCTGCGAGACCTTCGCGCAAAAGGCGTGACGACGATCGTGAACTTGCGCATGCCAGAGGAGATGGCGCGTGTCGGCTTCGACGAGGCCGCCCTCGCCAGAGAACTCGGAATCCGGTACGTGTACATTCCATTGAACGGCACGCCTGAGAATTCGTACGGACCAAGGGCCCTCGATGCGTTCGCCGCCGCGATGGCGTCGGCGGATGGGAAGGTACTTCTGCACTGCACCATCGCGTGGCGAGCGAGCCATCTCTGGGCGGCATACCTGATACGGGACCGGGGCATCCCTGTAGTCGACGCGTTGTCACACGCGCGTCAGATCAATCTGATGGACGAGATGCGGATGTCGGAGCAGCAGCCGCTCGAGGGATTTCTCGGCCACGCCATCCCCGAGATGGCGCATCCGAAACAATAGCCGTCGCGGATTATTTCGCTGCGCGCGCATACCTGGTGTTCCAGGGCTCCGGCCCCCACAGTTGCTGCATGTGAGTTGACGCTCGGGATCCGCTCGGGATCGGACCAGCCATGACGGCAACGTCGGCCGTACTCACTCGATCTCGCTCTGGCAGCGTCAGCAAGTACGATCGCTTCTTCTACGGCGGGATCGCCGTCGCGATCGCCTCATTCATCGCGAGTCACCGCGTCACTGCACACGGACGGTTCGGCCTCGGGGGTGCGGTGCTGGCGGCGGCGATGGTGACGGCGGGAACCGCGCTTGCCGTCGCCACCGCGGCGCGAGGAACGCCAACACCCGGAGTGGATCCACTGTTCTTTCTGGCGATCCCGATTTTCGACATGGTGCTGTTCGCCGCCTTCATCGTCACCGCCCTGGCAAAGCGGCGGGACAAGGAGACGCACAAGCGGCTGATGATCCTCGCTTATGTCAGCATCGTCGTGGCTGCCATGGGTCGCATTCCCATCATGCCGGCTCCCGGACCGCTGACGCTTCTTGCTATGTCGTTGTTCTTCGTCGCCGCAGGCGTGCTCTACGACCTGCTTTCTCGCCGGCGCGTTCACCAGGCGTATTGGTGGGGCGGGCTCATCATCGCTGTCTCTGTGCCGCTGCGACTGTTGATCGGGGCGACGGCTGCGTGGCGAGCGCTGGCGACAGTGCTGACGCGATAACGCCGGAGCCATGGCCTTCCGACGTGCGCCGCGGATGGATCTTTCCTTTCAACGGCGTTTCCGTCTATCGTTGCGGCTGAAGGAGCATTCATGACGTTCAGCACATTTGTGCGTGTTATGGCGGCGCTGTTGCTGTCTGCGCCCGCGATGGCCCAGGCGCCACAGGGAGCACCCCAGGGCGGACCCGCGCCGGCGCCCATCACCATGAAACAGCTGAAGCCGGACGTGTGGGTCGGACTTGGCGGTGCCGGTGGCAACAGCACGATCATCATCGGCCGTACCGACGTAATCGTCGTCGATGCGAAGACGAACGAGGCTGGCGCCAGGGATCTGCTGGCCGAGATCGCGAAGATCACGCCCAAGCCGGTCACCACCGCGATCATCACGCACAGCGACGGCGATCACGTGAACGGCCTCGTCGCGTTCCCGCCCGGTATCAAGATCATCGCGCACGAGAACAACAAGAAGGAGCAGGAGGCGGCTCTCGCCGCCGGTGGGCGTGGTGCACCGCCGCCGGATCGCTTGCCAAATCAGGTGACGACCAGGGAGAAGGAGAGCGTCACCATCGACGGCGTGAAGCTGGATCTCTATCACTTCGCGCCAGCGCACACGAGCGGCGACCTGGTTGTCTCCTTGCCGGCGGAAAAGATCGTCTCCACCGGCGACATCGTCGTGACCAACCGCGCCGACGACAATCCCAACATTCACGCGGAGAAGAACGGCACGACCGCGGGGTGGCTCGTCAACGTGAAGAAGATGATCGACCTCGACGCCGATACCTATGTGACCGGTCACGGCGACCTGCTGACGAAGGCCGATCTCCAGCGCAAGTACGACGCCACACTGGCGCGTCGGAACAAGATTGCCGAGATGGTGAAGGCAGGCAAGCCGCTCGATGAGATCAAGACTGCGTTGCCGGATGCTCCCGCACCTGGCGCTGCTCCGCGTGCGGGCGGTGCCGCAGGGGCCGGTCGGCAGGGCGGTGGTGGCGGAGGCGGTCGTGGCGGTCCACCGGCGCTGACGTTCGTCGAAACCGCGTATCAGGAACTCACCAGGAAATAGGCCGCCGATGTCGGCGGCCGGGCGGAATGGCGCGGCCGTCGTTGCCAGAGAGGTTGCGCGACGGCTAACCGATGGCGAATGACGATTGGGTTGAAGTCCATAACTGTGCCTGGCTGCACGAAGCGCAGTTCGTGACGTCGGTACTCGAGTCGGCGGGCATCGATGCGTTGATTCCCGACGAGTACACCGTCGGTATTCAGCCGTTTTATGCAACGGCACTCGGTGGCATCCGCATCATGGTTCGTACCGAGGACGCGGAGCGGGCACGTGAAGTGCTCGACTCGGCCGTAACGGCGCCCGTTGACGCGCCTGTTGATGATGAGGAGCAGGAGTGACTCGCGGTCAGATTCTGTGGCGCCTGTATCCGACGGTCCTTGCGCTGGCAATCGCCGCCTGCAGTTCAGCGCCGGCAGCGAAGAGCTCCGGGGGCAAACATGCGGTCATCGACACCGACAAAGGACCCATCGAACTGGAACTGCTGGAGGACGCTGCGCCGAAGGGTGTGGAAAACTTCAGGCTGTTGGCAGAGCGCGGCTACTACAACGGTCTGACGTTTCACCGGATCGTCAGCGGATTCATGATTCAGGGTGGCGATCCGAGCGGTGACGGCACCGGCGGCGAAAGCGCGTGGGGTGGGTTCTTCCAGAACGAAATCAATCCCACCTCCGCGCTCTACCAGCAGGGCTACGTCAGAGGAATCGTCGCCTATGCCAATGCCGGCCCGAATACCAATGGCAGCCAGTTCTTCATCATGCACCGTGATTATCAGCTTCCTCCGCAATACGTCATTTTCGGGCGTGTCGTCAGCGGCATGGAGACCGTCGATGCGCTCGCCGGTGTCCAGACCGGTCCTGGCGCCGACGGCGCGATGAGCCGTCCGCTGATGCCGCCAGTGATCAAGACGGTAACGATTCGCCCATGAGCCCAGCGGTGCAGCCTCGTTGGACTGTGGCGCCGTGCCTGATCGTCGACGACGTGGTCGCCACCGCGAACTATTACCGTGACACGCTCGGGTTTGCGTACGACCGCTTTTGGGGTGAACCTCCGTCGTTCTGCATGGTGTGCCGCAACGGCCTCGTCATCATGCTCAGTCAGCTTCCGGTGACAGGTGCGATGCGGCCCAACCGCCTCGCAGATCCCGAAGGCGGCTCCTGGGATGCTTATGTCTGGATCGATGATGCGGACGCGCTCTATGAGGAATTCAGGGCGAAGGGCGCACACATCGTCCGTGACCTGTGTCACCAGCACTATGGTTGCAAGGACTTCGATATCCAAGACTGCAACGGTTACCGCCTGTGCTTCGGCCAGGATCTCGGCGAGTAGTCACTGCTGCGTGTTGCGCCATGGCCCGAGCGCGACGGTAGCACGATGATCTGATCGCACCTTCCGCACCCCTCGCACATCGCGCGTCGATCCCTCAGACCGTTGTGCGGTCGGCAGCAATAACAGTTTCGTATATTGTCAGTGGTACCTGGTTCGCCATTTCAGCCACGGAGGCATATGTGATCGTTACCACCACACCCGAAATCGAAGGGCGAAAGATTACCCGCTATTGCGGCATCGTCACCGGCGAAGCGATTCTCGGCGCGAATCTGTTCAAGGATCTGTTTGCCGGTATCCGCGATCTCGTCGGCGGCCGGTCCGCCACTTACGAGCGCGAGCTGCAGCGCGCTCGTGACATTGCGCTGCAGGAGCTGCAAGAGCGCGCACACGAACTCGGCGCCAATGCTGTCATCGGCATCGACCTCGACTACGAGGTACTCGGTCAGGCGAATGGCATGCTGATGGTCTCGGCGAGTGGCACGGCTGTCGTTACAGAATAGAAGACAGGACGATCACGGGAGGCACCCTGGGTACGCCTGATGTAGAGGCAGTCACGTCGTTGCTGCGCGAGGCGGCGCGCAACATCATCCTGCCAAGATTCCGCCACCTCGCATCCACCGACGTGGAGCGCAAACAGTCGCCAACCGATCCCGACGACGTGGTGACCATCGTCGATCGGGAAGTCGAATCGGCACTGTCACGCGCACTGGTCGAGCATCTACCGGGATCGGTCGTGATCGGGGAGGAGGCCACGCACGCCAACCCGGCAATCCTGAATCTGCTGCATGGTGACGCGCCGCTGTGGCTGATCGATCCGATCGACGGCACCAGAAACTTCGTGGCCGGTGACGACCAGTTCGCCATCATGCTCGGCTATGCCGTTGCCGGCAGGACGACATGCGGGTGGATTTTCTTTCCGGCGAGGGACGAGCTGTTCGTCGCAGAAGAGGGCTCTGGAGCACGGTTCAACGGGCGAAAAATCGTTGTCCCCCCAGCTGCTGCGGCTAAGGTGCCACGCGGTGTCATGCACGTCCGCTACATGCCGGCGCAGTTGAAGGCCCAGGCGCTCGGCGCGTCGGGATTGTTCCGGGCCGAGCTCGACGCGCGCTGCGCCGCGATCGAGTACACCGATATCCTGCGCGGCAGCCGCGACTTCGCGGTGTATTACCGCCTGCTGCCGTGGGATCACGCCGCGCCGGCGCTGATTCTGACCGAGGGCGGAGGCCTCAGCGTCCATCTCGATGAACAGCCATATGCGCTGCGCTCAAACGACCAGGTGACCATCGTCGCCGGGCATATTGAAACGGCCGAACGCATCCGTACCTGGTTCATCGGCGATGGACCGGCTGCGCACTCTGCCTCGGCGGCAGGATAGGGTTATGGCGCGGACACTCGCAACACTGGTGGGAGCAGCCATGCTCGTCGCAGGGCATGGGTCCGTGCTGCCGGCCCAGCAGGCGGCGCGACCTCCAGACATTTACTTCGCTACCAGTCGACAGGTCGTCGTCGACCAGATGCTGCGCCTCGCTGACGTGGGCCGCAGCGACACCGTATTCGATCTTGGATCGGGCGATGGCCGTATCGTGATCGTGGCGGCGCAGAAATACGGCGCGCGCGGTGTGGGCGTAGAGATCGATGGTGGCCTTGTCGAACGATCGCGCGTCAATGCGAAGGACGCGGGCGTCGCGGATCGCGTGTCCTTCATTCACGGAGACATGTTCGACGCCGACCTGTCGGCGGCTGACGTGGTGATGCTCTACCTGTCCCTGTCGCTCAATAGCGATCTCGAGCCGAAGCTGCGACGAGAGCTGCGGCCCGGATCACGCATCGTCTCGCATCAGTTTCCGATCGGACGGTGGGCTCCCGATCGGACGATGCGCGGCGCCGACAATACAGACCTCTATCTATGGACGATCAAGTGAGGCTCAACCGGGTCGTGGGCCTGGTGTGCGCCATTTCGTTGGGAATCTGCTCGGATTCGCGCGCCCAGAATCAGTCCGCATTTGATCTTGCCGGACAGCTGGTGATGGCCAGGATCGGCCAGCTCGACGTGACCGATATTGGCGTCAGCGGCAGGGTCGCGTGGCGGCCGTCACCGATTGTCGGTATCGAAGCGGAACTGGGAGTGTTTCCCGCCGACGCTCCTCGCCGCGTGGCGCTGACCTCGAGCCGGGTCGAAATCGCAGTCGGTGCGACCGCTGGCCGGGTCATTGGCAGACTGCGGCCCTTCGCGAGCCTCCGAACCGGCGCGGTGCGGTTTGCCGAGGCGCCACAACCGGTCGCCTGCATCCTGATTTTTCCGCCACCGCTCTCGTGTCAGATTGCCGCCGGCTATTCCGGTTGGATGCTCGAACTCGGTGGCGGAGTCGAGATCAACGTCTCACCACGAAATTTTCTGCGCGTCGACGTCGGCGATCGGATGATTCGTTATCCGGGGCCGTCCTTCAACCGCGATCGCGAGATCCACGACAGCGCCTTCTTCGGCCACGATCTTCGCGTCGCCGTCGGCAGCGGCTGGCGATTTTGATACGCCGTTTACGCGACTAGCGTGATGCTGCGGATCTCGCTGACCGGTTGACCGCAAGGCCGCGCAGATACACGGCGGAAATCTTCCGCGTGTTGGTGATGTCGTCGAGCGGATTGGCGTCGAGGACAATGAAGTCTGCGCTCTTCCCCTGTTCGATCGTACCGGTGTTCGGCAATCGCATGAACTCTGCAGACGTCTTGGTCGCAGCGACGATGACCTGCGCCGGCGTCATTCCGGCGGCCACCATGTCCGCCATTTCCTGGTGCGGTCCCCACGGCGTATTCCCGTCGGTGCCCATGGCGATCTTCACGCCAGCGGCGTTGAGCCTGGCGAGATTCCGCGCCTGAATGCCGAAGGCCGCCTGCACGGGCGGCCGGTCGGTCGCCGCGGCCTGGATGGTGCGCAACTCCTCCTCGGTCACGCCGCCGCGCAGCCAGCTCATATCCGCCGCGACGCCTCGATCGGGCAGATTCGGCACCAGCACGACGTTCGGTTTCGACCGGAACAGCGCCACGCCTTCGTCGTCGATGTCCCGATCGCGAACGCCGTGGGCAAATGCGTCCAGACCGGCCCGCAACAGCCCCTTCGCATCGTCGAGCGTAAAGATGTGGGCGATGACTCGAAGGCCCCGTTTGTGGGCTTCATCGATCACCGCGGCGTAAAGCTCCGGCGTGAGCTTCTTGTACATGCCGTTGCGGTCGTCCACCCAGATCTTGACAATATCGACCTGGCGTGCGGCGAGCTCTCCAACCGCCTTGCGAGCTTCGGCGTCGGAGGTAATCCAGTACGGCACATCTGTACGGCCAGGCTCGGGCGCGGTGATACCACGGCCTGCGGTTCGAAAGAGGGCCGCTCCAGGAATGACCTGTGCTCGCACTTGAAACGGCAGATCGCCGGGATCGGTGCCGAGACTCATGGCGGCGCCGACCCCCCAGTAGGCGCGGCGTCGCAGATCCTCGATGAGCGCTTCGCGCGTCGTGCTCAGGTGCGTATGCGTGTCGACGATTGCCGGCATGACCGTCTTGCCGGCGAGGTTCACGCGCGCAGCGCCGTCGGGAACGCGCACGTCGGCGCTCCGGCCGACCTGCGCAATGCGTCCGTCGTCGACGACGATGACCGCGTTTTCAATCGCTGGCCGTCCGTCGCCGACAATGACGCGTGCCCCCTGGTAGGCGACGGGCACGAGCGTCTGCGCACCAGCATGAATGATCAGGATTGAGGCGACGAGCGCCATACCACCAATCAATTTCGACATCGAAGGCCTCCGGAAGTAGCGGCGGGCAACCCGTGCACTGTAGCATTCGGAGGAGGTCAGGTCTATTGGAGGAGTACATGGCGAAGGTCGCCGATGCTCTCGTGGGTGTGGTCGACACGGCTGCGGCGCGGTATGCCGCTTTCAGCGACGCTCAAGCCTCGGTTCGTCACGCCGCTGATGGCTGGTCAGCGAAGGAAGTCATCGGCCATCTGATCGATTCGGCCGCCAACAACACTCAGCGATTCGTACGCGCGCAGGAAACAGGCGCTCTGGTGTTTCCCGGCTACGCGCAGGACCACTGGGTTCGCAGCCAGGGTTATCAGGCCGGTGAGTGGCAGGATCTGGTGGCGTTCTGGCGGATGTTCAATCACCACGTCGGGCGAGTGATCCGGTGCATCCCGCCCGAGTCATTCGCCATCCCCTGCACAATCGGTGACGGACCGCCTGTGACGCTCGGCTTCCTCGTCGAAGATTATCTGGCGCATCTCCGCCACCACCTCGAGCAGATCGACGCGCGGCTCGTGAGATCATGACGCCATGACTGGGTTCCGGGTCACTGCTGATGGCGGTCGCTGACGATGTGGTGCGCGGCGAGTTCCGCGTTTCGAGTCGTCTGGAGGCTGTCGACTTCGACGCCGTCCATCTCTTTCTGACCAACGTGTACTGGTCCGAGGGCATCAGCCGCGAGTTGCTGGCGAAGGCGATCTCCAACTCGATTCCATTCAGTCTGTGGCGTGGCGACCGTCAGATTGGCTTCGCGCGTGTGGTTACCGACCGCGCGACCTACGCTTACCTGGCAGACGTCTACGTCCTGCCGGGCCATCGCCGCCAGGGTCTGGGTCGGTTTCTGATGGAAGTCGTGATGGCGCATCCCGATCTGCAGGGCCTGCGCAGATTCGAGCTTTCGACGCGCGACGCGCATGGCCTGTACGCGAAGGTTGGCTTTGGTCCGCTGCTCTTTCCCGAGCGGCATATGGAAATCAATCGGCCCGGACTCTATAAGCAGGCGGCAAAGTAGGCGGGTCAGAGAATAGCGGATGGGAAAATCGCGAGTCGAGGCGTTCAGTGACGGCGTGATCGCCATTCTGATCACGATCATGGTGCTGGAGATGAAAGTACCGGTGGGCGACAGCATGGACGCGCTTCGGCCGGTATTGCCGGTCTTTCTCAGCTATGTTCTGAGCTTCGTCTATCTCGGCATCTACTGGAACAACCATCATCACATGCTGCACACGGTGAAGCGAGTCACGGGATCGCTCCTGTGGGCCAATCTTCACCTGCTGTTCTGGTTGTCGCTGGTCCCCTTTGCGACCGGCTGGCTGGGGGAGAACTACCACCAGGGGGCAGCGGCCGCTCTGTACGGCATCGTCATGCTGATGGCGGCAATCGCGTATTACATCCTGCAGCTGGTCATCATCGCATCGCAGGGGCACGATTCCGTGCTCAAGCGCGCCGTTGGCTCCGACTGGAAGGGCAAGCTGTCGCCGGTGCTTTACGTGCTGGCGATCTGCCTGGCTTACTGGGACACATCGCTGTCGATCGGCCTCTACATTCTCGTGGCGTTGATCTGGCTGGTACCGGATGCGCGCATCGAGCGGCTGATGCGCGAGCCTATTTGAGCTCGCCGGCGGCTTCGGCATAGACGCGGCCGAGTGCCTCGGGAAGATTCTGCGCGGCGCGCGTCCAATAGCCGAACGGACCGAGGATCGCGCTGCGCGGTGCACGCCCCAGCGGCACGCCCGCCGCGCGAAGTCGATAGCCTTCAGACACCACTTTTTCAACCGACTGGCGGAAGCTGACCAGTTCCTCACGGAGAACCCGTGGGCTGTCGATGAATCCGTGGCCGGGCACATAGACCCGCGCGTTCATCGCTTCGGCTTTCTTCAGCGCCGCAACCCATTCAGTTGGATACCCGCCGTACAGCGAGGGAAACAGCCGGTTGAAATACGACTCGCTGAGGAACAACACGTTCTCGCGCGGCAGAAATACCGAGAGGTCTCCGCCGGTGTGCGCGCGGCCGAGAAACAGAATCTGCATCTCGGTGCCGCCGAGCGTCAGGACGCGCTTGTCGGGCACCAGTTCGGATGGGATCGGCAGCTTGACCCTCGAGGTCTTGTTGCGTTCTTCGAGTACCGACTTGGACGTCGGATGGGCAATGAACCGCGTGCCTGCCGGGAACGCCGTGTTGCCGCCCACATGGTCGTTGTGATCCGAACCGATCACCACGTAGCGAACCGGCTGCGGCGTCACCTTCGCAATGGCGGCGAGCAGCTGCTTCGTATCCGCGTCGTTGATCTGTGCGTCGGCCACCAGCACGCCCTCGGTGGTGACGACAAACAGATTGTTGGTGGTGAACTCCATCTCGATGTCGGTGCGCTGCTGCAGCGCCGAATACACGTAGACGTTGTCCGCCAGCTTGTGGACCTGGGGGAAATCGCTGCGCCTGACGCCGCGCACATTGATGTCGGCCGTCCTGATGACCTCGTCGTTCGGTGCCTGCGCGCGCAGGTGCGTATCGACGGCAACCGCGGCGACAATCGTCAGCGCCGTTGCGAGAACTGAACTGGTCCGTAGAGCGAGCATCTGGTCGCCTCCGCCAGCGATAGGGTAGTGCCAACCCCGACCGAGATCCATGACAGAATCTCGGTACCGGCCGAACCCACCCGTGTCACGCCCGCGCCATCTTGCCGACATTCCCACGCCAGCCCTGATCGTCGAGGTCGCGGCGATGGAGCGGAATATCGCCCGGATGGCCGCGTTCTTTGCCGAAGGACCGTGCCGTCTCCGCCCGCACTTCAAAGCCCACAAAACGCCCGAGATCGCCAGACGCCAGCTGAACGCCGGATCCGTCAGCGGCTTCACGTGCGCGACGGTATCTGAAGCAGAAGTCCTGGCACGACTCTGCGACAACATCCTCATCGCCAACGAGATCGTCTCGCCCGACAAGTGCATGCGTGTGGCGGAGCTCGCGGGTGCTGTTACGGTGACGGTGGCGGTCGACTCGGCGGTCGGGCTCGATCATCTTGCCGCCGCAGCCCGCCGGCGTGGAACCGAGGTCGCTGTGCTCGTCGATCTGAACGTCGGGCAAAACCGCTGCGGTATCGCCACGAGCGATGCAGCAGTGGAACTCGCGCGGCGCGCGGACGACATTGAGGGCGTCCGGCTGGCCGGTGTCATGGGATATGAAGGGCACGTCCAGCCGATCGAGGAGCGGGGCGCGAGGAAGGCCGCGGCCGAACGCGCGATGCAGACGCTGGTGCAGACGGCAGCACTCATTCGTGGCAACGGCCTGCCGTGTGACATCGTCTCTGCCGGCGGCACAGGGACCTACGACATCAGCGGCCGCGTGGCGGGCGTCACGGAGATTCAGGCGGGTTCATACGCGTTGATGGATTCGGACTACGACCGACTCGATCTGCCGTTCGAGCCGGCGATCTTCGTTCTCGCAACGGTCATCAGCCGACCCATTGACGAGCGTGTCGTCCTCGACGGCGGTCACAAGGCACTGACCAAGGACCACGGCAACCCTCTCGTCGTCGGCGTCTCCGGCGCCGTCGTCGTGACGCTCAACGACGAGCACGCTACACTCAGCGTTCCTGGGCAGTCACCGCTGCAAATCGGCGATCGAGTCAGATTGCGGCCGTCCCATGTCGATCCGACGGTGAACCTTCACGATGAGATCTACGCGATCGACGGCGACGCGGTCGTGGACGTGTGGCCGGTCGCGGCCCGCGGTTATCGACAGCACCACACCTAGGCGCTCAGAAGAAAATCAGACAGAGAATCGCGCCGACGATCGTCATCGACGCGCCCCAGGCCAGCATCTTGTTGTAAACGATCTTGAAGTCCTTGGGATCATGGATGCCGGCCATGCACACGGCGCCGGTCGTCGACAGCGGCGACATGTCGACCAGGTGGGAGCCAATGTTCATCGAGGCAGCAATGCCCAGCGGATCACCGCCGCCCAGTCGTGCAATCAGGCTGGGCACGGTGGGCAGGAACGCAGGCAACACCACGCCGGACGTGCTGCTGAAGACCGAGATGACGCCGGTTACGAACGCCACGACACCCGTGACGGTTGCCGGTGTGGCAATCGACGCCAGCATCGCCGAGAACAATTCGAGTCCGCCCGTTTTCTCGAGTAACGCGATCAGGACGGTGACGCCGGTCACCATCACGATCGCCGTCCACGGCATCCTGCGTACCGCCTGTTCGTGATCGGCAACGCCGAGCACCGCCAGGACCGCAGCGGCGAGGAAGGCCGCCATGCCGACGTTGGCTTCGATCAGCAGCACGGACGCGATCACACCGAAGATGGCGATGAGCGTCAGCCAGTTGCGACGATCGAAGCCTGCCGGCTCGGTGGTGTCGGCGGCGACGCGATCGTGGTAGGTGCGTCCGAACAGCTTCCATCCACCGAACAGGAAATAGGCGCCGAACGAAATCCCTGCATGCGCGGCCAGACTGGTCCAGTACCAGTACCACTCGTGACCGGGCATGTTGATACGGTTCATGATGCCCGCGACGATGACCCCGGTTGGCGCAAACGGCGACAGCGACCCGGCCTGGGCGCCGTTGCCGACCATGATCGCCATCAGGAACAGGGGTATGCCGGCGCGTGCCGCCATTGGCATCGCCATCGGCGCCAGCATTGCCGCCGTGGCGATGTGACCCGGCCCCAGTGAGGCGATGACGCAGGCGACAACGAAGAACATGATGGGCACGAAGCCGACGTTGCCGCGGCAGAGGCGGACGGCGGTCACCGACAGTTTTTCCAGCGTGCCGTTGACCTGCGCCTGGGCAAACAGCAGCGTCACGCCGACGAGCATCAGAAACAGCTGTACGGGGAAGCCGGCGAGCACGTCGTTCAGTGGCATGTGGGCGACGTAGACGCCGACGATCCACGCACACGCCAATCCGAGAATGCCGACATTCAGCTGCGTCACGCAGCTGATGACGATGGCAACGAGAAGAGCGGCGAGAGAAAGCCAGGCAAGACTCATGGGCGGTGATCGCTCGAGAGAAGGGATCGAAGGAGTACAGCCGGGTGAACCGCCTGTGCTCCGGTAAAGTCCTTTACCTGATGACGGCACGACGTGCCGGCCGCCACCACGACATCGCCGGCGGCGGCATTGCGGACGGCAGGGAAGAGGCGACGCTCGCCGATCGCGCGGGACACCTCGTAATGGTCGATGGTATAGCCGAACGATCCGGCCATGCCGCAGCAACCCGCATCGAGGTCGACAACCGTAGCTTCCGGCACACGTTCGAGCAGCGCCCGCGCCGGCGCCAGCAGGCCCATCGATTTCTGATGGCAGTGGCCGTGCAGCAGAATCCGTCCAGATTGCGGCTGCAACGGCACGTTGCCGACGTGGTCGCTCATGAACTGCTCGAAAAGCATCGACGCTGACGCGACGGTTTCGGCGTGTCGTCGCTCGTCGCCGCGCAGCAGCGCCGGTGCGTCCTCGCGCACGGCTGACAGGCAGCTGGGTTCGCAGAAGACAATGCTCCGCCCCGCTGTCGCATGCGGATAGAGGAGTGCGGTGTTCCGCGACACTATCGATGTTGCGCGGTCGAGGAGTCCTTTTGATATCTGTGGACGCGCGCAACAGGCGTGGTCGACCAGGCCGGCGTTCAGCCCTGCAGCGCGGATCAGATCGAGTGCGGCAATGCCGATGTGGGGTTCGTAATAGTTGGTGAATGTGTCGGCGAAGACCACGACGTCGGGCGACCGGTTATCAGCGCCGGCCTGCTGTCGCAATGTCGAATCGGCGAAGCGGGGCAGTGTCCGGCGCCGATCGATGCCGGCAACGGTCTCCAGCGCCTGTTTGCCAACGCGGCTACCGATCGTCCAATTTGCCACCGCCGAAAATCGCTGTCCCCAGGCGGCCGCGGCGCGCGCGTTGCCCATCAGACGCGCCGACATCGGGGTGCCGTGACGCCGCCAGTATCCGGCAAGGAACTCGCTCTTGAAACGCGCCACGTCAACACCGACCGGACACTCCGTCTTGCACGCACGGCACTCGAGACACAGATCAAGTGCCTTGTAAACACCGTCGTCATCGAGGCCGGCGTCTCTCAGCCGGCCCGTCATGGCGAGGCGAAGGGCATTGGCGCGCCCTCGCGTCGTGTGCGTCTCTTCGCGCGTGGCCATGAAAGACGGGCACATGGTGCCGTCGTTCATCTTGCGGCACGCGCCGAGTCCGCTGCACATCTCAACGGCTCCTCCCATTCCGCCGTAATCCGAGAAGTCGAAGTGGGTCAGCGGGACTGGCGTCTGATAACCGGCGCCATAGCGAAGGTTCGCCGTCAGCGGCGGCGCGTCGACGATCTTGCCGGGATTGAAGATGCCCTCGGGGTCGAATGTTTGTTTGACCTCACGAAACGCCTGATACAGCGTGGCGCCGAACATCCGCTGCATGAACGGGCTGCGGACCAGCCCGTCGCCATGTTCCCCCGACAGTGCGCCGCCGAACTCGAGCACGAGGTCGGCCACTTCGCTGGCAATGGTTTCGAACTTGCGGACGCCTGCTTCGGTCTTCAGATTGACGACCGGCCGTACATGCAGGCAGCCCACCGAGGCATGCGCATAGACGCCGGCGGGCGCCTCGTGCCGGCGGACGATCGTCAGCAGCCGCTCGATGTAATCGCGCAGCTGATCGGGACGGACGGCCGCATCTTCAACAAAGGACAGCGACTTTGCATCGTCCTTCATCGCCATCGACAGGCCAAGTGCCGCCTCGCGGAGGTTCCACACCCTGGCCTGACTGGCGTCGAGCGCGTGGTGATAGCGATAGCCGAACCCGTGCGCGCGCAGGTCCTGTTCGAGTGCGTTCAGTCGCGGCGGAAGCTCGCCGGCCGCATCGGCGTAGAACTCGATGCACAGCAGCGCGCCGGGGTCGCCTTCGATGAACGTCTCGCGGAGGGCATGGAGGGCCGGATTCTGCCGGGTGTGGTCGAGGATGAAGGCGTCCATCACTTCGACCGCCGATGGCGAGTGCCGCAGGATGAGTGGCGTCGCGGCGAGCGATTCCAGCAGGCTGGCAAACTGAACGACCAGCACGGCCTTCGCATTCGGAAGTGGTACCAGGTTGAGCGTGGCATCAAGTACCACACCAAGCGTGCCCTCCGAGCCGACCATCATCTTTGCCAGGTTGAACGGCTTTGCGGGATCGACGAACTCGTCCAGGTTGTAACCGCCGACACGGCGGAGCACCTTGGGAAAGCGGCGATCAATCTCGTCGCGGTGGGTGGTCGCAATACGGCGAACCGATCTGTAGATGTTCGCTTCGAGAGTGCTCCCAGCGCAGGCGCGCGCGAGCTCGTCCTGATTGAGTGCGCGCAGATGGACGACTGAGCCGTCGGCCAGGACGACGTTCTGATCGATGACGTGATCGATGGTCTTGCCGTAGCGCACCGAGCGCGCGCCACTGGAGTTGTTCGCCATCATGCCGCCGATGGTGGCGCGGCTCGCCGTCGAGACGTCGGGCGCAAAGCGAAGACGGTCGGCGGCGATCTGGCGGTTCAGTTCGTCCAGGACGATGCCCGGTTCAACCCTGACCCGTCGCGCCCGAACGTCCAACTCCAGAATTCGGTTCAGGTACTTGGACGTATCGATGACAAGGCCGGAACCGACGGCCTGTCCGGCCTGCGACGTACCACCTCCGCGCATGGTGATGCTGCAGCGATGGCGGCCGCAGATGCGCACGGCGCGGATTAAGTCCTCGCGGCTCTTCGCAACGACAACGCCGATCGGATGAATCTGGTAGACGCTCGCGTCGGTGGAATAGAGCGCGCGCGTCAGTGCGTCGAACCGGACCTCGCCCTCCAGCTCACGCTCGAGGTCGGCGCGGAGCGAGGCGAGCTCGCTCATAGGGACGCAAGGCCCTGGCGTAATTGCTCGAGCCCGCGCCTCAATGTGTCACCGCCGGTTGCAAAAGACACTCGCAGGGTACCCTCACCGCCGGTGCCGTATGCGGCGCCGTGGATGACCACCACACCGGCTTCGGTAAGCAGTCGACGGCGGACATCGTTGGACGGCAGCCCGGTGTCACGAACGTCGAGCATTGCAAAAAAGCCGCCTTCGGGCGGGAGCACGCGTACTCGCGCAATATTGTTCAACGCGCGAAGGACCGTCTCGCGCCGCGCCGCATACTCGCAACGCATGCTTTCGACAGCGTCCTGCGGCCCGGTGAGTGCATGTGCGGCCGCGTCCTGGATGAATGTCGCCGGACCGCGGCTGGACTGCTGAAGAACGAGGAACATCGCGTCGACTACCGGTCGAGGGGCGGCGCAGTAGCCGACGCGCCAGCCGGTCATGGCGTAAGTCTTCGACAGGCTGTTCACCACGATCGTCCGTTCACGGAGCTCGTGCGACAGTGACGCCGGTGACACATGTCGATGGCCGCCGTAGACAATCGCCTCGTATATTTCGTCGCTCATCAGCCACAGTTTGTGCCGCAGGATGAACGTGCCGAGTGCCTCGAGCTCGCTGCGACGGAACACGGTGCCAACCGGGTTCCACGGAGTGTTCAGCAGCAGCATCCGTGTGGCCGGTGAGACGAGGCGTTCGAGCGCGGCGATATCCAGCTCGAACCGTTCGCCGCTGAGCGTTGATGGCACGGGAACCGCGGACGCGCCTGCAAGCCGGATCGGCGACTGATACGCGTCGTAGACCGGATCGGGGACGAGCACTTCGTCACCCTCGTTCAGCAGCGCGGTCAACGCCGCGTAGATGCCAAAGGTCGCGCCCGTCGTGACCAGGACTTCAGAGGCGGGGTCGCGGATCACGCCGTTATCACGCGTGAGTTTGGCGGACACGGCTTCCCGGAGACGCATCTCACCGCGGTTATCCGGATAGTTCGTTCGCCCCCGGCCCAGCGACTCGGTGGCCGCGGCCACGATGTGGGCCGGGGTCGGAAGGTCCGGCTCGCCCCGCATCAGCGAGACGACGGAACGGCCTTCTCGTGTGACCTCTTTGACTTCCGACAGGATCGAATTAACGGCGGTGGGGCGAAGACCGGAAATGCGCTGTGCGAGCTGGGGCGACGTCACGTGTGGCGAGAAATTGTACGCGAAGCGCGCCCCGTTCTATGGCGAAACAGTCAAAGTCAGCTGCGGCATGGTGGTGCTCTCCCTGCTGCCGAAGTACTCACTCGTGGCGCTCTTCCCGCTGAGGACGACCGTGTAGGGCTGATTTGCCGTGAAATACCCCGGCGTCAGCGTGATCTCGATCCAGCTGCCGGCAGTGATGGCGCCCGTCGTGCCAAGGAGGGCGCCAAGGGGTGGAGCGGTGCTCCAGCTGATTCCGTTCTCCGCCCAGTTGCTGCCGCTCGCATAGACGCTCACGCCGGCAGCGTTCGCATCGGTCGCGTAGATGCGCAGCCTGGCGGCCGTGACAGTGCCGTTCAGGCCGGTCACATCGAATTTCAGGTAGCTGTTGTAGGTAATCGGGTTCGACACGTCGCCGAGACGCGTCCGCAGTGTCGTGGACCCACCGTCGACCTTGGTCGGATTTCCGGAATTGACGGTGGCGTCCGCCAGCAGCGTGGTCGTCAGAAGATTGCCCGGTGGCGGCGTGACGGTGGTGACGGCGAAGGCGCTCGGACTCGTGGCCGTCCCCGTGGCCGTCGTGACACGAATGACGCCTGTGGTCGCACTCGCGGGAACCGTCGCTCTCACCTGCGTGTTCGAATCCACCGTCACACCGGTGCTCGCCACGTTGTTGAACGTGACGCTGGTCGCGCCGGCCAACCCGGCTCCGGTGATCGTTACTTGTGTGCCGACGGCGCCGCTGAGCGGCGCGAACCCCGTGACCGCTGGTGGCGGAGCCGTGACGGTTATGTAGGCGGCCCGAGTGGTCGACGCGGTGACCGCGCCGTCCGAGACGGCAAGCGTCACACTGTAGGTGCCCGGCGCGCTGTAGATGACCGTCGGATTTTCGAGTGTCGAGTCCGTCGTGCCGTCGTTCTGGAAGTCCCAGGCGAACGACAGCAGGCTTCCGCTCGAACCAGTGCTGTTGAAGTTGACCGTGAGTGGCGCGGTGCCCGAGATGACGTTCGCGACAAAGCCAGCAACAATGGGGGCCGGTGAGGATGAGAGTGTCGACGGCGCCGGCATCGCGGCTCGATCAAGGCGCACGTCGTCGACCGTAACGTTCACGTCATCGTTGGTGGCACCAAGGCGAACCCGGTCGGCCGCTGTCTTCCAGGTCCCGTTCGTGAGTCCGGCAAAGCGTGCGGTAAACGGCGAGTCGCCCTGCGCGAGGAACGCCTCGAGGACAGCGTTCTTCCCGGTTCCACGCTTCTGGTGCAGCCCGACGCGATAGATCTGACCAGCGATCAGGGGCGTTGAATCAGAGCCGACAGTGCTGGAGCCGTTGCGCAGCCGCAGCTTCCCGGAACTGGTCAATGAGAGGCTGCCAATGTTCGTCCCGTTGTTCGAAATCACGATGATCCGCGGCGTGCCTGACGTCAGCGCGTTCACGCGCAAATACAGCGATAGATAGAGGTCCTCCGTCGCAACGAATGACTCTTCGGCTTCGCCGGTCGTGGCGGTCGCAGACCTGAATCCTTTCAATGGATTCACCAACGTCAGCTGTACGCCGGCACTGGTCTTGTCGAAACCGTTTGGAGCGGCCGTCAGACCGCCGCCTTCGAGCGTGATGTCCTTGATGCCGGTTGGGCTCGGTGCCGGCGCCGGACCGATCAGCGGCGTCAGATCGAAGTCGCTCGTCGCGTAGTTGCCAAACGGGACGATTACTTCCTGAGTCTCACCAACATACCCTGCGAGTCCCACCGTGACGCTCACGATGCCTGGCGTGACATTGTCCAGCTTGTACCTCCCCAGGCTATCGGTCAGCACCGATCCGCCGTAGTAGGAGACCGTCGCGCCTACGATCGATGTGTTGGAAGAGACGTCAATGACCTCGCCGGCAATAAAGCTCGGCGTAACGGCGAGCATGAAGTTGCTCGTCACGCTTCCATTCGGCGGTACTGTCACGGTTCGCGAACTTGTCACATACGACGTGGCTGATGCGGTAATCGTCTGTGCGCCGGACGCAATTGAGGGAATCGTGTAGCTGCCGGACGTGCTGGTGGTGGTGCTTCCCCCGCTGAAACTGATCGTCGCTCCACTGAGCGGGTTCCCGAGTGAATCGGTCACCCGGCCCGTGATCGCACCAGGCTCCACCAACGCGAAAGCAAGCGTCGATGTCTGGCCGGGGCTGACGCTCACCGACTTCGACATCGATGCATATCCAGCGGCAGCGACGCTGAACGTATGCTGGCCGGCAGCCACAGTCGAAAACTGATACGACCCGTCCGGGTCCGTTGTCATGGAACCTCCGAGGTACTGCACCGTTGCCCCGGCAACCCCGATTCCAGTTGAGGCGTTCGTGACCCGGCCCGTGACCGTGCCCGGCCCGGAACTGACGCCGCTGCCGACGCGGATCCACTTCGCCGCCGACGGCACGCCGGTGCTGTCTTTGATCAGCAGCATGTAATAGCCGGGCGGCGTGTGGTTGCCGTCCGGCGGAGCGACGACGTTGAGGCCGCCGCCGGTCGAGGTGAACGGTAACGGCACGTAGCGTTGGTTCATGTCGATCGCGTGCGTCGGCGCACCGCTCCGCAGCAACGCCACCGATGTGATCGTTGACGGCGTGGACGTGCCGACGAAAAACGTGGTTCCGTAGGCGGCCGTGGGTGGCGCCGAACTGATGACGGGCCGCGCGCCCTTGAAGAGATAGGGCGGCGAATAGATCTGTGCGTGGTTACGTCCTGCCGCTTCGCCGCCCCCCGACAACACCCGCCCGTCTTCGAGCAGCAGGGCCGTCGAGTGGTACATACGCGCCTCAGCCATCGGCGCGACCGTCGACCACTGTTCGGTGCCGGGATCCCAGATTTCGCCCTCGAGCACGGCGGCCGATTCACTGTCGCTGGATCTCGTGCCACCGACGGCCATGAGCGAGCCGTCGGCGAGAATGACCAGGTTCATGCGGCGGCGTGGGAACGACATCGGACTGGTTTCCCGCCACTGCGGATTGGCCAGGTTCGTGTCGATGACGGCGGTGCGCGCGATTGCCGGGTCACCGCCGCCGACTCGCAGGATCTTTCCCGGCGCATACATCGCGCCCGATTCGGAGTACGCCGCCGTCGACCATTGACTGACAGGCCCGGCACTCCACGAACCGCTCCCACTGACGTCCAGATAGGCGGTCGTCGTGGACGGCGCGGCTTCGTACACCTTGCCGTTCGGCAGCTGATACATGGACGCATAGAGCGCCTGCTCCCGCTCAGCGGTCGTCAGCTGCCGCCAGGTGTTGGTCGTCGGGTTGTAGACCTCGGGAATCTTGACCCGGGTGCCGTGGTCATCGTCACCGGTAGTAACGAGAATCTCGCCATTGCCGAGCGGCGTGGCCGACGGATACCAGCGCGCAAAATTCATCAACGCGCCCTGTGTCCAGGTATTCGTCGCGGGATCGAAGATCGACGTGACCTTGGTGCCGATGTGGGTGCTGTTCATCTGGCCGCCGACGACGATCACGCGGCCGTCTGCCAGCGTCAGCTGGATTGCGCAGTGGAGATCACCGAAGAGCGACGGCGCCATCAGAAACGCGCCGGTGAGAGGATCCCACACGCGGGCCGTGTCGCCGGTTCGGAAGACGAGCACCCTGCCGTTTGGAAGCGCGGCCATGTGCTTGGCCTGATAGCCCCAGTCCATCACGGGGGCCCATTCGCCAACCTGACTCTGCGTCTTTGTAGTGATGGTCGAGATGACCACCAGTCCCGCGAGGACCGCTCCCGCAACGCTTGCCCGCCTTGTTCGCACGCCGGTCTCCTGCTCGTTGACGCACCTCGCATAGACGAAGTGGGTCTGGCCTTGGGGGTTTCCCCCATAATGCATGAGCTAAGGGAAAAACTGGGCGGATCTGGGAGGCCTCCGTCGCTTTTGACTGTATGCCTGCCTACCATCGTGGCGGCTGGCCGGCCGTGACGGTGATCAGGTTCTGCCGCTATGCGAGGCTGCGCGAGGGCAACAGACGGATGGCACTTCCGACGATAAGCGTCAGAGCTCTCCGCGGCTTGTTAAAAGTTTGTAGTTTCTGTAACGACGACGCGTTTTCTGAACAAATTCAGCGTATCTATTGAGTGATGGTCAATACACGGGAATCGCGAGCCAGCGCAAAGGAGAAGAAATTCGTTCTTGACGGAGCGCTCGGCGCACAGGTTCGCGACTGGGCGAGAGCCCACCTGAAGGCCGATCCTTACGGGGCCGGGCCGTTCGATGACGAGTACCACACCTCGAGTCTCTACTTCGATAACGAGGACCTTGACGTGTTTCACCGGCGCGGTTCGTCGGGTCGCGCCAAGTTCCGGATTCGACGCTACTCGGGTGCCGATTATGCGTTCATCGAACGCAAGCTGCGCCGGCCAAGCCTGCTCGTCAAACGGCGGACTCAGGTCGGACTCGAGGTTGTCGCGGCGCTGCAGCGCGGAGAAATCGGCAAAGACGCGCCGGCATACTGGTTTCAGGAACGCATTCAGGTTCGTCGGCTTGCCCCCTCCTGTCTGGTGTCCTATCACCGTACGGCGCGGGCGATCGCCACGCCCGGCGGTTTGGCGCGCCTGACCGTCGATGACGGCATTCACGCGCTGGCGGCACGTGATTTCGCCCTGCTCGACGTCAGCGTCGATGGCGAAGCCATCCTGCCAGGTCAGGTCATCGTCGAGCTGAAATATCGGGGCGCCCTGCCGCTCATCTTTCAGAAGCTCAGACGCACGTTCAATCTCGAGGGATATACCGCTTCGAAGTATCGTTTGGCGATGATGGCGCTCGGACATCAGCTCTCCGACAGCGACCGGCTCGAACCCGCTGAAATCAACGTCGTGAGGAAGTGATGCGACATCTGCTGACTACGGCCGCCATCGCCGCTGCCCTGTTCCAGGTCCTGAGCGCTCAAGGCCGGGGCGGGTTCCCGGGCGGGCAGGACCAACCGCTGGTCGAGATGTTCGACAAGAATGGCGACAAGCGTCTCGACGCCATGGAGCGCAAGGCGGCGCGCGACTGGCTCGATCGTCAGCGTACGTCATTTGGCGGCTTTGGCCGCGGCGGTGGCTTTGGCGGGTTTGGCGGACGCGGCTTTGCGCTGGCATCACCGGGCCGCAGGCTCGCGGCCGCTGATGTTCGGACCTATCCGTCGACCGCCGGGTTGTACGACATCTCCACGCTGAGAACCTTTTTCATTCAGTTCGAGAACCCGGACTGGGAGTCGGAGCTCGAAGCCTTCTACCGCACCGATGTCGACGTTCCTGCCACGGTCATCGTCGACGGCAAGACGTACCGCGACGTCGGCGTTCACTTCCGCGGGATGTCGTCGTTCGGGATGGTTCCCCGTGGCTCGAAGCGTTCGCTGAATCTGGCCTTCGACTTCGCCAACCAGAACCAGCAGATTGGCAGTTATCGGACGCTGAACCTGCTGAACGTCAATGGTGATCCGACCTTCGTGCGGCCGGTTCTCTATGCGACGATCGCCCGCAATTACATCGCCGCTCCGGCGGCCAACTATGCCCGCGTCGTCATCAACGGCGAGAGCTGGGGCGTGTTCGTCAACGTACAGCAGTTCAATCGCGACTTCGTGCGCGACAACTTCAAGACCACCGACGGGGCGCGCTGGCGCGTGCCGGGCATGCCAGGGGGCCGCGGCGGCTGGCAGTATCTCGGACCCGACGTGGAGCGCTATCGGACTACGTACGAGATCCGGACGAAGGATACCGACAAGTCCTGGCGCGACCTGATTCACGTATTCCAGGTGCTGAACGAAACGCCCGCGAATCGCCTGGAAGCCGCGCTGGCCCCGATTCTCGATGTCGATGCCGTACTCAAGTTCCTGGCGCTCGAAGTGACGCTCGTCAACAGCGACGGCTACTGGGCACGCGCCAGCGACTACAGCATCTATCAGGACGTGCAGGGTCGCTTCCATGTCATCCCGCACGACATGAACGAGGGGCTGGCGGAGGAGCGTGGCCCAGGCGGGCGCGGCCGCGGTGGGTTCACGCCGCCCCTAGGCTTCACCCCGCCGCCCGGGTTCCCGGCCGGCGGACTCGCGTTTCCTGATGCAACGGCTGATCTCGATCCGCTGGTTGGACTCGATGATGCGACCAAGCCGCTGCGATCGAAGCTCCTTGCGGTCCCAGCGCTCCGGGCGAAGTATCTGGCCTATGTGCGCGACATCGCAGAGAAATGGCTCGACTGGAACGTGATGGGGCCGATGGCGCGGCTATACCAGTCCGTCATCGCCGACGAGGTCAAGCTGGATACGCGCAAGCTCTACTCGACGGAAGCATTTCTGAACGGCGTCGAAGGACCGGGCGAGAGTCTGAAGCAGTTCGTCCAGCAACGCCGTGCATATCTGCTGGAATCACATCCGAAATAGCCGGTTGATCTTCACCACAAAGCCGCGCGTGTCCAGCGTCGGGAATCCGGTCCCGAGCGTGTTGCGGCCCTCGGTGAAGACGACGAACAGTTCGCTGCCGGGCTGATACTCCCACCTGAATCGCGCGTTCGCGTTGTACGAGTTGTTGCTCGAGTTGTACTGCAGCAGCACGCTCGTGAACATGCGCGGTGTCAGCGGAGCGGTAACGCGCAGCCCGGCCAGCTTCGTCGTGAACGATCCTTGCTGCAAATCGAGCCAGTTCACCGAGACGCTTGGTTCGAGCGCCAGCCGCGTGACGATGGCGACCCGGCCGCGATACGAAAGCGACTTCTGGGTGCCGTTGTAATAGGAGCCGGCACCAAACGACGTCGTCCCGGAGATTCTGCGCTGCGTTCCCGCGGTGTACGACACCAGACCTTGTTGCCACTCGTAGCCGCCGATCGGCAGACGCACGCGCGGTGCGATCGCGAAGGGCGCCTCGAGGAAGTCGTAGCTCTGGGTCGCGCTGATGGTGAGCGAATCGCTGGTTTGGAATTCGCTCCGGAACGAGGCGGTCAGATCACGTGACTCGAGCCGTCCCGTGCCCGTCTGGTAATAGTTCATCGTCGCTTCGTAGTAAAACTTGCGCACCGTACGCGCCAGGGCGCTGGTTCGCGGGGGGCGCGGGCTGAAGCGAACGTATGCGTTCGTCTTCGTGAAATCGAACCGCCGCTGGAAGCCCACTTCCGGCGCAAAATCTTCCCCGACCTTGAGCCGTTCGGCCGTCAGACCGTACCGATCGGCGGCGTAGTCGAGCTGGCCGCGGTAGCTCCAGTCGTCGCCGGCACGTCCCACGGTATGCGTGCGGGCGAGGTAGCTGTTGATGCGGACGTTCTGGAAAAACGTGAACAAGCCGTCCACGCCGAACAGGTCGTTGCGTTCGCCAGGTCTGGTGGTCGACTGGGAGCGATCGGTGAACAACGCACCGATGGTGCTGCGCCCCAGAATGTCACGCCGCAGACGCATGACGGTGAAGTTCGTTGCCGGAGCGCCGCTCGTGTCTTCGTCGCGTGTCTGGATGTTGATCAGCCCGAGGCTGTAAGGCCCCTGCTTGCCGGTGACGCGGCCGCCAGCGGCGATGTCCTGCGGGCGGTTGCGATTGAAGCCGATGGCACGGCTGAAGAACATGATCGGCGTGTCACTGGCGCTGTTGGACGCCTGGCCGCCGAAATTGAAGATGCCCTGGCCTTCGAGGAAGAACTCGCGTTTCTCGGGAAAGAACAGGCTGAAGCGGGTGAGGTTCACCTGCTGCTCGTCCTCCTCGACTTGAGCGAAGTCCGTGTTGACGGTCAGATCCGCCGTCAGGCCGCGAGTGAGGCCATACTTCACGTCGAAGCCCGCATCGCGGCTGCCTTTGTTGTTGATGGCTGGACGTGCGGTGTTGTCGGTCGTCACGCCGCCAATCGCGTAGGGCTTCACCTCGAGATTCTTGCCGAGGGGAGGCGTCTCCAGGCCGACGAGCGTCGCACCCTGAGAGATCCGGAACACGCCGGCACCGTACGCCGCCGGCATCGGCGCCAGCCAGGTGCGCTCGTTCTTCCACTTGATGATCCGGTTCATATTGATGCCCCACGTCTGGCCCGCGCCGGGACGGTAGCGCAGCGACTTGAAGGGAATCTGAATCTCGATGGTCCAACCTCGATCGAACCGCGCCGTTCGGGCATTCCATACCGTGTTCCAGTCCCGGCTGTTGTTGCGCTCGTCGACAAAAGTCTCCTCGAGCATGCCGCCGAGAGCGTTAACGAGGAACAGAAAGCCGTTGCGGCGATCGTGAAAGGTGTCGAGGACGACGGTGAGCTGCTCGTTCTGGATGATGCTGTTCGAGTCATGACGCATCTCGTTGAGCACCATCCGTTGCGGCTGGCTGTCCCAGTTGCGCGCGGAGATGTACAGGTTCTCGTTATCGAATAGAACCCAGGCGTCGGTGCCTTCGGTCGCCGGCTGGCCCTCCTGCGGTTCCTGTTGTACGAAACCGTCGATCGGGCTGTTTTCCTGATAGACCGCCTCATCGAGCTGGCCGTCGAGGTGCAACGGCGCCGTCAGGCGGATGGCGCGCACCACCACGCGACCCGGCTCGCGAATCACCGAGCTTGGTGCAGATGGCATGGGCAGGTCAGCGTCCGATTGCGCGAGTGCGGGGGCGTGCGAAGCGAGCGTGATGAACAGGGTTATGAGGACCGATCGATACATCCATTCTCCCGTAGAAAGCGGTGCGTCATTCTACCCGCTGAGTTCCCGATGGGCGTGCTAGCATGCGTCCTTTGCCTGCTCAGCAGTTGCCACTTTAGGGGGTCGCATGGCTGATTCCATTCTGGGTCGCTTCGTCTGGCACGAACTGATGTCGGCCGACGACAAAGCGGCGGGGAAGTTCTTCGCGAAGGTGATCGGTTGGACGCTGAAACCCTGGGGTCAGGACGGCTCGTACACCATGTTCATGGCGGGCAAGTCGGGAATGGGCGGGCTGATGGCGCTGCCGTCGAAGGACGCGCCGCCGATGTGGATGACCTACGTCGCCACACCTGACATCAACGCGACCGTCGCGAAGGCGACGTCGCTCGGAGGAAAAGTTCTCAAGCCGGTCGCCGCGATTCCAACGATTGGTCAATTTGCCGTGATGCAGGACCCGCAGGGTGCCGTGTTCGCGCCGTTCCAACCCGAAGGTGCGCCCGCCGGTGCTCTCGCGCCGCCGGGAGAACTGGATTTTTCCTGGCACGAGCTCGCGACTACCGATGCTCCGGCCGCATTGAAGTTCTACGCGGACGTCTTCGGCTGGATACCGACCGAGGCGATGGATATGGGGCCAACCGGCATGTATCACATGTTCGGTCTCGGCGGCCGAACGATGGGAGGCATGTTCACCAAGTCGAAGGAGATGCCCGGTCCTGCCTCGTGGCTGGCATACATCCGCGTCAAGGATGCGAAGAAGACCGCCAGAGCTATTGCCAGCGCAGGTGGAACAGTCATCAACGGTCCCATGGAGGTGCCGGGAGGAGACTGGATCGTGCAGGCGCTTGATCCGCAGGGTGTGATGTTCGCGGTTCATTCAGTCGCCGCGAAGGCGGCGCCCGCCTCACGTAAGCGATCCGCACGCACTGCGTCGCCAGCGCGAAAAACCGCACGAAAAGCGGCATCGAAGGCGGCGCGCAGCACTGGGACCAGGAAGGAGACGGCGACGAAGAAGACCGTCACGAGGAAAGCTGCATCGAAGAAGGCTGCATCGAAGAAGGCTGCATCGAAACGACCTATCCGCAAGGCAGCCAGAAACGCCCGCAGTACGAAGAAGGCTGCACCGAGGCGTCGGGCGGGCGCATCGAAGCAACGGGCCGCGCGCCGGCCGCGGCGTTAGTTTCTGGAGGACTCATGCGCAAACTGATGATGGCGTGTGGACTGGTCACGGCTCTGGCCACACCGGCCCTCGCGCAGGACGCGAGAACGGCTGTCGCCAGCGCGTCGAAGGCGATCGGCGCCGACGGCGTGAATTCCGTGACCCTGTGGGGTGCTGGCGCGAACTACAACCTGGGCCAGAACAACAATGCGCAAGGCCCGTGGCCGCGAACGAACCTGAGCGAGTATCGGCGCACAATCGACTTCGCGCAACCGGCGATGCGCGCCACCGCGCAGACGTATCAGTCGCCGCCACCCGGGACACCTGCTGCGGTGGCCACCTTCAATCAGAACGTGGCACCGAATGCGGGCTGGGCGAACCAGCTCGAAATCTGGGTGACGCCGTGGGGCTTTCTCAAGGGTGCCGTCGCAAACAATGCCACCGCCGCCAATCAGACGGTCAATGGTCGCCGCTACACCGTTGTGACCTGGAACTCACCGGTGAAATCTCCCGGTGGACCGCCATACCGCGTGGTCGGATATATCAATCCTCAGACGAATCTCGTCGATCGCGTTGACACGTGGGTCGAGAACCCGATCTTCGGCGACCTGCAGGTGGAGAACTACTACGGCAACTGGCGTGAGGGCGCCAACGGCTTCCGGTTCCCGTCGACCATCGAACAGCGCCGTGCGGGGTGGACGACGTTCGACCTGCAGGTGCTCGGCGCGCAGGCGAATCCCACTGACCTCCAGGCGCTGATGACGCCACCGGCGCCGGCCCGCGGCGGCGGCGCAGGCCCCGGCGGTGGCGCAGGTGGTCAGCCTCCTGCCGTCACAGCCTCGTCAGAAAAGATGGCTGACGGTGTGTACCGCATTTACGGGGGGTATAACGCCCTCGCCGTGGAGTTTGCCGATCACATCGTCGTTTTCGAACCGGGGCCGCAGAACGAAGCCCGCGCCATGGCGAACATCGCCGAGATCAAACGCGTGATTCCGAACAAGCCGATTCGCTACGGCATCCTTTCGCACCATCACTTTGATCACACGAGCGGTCTGCCGGCCGTCGTTGCCGAAGGCATCACGATCGTGACGCACGAAAACAACAAGGTTTTCTTCGAGAAAGCGCTGTCGGCCCCGCGCACCCTGGCGCCGGATGCAATCAGCAGGTCGGGGAAGAAGCCGGTGATCGAAGGTATGCGCGACAAGCGTGTCTTCCAGGATGCGACGCGGACGCTCGAGATCCTCGAGATCAAAGGACTGCCGCACGTCGACGGCATGCTCATCGCGTACCTGCCGAAAGAGAAGATCGTCGCCTACGCCGACATGTACAACGCGCCGGCGCCCAACGCGCCGCCGATCGACTACTTCCATCTGGCGACGCAGATCATGCTGGACAACCTGCGCCGGTTGAATGTCGATGCCGAGCGGTTCGTCTCGATTCACGCGCCGGTCCCCGATCGTCCGATCACCCGCACGGAGATCGAGACCTACAACCCGCGGCGCGGTACGAACTGAGGCGCGGACGGCCTACGACCCAAGGAGCCGCGCGGCGACGGTCAGGTCGGTCGTCGGCAGCTTGCAGACGTAGTTCTCGCAGACGTAAATCGTGGCGCGGCCGTTCCGCCGCGCCATCCCTTCGAGGAAGGGCACGAGCTTGGCCAGCTCTGCCTGCTTCGGGCCGGCATCGACGAGCGCGAGCACTTTGTTGGGAATGAAGCGCTCATGCACCAGGCGCAGCAGCGCGTTGGTATCGTCGGCGCCCGGTTGTCCGGCAATTACGATTTGCTTCGGCGTCGACTCATGGAAGTCGAGCGCGGCGACGAGTTGCGGCACGGCCGCACCTGAGCGCGCTACTCTGCCGGAGAGCGCCTTGAACGTCGCTTCGGCGCGGGCGCGATAGTCATCCTTCTCCAGCAGTTGCCACAGGCGCAGCAGGTTCATCGCCGACACCGAGTTGGCGGCCGGCTCGGCGCCGTCGTAGTCCTCTTTCATCCGCGCCAGCAGGTGCGCCGCGTCCTCTCGCGTCGAGAAGTACGCGCCGTCTTTCCGGTCCCAGAAAAACGAGTCCTGTGTCGCCTGCAGCCGGGCGGCGAGTCTCAGCCACTTCGGATCGAACGACGCCTCATAGAGGTCGAGGTAACCCTGCACCAGAAACGCGTAGTCTTCGAGCAGGCCGTCGACGTCGGCGTGACCCTCCCGGAAGCGTCGTTTGAGTGTGCCCGATGTGGCGTCGAACAGCTGCGACTCGACGAGTGTCGCAGCGCTCGTTGCCGCGGACACATAGGCCGGGTCGTTGAACACCTGGCCGGCGCGCGACAGCGCCGAAATCATCATGCCGTTCCACGCGGCAATCACTTTGTCGTCGCGGGCTGGATGTGGGCGTCGCGCCCGCTCTCGCAACAATGCGGCCCGGGCGCGTTCGAGCGTGGCGCTCACGTCACGAGGAGAACGGCCGAAGCGGCGCGCCGTTTCCGCGATCGTATGCCGGCCGATGAGCACATTCTTGCCAGCCATCTGACCGGCGGTGTCCGTGATCGCCGAATCGATCGCGTTGCCGCTGGCGGTGAGGTCGTAATGAAATGCGACGACCGGCGCGGCGTCACGCCCGACGATACGCTCGATGTCGGCAAGCGTCCACAGATAGAAGGCGCCCTCCGCGAGTCGCGCGTCCGTCGCGCTGATGCTGCTATCGGCATCCTCGGCCGAGTAGAAACCGCCCGCCGGATCACGCATCTCGCGCAGCACGTAGGCAACCGTCTCGCGGGCGACGTCCGCCAGATCCGTGTCCCTGGTCAGCTGGTAGGCATCTGTGTACGCCGAGACGAGCAGCGCCTGGTCGTAGAGCATCTTCTCGAAGTGCGGAAGACGCCAGGCGGAGTCGACCGTATAGCGATGAAACCCGCCCCCGAGCTGATCGCGGATCCCGCCGCGCGCCATGCCGCGCAGCGTCGCCAGCGTCATGTCGAGCGCCTGCTGGTTGCCGGTCCGGGCGTGATAGCGCATCAGAAAGGTGAGCACGACGGGCCGTGGGAATTTCGGCGATCCGCCGAAACCGCCGTTCGCCGCATCGAAAGACCGCGAGATATTGGCAAAGGTGTCGTCGATCACCTGCGCCGTCTGCCCGGCTTCTACGGCCCGGGGAATCTGCGCCTGGGCGCTCACCGTGCTCGAGCCTTCGGCAGCGGCCCGAAGCAACACGTCGCGGTGGTCGCGCCACTCGTCGGCGATCCGCTGCAGGATTGACGGCAGCCCTTCCTCGCGGCCGCGGTTCGCGGGTGGCAGATAGGTGGCCCCGAAGAACGGTTTGAGATCCGGTGTGAGGAACAACGTCATGGGCCAGCCGCCGCCGCTCACACTGGTCACATACGCGAGATAGACCCTGTCCACGTCCGGCCGCTCTTCTCGATCGACCTTCATCGAGATGACGTAGCGATTCATCAGCGCGGCGATCGCCGGATTGGAGAAGGACTCCTCCTCCATCACGTGGCACCAGTGGCAGGTCGAGTAGCCAATCGACAGGAAGATCGGCTTGTTTTCGCGGCGCGCACGCTCGAACGCCTCCGGCCCCCACGGATACCAGTCAACCGGGTTGTGCGCGTGAAGCTGGAGGTACGGACTCTTCTCGTTAATAAGCCGGTTCGTATAGGTGGTGACGCCATTCACCACCTCGGTCCGAAGACCGGGTGTGGCTGGAGTGATGGCGCCTTCAGCCGCGGGAGCCCGGCGACATCCCGGCGCAGCGGCCATGAGGACGACGAGAGTAACGATCGTGCCTGCCGAACGCATCCATCAGGAAGTGTATCAGCACGTCTTCGCCGCCGACCTTGCCTATACTGCGCAGCGTGGCTGGATATTCAGGCACTCCGCTCGCAAAGAAACTTGGCTACAAACCGGGACATCGCGTACTTGCCGATCGTCCTCCTGATGGCTACCGGTCGCTGCTCGGCGCCTCAGCCGCCGAGGTGACCTTCGTGTCACGTCTCACTCCTGCCGTGGACATCGTCCACTCGTTCGTGACGAGCAAGAGAGATCTCGCGGCGCGCCTGGCCCGCTATCGAAAGGCCATGAATCCCGACGCGTCCGTGTGGATTTCGTGGCCGAAGAAGGCGTCGGGCGTGACATCGGACATCACCGAAGACGTCATCCGCGAGCTGGCGTTGCCACTCGGGTTCGTCGACGTCAAAGTGTGTGCGGTTGATGAGGTGTGGTCCGGGCTGAAGCTGGTGATTCGGAAGACACTCCGGTGAACGGATGCGATCAGGCTGCCGTGTGCGCGGCGTTCCAGGCTCGCCGCAGTGCTTCGGCGAAGGCTTCGACGGGCTGGGCGCCGGAGACGCCATAGCGGGCGTCCAGGACGAAGAATGGTACGCCGCGCGCGCCGAGCGCGGTGGCCTCGGCATGATCCGCTTTGACTTCTGCCGCGTAATCGCTGCTCCCAAGCATCTTCCGGACGTCGGCGGCGTCGAGTCCCACCTCGGACGCCAGGTCTGCCAGCGAGTCGTGGTCGAAAATCGATTGCTGTTCGGTGAAGTACGCGCGGTACAACCGTTCGACCATTTCGTCCTGTCGTCCCATCTTCGCGGCGTAGTGCACCAGACGGTGAGCGTCGAGGGTGTTGCCGGTGACACCACCCGAGAGGTCGTAATCGAGTCCGTCTTCGGCGGCGAGTCTCTCGAGCCGCTCGTCCATCGTTACGACCTGGTCATCGGACAGCTGGTACTTCTTCTTCAGCATCTCGCGACGTGGCGTGGTCGTCCCGAGCGGCATCTGCGGATTGAGCTGAAACGAGTGGTGGACGATCTGGACTTCGTCGCGGTGTTCGAACTCGGCCAGCGCGCGCTCCAGCCGCCGTTTGCCGATGTAGCACCAGGGACAGACGATGTCGGACCAGACGTCGATGCGGAGCATCAGGACGACTTTACTGCGGCGCCGAGCGCGGGCGCATCAGGAAAATCGTCGATGCCAGCGTGACCGTCATGTGCTCGAGCGACGTCAGCTGAGTTCGGGCGGCGTGACGGGCGCCGCGATAGGTTCCCGCCAGCAGATCGCGCAATCGATCGGCGCTGAGGTGCAGCTGCTCGCGGTGGACGAGCTCGGCCTCGACCAGGAAGCCGTCGGCATGTTCCGCAGCGATGCTGTCGCCGGGATGACGTTCGACGCGTCGACCGAACACAGCCTCCCGCAACTCGATCAGATCGTCGGCCGCGGGTACGGCCACTACGAGTACGCCGCCAGGCGCGAGCACCCGTGCGCATTCGGGTGGGTTTCGACGCGCGTGAATCGAGACGATCGTGTTCACGCTCTGGTCGAGCAGCGGCAAGCGGCGGTCCGCGTTCGCCACCACCCATGTGACATCACGATAGGCTCGAGCCGCCGTCGTCAGCGCCGTCACCGAAAGATCGATGCCGATACCCGTGACCGGGCGCTGTTGCACAAACGCTCCAATAAACTCTCCGCCGCCACAGCCGAGGTCGACGATGACGCCACCCTCGTCAGGAATCAACGGGGTCAGCATGTTCACGACAGACGAGAAGAGCGTGTTCCCGACACCGGACGCCAGCAGGCGGCTCCGCGCCTGAACGGCAGCGAGGCGGTCTCCAGGCGTTCGAGAACGGCGATCCTGCGGCTGCAGCAGGTTGACGTAACCGGACCGGGCGACGTCGAAGGTATGGCCGTCCGGGCACGTCCAGGCGGCGGTCGTGCGTTCGAGCGGACGTCCGCACCCGCGCACCGGGCAGGCGAGTGGCGGCGAAATCGCCATCACTTGGGCCCTCGTGCGAGTGGTATAGTTCCGGCCGCCAGAACAGCGGGCTGTTCGGCACACTTCGAAGGAGGCATTCGATGCAGCGGCTTCTCAAGTTTGCCCTTCTCGCACTGGTTTGTGGATCCGTGCTCTCTTCGGTCCCGGTTTCGGCGCAGCAGGCGCCTGCCGGCCGCGCCGGCGGCGCTCCTGCTGCCGAAGCACAGGGACGCCCCCCGCTGATGTTCAAAGACTTTCCAGCACATTGGGATCCTAAGCTTAGAATTCCACGTGGACAAGTTGTCGCG
>JADMIO012807469.1_pt1 | contig 32196 bp, 28 predicted proteins | sample 8958161 | NCBI WGS metagenome assembly JADMIO01 (sample SAMN16585339, study PRJNA669376) | soil metagenome | isolation source: Crop rotation soil | place: USA: Cullars Rotation, Alabama | collected 2011
GGCCGCGACTTCAAGTCACGTGAATTCCAAGCTTCGGATCCCACTGTGCTGGAAAGCCTCTCCATAAAAACAAACCTGGATAAAACACCTGCGTTCATTGAAAAATTCAGTGAGTTGTTTGGTCTTTATCCATTTGCCGATGAAAAATATGGGCATTCGCAGGCAAATATCGGTGGTGGAATGGAACACCAGACGATGACCACGGCCAGCAGCTTCGGTTCAACACTTATTGCTCATGAGCTCGGCCACCAGTGGTTTGGCGATCATGTTACCTGTAGAGATTGGAACCATATCTGGCTTAATGAGGGCTTTGCAAGCTATTGTGAATACCTGGCCATAGAAAAGCTCCCGGCATTGTTCCCTACAACAAATCCGGCAACGTACATGCAAAGCATTCACAGCAATGTGATGAGCCAGCCTGGTGGCAGTGTATATATTCCGGTTGCTTCTACATTTGATGAGAACAGGATATTCAGCGGCCGGCTTAGTTATAATAAGGGATCGGCGATCATCCACAACCTTCGGTTCGAAATGGAAGATGATAATTTGTTCTTTCAGACATTAAAAAATTATCAGCAGGAGTATAAGGATTCTGTTGCAACAGCAGATGATTTCAGGCATGTTGCTGAAACAACATCCGGAAAAGATTTCACAGATTTCTTCAATCAATGGTATTATGGCGAAGGGTATCCCACTTTCAATGTTACTTATATAAGGCAAGGTGTTGACAGTATCATACTTTTAGTGAACCAAACAACCAGCTCACCTGCTGTTACGCCGTTCTTTAAGGGATTATATGAATTTAAGATCACGTCGGCACAGGGAGATACAACTGTAAAGGCATACATGACCACGAACAACCAGCTATTTAAGTTCAAATTCAGCAAGGTTCCAAACGGTGTGGTGGTAGATCCCAATAACTGGGTAGTGAATGCGGTTGGCACCATTACCAATGGAGGGGTGATCCCGGTAAGGCTTTTAAATTTTGAGGCTCTTGCGAACAATGATTGTACTGTTTTATTAAAATGGAAAACAAGCAATGAGCAGAACAGCAAGCAATATGATCTTGAGTATAGCGCCGACGGGATAAGTTTTACAAGGGTAAGTACGCTCATCAGCAACAATAATATTGCAGAATCAAATTATCAATATAATTATGCGATTGGTTCTGGTGCGGTGCACTATTTCAGGTTGAAAATGATAAATACTGACGGAAGCTTTTCTTATAGCCAGCTCATCAGCATCAATAAGAAATGTGCGGTGGCACTGGCGTTGAATGTTACACCAAACCCGGTTGCAGACAATTTATATCTCACGATCGATCAGCCTGCAGGAGATATCACCACGGTTAGCATTTTTAGTGCAACCGGTGCATTGGTCTATAAAAAAGATAACCTGCTCAATGCGGGTTCAAATAAGATACAAATAGACCTCAAGGGATTCACTGCGGGAACTTATATGGTTAGGATCAAAAATCCGGGTGGCATCCTGAATAAAAAATTCATTAAGCTATAGGTTGTTCATTTTAAATTAATCAACAATGATCACGATCAACGAAACCAATGTCACGATCATGGTGAATGATATGGATAAGGCGATTGCTTTTTATGAATCCATTGGATTGGCATTGAAGCAACGATGGGATAATAATTATGCAATGATGACAGCTGCAGGATTAACAATAGGGCTTCACCCTACCGATGAGCCTAATCCCAATTCCGGAACTTTATCTCTCGGGTTCATGATCGATTCTATTGAAGAAGCTAAAGCCGTGCTTGATAAAAATAATATTGATCACCAGGCACAGGATGATGGTAAATCAGGGATCTACCTCCACTTCAAAGACCCCTATGGAACGGTACTGTATTTTGTTAAGCCAAAATGGAAATGATGCTGGCTGTAAAAATTCTAAGTGATATACTATGCCCCATTTTGTAATTGACTGTTCAGCAAGAATACTTTCATTAAAATCACCGCGGGAAATAATGGAGGCGGTTCATGATACTGCCGAAGAAACCGGGCTTTTTGCCAAAGGCGATATCAAGGTCAGGTTGAATCCTTATCAGCATTTCAATGTTGGAAATAAGGAAACTGATTTCATCCATGTTTTTGCTTATATAATGGAAGGAAGAAACACGGTTCAAAAGAAAGGCTTGTCTACAAGCATAATTTCTATGCTCAAGCTGATGTTTCCTGAAGTACCGGTGATCTCGATCAACATCAGTGATTTCGAAAAGGCGACCTACTGCAATAAGTCGATGGTTTAAATTAAAGCCCCCGGGTCATGGCCATAGATTCATTTGCCATTTTCTGATTGTATTCAAAGGCGAGCTGTTTATGATTGATCACATCTACAATGGTGCCTATCAAACAAAGCCCTCCTGTAAACAAATATAAGATACCCATTCCCATTTGCCCGACCATGAACCGTTGGATGCCGGCGCAACATACAAAACCCAATAATGTACAGATCAATATAAGCTCTGCTTTTCTGCGCTTACCATTGTAAATGGATATGAACAGCCGCAGCTTGTCTTCTGAAAGGCCTTTTGTTATTTCCTGTAAATAAGCCAATTCATCAGGTTCAACAGCAGGGATGAGTGTAACTAAGTTTTGGTTCATGTTGTAAATTTTTTTTGAGGAAATAAAAGTTGCTTTATGCGGGTGAAAAGAATGATAAGCGCAATGATACCGAAAGGGTGTTCTTTGAAAGAAGTTAAGAATTGAAAATGTAAAGCGGAATGAATGGAATGGCCAATGCCACAACCGGGGCAATGGTTGATGCCAAGCCAGTGAAAGAAACACAAAGAATTTTTTTCGCCTGCATCCATGAAAAATAACATTACCACGGCCAATATCCAAAACATCAATTCCATGTTCTTACGCACATATGTTATGAGGGATCTCATTTAGTCCAAGATAAGATTTTATTTTTCACAAGTCAACTGCTGATTACTTATGCCTGGTTCATGCTGCTTCTGGTGCTTTAACATTTTTGGTGAAATAAATATTTGTAACACCCCGTTTGCAGATAGATCTCTTCCTTTATTTTTTAACCTAAACGCTATAACATGAAATTGATATTATGTTCTGCAGTATTATTATTGCAATCAACTATTTTACTTGCCCAGTTTGGTAATTTTTCCGGCCACGAATCATATGCTGGCACAGTTAGCATCGGAACACGGAATACGTTCAGTATGTTCAATGACGATGCAGGAGTAGGAATGGGTATTGGCGGACAATCAAGGGTTCAGATCAGCGATCATGTAAACACAGAATGGTTCTTCGATTACATTACTTCAAAAAATAAAACTTATACCACGAGGAATGATTACCATGTGGGCTGGTCGGTGATGTATTATCCGGGCAGTACGGTTGACTTTAGCAATAGGCTCCAGCCTTATATACTTGTCGGGCATTGCTTCGATTACAGTAAAGTGTTTGAACAAAAGAACAGGGCTAATGCTGAAGGCCGCTGGACAATGGCTACGCAAGCGGGCCTGGGAACTCATATTAATATCAGTGAATTCCTCGATTGCTCAATAAGCAGCCAATATATGCTGCACTTTGGAAAGGAGATCGAAACAACGATCGATAAGGAGATCGTGATCATCGAAAAAGCAGATTACTCCCGGCCTGATGGTCACCTGCTTTTTTCTGTCAGCTTCAACTATAAATTATTTCATTTGTGGTAAAGATTTTGGCTGGTATAGATTTTTTAGCTTGACAAGATGATGAAAATACAATACGGTATTGCAGGTTTTTTTAGAGGGGCATTTATCGGCTTGCTGATCGGCCTGGTAGAAATGCGGATCATCGACAGGGAAAAACATCCTGCAATGCTGTTCATCATCTTGGCTTTAACGGTTATGGTATTGGGAATTGCCGGTGCGGTAAAGGCAATAAATATTGCAAGGAGGAAAATGCGTTAAAGCCCTATTCTTTTATAAGCTTTCCCTTCAATAAAAATTTTTGATCTTTTAATTCACTGACCGGTTTTTGAAGGATGTCACAATTCAACAGGTTTACTGTTGATGACCTCCGGCCGGTAAAAATATTGATCAACACCTGGATGTCTTTATCAGCCAGCGATTCAAATGCAGTTTTTGATATTTTCATTCCTTCAAATTTTGCTGACCTGGAATTTGTAAGCTCGATATTGTGTGAGCCCAGGGCATATTCGCCATCCTCCATATACAGCGTCGTGTCTTTTGGAATGCCTGAAAAATATGCGGCAACGATAACGGTTTCCTTTTTGTTTTTTATTTCTTTTTCTGCTTTGTCGCTAAGCTCAACATCAATTTCAAAAGAGGGCATTTCGAATGAATCACCTACAGCTCTAAAATAACCGGGAAGCATTGATATTTCATCTTCTTTCTTTGTTATTGAAGCACTGTCATTTCCGGAGGATTCGTTTTTATTTTCTTTACCGGAAGAAGAACAGGAAATAAATACGATGGCAGTTAAAAGAAAGCTGATGAAAGGGCGCATGGCATTTGGGGTTTATAGATCAAATATAATCAACAGCTAATATTTTAAAGAGATCAATTAAATGGCCGCTTAGTATTTTATATGAAGCTTTTTAAAAAAATCTTTCTCTTCTATCTCTTTCACCTGTCCCGGCTGCAGGCCATCCAATGATAAATCTTCAATGGATAACCTGATCAATCTTTTGCAGCGGTGATTCAATGCCGCAATCATTTTTCTCACTTGCCTGAATTTTCCTTCGGTTAAACCTATAAGCAACCAGGTATGATCGCCATATTCTTTTTGCCTCCAATCCCCGTTATATAGTTCCTTGGGATCTTTAACGATCTCGGCCTTGCAGGAAGCCGTATAGTATTCCATAGTTCCAATACGGATTGAAACACCGGTCTGTAATCTATCCAGGTTTTCTTGTGTAAGCTTGTTATTTATCTGTACCAGGTAAACCCGATGATGAGGTTCTTCTGAAGAAAAAAGCAGCCTTGTCACTTTTTTATTCGTGGTAAGGATCAGCAAACCTTCTGAATTATGGTCAAGCCTGCCGATTGCATGAATGCCCTGCGGAAAATCAAAATCAAGATCCCCCAACAATGCAACATTGTGGCTGCTTATAAATTGAGAAACCATATTGAATGGTTTATTAATAATGAAGTAACGATGAACCTCCCTCATGCCCGTCATTTAAAAGTTAATGTGTGCAATTTCATCCATTTCATTAAAACGGTTATCATTTGTTATCGTAGCTTTACAAATTGCCCAAACAGGTGCCTGCATGCTTAAACATCTATTCTTTTTTATATTAATATTTTGCTCTTTGCAGCAGGCCTCACATGCGCAATGTACCACGGTCATCAATAGTTTTCCATACACGGAAGATTTTGAATCAAGCGATGGAGGCTGGGTGAGAAGCTCCTCGTTGCATTGGGATTGGGGCCAGATCATTTCAAAGCCGGTAATAACTGCGGCTGGCGGAGGCTCAAAATGTTGGATCGTGGGAGGGTTCTCCGGTAATTCATATAGCAGCAGCAGTTCTTATTTGCAAAGCCCCTGTTTTGATATTTCCTCCCTGGCAAATCCACAGATCGTTTTTAAGGTTTTTTGGGAAACGGAACGTAAATATGATGGAGCCACCCTGGAATATTCCTTAGATGGCGGTTCTGCATGGCAGGTGCTGGGTTCAATAAATTCCAACAGTAATTGCCAGGGCGAAAATTGGTTCAACTATGATCCTGTTTATTTTTTAGGAGGTCCTGGTTGGTCGGGCAATATCCAACCAACATCTGGTTCTTGCCAGGGAACGGGTGGCAGTGGTGCATGGCTCACTGCAAAGCACACGCTGGGTTCTATCGCCGGGGAAACTTCTGTAAGTTTTCGTTTTGTATTTGCAGCAGGTACTACTTGCAATAATTTTGATGGCTTTGCGATCGATGATATAAGGATCGGTGAAGCACCGGCAAATGGCGCCGACTTTACTTATAACTGCAGTGCGAATAGCAGCGTTTCATTTTCAAGCAGCGCTGCGCTGTGCAGCAATGGCGTTACCTGGGATTTTGGAGATCCAGCTTCTGGCGTAAATAATAGCTCGTCACAAACTAATCCAACGCATGTATTTTCGTCGCCCAATAATTATACTGTTACACTCACAACAACTTTTGTATCCGGGCCTTCCATTGTTGTTGCAAAAAATATTACGGTGATATCCGCAACGGCGACGGTAGATTCTATAAAATGTAATAATGACCAAAATGGCTCGATAGCAATAAATGTCAATCCTCCCGGTGCATATAACTATACCTGGGATACCAACCCTGTTGAAGTGACTTCATCTATTGCCAATCTTGGTGCGGGCACTTATACCGTTGTCATTAGCGGCGCCAACACATGCAGTACTTCGCTTCCTGTTATCCTTCAGCAACCAGGAGCTTTAAATTTAACCACAAACATTATTGATGCAAAATGTAATTCCGATAATGGTTCTATTACAACAATAGTAAGCGGCGGCAGCATACCGTATGGTTATTTATGGTCGAATATGGCCGTAACAGCTTCTATTAACTCGCTTGCCCCGGGCATTTATTCACTGATGCTAACGGATGCCCATGGCTGCACAGCCAGTGCAAATAATTTGCAGGTGAACCATGTCATTGATAATTTAAATATTTCTTTGGGTGGCGATACCAGCATCTGTCCCGGGCAAAAGTTGATATTAAGTCCTGGCAATTTCAGCAGTTACCAGTGGCAGGATAATAGCAGCGGTGCAACTTACACTGTAACAAGTACCGGAACATATGGGGTGACCGTTACAGATGCATTTGGTTGTTCGGGCTCAGCAAATATTAAAGTAACGGTAGATTGCCCTGAGATATATTTTCCTGCAGCCTTTACACCCAACGGCGATACTTACAATGATAAATTCGGTGCTTTGGGCAGCATTGGCGCAATAAAAAAATATAAGCTTCTCGTTTATGGACGGTGGGGGGAGATTCTTTTTTCATCTACCGACCCTTTCAAAAAGTGGGATGGTACTTATAAAGGAAAGACGTTGCCACCGCAGGCACTTGTTTATACGGTCACATACACGTTAGGTAACCTTGCTCCAGAATTCAAGACAGGAACCGTAATGCTCATTCACTAAAAAATATAAGCAAAAAAATAAGGCTGACTGTATTCAATCAACCTTATTTATTCTATTGTAGATGCTATTAGCTTGTCACGGCTTTGTGCATGTCCCTGTATTTTTTTACAAGATCATGTGCAGATTTAAGAGCCGATTGTTGAGAGGTGATTAATTGTCTTGTGTCTGCACTCATCTCGGCATCGGAAGAAAGTGCTTCTTTGTATGCTCTTTGAGCAGCATCTTCCCCGAATTCACATGATTCCAGTATAGCCTGGCGATCCTGCCCGGTAAAAGCGGCCTTAAGATCCATCCATACCCTGTATATTTTGCCCATATTCGTTGTATCATTCGTAGGTTCTCCGCCGAGTCGATTTACTTCCTGCGACAACTCAGCTGCATATCGGCGGCTATCGTCTGCCATTTTGTGAAACATTGCCTGTAAGTCAACATCTATCAGCTTACTTTCCCTTGCTGCTTTTTCATATCCCTTTACCCGATCGTTATTTATTTGAACCAGGTCATTTAAAACGGATGTGATTTTTTCGCTTGCCATTGTTATTTTTTTTAGGTTAAGAATAAATTTAATCGTCAATATCTGTTTCGGTACGAACCGTTTTAGTAATGGTCACCTTATCTGTTGTGTTACCGGTTTCGGTTTTTTTCTACCGCTTAAAAGCCCGATAAGTATTACCAGGAGAATTGCACCTCCTGCCATCCATGCCCACGGCTGCATATACCAAACATTTTCTGTTGTGGATGTAGTGGTTCTTGTCGTAACCGAAGTATCCTGCGCAACGCTGTGCAGATTGAATAAGACAGCTATCATCAGGAAATAAAAAGTATTGTATTTGGAAAAAGGAGATTTCATTGTATTATTATGTTATTAAAAACAACTACTGCGCCAGTATCACTTCATTAATTGTTCTTTCATAGAGGCACCCTCTTTGTCTTTTTTTGTGGAAAAATATCTACGAATTCCTGATAAGAATAGAATTTATTATTCAGAGGTCCGTGTTTTTGTTACGGTAACTCTATCGGTGCGGCCATTACCACCTCCCCGGGTTAGTGCTACAATCAGTAAAAGCAAAACAATACCTCCGACAACCCAAACCCATGGCTCAGCATACCAGGTGCGTTCTGTTGTGCTTGTTGAAGTAGTGGTTGACGTTGCCTGCATGGTGCTATCCTGTGCAAAAAGGATCAGGCTGCATAAGGAAGACAGCAATAACATAAAGCTGTATTTATAAAAAACAGGTTTCAATAATTGTTTCATATAATTGTTTTTGTTGTGAATGAATATAATTCCGGTAACATATAAATTATTCAACAACTAAGCCAATTCCATGTCTTATATAATCAACTCCCACCTAAAATAATCACTGTAAGGAGGGAGTTGCAAGAGTATTATACTGGAGAAACTTACATTCAATAAGGTTTGCAATCTCGCCACAGAACTTATATCACTTATTTTAAGTGTTGTATTTGGCGCCGTTTCAAACCACAGTAATTTCGTACGGTGAGTTATAGCCGTTTTTATGCCGGCGTTGACAGCATATTTTATATTGAACGACTGATGATGTTTTTCCGGGCATTTAAAGACATCCGGATAATCATAATTTACGGCTATGATCTCGTCACCTGCTTTTAAAGATTTTGTAATGCAATCAATTGCTGCAACACCATTTCCAAAAGCAATCACAGGAAAACCTTTCGCTTTTTTTATGATACCCTCCAGGCTGTGTGATGCAGGGTTGTTACGCTTGAAGTTATGATCCCCTTTTTTTTCGTTAGATCTGTTATTTAACGGATCCGAAGATTGATAGATCGATACCGGGCTGAGCGGCAAAGAGGATTTTGTGTAGCCGGGAAGAAATGCTGTGTTGTTCATTGTGTTTCGTTTAAAAATGACAGATCTCTTTCCACGAAACTTATCCTGGCAAAGGGTAAACAAAAAAGCTCACCCGATAATGATCAGATGAGCTTTTAATATTTTGAATATTTAAACGAGCACGTAATCTGACTTATCTTTCCCGTAACACGGGATGGAATTGGCACCTTTTTCAAACAAGTTTGAATAGGTTGTCAAGGCTTCATTGGGCCATTACCCTCTGCCTTTCTTGATAAGAAACTGAAAGAACTGATCACAAAGTTATAAGTCGAAGATATTTACTTCCAAATATTTGTTTTCAATATTTGCCAAAGCACCCCAAAAAATGTGTTTAATAATATACTTATTTCATATTCTTTTCCATCCATTCTGCCTGGGAGGAAGCCGGCTGCTCAGCGTGGACATGCATTTCGATCTTTTCCTGGCCTTTGATGATCGACTTACTGACCATTGAATGTTCGATCACTTCGTTTTCTTTCATTCCCATAAACTTCATCATGGGAATTAATTTTTCACTTCCAAAATGTTTGAACAGGGGTTCATCCATGGCGCTATACACCATGATATTTTTTTGTTCCCAATTTTGTACAAGCCCTTCTTCTTTGGAGTGCAAAGGATAATGTTCAACAAAAACCGGCTTATGTTTCAGCAACATGGAGGCATCGAATTGTTTTACGTGTACAACCCTTGTTTCATCAATGCCTTCTTCTGCAAAGAATATTTTGAACCGGCTTACCGTATCTGTAAACCATGCAATAAAAACGAATGTGCTATCTGATTTTGCAAGCGCTGCGCATGCCTTCATTTTCGCAGGAGTGCTCATAAACGCTCTGTCTTTAAAAAGATGCTCATTCTCTTCTTCGTTTTTCTTTCCAAATAAATTCAATAACATATATAGAATTTAGAACACACAAATGTATTAAATCCGGATGCCATGCAGGCAATTTGATAGATGAAGCTGGCTCTTTTTGTTTGTATCTTTGAGGCAAGGAGTAAATAAATGGCTACAAAAAAGGTGCAGGCGGTCGTTCCGGCAACAGATGAATTTATCGAAGTGTTTGGTGCAAGGGAGCACAATTTGAAAAACATTGATATAAAAATCCCAAAAAATAAATTGGTTGTTTTTACGGGTGTCAGTGGCAGTGGGAAATCGTCGCTGGCATTCGACACTGTTTATAATGAAGGTCAACGTCGCTACATGGAGAGCTTTTCTGCTTATGCCCGGCAGTTTGTAGGGGATATGGAGCGGCCGGATGTTGACAAGATCACGGGGCTGTCACCAGTTATTTCTATTGAACAAAAAACCACAAATAAAAATCCACGCAGTACTGTTGGCACGATCACGGAGATTTATGATTTTCTACGGTTGTTGTATGCCCGGGTGGGTGAAGCTTATAGTTATAATACAGGGAAAAAAATGGTTAAGTTCAGCGAGGAGGAGATCGTTCTTTCCGTTTTCAAAAAATATAAGCATAAAAAGATCAGCATCCTGGCGCCGCTTGTGCGGGGAAGAAAGGGTCATTATCGTGAGCTATTCGAAGACATACGGAAAAAAGGATTTTTAAAAGTACGTGTTGATGGTGAGGTGATGGACCTGGTGCCCCGTATGCAGCTCGATCGCTATAAGATCCACAATATAGAAGTTGTGGTTGACAGGCTGCAGGTTACTGATGACATGAAGTTACGGTTGAGCCAAAGTGTACAGAAAACTTTACAGCTGGGAAAGGATCTATTGTTCCTGCTGGTGAATGATGATAATGATCTTGCGCAGTATAGTAAGCAATTGATGTGTATCGACACCGGTATCAGCTACGAAGAACCGTCGCCTAATGCCTTTTCATTCAATTCACCTTATGGAGCATGCCCAACATGCAAAGGGTTAGGAACCGTCTTCCAGGTGAATATGGATGCAATTATTCCCGACAAAAACCTCAGCATAAAAGAAGGCGCCATTGCACCACTTGGGGAAGAACGGCAGGCCTATGTTTTTCAACAGGTACAACAGGTATCTAAAAAATATAAGATCAATTTAGATAAACCACTGAAAGATCTTACTACAAAAGCCCTGAATGTTTTGCTGTATGGAAAGGAAGAACTGGATGAAACCATGAATGAAGACGTTGACATGAATATAGAAGCAGCCGATGCGACATATTATGCAACAGAATATGAAGGTGTGGTCAACATGGTGAAACGATGGTTCGCTTCTACGAGTACAAGTGAAGGCATCAGGGATTGGGCCGAACAATTCATGCAATTGAAGCCTTGTGAAACCTGTGGCGGCACACGCCTCAGGAAAGAAAGTTTATGGTTCAGGATCGATGAAAAGAATATTGCTGAGTTAAGTGAAATGGATCTTGATAAATTGGCGGCATGGTTCTCCACATTGGAAAAAAGGCTAAGCGAAAAACAAAATGCCATTGCTAAAGATGTGTTGAAAGAGATAAGAGAACGCCTCCAGTTTTTGCTGGACGTGGGGTTGACCTATCTAACCTTGTATCGCCCGTCGAAGAGTTTAAGCGGAGGCGAATACCAGCGGATCAGGCTGGCCACCCAGATCGGATCACAATTACAGGGAATAACATATATCCTGGATGAGCCAAGCATCGGCCTACATCAACGGGATAATCAACGATTGATCCTGGCATTGCAAAATCTTCGGAATATCGGGAATAGCGTTTTGGTTGTTGAGCATGATAAGGACATCATGTTAGCTTCAGACCATTTGATCGACATTGGGCCAAAGGCCGGCTCGCATGGAGGAAGGATCGTAACTGCCGGAACGCCTGCTGAAGTGTTGAGATCTGATTCCGAAACAGCTCAATATCTCAGCGGTAAAAAAAATATTGCCATTCCGGCTGAACGAAGGAAGGGCAATGGAAAATTCATTGAGCTTAAAGGAGCCAAAGGAAATAATTTAAAAGATGTGTCTGTAAAGTTTCCATTAGGGCAATTAATATTGGTGACAGGAGTGAGCGGAAGTGGTAAATCAACCCTGATCAATGAAACATTATATCCACTCTTAAGCAAATACTGTTATAATTCGAAACTTGAGCCTTTGCCATACAAGGCAATTAAAGGTTTGGAACATATTGATAAGGTTATAGAGATCGATCAAAGCCCGATAGGAAGAACGCCGCGCAGTAATCCTGCAACCTATTGTGGATTTTTCACCGACATCCGTACTTTATTTGCTTCAGTTCCCGAAGCGAAGATCCGTGGATATGCAGCGGGACGCTTTTCTTTCAATGTAAAAAGTGGCAGGTGTGATGTATGTGAAGGAGGAGGGATGCGTGTGATAGAAATGAATTTTTTGCCTGATGTGCATGTGCATTGTGAAAAATGCAATGGCAAAAGATATAACAGGGAAACACTTGAGATACGTTATAAAGGAAAATCCATCAGTGATGTATTGGATATGACGGTTGATGATGCAGTAGAGTTTTTTCATGCAGTGCCATACATATACCGAAAGATAAAAGTGTTGCAGGAAGTGGGCCTTGGTTATATAACGCTTGGCCAAAGCGCCGTGACTTTAAGCGGCGGTGAAGCCCAACGGGTAAAACTGGCAACGGAGCTTGGAAAGAGGGATACCGGAAAAACTTTTTATATTTTAGATGAGCCGACAACCGGCCTGCATTTCCAGGACATACAGCATTTGCTGGATGTATTGAATAAACTTGTTGACCGCGGAAATACGGTTTTGGTGATAGAGCATAATCTCGATATGATCAAAGTGGCAGACTGTATTATTGACCTGGGGCCCGAAGGAGGTTCCGGGGGAGGAAGGGTGTTATATGAAGGAGCGCCCGAGGAAATGATGCATGTAAAAGAAAGTTTTACGGCTGCATTTTTAAAACAGGAATTGAAGGTTCGCCATAACGGGAAATAGTTCCATCTTACTGTAAAAACAAAGATCCACAACTCGAGAGCATGGATCTTCATTTTCAATCAACCGTAAACGAAAGGCAAAGCATATTAACGAAGCTAAATTTTGTGGTTTCAGGGGTAATCGGCGTGTATGAATACACAGTTGTGTTTAGATTCCTTCTGTTATATACCTTGCTTACTTATCAACATAAGTTATTTTAAGTGGGTTATTTTTAAAGAAAAAAGGCAAAGCATAGTAACGAAGTTAGTCTTGTGGTTTCAGGGGTAATCATCGAGCATGAGTACTCGTCGTTTTCCAGGGAGTTACCTTCTGTCGTATACTTTGCACTTATTGTCTTTAATCATAAACCGGTAATTTTTTAGTGTTTATTTCAGGACGCATTTGTGGTATGCGACCTCAATATTTTTTAGATTATCTTTTTTATTATCAGCCTTCAGCCTTGAATATGATAATAGTAACAAGGCGCACGCTATCAGCGCAATTAATTTATTGGCCGGCGGAAACATGTTGAAACAGATCTTCATAATCAACTTTTTTTAATGAATCAATAAAAATGCGGACATCTTCTTTGATTTCTTACACTACGGCTTTCATCACTGTTTGCCCCCAGCCTTATGCCCAGCTTAAGAACAAATGAAAAATATGCATCCAGGTTTTTTGGCTGCCCACGTTGTGTCCCAGGTTCATAACGATTAACACCAGGAGTTACAATACCAAAAGTTTTATCACTTATTTGCCGGGCGATAGCAGCATTCTGTGGCGACAGGTGAACATCGAACAGGTTTGGGTCAATGTAAGTTGTACTCACATCGTCCATATAGTCGGTGAACGTTTTTCTATAAAGCAGTTCCGGGCCCAGCGTTACTTTTTCACTTATCCTCACCTTTACACCCAATCCCATCGGAATATTTATCTGTGTAAGTGAATACGGCTTCTTTTCGGGGTATTCAGAAAATCCCTGGCCTTCCGTATGAAGGGGATGTAGTTTATACCATGTTTTGTTTCCGTTTGCATCGGTGATAGAGCCCTGCGGATCAAAATGGAATATACCTACGCCGATAAATCCATAAGGTTTTAGCAGGGGATCATAATCTTCATACTTATTCAACATCATGGTAGGGAAAAGCTCAAATGCTCCATAGATTTCCCACACATTACTTTTAAAATCGAGGTTACGCTGCTTTCTCCACAACTCATTTATGCCATTTGTATTTATAATGTAATCCTCTCCGGCAACATAGGTGTATTGTGCTGCAACACGAATGCCCAGCCAATCATTTGGATAAGCAGAAATGAAGGCGCCTTTCATCATCTTGGTAAGCTCGAGGTTCACATCTTTTATAAAATGTGTGCCATAGCCAGCGTTGCCGCCGAGATCGCCAAGAAAAAAAGTTGGACCGAAATTTAATCCAGCCTCCCATTTAATCTTACCAGTGCGAAATCCGAGATGTTGTGAATGAGAATTGAAATAGAAACCAATACATGCCAAAAAAAGCAGGATCGTTTTGCACACAGCAGCACGTAAAGATGATTTCATTAGGAATCAGTTTAGTCTTTCTACAGTATTGGATAATTGGCTGTTATATACACACAGCACCCTTTATTAACGGAATGCTATACAAATTATTGTATATAAAAAATGATTTATTTTATGAGGATCATCTCTATATGAGGTATGCCGTCTTCGAGGTATTGTGGGCCTGATTGCGTAAAACCGAGGTTGGAATAAAAAGTGAGGAGGTAGCGTTGTGCTCCAATCTTAATGGACTGCACATTGAATTGCGAAAAAGTTTTATCTATTGCATGGCGCATAAGGATTATTCCTGCACCATTTCTTCTATAGGATGGATCGGTGGCCACCCGGCCGATGCTTGCTTCGCTAAAGGCAATTCCAGGCGGAATGATCCTGGCATAAGCCATCAATTGGCCATCCTTCCAACCGCACAAATGATAGGAACGCTGATCTTTATTATCGGTATCAAGATAAACACAGTTTTGTTCCACTACAAAAACCTTATTGCGTAAATTTAAGATGGCATATAATTCACCTGGCTCCAGTTCATCAAAACTTTTATAACGCCATTCTAATTCCTTCATGATATATTAAATTGGTTAGTGCTAATATCCGTATTTATCTTTCCATCTTTCTTTTAAAAATTTCCTTTGCTCTTCTTCCCGGGGATTCTGTTGTGGTGTATAAAACCGTGATCCCTCAAGTTTGTCGGGAAGAAATTGCTGAAGCACAAAGTTTTTTTCATAACTGTGTGCATATTTATAATCCTTTCCGTAATCCATTTGTTTCATCAGCCGGGTGGGCGCATTTCGCAAATGCAGTGGAACGGGCAGGTCACCATGCTGCTTAACTGCGTCCAATGCATCATTTATTGCCATGTAAGAGGCATTGCTTTTTATTGAAGTGGCCAGGTAAATTGCGCATTGAGACAGGATTATCCGGCTTTCTGGATAGCCGATCACATTAACCGACTGGAAAGTGTTATTGGCGAGAAGCAAAGCATTTGGGTTTGCATTGCCGATATCTTCGCTTGCAAATATCAGCATGCGCCGTGCAATGAATTTTACATCTTCTCCTGCCTCTATCATACGGGCAAGCCAGTAAACAGCAGCATTGGGATCGCTACCACGCATGCTCTTAATAAATGCAGATATGATGTCATAATGCTGTTCCCCTTTTTTATCATATAGTGCAATGCGCTGCTGCGCTATCTCCATAACAGCATCATCGGTGATGATAACATTTTGTCCAAGCACATCTGATACAAGCTCAAGAAGGTTTAATAATTTTCTTGCGTCGCCACCGGAAATATTTATTAGGGCTTCTGTTTCTTTAAGCTTGATATTTTTCTCTTTTAATACTACATCTTTTGATATGGCATCTTTTAAAAGCGCTACAAGGTTTTTTTCGTCGAGGGGTTTTAGCACATATACCTGGCAGCGGCTAAGCAAGGCGCTGTTTACTTCAAAGGATGGATTTTCTGTTGTTGCGCCGATCAGGGTGATGATGCCTTTTTCAACAGCTCCCAGTAACGCATCCTGTTGGCCTTTATTAAAGCGATGTATCTCATCAATGAAAAGTATGGCGCCTTTTTGCTTTTTTGATCCTTCAATGATCTCCCTGATATCCTTTACGCCGGCGGATATTGCGCTGATCGTATAAAATGGTTGCTGCAACGTATTTGCTATGATACTTGCAATGGTTGTTTTACCAACACCGGGTGGGCCCCATAAGATCATCGATGGGACTTTGCCATTTTCGATCGCTGTGCGTAAAATGCTTCCCTTTCCAGTGAGGTGTTGCTGGCCTGTAAGTTGATCCAATGAAAGTGGACGCATGCGTTCTGCTAACGGAGGAAGATTCATTTGACAAAGTTAAATTGAAATAGAGGATTTATCAGTTTTGAAGATGCTTCTGCTATTGCTTAGCCAGTTTTAAAAAAGGCACAATATCATTGATAGAAACCGGTGCTTCTTTATCATCGATATTGATAACGATAGCATATCCATCGGGACCTCCCGCCCTGGTTATAGCGTCAACTAATTTTTGTTGATCACTTTCTGTCAATATCCCTGTTGATTCATTCCAGACCTCTTTTGTGCAAAGGCAGCCTTGTGTAGGCGTGAGGGGGTAATAGTTACTGCCTTTGTAAAATGCAGGGTTCACTGTGCTGCCATGTGCAATGATTGCTGTTCTGCCCGCCTTCCCTGCAAAAAAAGCCTGGTAAGCCGGGTAATAGTCTTTGAAATTTGGGGGCAAAAGTTTTTTATATGTTTCAATATTCCATATCGTATCCTCCAGGGAAAGGTCATTGTAAAAATGAGATGATCTGTATTCAAAAGGCATGGTAAGCTGAATATTGCTTGTTGGCCCTATGAAATTACTTTTTGAAATATCGAATCCGTCCATCCGGAATATTCCTTCGGGCGTATTGCCATTGCTTATGTAACCGGGCATATTTGTCAGGCTTCTTGCCAGCTGTGCTACCGAAAAATACATGCCGCTGTCATCTTTAATAAAATTACCATTGGCATCTCTTACCAAAACAATTCCCGGAAAATCGCGGTTCTTTCGTTGAAAGCTCAGCATTAAAACCTTTCCCGGCAAGTAATCTTTTTGCAAGAGGCAATGTATCGAAGGTACCGGAGGGGCATTTTCTATTGTTTCGTATTGGAGCTGTTGTAAAATAACATTACCCGGATCCGCTGCCAATTTTTGTTTCACCAGGCCGGCCAAAAACTTTTTTTCCTGCGATCCGTTTTCAGATCTCATTATATAAGTAGCACACATGGCAAAAACGTTTGCATCGTTCGTAGCTAATAATAATGACCTTACCTGCTGATAGAATATTTCGGGGAACACAGCACAGCCAACATCCAGCAAAGAACGTTGGAAGGAAATGCTTCTTTTTTTTGCATCATTGAAGGCAGCATGAATTTTATTATCCGACCAGGGCGACCGGTAGTTAATAAGTTGTATCGCCCAAAAGGCATCCTGCCAATTCTCTTCAGTGGAGTCTGTCAGGGCAATGGATAGGTTGGCTGAAATACTATTGTTTACAATGTTCCTGTAAAGTTTATCGCGGTTGATCTTAAGAACGTCTTTGCAAACGGGTTGTGCAGAAATTATACATGAGGTTAGAGAAAGCAGTAGGAGGATAAAGACCCTTTTCATTGCTGCAAGGTAAAAGAATTTTATAAGCGATTGATCAGGCGATCTTTTGGAGGCTTGTTAGTTTTTTATAAATACTTTCCTCGATCTCTATCAATTCAAAATGATTCCCGCGTTCCACGATTTCGCCATCCTCTAAAATGAGGATCTCATCTGCGTCTTTGATGGTACTTAACCTGTGAGCGATCACGAGTGTAGTTCTTCCTTTCATTAGATTATCCAAAGCCTGCTGAACAGATTTTTCCGACTCTGTATCAAGTGCAGAAGTTGCCTCATCCAAAATAAGGATTGCGGGGTTTTTGAAAACAGCTCTTGCAATACTAAGCCGCTGCCTTTGCCCGCCCGAAAGCCTGATACCGCGGTCACCGATATTGGTATCATAACCCTGTTCGGTATTCATGATAAAATCATGTGCGTTTGCAATTTTTGCGGCCTGGATAACTTCTTCAAGGCTTGCATCTGGTTTTCCAAGTGCAATGTTATTAAATATGGAGTCATTGAATAAAATGACATCCTGCGTAACAAAACTCATTTGGCTTCTTAGCGATTCCATTGTCAGGTTCCGTATATCTTCATCGTCAACTGAGATACTTCCCCCCGTTACATCATAAAATCTGGGTATCAGGTCAGCAATAGTAGATTTTCCTACTCCTGATGGACCCACTAGTGCAACAGTTTTGCCTTTTTCGATCGTGAAATTTATATTCTTTAATACGGGAGCATTGCCATAATCAAAGAAAACATTTTTGAACTCAACCTTAGTATTGAATTTTTTTAGAGTAATTGCATTTGGTTTATCCGCAACCTGGATCGGTGTATCCAAAACTTCCAGGATACGTTGGCCGGAGGCTTCTCCACGCTGAATATTTGCCAGTGCAACCACCATTGCTTTTGCCGGGCGCATTACCTGTGAAAAGATCGCAATGAATGCAATGAATTCACTCGCCTGCAAGCCGGGCCCTGCGCCACCATGATTTTTTATGATCATGGTACCTCCATAAATTAAAATTCCCGCAACAACCATTACCCCGGAAACCTCCGAGAATATAGGAGCAAGCTCACGTTTTTTAAATCCCTGCAAGCTTGCCTTTCGGTAAAAATCATTTTCCCTGCTGAATCTTTTAAGAACAAAGCCTGTGGCATTAAATGCCCTGATGATCCTCATGCCCATAAGGGTTTCGTCGATAATGGTTAGCAATTTCCCTATCGAAGATTGCATGTCCTGCGCTTCCTTTCTCAATTTTTTTGTCACCATCGCAATTCCCACTGCAGATATTGGTATGATAAGTAAGGTGAATAATGTAAGCTGTACAGAAATGGAGAATAGGGCTATAAAATAGCCGATCATTATATAGGGTTCTTTAAACAATACTTCCAGCGAATTTGCTGCTACTGCTTCTATTTCGAAAACATCTGAATTCATTCTTGAGAGAAGATCACCTTTATGTTCTTTTGTAAAGTACCCCATATGGAGGTAATTGATCTTTTCAAAAATGGCTTCCCGGATCCTTTTTACCAAAAGTGTTCGTGCAGCTACCATGCTTCGCTGAGCTAAATAGCGGAAGAGGTTGGTAAGGATAACAGAAGTAACAATCAATGCAGCGATGAAATACAGTGCATATACCGGATTTAATGTTTTCAGCCGGTGAACATAGAAATAAAAGAGATCAACAAAATATTGCCCTGAGAGTGCAAAAGAGGGCATGGTCGAGTAACGTTGGATCTCTTCCGCCGTATGCTGATTGAATAAAAAATTCAATAACGGTATGATAAGGGCGAACTGGAAAACACTAAAAAAAACAGCCACCAGCGTGAATGCGAAAAAAGGCACTACAAAAAACCTGAATGGTTTTGCAAACCTGAGAAGCCGTCTGTAAGTTTTCATTCTCTGATATTATATACTATATGGCGTTAAATCTTGTAAAACTGTTTTAGCAGCCCTACTTCCTGCAAATGTCGAACCTTTTTTTTAAGCGCATATCCCATCAAAAAATATAGTTTTCCGGGTACTGATATTCCTGTATTTGAAAAAGGTATAGTATTTGTAAACTTCCAAATGCAGTTTCGCGAACCAATTTCATTTTATTTTTGGATCACAAAATATGATAAGTATCACAATCTTACCTATTTGAAATCACCATTATATTAAAAATTTTCACATTAGTTTGAGCCTTATCAATGTAAAAAACCATTTTTAAATACAGCAATTAGCAATAAAATTAATTAAGATGTATGGCTAAGATCATTTTGGATTGCGACCTTATGAAACATAGGAACTCTGGTTTATATCAATATTGCTTAAACCTGGGCAATTCGGTGAACCGGTTGTTAAGAAACGCTGATACAAAAGATAAGATACAATACTATATTCCCGAAGGCGAAGAGAATTCATTTGATAGCAGTAATAATTGTATAGTTGAAAAAAAATTTCACAGAATAATCAAACCCTTTTTATGGGATTGTAATATTTGGCATGCCCCTTTTCAATCAGGCCGCATTGTTCCTCAGAATAAAAGAATAAAAGTATTGCTTACCATTCATGATCTTAATTGCCTTCATGAAGGGAAGCCGGTATGTGAACAAAGGAAAAGTTTGGAACATACTCAAAAACTTATTGACAGGAGCGACGCTATTGTATGCATTTCAGAATTTTCAAAAAGCGATGTATTAAAAAACTGTGATGTAAAGAATAAACCAATCCACGTAATACACAACGGAACCCATAAGCTACACGAGCCTCTATTAAGCAAGCTCTCTTATAAGCCCAGGCGGCCCTTTTTATTTGGAATGGGTTATGTTAACCGTAAAAAGAATTTTCATGTATTATTGCCTATGTTGAAATATAACAACTATGAATTGGTAATAGCCGGACGGCTCGATGAGCCTGATTATATACAGGCCATTATGCAGGAGGCTTCCGATTTGGGTATTGAAGAAAGGGTGCACCTGCTGGGCCCAGTGAGTGAAGAAGAAAAAGCCTGGTATCTAAAAAATTGCCTGGCATATATGCACCCATCACTGGCTGAAGGATTTGGAGCGCCTGTGGTGGAAGCAATGGCTTTCGGAAAGCCCATGTTTTTAAGTACCTATACTTCACTCCCGGAAATTGCCGGTAATGTGGCATTTTATTTTTCGAGCTATGAACACGAACATATGCACTCTACTTTCAAAGAAGGAATGGCTATCTATAATAAAAACGGGTTGTATAAAAGGATCATGCAGAAAGGAAGTGAATATGATTGGGAAAAAAAGGCAGTAGAATATTTAAAAGTCTATCGTTCCTTAATGTAAATATTGAAATAAATAAACTAACTATGATGCAAGCTACAGCAGTTGAAAATTTACGGCAATGGAACACAGGACTTGTTTATGACTTTGGAAAGCGAAGGTCTGAATTGTGCAAAGCAATGGATTACGAAGCAGACTGGTATAAGCGCTGGTGTGATGAATTAACTGAAACCCCAAATTTTCACAGGAAGCAGTGGGAATTTGTATTTGTGATGCAGGCCTTGTGGGAAAGAGGTTGTATTGCAGAAGGTAAGAACGGACTGGTATTCGCCGTGGGCAATGAACCGTTACCTGCCATGTTTGCTAAATACGGATGTAAGATTTTAGCTACCGATATTCAACCCGAACAAGGAATTGCAAAGGGTTGGGACAATGGCCAATTGTGCTTTGGAGTGGATTACCTGAATCTGCGTGGAATTTGCAATGAAGAAAATTTTAAGAGGCTCGTTTCATACCGCGCCGTTGATATGACGGATATTCCCGAAGACCTGCAGAACTACGATTTTAACTGGAGCAGTTGTTCGTTCGAGCACTTAGGCAGCCTTGAAAAAGGTTTTGAATTCTTAAAAAATCAATTAAAGACCTTAAAACCTGGCGGCTGGTCTGTTCACACAACAGAATATAATATTTCGTCCAACGACGAAACCCAGGAGAATAATGATACAGTTATTTACCGTTACCGCGATATTGAAAAGATCGTTGCGGAGTTAAGAAATGAAGGCCACTTTGTTGAAGAAACCGATTATTCCATTGGAGGCTTGCCAGAAGATTTCATGGTTGACCTGGAGCCGCATAAGCAGGATGTTCATTTAAAACTGCAGGTTGATAAATATGTTGTCACTTCCATTGGCCTGATCATACAAAAGAAAAAGGATTGATATTACATGATCAATTATTTTCCCAGCGGCTAACCATAATTCAGCTTTAGTGGCGTCGCACACTTGTGCTTTCGTGAGTAGTTGAACAATTATTTCAAATCCAATTTTATCTGCAGCTCTTCAAATTGTTTTTCATCGATAGGTCCCGGTGCATCCAGCATTACATCCCTTCCGCTATTGTTTTTTGGAAAAGCGATAAAGTCACGTATGATTTCACTGCCACCAAGAATGGCACACAGCCTGTCGAAACCAAACGCAATGCCTCCATGCGGCGGAGCGCCATATTCAAATGCACCTAAAAGAAATCCGAACTTATGTTGCTGTTCTGCTTCGTCCATTCCCAAAGCGGCAAACATTTTTTCCTGTAACTGCCGCTGATAGATCCGGATAGATCCACCACCAACCTCATTGCCATTTAAAACAAGATCATATGCATTTGCTTTTACATTGGCGTAAGGATGCGCAAGGTAATTTGCAGGATCGCTGATAACCGGATCATTGTTGATCATGGTGGCAATTTGGTCTGGCTTTGGCGATGTGAACGGATGATGCCGTGCAACCCACCTGTTCTGGTCTTCAGCATATTCAAAAAGCGGAAAATCCAGAACCCATAGCAATTTAAATTCTTCGGCATTGCGCATGTTAAGGCGTTCCGCCATATACATCCTGAGATCACTTATAGCTTTTCTTGTTTTTTCTTCTGCACCGGCGAGTATTAAAATGAGGTCGCCCGGTTTTGCATTGGCTACCGTCGCAATAGAGCTCAATCTTTCTTCGCTGTAAAATTTGTCAACACTACTTTTAAATTTGCCGTCGCTGGTACATTTAATAAATACCAACCCTTTCATACCGATCTGGGGGCGTTTTACCCATTCTGTCAATTCATCGGTTTGCTTACGGCTGTATTCGCTTAAGCCAGGAACCGAAATAGCAATAACCGTTTCGGCTTCGTCAAATACTTTGAAGTCGGCCCCGCTAATGAGGTTTGCATGATCTTCCTTATTTGAAAATACAGTGGATGGCTTTTTAAGATTGCAGAGTTTCATTTCGAAGCGGATATCAGGCTTATCATTTCCATAATTCCACATGGCATCTTCCCAGGTTATACGGCCAACCGTTTCTGTGTAATCAATATTCTTTACATCTTTAAAAATTCTTTTAACCATGCCTTCGAACATATTCAGGATATCTTCCTGTTCAACAAAGGCCATTTCACAATCTATCTGTGTAAATTCCGGCTGGCGGTCTGCACGAAGGTCTTCATCTCTAAAACATTTTACGATCTGGTAATACCGGTCGTAACCGCTAACCATTAATAATTGTTTAAAAGTTTGAGGCGACTGCGGCAATGCGTAAAATTGTCCTGCATTCATGCGGCTCGGCACCACAAAATCCCTGGCTCCTTCTGGTGTGGATTTAATAAGAAAAGGTGTTTCAATATCCATGAAATTATTTTCATGGAGATAATTCCGTGCACTCCGGCTAACTGCATACCGCAGCTCCAGGTTTTTTTTCACAGCAGTTCTTCTCAGGTCGAGGAATCTGTATTTCATTCGTATATCGTCTCCGCCATCTGTATCATCCTGTATGGTAAAAGGTGGAGTAGCTGATTTGTTCATTATTTGAAATTCAGAAACCGCAATCTCAATCTCACCTGTTGGGATATTGCTGTTCTTATTGCTTCGCTCCTGTACAATTCCTTTAACCTGCAAAACGTACTCACGCCCTAATGGGTTAGCCTCAAGCTGGGCGTTCAATGTTTCTGAAAATAACAGTTGCGTAATACCGTAGCGGTCTCTCAGGTCAACAAAGCTGATGCTTCCAAATTTGCGTACCGTTTGTACCCAACCGGCGAGGGTTATTTCTTTGTTTTTATCCGTGAGCCTTAATTCTCCGCAGGTATGAGTTCTGTACATTGTATCAGTGAATATTTTATGATGATCTTTTGATACCGTCCATTGAATTTCACGCCGGCATCAGAAAATTTATTGGACTGCAAATATAAGCCTGTTCAGGAAAGTAAGATTAAAAAGCCTACATGGTTTCCATTTCATTCTTATGTGTTGGTTTCCAAAAGAGATAATAAAAGGCAAGTAACAATATGCCTATGATGAAAGGAATAAGCGAAAGGTGCTTATAAGTATAGTCGCCAAAAAGAGGGTCAGTATCAAAATGAAAGAATTCGCTGATCATCCAGTAACTGTTTGCGGTGATCCAAACTGTAATGGCAAGATTGTGGCAGAGCTCACTCATGTATTGCCTGGTACGCCATGAAATAACGATAGCAATGATCAGCGTAGGAAAGATCATAGCAATACCTAAGGGTTGCCAGATCATACACCAGCTAATATCTTTAAAAAGCCAGAAAACAATATGGAGATTTTCCATTTTTCGATAGCGAAGCGGAATGGTATAGGTTTGATAATTTGGCATAAGCGAATATAAAAAATAAAAATCCCCGGCGTTGTTGGTTGCCGGGGATTTCTGGTACTTATACTCAACTTATTTTTCGGCTACAGTTACTCTTATGCCATCGCTATGGCTTGTAAATTCAGGAGCATACATACATTGAATGGTTGTAATTCCATTACTGAAATTACCGCTATGTGTTACGAACATGGGATATTCAAAAATGTATGTCCCGCGTGACAACCAATTAAAGAAAAAGTTTGTACTTGCATCTTTTGTTGTTTCGTAGTAGCCTAAGCCACCCTGCCATTTATACTGACTGATAACATTTGTGGGTTCCATACATGCCGCCCGCATATCTTTCATATGTATGTATTCCATATCACGGTCAACCTTTAATTCAATGCGCACTTTTACTTTATCACCGATATGTAATTCGTCACCGTCGTTTAAGGGAGTTAAAACAGGGCCCTTGTCACTGTTGCGTTCAATAAATAATTTTTTTACCAGTTTTAACGCTGTTTCAGTTCCGATGGCTATTTTATCCAGCTCTTCAAAATATTGCCAGTAAATAGCTCCCCAGGATGGTGATTTGGAAATTGTACTGTTTGCAACAGGCCTTATTTCTACTGAAATATTTCCCATTTCAGGTTTTATTTTTTCTGCCACAATTGTTTTTTTGAAATACCCGGTACCGGCTTCGGTTTCATCATCAGTGCTTTTAATGGTAGTTGTGTTGCCGAGGTTTATTATAACTTCTTTTTGTTCCGATAACCAGTTGCTTCCATTTAATAAAAGTGCATAACATGCCTCTGCCGTTGCTTTTGTGGTTCTCCAGTTTTGTGTTTGCTTTTGTTTAATGAGCCAGGTTTTGAGGTCATCAACCGTCTGCTCATTCTTGTCAATTTCCGTGAATGCTTCAATCATCATAGCATGGCTTTCAATTGGAAGCTGGTACCAATAATAGCCCCCGCCAGCAATATCTTTCCAGTACATTCCCATCTCTTCTTTATAAATAGCGTTTTCCTTCAGCGACTTTATTATTGCAATCGAAGTTTTATTGTCGCCAGACCTGTTTAATAAAAGGCTGATCATTCCCTGCATATATTTGGCTTGGCTGAGCCAATATTTTTGACATTGGCCATAATAATAATCGTATGCAGTTTTTGTATTGTCATTCAATTTATACTCAGTGAAAAAGCTGCGCATGTATAAATACTGTATTGCAGTGTGGGAAAGATTATTGTTTTTTAAATTGGCCTTGTACTTCAGCAAGCGGTTATAGTCGTCTCTTATCCTGGCGTCAAGGTAAGGGATCGCCTTATCAACAATGGCCTTTAATTGGTCATAATCATCATTGGATAAACTTTTCAATTTACGCAAATGGCCAATGCCGGTAATAATATATTGTGTTATGTACCTGTCATCCGGCCCACCCTTAAACCAGGTAAAGCCGCCATTGCTGCTTTGTATTTCTTTCAGTTTATTAAAGGCAGCGTTCTTTTCTTTTGACATGCGAACCATGTCAAATAATAAGGCGATACTTTTCTTTTGGTCATGTTCGTTTTGAGAATCAAGTACCCAGGGTGTTTCTTGTAACAACACTGCTTTCAGTTCCTCATTTTTTTGAAAATTGCTCAACAAAGCGGCTGTATCAGCGGTCTTCCATTTTTCAAATATTGACCTGATCCTGGGAGTTGAATTTGCAATATGGCTTGCGAGAATATTTGCGTAATAGCGGTTAAAAGTCTGCTCTGCACATTCGTACGGATATTCGATCAAAAAAGGTAAGGCCTGTACGGCGTACCAGGCGGGGTTGCTTGCATATTCAACGGTGATGGCATGATTCGTCAGGGAGGCGCTTGATTCGCTTTTTATCAACTTGTCAAAATTGAATTTTTTAGTTGATTCATTACGAAGGTTCAGTGGCAGGGATTCCGTAACCAGCATGCGGTTAGAAAGGACGGGCAATGCAGCTTCCTCGCCATCACTGAAATCATTATTCTTCGATATTGCTTTTATACGCCAGGTGAGTGCCGAATTAAAATTAACCGGGATGCCAATAGGAAATTTAATCGAAAAACTTTGGCCCGATGCTATAGTGAAGTATTGCGATGGAAGCACATTTTTAAACCAGCCATCAACCGGTTTATTCGTTACGGCGTCAAACAATTGTAATTGAGCGGTGCCTGAAACTTCTTTGTTGTTTAGGTTAACGATCTTGGTGGAAAATTCTATCTGATCCCCCTCTCTTAAAAAGCGTGGAGGGTTTGGCTGCACCATTAAAGGTTTTTGAGTGATCACGGACTGTTCCGTATAACCGCTTGCCAGGTCTGTTGTATGCGCTAAGGTCAGGAGTTTCCATTTTGTCAGGGCTTCAGGTATGGTAAAAGAAAATTCAATGTTTCCTTCCGGGTCGGTTAATAAGGAAGGAAAGAAGAAAGCAGTTTCATTGAAATTCTTTCTAACCTGAATATTGTTGTTTTCTTCTGGCTTGGGTTGTGATCTACTTGTTACCATATCTAAGCGAGCTGTATCGGTTTGGCTTTTAAGGTTGCCCATTTTTGATGAAGCATTTTTTGTTACAGTTACTTCCTGGAGTGCACCATCCGGCATAGCTGGCGCAGCAACCGAAAGCACTTTGCCTCCTGCCATATCCCGCTCATAGATCCTGTAGTACCCTTCATTCCAGCCATTATGTACAAGCTCATCATAAGATCTTATTTTTTGCTCAACGCCTGCATAATTGAGCTTGCTGTACGCTGAAGAGTTCACCGACGCAAAGCCATGGCGGGTCCAATTTATATTTTCGGTAAAGATTGGCCAAAGTGATTTAAGGGAAATCCAATCATGAGGCCTGAACTGGTCGAGCGAAGCATCATACATGCTGACCAATGTTTCGGCTGCGACCTTTTCTTTTTTGTTGCCACTGATCTTTATCTTCCATTTTTCCTCGCTGCCTGGCAATAGCTTATCGCGGAAGGTTTCATATTGGATAGCAAGATCTTTGTTGCTCCATGGAATGGAGAAATATTGCGAGCCTGCATAAATCCTATTGTTCTTTACAAAAGCATAACTCATGTTCATGCCTCCGCGATCATTCTCGGTCACTATCAGTTCATTTCTAAATGGGGACGACGTTGTGATCGTATGGTATGTGTTTAGATCGGATTGGGATGACTTATTTAAAGAATGGATCAGCCAGATTTTGTCAAAGCCTGTATTGATGGAGTAGCCTATTTTTTCTCCTGGTTCAGAAGCTGTATTATTTGATTCTACGTTTACGGGCATGCTATTTTCGGAGATGAAACCACTTCCATCAGTTATTAGAATATATTTTTCAGCTTTTACTTCTTCGCCATATTTATCTTTTGTGTTGGCAATGATCTTATACCAACCGGTTTTGAGCTGTCCCTTTATAAAAGGCCATTCTCCATTTTCCTGGGTTGAATCTGTTTTATCAAATACTTTATTTCCAAGAGGCCATTGAGAAACATCAGCTTCATTGCTGTAGGCATCATGGGGAAAGGCCGCATAATACTCTTCTTTACTCATGATAAATTGATCTGGCGTTTCCCAATATCTTTCCCGGAATATTCGATCGGGTGTAATTAATTTATACATGCTGACGTTAACTCTTGTCTTTTCGAAAAGATCATTTAGATTGGTGCTTTTGATCTTTATATTTTTTATGCTGTCGCCCTGCATCTTTTCCGGCGCATTAATTTCGAGTTGCAACATTTGATATCCGACAGCTACAGATGTATTGCCACTCCTGGTTTCGCCATTAAGGTCTGTGATATCTGCAGTTACTTCATAATAAAAGATGGGTTGTGTTTTTTTATCAATGGTTTCATCGGGTATTGCATAGAAGGTAAAAGAGAACTCTCCGGAAGTATTCGTGGTCGTTTTACCATTTGTTATTTCCATATCCTGGTTTTGGGGAAATCCGATCTTAACGCCTTGCGAACCCCAGCCCCACCATATTGGATACCGTATCTTTCTCACAACTCTATAACTGACTACTGCGGCATCAATATTATTTCCTGCAAATGCTTTTGCATTTCCTTTTACCGTGATGCTGTCATTTACTCGATAAGTTCCGCCAGGTTTTTTGATCTCAACAAAGAACTTAGGGCGTTTATATTCCTCTACACTGAAATATTGAGAAGAATTATTTACCGAATCAACGATGCGGAATACCCCATTCAGTGAGCCTTCGGGCAATTTGAAATTTCCATTGTATGATCCATAGTTATTCGTTTGAAGGAACAGGCTACTTACTTTTTGATTGTTGGCGTCAAATAATGTGAGTGTGGTTTTATATCCCGCAGCAATTGTATTCTTCTTACCTGTGCTATCAGTATTAACGACTATTCCTTTAAAATAGAGGATTTGCCCGGGTCGGTATATCGATCGGTCGGTAAATAGGAAAGTTCTGTTAAGCGTCGTTTTATTATAGCTGTTATAATAATAAGTATAAATGTTATCATCTAAAAAAAGCTCATCATTTTCATACTTTACCTGGATCTTGTTATTATATGATCCTTTTGGTTGTTTTAATTTCACGAATCCATTTGCATCGCTTATATATTTCTCTTTCTTTACATCCTCATATTTCCTTGTTGTATAATTATAAATTTCCTGCCAGCATTGTACCTCTGCTTTTGCAATAGGCAAACCATTGTCGCGGTTAAGTACATATAACTGCTCTTTATTGTTTGAGATATAACTGATATTACTTACATAAGTTATTTGCCTTGCTATAATATTCTGTGACAAACTAAAGCCTGGGTCGATGCTGGCCAGAATAATATATACTCCGGGAGAAAGGCCTTCTGTTTTAATTTCTGTTGAATGTTGCTGATAATCCTGGAGATTAGGTAATTGAATATCCCAGGTTTTGATCGTCTTCATGTCTGTAACCATTTTCCAATTGTCTTCGTATCCCGCTTCGATCACTCTTTTCACTTGTTCCAGGGAGGTTTTGATCAGCCTGAAATAAAGGGTGTTTATATTTTTGTATTTAACAAGGCTGCGGAAAGGTTGCCCGGGAATATTCACCAGCTCAGTTTCAATATTTAAAAAAGGCATCTTTATCTGGTTCAATAAATTCAGGCAATTAATCGCTCCCTCTGATCCCGGGAACCTGGTATTGGCGAGGTCACAAAGCTCTTTAGCCCGTTTAATTTCATATTGCTGTTCTTTATTTGTAAAAGGATGATATCGCATACCCTCTTCATAGTACAATTGCGCTCTTAAGAACATTGCCTGAGCTGCAAGGGGATTATTGGAATATGATGTTTCGATACTTAGTAAAGCATTTTCATATAGTCGTTTCTTGTTGGAAAATACGCCATGTTCATTGGCAAAATTCAGGCGTTGCAGATCTGCATCTATCAGTGCAGCAGGAGAGGCATCATTTAAATGAAATTTTAAAATATCCTGGAACAGGAGAAGGGCATTAAAATATAAGGATGCGCTGTCTTGAGTGGTAAATTTCGATTTTATGAATTCGGAAGCAGGGGAAAATATTCTATCATCATTCAAAATAAATTTATAGGCAGGGCTAATTACATCATTTTCTTCATCCAGGAAATAAGAAAGTGCCCGATGGCTTAAGAGGTCATAGAGAGTTGGCCTGAGTTGCCGCGTGTTTTGGCCTTTTTCAATGATAGGATCAAATAAATTTAAAGAAGTGTTTTTTAAGGTTGTTTCGTTTTTTAAAGAAGCTTTATATAAAGATGCGATTGTTCTATTTAATTTATCAAGGCTCCACGTTGTGATATCTGTATTTTTTTCTTCTATAAGCCTTGTTCTGTCATAAAACTTATAGCGATTGCGCTGCTTGTAAGATAAAAAAAGTTCAGCCTGCATGCTTTGAAGAATATTTTTGGCAGGTATTCTCGTCTTTGCTATTAATGTATCAATAAAGAAAATATTATTCTCCCTGTTATCTTCTTCTATAAGATTACGATATTTCATCTGGTACATTGCAGCCTTCACTTGTTGTACCTGGTTGCCAGAAGAAATGGCGAGATCAAATATTTTAATGACCTCCTGTAAAGCCGATCTTGAAAGTCCTTTCTTTTCGTACGCTTCAACTGCTTTCCAGTTTTTAGAATAGTCTGCTGCGTGCGGCTGAGCTAAAACTTCCGTGCATAGGAATAATAATAAAAATGCACTGGCTATTGTCTTTCCGAACTTCATAACTGAAATATTTAATTAAATATACTACTAGTTTTTATGCGCAATATTGGGTATGAGATGTAATGATATTCGTTTTTGCATATAATCCTTCCATAATTGTTTCTTTAACTTTTTATTATCTGTTATTCGTTTTACAAAATTATTCACGTGATATCTTAGGTCGAGTTTTTAACCAAAAAAATAAAACCATGAAACAATTTTTTACAATTATGACAGCAATGTTAACCGGGTTTTCGCTATTAGCACAACCAAATGAAACATCCAGGCATGGAAATTATTCGCAAGCCGTGGTTACCATAAGCACACTGACCAAAGGCCAGGTGAGGGTTTTAGTAGATGGCAATACTTACAACAAAAATGGTAATGACAATGAGATCACACTAACCGGCATCCGTACTGGGTATCATTCTATTAAAATCTACCAACAAAAGTATGATCGTGGAAGGAGCTATAAGAATATGCAATTGGTTTATGATGCAACGATCTATGTCCGGCCTCAATATTACATAGATATAGTCATCAATAGGTTTGGAAGAGCATTTGTTGACGAAAGGCAAATTGAAGGAATATACTTCAATGATGATAACAATGGCTACGGAAATAGCGGAGGATGGAGCAACAATAACCAGGTGATGAATAGCCGCTCATTTGAACAATTCAAGCAGGTGCTTAAGAATGAATCTTTTGATGACACAAGGTTAAAGATCGCAAAACAAACGATAGCTGACAATTACTTCTCTTCAAATCAAGTGAAAGACATCCTTAGCTTATTTAGTTTTGAGAACAGTAAACTCGAGATCGCTGAATACGCTTATAAATACACAACCGATAAAAATAATTACTTCATTTTAAATGATGCTTTTTCTTATAGCGGTAGCAAGGAAGAGCTTGCCCGTTATATAAAAGCGTATAAATAATTTTAGTTTTGGTGGCTATACGTAGGGGTTTCGACCGGGTCGGCCCCTTTTTTAATGAGAGGCCCTGATGTTGAAAAAGAAATGATTATTTCTTCAAGGCCTCAGCCATTGTTTTTCCTATATCTGCAGGGCTGGCAACTACGTGAATGCCTGAAGCGGCCATGATCTTCATTTTAGCTGACGCTGTATCATCTTCGCCTCCGACAATAGCGCCCGCATGCCCCATTCGCCTGCCAGGAGGTGCTGTTTGTCCAGCGATAAAGCCCACCACTGGTTTTTTATTTCCTGTAGATTTAATGTAATGAGCAGCTTCCGCTTCCATACCACCACCAATTTCCCCGATCATTACGATCGCATCGGTGTCGTTATCATTCATGAATAATTCCACAGCCTCTTTGGTTGTTGTGCCGATAATGGGATCGCCGCCTATACCAATGGCAGTAGATATTCCAAGTCCCGCCTTTGCAACCTGGTCTGCTGCTTCGTAAGTAAGTGTTCCGGATTTTGATACAATACCAATCCTACCTTTCTTAAAAATAAAACCAGGCATGATACCAACCTTGCATTCATCAGCGGTAATTACACCCGGACAATTAGGGCCGATCAGCCTTGTACTGCTTCCTTGTAAAAAATGTTTCACCTTTACCATGTCCTGAACGGGAATGCCTTCTGTAATACATACGACCAGTGCTATACCAGCTTCTGCTGCTTCCAATATTGCATCTGCGGCAAATGCCGGTGGAACAAAAATGATACTAACATTCGCTCCTGTAGCTTTAACCGCATCAGCTACTGTATTGAAAACAGGTTTATCCAGATGAGATGTTCCTCCTTTGCCAGGTGTTACTCCGCCAACTACATTTGTTCCGTATTCCAGCACATTGGGATCCTAAGCTTAGAATTCCACGTGGACAAGTTGTCGCGG
>JADMIO010976157.1_pt1 | contig 32191 bp, 57 predicted proteins | sample 8958161 | NCBI WGS metagenome assembly JADMIO01 (sample SAMN16585339, study PRJNA669376) | soil metagenome | isolation source: Crop rotation soil | place: USA: Cullars Rotation, Alabama | collected 2011
GCCGCGACTTCAAGTCACGTGAATTCCAAGCTTCGGATCCCACTGTGCTGGAAAGCGGCCCGCCGAGCCAGGCGCACGAGCTCCTCGAGCGAGTTCATGATCAAAGTAGCGTCGCGGGAGAGCCGTTCCAGCGCAGCGGCGATGCGCTCGGCCGGATCCGGCTGGTCAGCTTTGGTCGTCATCGGGGGATCGACCTCCTAGCGTGAATATATCCACTATTGCAGAGCTGTCCCGACGGACAACAAACCCATCCCCATCCGTTAATCGATAACATACTTATCTCCCCAAATAACAAATGGAGCAAACATCTTTTCTAAAACCTGTGCTCCATCAAACCAACACGCAGCTGTGGTCACCCATGATCCCGGAGTAATTAAATCGGCTCTGTGAAAATTAGTCCCCTGTGCAGAAAGCTCGGCAACCAGATCTGGGTTACCTTCAAAATATATCTGCACCCATGTACCTACAACACCATTACCTTGAATAACTCGGAGATGCAATGTACCTGTGGGTTGTTGTATATTTTGCAACCCCCGTGCAGTAATTCGCACATTAACCGTCGGGCGTGGTGGCATCTGCTTGCCACGGATGACTTTAGTTACTACGACATCTTTTGTTTCTAGCCAACACTGACCAAATGCGGCACTCTTGGTTACCTGTACCTCAGTCACCCGCAGCAAATTATCGTCCCCAACATCATAATAACTCGGGCACTTAGCACCCTTAATACGATCTGGCGGACGCCGCCACATAAACCGGCGAGACTTGCCGTACCCTTCAGTGGTGAGTCGTTCTTTCTGAAACGACTTACGAGCATCAAATACCCAAACCAGGTTATAATCCCAATCCGCCTCGCGGGTCTGAATCTCAGCGACGGTAAGTGGAGAAGCTTGAAACTCAACTGCGAAACCTCCCGGCGCTAACACATCAGCCCGTCGCCTACCCGACGGGTGTGTTATCTCCTGTGTGCCGTCAATAGCAAGAGCTTTCCACGCGAGATGCCACTCGCCCTCGGAAGCTGCCTGACAATCAAGCGGCCGAACGCAGTGTGCCCAGTGCCAAACCACCACGTTGCCAGTCTTAGCCATCATCTCAGCCATGCAATCCGGGCACTGAGCTCGGCGCGGGCCGTCAGGTTGCGCTCGCAGCCGTTCAGCTTCCACCAATGCATAAAGGCTCATCTTTCTACCAGCTCATTCGCGGCCAACCAGTCAAGAGCGATTACCCGAAGGAGCACGCCCGGCTTGAGATGTCGCCGCGCCGCTTCCAAGCTCAGCCGCCGTTTGTCGAGCTGGCTGAGCTGCACTTGAAGCGTGGCATTGAGAGGTGCTGAGTCGTGATCAGGCATGCCATGATCCTTGCACAGTCACCAAGCCGACGCAATCCAGACAAAACGTGTGGATTTTTACATAACCACAGGTCAGAGGTTTTAACAATATTACAAAAACCTATGTGACTTGGGTCACATGTCGGCGTAACCATCTACTGTTTCCCCAGGTCGCCAAAATCCCAAACCGCCGACAGTCGGTGGTTGTCGGCGGAAATTTTTTGTATCGTCGCAGGTCAGAGGCGTCGGCGGTTGTCGGCGCCCGTCGACAGGGGGAGACCGAGATGGGCTCAAGAGAAGATCATTAAAAAATCGGACATTAGGGTACATATGTATATAAATAGAGAAGTTGATCTTACATATATTTTATAAAGAGAATATAATATTACCGTCGGTAATCATAAAATATTGCATAAATATTTTTCTCCAAGACCCTCCGAGCTAGGCGTCGGCGACCCGCCGACCCGCCGACATGGCTCTGACCTGCGCTGACACGAAAAATTTCCGCCGACAAATCGTCGACTGTCGGCGGCTTCAAAAATTTTTAGGTGCCGACAAAAAATTAGAGCCCTGAAATTTTCAAGGCTCTAATTACTGTGTGTAACTGATATTACATTATCGGGCAGGGTCCGACTTCAAATTTTCCGTCAACTTCCTTAATCCACCCCTGTTCTAAGACGGCCATCTCGATAGCTTCAGGCAAATATGCCCGACGCTTGGCACTCACAGCTCTGGACAGCTCACGCTTAGTAACTGGACGCCCGAGGGCGATGACTTTTTCGGTGATCGACACCGCAGTCTTACCCACCTCACTGCGGAAACTCTTTCGCACATGGTCGGCCTCCCCAGCTTTGGCCGCTGCTTCCCGGCGCTTGGCGCGGTCTTGCTCTTCGGCGAACTCGATCAGTTCATCCTGGATGGCTCGGCTGGCTGCGTAGAGCTCTTCTGCCAGGCTCCAATCGTCTGTAGTGATCAGAGCCCGATCCTCAATCAGACAGACCAGAGCAGCTACCTTGGCGACTACAGCGGCCTTCTGGCTGTCTCGGTTGATGTCACCCAGGCTGTAGGCGTCGCGCTTCTGAGCGTCAGCTTCACGCAGCTTAGCGGTGATCACTGGGTCTACCCGCAATACGTAGGTTGTCTCCCCATCTAAACCGGTTTCTTGCTCAAGGTGAGTGATGTGTGGAGCAGGTATGCGGGTCAGTGGTGGGGCTCCGGTTGGAGCTGCCGACGGACTATGACCAGAAAACCACAAGAATCTCTGAGCGGTGCCTGTGTCAGTGTCATTGATGATTTTCATCGCAGTAGTCTCTTGATAGAGTACTACTACCCCAATATTGTAACTACCTGCTGGGATGTACCGCTTACGTTCTTCAGTAGCGTTTGTGGTGCTGAGGTCTTCATCCGAGAAAAGGAGTCTAAGAACTGGACCAAGTGTGGCTCCGGTCCGTTCCATAGTAAGACTCATTGACTCACCTTCTCCAATAGAGAACAGAGCGTTATTCTTTATCTGCTTATGTTCTTTCACCTTCTTCAGAGTGGCCGTGGTTCTATCCATTACTTCTTTAGTAACCCAGCCCATCAGTTCCTCAATGAGACCTTCCCCAGTTGGGGTAGACATAACTCGTGGTGTGTCGATAGGCGCTAATTCATTCCGAGCTAGTTTCCATCCACTTGATTTACCAAGTCCTGACCCACCTACGACACCTACTAATAAAGAAAGACCTAGATCATACTGGATGCCCGTGCGAATTTTTACTCTATGGGGCAGGCTAGAAGAATATATACCTAAAGCGGAACCTAGAACAGCATCGGGCACCGCAGCTGTTTCATGGGCCCTGTCTCTAATAGCTTGCAACCATGGCCTTCTGCGCCACACACGATCAGGTATCAGGGGTAATCTACGTGGCTTGTGTTTCTTTGCCTCTTCAGACGGATTAGAACGATCTTCGCTGACTTTTGGGCGCGGCGGTGGCTCCTTGGCTACCTTGAATGGCTGGGCCGACCCGTCATCCAACCCCTGTTCTATCCATTTGAGGTCGGCTGCGTCGGGAAAATGACCCGCATAGATGATGGCTTGAGCCAAGGCTTGCTGAGCATCATCGTAGGTGATGAAGCTTGAGCCGACGAAGCCGCCGATCTCGAATGACGCATCCCGCAGAGTGTCTCTGAATCCATCCCATCCCCGCATCGCATGCGCGGTCACGCTGTCTAATCTGGTTTTGATCCGTCGGTTCGCCGCGTCGATCGACATGGGCGGGTCGAAGAAATCATCCGACTTTGAAACCTTGGTTTTCTTGGATTGCTTGGGCTTGAGCGCGATGGCCGCGATGCCGACACCTGACCGGTCCGTCGGGCCCTGAGCTACCAAGGCCGCCAAATCCGGCGGCTGCACCCATCGGTACCCGCGGGGCACGCCATCGACTTTGGAGGGTCGCACCGTCGGGGCTAAGTAGATGAAACCGTGACCTTCCCCGTCTGGCCGGCCGCCCCGCAGGTCTACTCCCGGCCATTCGTTCTCCGTGCCGTTCCCGATCGGCGCGGCCGTTCCTACCCGCAGCGGCGCGATGATGTCATGGAAGCCCCCTGAGGGGGTCATAGCACGCCCGTAGGAGGTCGGCCACATCCCGCGCCGGTAGAGCTCGGCAGCGCTGGCCTCGCCACCAGATCTCGAATCGACGTCGATAAAGTCGGCTGCGTACCCGCCGACGGCGCAGATAGCCCAGCCCGGCCGCCACTTATCTACAACGTTCTCGTCAGCCTTGGTCTTCTCCCACTGGTAAGGCAGGTGAAACCCGGTGAAGGTGCCGTTGTTCTTATTCCGCCTACGGCAGTCGGCGCTGCATTGAGCTTGCAAGCACGGTTCCGCCACGAAGATAGGAATCCCCACCCGCGCCATGGCTCGGTTAATCTCAAGCGCCTGAGTGACCTCGTGGTCTTGCAGCGGCATTGGAATGGCGCTCACCCCCCATCACCCCTATCTGTGATAAGAAAAAGCTGCGGTTCGTCCGCGGCTGACTGCCGTAGTCGGAATAACCCATTTAAATCTTTTTCCTGCTGCATGATCAACCGTGCGTAGAAAGCGTGGTAGTTGTTGTTGAGTTTGAACTCATCCCCCACTGTTGAGATTGCTATCTCCCATCGAGCGCGCTCCCAGAGAGCTTTGATGCCCAGCGTTCGGCGGCCGGTCGCCTGCACCCACTCTCGAGCCAGCCGCACCAGCAGGATATAGACTTTCGGGTTATCCCTGTGGAACTCCTCGAATTGTTTTTTCAACCTGCTCATTGTTGTGACCTAACTCCGTTGAGTAGTTTCACCTTCGGTGGCGTCAGTGCTCCGTACGTCACTCGGCGGCACAGCACTTCGACTGCTAAGCCATATTTTCTTAAATGGTCTACTTTTTTATAAGCTACAGCTTCCGGGTATGGTACAAAGGTCTTGCTTTGAAAGTAGTACACACCGAACTCTATCCTTGTTTCCATTACTCACCGGCGCTGGTTTCCTGCAACTTAATCGCGTAGGCGATGATGGCGAAAACGGCTCTATCCAGATAAGTATCTAAAACAGCTTCGTTTTGTGGGTTGTCCAGTCGTCCGTTCAGACGTAGTGACTTCAGCCGGGCCTGTTTCTGGCAGACATTCATGTCTGCGGCTTCTATCGCTCCAAAACCGGCAACTCCCAGCATCCCCGACGAGTCTTTGAAATTTGAGAATGGGTCCCCATCGAGCGCGTAGTCCTTCCGCTTCCGTCGGTTGGTCTCCACGATGGGGATCAGGGCCGCGTCGAACGGGTCGTCAGGGTTTAGGGTGACTGGGTTTTGTTCAAAATCCGGCACGTCAATCTTTGGTGGTAAGCTTTTAGGAGTCATGGTTTTATCCTTTCCTAGTGTTTTGATTTGATGATTGATATGATCTTGAGCTGAGGTCACCACGGCACCACCGTTTCATCATTGCCCGGCACCACAAGTGCTGATCGTCCATCGGCGGCTCTTATCTGCAATGGCCGCCCGGTCAGCACACAGCCGTTGGCTAGATGTTCTATGTGTTCGATGTCTGGAATCACGGTATATGAGCCTCGTCGGCCTTCCTCGCAGCCGTCTGTGCAGACATACCACCCGCGTTGAGTGAGGGCATAGCCTATCAACGTGAGTCGCTTATCATCTGCTATGACAGCTGCGACTGTTACGCTTAAAGCTCGATACAGCAAATCCCAGGGCATCTGATCAGCAGGTATGAATGGCGGTTCATTTGAGTTAGCCCGCGATTGGGTATAATGCACAGCCCTCATCTCCAAATCTCTTGTCAATCAGCGGCCAAGCTTCGGGATTGTTCTCCATGAGAATGGAGTTAAAGCCCAGCCGCAAAGCAGCCTGGCCCGTGGTGCCCGTTCCCGCGAACGGATCCAACACAACCCCGTAGGGTGGTGTGAGCAGAGTGAGTAGCCAAGACATAAGAGCAAGGGGTTTCACGGTGGGGTACGCTTTATTATCGACAACTGGTCTTTCACTCTTGGGTGCTTTGGCTTGGTAGCGAAACGTCGGGTAGAAGCGGCTATCTTCTTTTAATTCAACAACCACACACCCACCGATGCAATCAGTCTCGTCACAATCCTCACCATGACTCAGCACGACATTAGAGGGGTACCGCCCGATCGGAGAGGCCGAGTCTTCTCTAACCCCCGACCGCTTCCCATAAACCACGTCATGCCTGTTGGAATCGAGCCCCACCACCGACGCACACTTACCCTCATAGTTCTCTCGGTCGGTAACCGGCACTCGGCAGGCGTCGATATTCATGGCCCCAACGCCATGCTTCAACACATTATTGACTATGGTTCCCTTAAATGGTTTCTGGGCTATGAGGATCGGCTCACCAGCTGGCTTTAGATGAGTATTCCAGCCTTCCCACTGCCGGGCTTCTTTGGTGGCGGGAGCGTACACAGGAGTGCCAATCGCTGCATCGCCGATTTGATACAGTTCATTATATGTATTCGTAGTTATTCCGTGCCCGCCGGGAGTCATTTTATGCCACCCAGTACCAACTATTTTAGTTCGTACAGCCCCGGCAGCCTTATCGATGGCCTTGCCGACGTTGAGCCCTTTGGGCATCCCCGACGAGTACAGCCAAGTAACAGTATCTTTCATGGTCCAGCCAGCTAGTCGCAAAGATAGCCCCATCAGGTCGGCGGTCCGCGTACCGGCGAACACAGCCGCGTAGCCGCCCGGCTTGAGTACACGCAGGCACTCGTCCCAGACTGCCGGGGGTGGTACGAAACGATCCCACTCATGGCCCATGAAGCCCCGGCCGTCGGGGACGCGCTCACGGTCTCCTGAGGCCCATGCCGTAATAGCTTGCACCGTGTCAGCCGAGCTTACATCCGACAGGCCGTATGGCGGGTCGGTAGTGATTGCGGATATGCTGTCTGCGGGCAGAGCCCTGAGTACCTTGAGGCAGTCATCTCTGTAGAGCAGCGCGCCGGGCACCCAAGGTGCTGGCGACGTCGAATAGCGGATGGGGTTCATTGCTTCACCGAGTCGGCACCGGCTTGGAACCCGGCATCGTAAACTACCCGGCCGATTCTAATTGCCACTTCTTTATCCGTACCGGGAAGATCCTCCCATTTCACAACGAAACCGCCAAGCTCGTCAGACTCATTGCAAATATCATTTACCATCCGGCCCAAGTCTTCATCTTTTACCGGGTGGGTGACCCCCATACCGTCATTGATGCCTTGATCAATCCATCGCAGATCATCTCCGTTGGGAGTGCGATGGGCTACTTTGATGGCGTCGGTAAGCTTGGCAGTTGCGGCAGCTTTCGTGAGGTGCCCATCCTTAACCGACTTGCCCATGATATAAGCAGCATTAAGCAAGGTAGTGCGAAACCCTGGCCACCCCCGCTCCGCATGTCTAGCAACCAAGCGGCATTGCAGTTCTCTGTCTATGGGATTCATAATTTCTAATCTTTCACCTTGTCGTAATCCATTGGACCTTGTGGCAGCCAAAATCGGAACTTGCGCACGCGCTTACCAGTAAACACGAGAGTAACCGTCGGCCCGAACAACTCTATAATTCGATGAGCGGACTCCATCCGCACAGCATGCCATGACCATTGACGGTACACATTATAAAGCGGCGGGAGATGCAAATCGTAAAAATGCCGCTCACTTTTATGGAACTCTTCGGAGTATCCACCTTTCAACACCCACGAGGTGAACCAAGTCCACGGATGGTCATGGAAATACCGACTATCGTCTGGTTCCATAATCCAGTGAATGAGTACCGAGAACCAGGGTGTTTGAATCACGCGCAGCCGTCGGAGGTATACGAAACCCGGATTGGTGCTAGATTCGATATCCATCCACTGCCACAATTTCCAATTACCAGCTAAATGGGGGCCCATGGGGTACTTAACTGGCATTCTATCAACAGTCATCGATTCACCTGCTCATCGAGCACAGCCGTTACTACCTTTTGTAGTTCCATCAAAGCTGACGTGATCAGATAGTTCTGCGGCAAGCGGTCAAGCATCTCCCCGACGTCAACAACCTTCGCAGCCATATTCTCAACTTCGAGCTTCAGCTCATTTGTCAGCTGTAACGGCGTCCGTGACCTCGGCTTAGTTCTCGCGGCACTCATCTTTTGCAACACTCCATTCGTAGTAATCGCCATTCCAAGAAATCTCTACCGGCATACCGTCATGCAATGGAATCTCATCATCTCCCGCGTAACAGTCCTCGGTATCACCTCCTTCAGTCATCCATTCAACAGCCGTGCAAAAACTAACAGGTTTGATATGCCCATCTGCATCAGAACAAAAATCACCGCAGCCTTCTGTGCAAGCTCTGCGACATGTTGACCCGTCTGGCTCGTGACAAACCAAACGAAGACATACAATATCTCTGCTCAGCACAACTGTCATCGTGTGTCCAGATGTTTTATCAGTCATCACGCCTCACCCCTAAACAAGGCCACCAGATCATTTAGATTCTTTGAAATATGATCGCACCGACGGACATCGCAATTTCTGCACCAATAAGCCGAGTGCCCTTCATCTACAGCTTCAGAGCAGGACCCCGGCCCATCACCATGGCTGCACCCGACATATCTGCCATCACAAATGCAAAGTCGTTCCTCTTTCACCACTTCTATTCACCACCCTTAAATCTTGACTCGATCTCGGTCAGCCGCTTCTCTGGGAGCAGGGCATCGGCCGTCGGCATCTTCTTGACGAACGCAATTGCGGCAGCCGACTTCAGCCCGTCGGTCATCAGCTCTTCTAACAGCTGTGCTTCGAGTTTGGCGAGCTCTAGCCGGGCAGCCTTTGTTCCGGCCTCTACCGCGGTTCTCAGCGCCGCTCTGAGCTTGTCTTTGCCGTCGTCCCGACGGTGGAAGTAGGGCAGCGTGTAGACAGAGCCTCGCGGCTCTACCACGTCGGCGTACTCCCCGAACAATCGGATAGCCCGCTCGTTGACTTCGTCGGTCAAGGCGCTGAGACGGCTTCGCAACTCGGTTGCCCGCGCGTCATCATCTTTGAACTTCTTGGCCACTCGACCGTCGATCTCAGCCAGTTGCGAGGCATGACGCTCTTCGACCTCAGCCCGCAGTGTTCGTACCTTCATTTTGACTAGGGCTATTAGCTGGCGCCGCTCGCTTGGCCTGATAGCATTTTTCTCATCGGTCGCCGTCGGCATCTGGTTTCCTCTCTAAGCGGTACGCGCCTGGATCAAACACATCTTCTGTCAAAATATTGATAACCGCCTGTACCCGATCACTGAGTAACAAACCGGGATCTTGTGGATTCTCCCCCGCCTGCAAATGCTCTTTAAGGATCTCTGCTAAGCTGGTGAGAGCGAGTCGGTCTTTCCAATGAAGACTCATTGAGAACCCCCAGTAAGATCGATTGACGAGTAACACCGACGGCACTCCGCGGCACTATCGTCAATCAGGGCGTGTGGTCCGTCATCACCACACTCAGGGCATTTAATAAAGCTTCCATATCACACCCCCAACAATTCGTTCAAATCTTCATCGAATTCATTGATCACATCGGTGGCGCCTAAGTTGTACTCGTCTGGGTATTCAGCCCACCGTGTACTATATGGTGGCTTATCTACGTCACATTCAATAGGCATGCCGTGGAAGTCCATAGTCATAGCCCACTTGAGCAAGGCCGCCGCCTCGTCGGCCATGTGCGCGGGCACACATAGTAGGATTTCGTCATGCATGACCCAATACAGCGCCCATGACCACCCGGCCGCGATGATGCGGTGAATAGCCGTGGTGAATAGGAATCTCTGTGTTCCTTGTGTGTAGTAGTTGAGGCCCAATCGGCTGGGCTTGGTACCGAGGTGTATCCCATTCTCGTCTACCCAATACCGATCCCATAGCGGTGCAATCCAGCCGGATTCGAGGAAAGCGGCTGGCTGCTGGTTGACTCGGTCGCGGAATTTGATCAAGTCGGGGTAGGCTGCTTCCCATCGGCGCAACGCTGCTTGCGCATCGCCGACTGAGAAGCTGAAATTGAGATCTTTCTCCATAAGGCTAGCCAGTTTGACAGCACCGCAGCTGTACCCCCAGGCCAGGAAGCTGAATTTAGAATTTTGGCGCATGGCGTATGAATCAGTGCCTGCAGTCTTGCCCGCTTCTTTGCCTTTATACCAATCGCCATACGTCAGTCTCGCTATTGAGCTGTAGAGGTCACCATGCAGCAGGTCATTCTTGAGGTTTTGATCCCCCGACAGCCCGGCCATGACCCGCGGTTCACCCTGTTGTAGGTCAGCCGTGACTAATACCCAGCCAGGGTGTGCAATGATAGCCGTACGGATCTTGAGCTTCTTTTCTCGCTTCGGTGGCTGCTGCATCGGAGGCCGAGCGCCCGCATTTCGACTCGTAATCGTGCCGACGGCCCTCAGGTCTGGGTGCAACCGCCCATCTCGCTCGAGGCAATCCAACATACCGGTCTTTTTTTGATTACTTAGGTAAGAACTACGAAATTTTCCGGCTTTGCGTGCTGAGAGAATAGCTGTTGCCAATATCCCCGCGTAGCTTTCAGGCTCATTGATAACAATTTTTTCTAGTACTGACTTATCCCAACACATTCCACCACTTTTGGTTTTCTTAGTATTTTCTGTCCGCAGCCAACCTTGGGTGGCCAGCCAGTTGAAAGCGTTGCCAATTGATGCACCCTGGGCGGTAGGTGGGATATGGTAATGTTTCAGCAGTTGCCGGTTCTCCTCGATGATTTCACCGAGTCGGGCATACAACCATTTGACGTAGGGCCCATCGACCGGCATTCCGCGGTAGCACATGAGGTCGTAGTGCCACTGCAGAAGCAGGTCACGCTGGAAAGCATCCCACTGCCCCCGTCGGTAAATCTCCGACAGCATCATATTCCATTGTCGGCAGGCTACGATGGAATCAAGCCCGGCATATATGAGGTAATCTTCGTCGTTGTCATCGATGTGTTCAAATCCATGTTTAGTCCAATTATCTTTATTGCCTATGGATCCAAGATTACGTTTTGTGATTTCCCGGAACTTCTCATGCATGATATCTTCGGCCACACTCAGATGATCAAAACCCAGATTGAGAGCTGCCGACGGTTTAAGACCTTTTGGTCTTGATATCCGCGGATCAATACTGTCTTTCTTGCTGGCTGTGGTGACCGTACGAGGGTCGAAATACGCCAGGGCAACCTGACCGTCGGCGATGTGAGGTTGCTGGCTGGCCAGCCGGACGGAGCCCGGTACACCCTGCTCAGTAAAAATTATGTCATTTCGGGCAAACCAGGCAACCCAGTGGTCATGTGCCGACACCACCGACTGCACAACCTGAGCCATGTCCGGTCGTTGTACTTGGATCACCCAACCGGATGAACTGTCGGCTATTTGTCCTGTTCGCATGCGGTACGTCGGCTCGAACGCATCGTGCGCGTTGGTTTCGACGTCCCAGCCGAGCCACCAACCACGCCGCTCGCGCGTCCAGTCCCACAGACACGCTGCGTCTTCCAGCGTGTTGACCACACGAAGGGGGCCCAGGTCAGTATCGATCACTCGCACCGAGGCGACGGTACAGGGCCACTGCCACTCATGTCCACTCGCTGCTTGTCACTGCCACTCATCAGTGATACAGTCGGCCACCTCATAGCGAGGGAGGTATAGTGAGTAGGCTTGAAGAAATCAAAGAGCAACATGCGGAGACAGGATATCTGAGCCCAGAAAATGCTGCTTGGCTAATTGCCGAAGTTGATCGCATGTGTGATGTCGTACACCAAGCGGTAGAGATGGTGATGGCTCATGGCTGAGGATCGGTTAGAGCAAATCAAACGTATTTGGGGAAGCGCGGCAGCTAATAGTGATATTCGTTGGATGATTGCTGAGATTGAGCGGCTCCGTGAGACGGTAGCCATTATGTCGGATAAAGACACTATGGATGCTATCGCTGAAGGACAAGAAGATAAGTGTGATCCGATGCGAGGGTACCACAGCAACCCGCACAAAGGATGTATTCTTCGATGACCAACGATCGCTTAGCCATCATCAAACGAGCATTCAATGATGCTGAGGCGGAAAACCGGATTACCCTGGACAGCCCAACAAGATGGCTCATCGCTGAGGTTGAGCGGCTCCGTGAAATAAACGATTTACAGCAGGCCGAGATTAACGGCCTTTGCATCGAACTAGAACAGCGAAAGGCTCATCATGCCTGACTATCTTGAAGAGATCTTGGCCAAGCGCCGCAGCGGTGACCTTGGTTTGACGTACACCGAGAAGCGATTATTAGTGGAAGAGGTCAAACAACTCCGGGCTGGTCAAGAGGCATTCATCAGTGAACAGAAACGACTAAACCAACTACTACATGAAGTGTGGACCGTTCTGGACCCTGCCGGATACACCCATATCATGGGTGTTGTCGACATAGCCAAAGCTGTTGTAGCCGAGCTGCTTGAATTCAGGGCTGAACCGCTGTCGGATAACGACCAAGTCGGGGAAATACTCGCTAACGTCAGCGGCAAGCTGTACGACAAGAAGGCTTGCGAGGACATGGTCTGGCTGACCACCGAGATTAGCCGACTTCGTCAGCTCATTAAGTGGGTTAACCAGCGGTTGACGAAAAATATGTGGGTAGCTGAGACGGATAGAGATAACACTAGAGCTATCGTTGATGGAGTGGTTCACCATTTCACCAGGCGAGCGAAAGAACTGGCCAAGATCCATGATATCTTAGCTGAGGCGTTAGGATACGAGAAAGCCCCGACGCTGGAAGAAGATCCTGACTGCCCATGTCCTGGCAATTACATTACGGGAGACCACACTGCGGAAACCTTAGCCGTCGAAGCCGCTCAAATGTTGGAATCTAGGCAAGATCACATTAACTCCTTAAGTCAGTCGGTAGACCAAGCGGTTAGCCAGATTCTAGAGCTTGAGCATGTATTCGCTGGTCGCCCAATGTCCAATCCTGTTGATTTTAATGCTCTGCAGGCGCTGCAAGCTTTACGTGAGTATGCCAATTGTATTTGCCCATATAACACACTGGATCGAAAAATTCTTCCTCATCTTGATTGTCCAACACATGGAGTCGAAGCGGAGGAAAGCCAAACTAAAGCTATCAATGACCTGAACACCATCCGGAGGATTATCTTAGGACATTCGAATGGCGACCGACGCTGACTTCTGCAATTGCTGCGATTTGCCGATGGAATTATGTGGCAGAGCTGCCGCGGCACGCCAGGAAGCCGAGGATAAGAATCAACGCACCATGATGATCAATGCCGGGTGGTTCGCCGCCAAATTCCCAGGCAACTGTAGAGAATGCGGAGAGGGGTTTGCGTCGGGGGACTTAATCAAGGGAGGGCCCGGTTACGGGCATCGATGCCGCAAGTATTATGCCGAGTGCTGTTATGACAAAGTGGGGGTGAGCTGATGGGGACACCGACGGAAGAAGCTAGAATTGAGGGCATTAAAACAAAGCTTGCCCGCCACGAGTACTACGGCCTTGCGGTGACGGACATCACATGGTTACTAACTCAGGTATCCAAATATCAAACATGGCATCAAGAAAGCCTAACTGTTATCGCCGAGCAGGCCGAATTGCTGAGAGCAGCCAATCTTAAGTTAGCTGAGAAAAATAGGCGATGAAACCCGTACTTCGTGACTACCAACATCAGGCGCGGGATGCCTTGCATAAGGCATACGCTCGGGGGCTTCATCGCGTCGGGGTTCAGCTCCCCACCGGATCTGGGAAACTCTGCCCACATTCTACATTGATCCAAACCCCTCATGGATTGATGAAGTTTGGTGATTTACAAGTAGGTGATTATGTTTACAGCTCGTTCGGACATCCAACAGAAGTTGTCGGTATTTATGAACAAGGAATTGTTCCAGTTTATAGAATTACTTTCTCGGACCATTCATCTGTACTAGCGGGTGCCGAACACTTGTGGAAAGTCTGGCGTCGTCACCGATCCGCTAAAATAATGTCCACTGCTCAAATTATGGCAACAGATTTGCGAGATTGGGCAGACAATGGTATGTGGCGTTGGCGAATTCCTATAGCAAATCCGATTCAACGACCAATAGCCGATTTACCTGTCCCACCATACACGCTTGGTGCTTTAATTGCTAATGGGTATTTACACGGTACAGGCCACCCCGTACTCACTACTCCAGATTACGCGGTTGTAGCTAAGGTTAAAGAAGAGCACATTGTAATAATAGACAACAGTTCTGCGAGTGCTTGCCCTAGGTTTATGGTTCATGGGGTAAAAGACGCTATTAAAGCTCTGGGATTAAACTTGCCCAGCGGTCGCAAATTTATTCCTCGACGGTATTTAGAAGCATCGTTTGCCCAGCGATTGGCATTGCTGCAAGGTCTTATGGATGCTGATGGTTCAAGTAGGGACGGCGGTCGCCGATCAGTTATTTATCACACAACATCGGCTAGACTTGCTTATGATGTGGTCGAATTAGTGCAATCACTGGGCGGTACAGCAAATACCAATTTTAAGAATAGAGGTGTGAAACAAAACCGATCAGGTGATACTGTGGAATGGGGTGTATTTATTCTCACTCCTTCTTACATCAACCCATTTAGTACTAATCGTAAACAAGGTAGAGATGCACCACGTCGAACATTTGAACCTCACCGATCAATCGTATCTATAGAATCTGAAGGAGAAGAAAATTCACGCTGTATCCAAGTAGCTGCGCCTAATTCACTATACCTTATAGGCAGAGACTATATCGTTACACATAATACCGTAGTTATCGGTGACATTTCAGATAAGGTCATCGCCAGTGCGAAAACGTCTCGGGTAAACATTTTATTGCATCGCGACACCTTGGTAGACCAAACTATTCGTAAGCTTCTCGCCGCGGGAATAGATCCCGATGAAATCGGAGTAGTGAAAGCCAACCGCAACGAGATTCACAAGCGATGCTTAGTGGTGTCGATCCATTCGCTTCGCAATACTGAACGGATGAAACAACTCCCTAGACCACAGCTGACCATTGTGGACGAAGCACACGTCAGCGTTAGCCCTACATATAGACGTCTCTATGACTGGCTGGGCCCTGATGCCTACCTGGCGGGCTTCACAGCCACGTGGATGCGCTCAGACCGCACGGGGCTAGGTGACGTTTGGGAAGAGGTGGTTTTCAAGCGGTCAATCAAGTGGGCGGTAGATCGAGGCTTCCTGGTGCCGCCGTACCCGCTGCAGCTCGGCGGTGACCTAGACCTGTCCAAGGTTCGCACAGCCAGCGACGGCGATTACAACGAAAACGACCTTGGCGATCTCATCATGGTGGAAGACCTGCGAGACACCGTGGTTAATGCCTATCACCGGATCACCCCCGGATTGTCGTTGGCGTTGTTCGCACCGACGCAGGCCAGCGCCAGATTCTTCCTCCAAGCCCTCAGAGACTCGGGTGTACCAACAGCCGAGGTGTTCGCCAGCACCAAACCCGCCGACCGCAAATGGGCCTTTCATGGCTTTGAGACCGGTGCGGTGAAAATTTTAGGGTCCTGTAGTGCCCTCGCCGAAGGTTGGGATTCATCGCGCTGCGACGGCGTGATTTCGCTACGCCGGACACGATTCGCAGGTCGGTTCATCCAAGAAATTGGCCGTGCGCTGCGCCCATGGGTCGGTAAAGACCGCGCATGGATCCTCGATTTTGTCGGCACGCTGGACGAGAAAGACATGGCCGCCGCGGTGGACTTGTCGAAGACACCCGAGAAAGAGGACGTTGACCAGGATCTAGAAGAATGCGATGAGTGCGGAGAATTTAGAATTCTACGGTATGTTTCCCGCGTACAACAGAATTTGTGCCACGACTGTCTTGGTTTGCTGAATCTTGAACCTGAGCAGCGTGAGCACACAGCCAAGCGCATCGATGGCGTGTACCAAGTGGATTTGTTCGAGTCGGTCACAGCACGGTGGCTGAAAACCGACTTCGGTATGCCATTTGTTGCAACCAGTGAGAAGAGCAAAGCCGGTCGGGGAAGATTATATTTTTTGGCACCCATCAATGGGGCATGGAACGTCGGTGTCACCGGCTCGGTGAAGAGGTTTGACGGAGGGTATTGGATAGCTCAAGGGCTTACCGCGTCGGAGGCCATGACGATTGGAAGTGATGCCGCATTAGATGATGATCCGACTATCGTGCACAAGAAATCAGCTTGGCGCCAGAATGGCAGGAAAGCAACACCTCAACAAATCCAATTCGCCCAGACGTTGGGTTTGAACGTCGGAGATTTGTCAATGGCAGAGGCTTCCGATGCTATAACCATCAAGCTGGCCAGCCGCACGCTCGGATCGGTGTACCGCAATGTTTACCAGAATGTGAGTGCTTAGGAGGTGAAATAACCATGGCTGATGATATCAAGAGGGGAGATGATTACTACCGCGACTTGTACGGAGATGACGACATAATCGAGTGGGTGGATCCGACGTGAGAGGTAACGAATGAAAGATAAGACAGAACTGTACACCCGTGATTCCGAAGATTTGACCTGGGTCCGTGCTCAGAAAACCATCGATAATCCGAAGGATTACAACTGCGTCGAGATCGGGAAGTTCCCCGATGGGTCTATGGCAGTGCGCGACTCAGATTACCCGTTGTTTGAACTTCGGTTCGACGCTGCCGAGTGGGCAGCGTTCTGTGATGGCATGAAGAATGGAGAATTTAGCTGATGGCTGATGACGAATTTTTTACTGTACCGACGGGAGTCGTTACAGAAGACGATGTACCTCGCGACGGGTATGGCCGGTATATGCTGCCCGACCCCGGCGGTAATCCCAACAATGTGTCTGGACGCACGCGGGTCACCACTCTAGCTGGATCCATGGATAACGGTTTTGGTCTCACCATGTGGCGTCGGCGTACCGTGATCCGGGGCATGGGGCTACGCCCTGACCTCATGGCGCGCGCCGGGGCGGCCGACCCCAACGATCCGGGCTATGACAAGCTACTCGATTCGATTGAGGCAGCCGCATTCGAAGCTGGCGGGGGAAGCAGTGGATCCAACCTCGGATCCGCCCAGCATGCCGTGTTCGATCGGTATTTCGGCAAGGGCGAAAGTCTAGACACCATTGCCGAGTACTTCCATGCGGATATCAAAGCGGTCGAAGCTGAGCTGGCTAAGAAGAGAATCAAGCTTCTGCCTGGCTATAATGAGCGGGTAGTGTACTGCAAGATTTATGATCGAGCAGGTTGTATTGATTCACTCGCTGAGTTAGATGACGGCACAGTCGCCGTGCTGGACTGGAAGACTGAGAAAGATCCGGTTGCTTATCCAGAAGGTAAGACAATCCAGCTGTCGTATTATGGTAACTCCGACGTCACCATGAATTACGAAACTCATCAGTATGAGCCTTTGCCGCCCATCCGGCGCGACATTGCTATCGTTATTTGGTGTCGGCCTGGCTCTGGTGAGGCTAAGGCGCTTCGTGTTCCGATCGACGTCGGGTGGGTGGGCGCTCGCGTCGCTGAAGATAACCGGGCATGGCGCCAGCAGAAAATCGTCATTAGCGAATATTTCCCTGGTACTGGTTTGGCAAGCCCAGTAGTTGTACAGCCAAGCCCAACCGCATACGTCAGAGATGACACAGGTTCACAAGGAATTCCGGCACCAACGCACCCGAACGAGTGGCAAGAGCGTGTAGCGAATACGGCTAACGCTGTGTTGTCCGAAGTGCATCAGCGTATCGGCTCTCAACATGCACCGGGGGTTGTGACTCCTGAGGCCGTGGCTGCCGTCACCAACGGCACTCACCCTGCAACCATGGCCCAAGCTGGTTTCACCAGCCCAGCGCCAGCTCAGCCGCCCGGACAGCCTGTCGTAGGCCCTGGCACACCTCACGCAGCTGCCGATATGGCTGGCCCGCCTGCCGGATCTGTCCCTTCAAGCCGCCCGCCCGCACCCGTCGGCTCTGGAAAGAACACTCCACCTGCCGAATATGTGAAGGAGCTTATTGACCGGTCAAGCGGTGGCATTGATGAAGAAGCTTTCTATATCGAAATGCAGGAAGAGCTGGCCAACCTCAGTAAGAAAGACCAGTTGCAGCCGATGTTGCGGATTATCAGCCCGGGTATCAACGAGAATGATCTTAAAAAGCACCGCGGACCGCTGGCTGACATGCTCGTCACCATCATTAAGCAGCAACGCAATCTTCGGGAAGGTCAGACACACCAGTCAGAAACCCAATATAATACAGCCGAAGCTTTCCCTGGACAAACACAGTCTCAGCCCAACAATGGAATCATTGACATGAGCTTCGAAGGAGTAATGAGAGCTATTTCTGAGGCTCCTAACGTGGACAGATTGACCGCTATTTATCATCAATGGGCCCACACTTATGGGCCGCAGAGTTGGACTGGTCAGATTCTTGACGCAGCCAATGCACAAATGACTAAAATTCAGCCCGCACCGACGCACTGAGAGGATCGCCGACGATGACACAAGCACCATGGCCACAGCAAGCCCCGCAGGGTTACGCAGGCCCGCAGCAGGGGTACCCACCACAGCAACAGCCGTATCCGCCCATGCCAGGTCCGCAGGGAGCCCCTCAGCAACCGTACCCACCTGCACCGGGCCCACAAGGACCACAGCCAGTTCAGCAGCCGTGGCAGCAGACTCCCCAAGCTGCACCACCACAGCAACAGTATGACCAATCATCGGAGGGTGGTGACGATGAATTTTTCACGAGTGGCATGGGCGGTACGTACATGTCATTCTCCGATGATGCCTGCATTGGGCACCCGCGTGGTGGAGAGATCGTCGGGGTTTCAGAACGCCAGCAGACCAATGCGAAGACGCGAGAACTGGAATTCTGGCCGGACGGTAATAAAAAGATGGTCAAAATTGTCACGTTGCAGACCCAAGAGCGGGCACCAAACACCCCCGACGACATGGGTTTGCGCACCATCTGGCTACCCCAAAGCCGAGATATTACCAAGGCCGTGATTGAGGCACTCAAAGCAGCTCAAGATGAAATGCGGCTCAAGCTTGGCGGTCAGTTGTGGGTGACTCGGACCGGAAGTCGGCAGACCACTCAAGCAAATGGTTCACGTGGCCTACCGGCATTCACTTACACGGCTCAATACATTCCGCCGAAGGGTAGCGACAATTTCTTCGCTGGTAATGGTGCCGCTCCACAAGGTCAGCCGCCAGTTCAGAATGCTCCGCAGCAGGGGGCACCACCTTGGCAGCAAGGCGCTCAGCCTTCACAAGGCAACGCTTATGCGACCGGCCCGCAGGGACCACCCCCACCACAACAGCCGTACCCACCTCAGGGCCCGCCACAGAACGGCGGTTACCCAACGCAGCAGCAACAGCCCGGATGGGCCCAGCAGCCACCTCAGGGTGGTTATCAGCCATCCGCGCCCGACCCGGCAAACCCGTTCCCTGGTCAGCCCCAGCAGCCGCAGTACCCCCCGCAACAAGGTGGCTACCCACCGCCTCCGCAGCAACAGCAGTACCCACAACAGGGCTGATAAGTAACTGATAAATCTAATCGGCGCCGGGGCTCTGAGATATCTGAGTCTCGGTGCCGATTTGATCAGAAAGCGGACAATGTCAAGAAAGCAGGCTGGCCGAACGTGTAAGAACGCTGCGGATGACCCCCGGCACGCAAAGCGGCCAGCTCAGCATCCAGGCCCGCGCTGCGCAACCTGCTGGCGGGCTGAGCTGAGCCGACGGAAGGAAGTAGCCCATCGCGGCTACACTGCTAAGACGTATGACACCGATAAAGATTTCTACGACCTGCTGTATGAATTCCAAGACGGCAGGTGCTGGATCTGTCGGCTGGCTACGGGTGCAACGAAACGGTTAGCCAATGATCACGATCATAAAACCGATTTGCTGCGAGGTCTTCTTTGTGGGGAATGTAATCAGTTTATCGGTCGTCGCGTCCGGGATAACCCGGACGTTGGCTTGCGAATCTTTTGGTATCTCATCAATCCGCCTGCAAGGCAGTTGTGCGAAAAATTAGGAAGAGACTATGCACGAAACGGAAGAGCGGGAGCTGCTGAAACAATGGCGTCCTTGGCTAACCAAAGTAGCCGCGGGAATGTGTCAGCGGTTCCCTGACCGTTTAGACGATATGCGACAAGAAGGTTGGATAGCTGTATGGAAAGCTGCAAACGAAGACAGAACAGGTCGCACTGTTCCGCTTGATTATTGGATTAAGCGATGCGCGCTGAATCGTATGAAGCAAGTTTACAACATGTGGACAGCTCAATGCCGAGATGCTCGGAGAACCGACCTGTTGGACAGTGTAGCCATGTGGAATACGAGCGATACGGCTGATGAGCATTTGTGGGCACACTTTGATACCGATTTGATGGCCGTACTAGAAGCATACCATAATGGTGATATCGCCAGGGCCGTTAACGAATTACCTTACCGACAAAGACAGTACGTGATACGTAAATTTTGGCATAATTGGAGCCCCACCGCTCTAGACATATATTTTGACAGCGCCAGAAACACCTGGCGAGCAGCTAAAATCAATCTCAAAAAAGAATTAGCCCACCTAGGAGCCGAGTAGATGAAATTACGAGAGCACGCTCACTGTCACAACTGTCGCGGCCTGCGAAGTATCCGACCGCAACTGATGGGAGACAAAACACTGCTCAAATGTAAAACTTGCGGACTGTGGATCCGCTGCCCGCACTGCATGCATACCATGGCTACTGACCACGACTGCCCAGCTATTAAGATTGAGGTACCATCATGAATAAATATCCGCGCGTCGGCGTTGCTGTGCTGGTTGCCAAACAAGGCCGGATTCTCATGGGGCAACGCAATGGTGCTCATGGAGCTGGGACATGGGCGCCTCCGGGCGGTGCCATCGAGTTTGGTGAACATTGGGAAACTACTGGGTACCGCGAGTTAGCCGAAGAAACTGGGCTGGCCGTTTCAAGTTTAGATTTTGTTGGGATTACGAATGATTATTCTCTTGAGTGGGACACTCATTGGTTGACAATTTGGTTGATTGGCAATTGTGCAAGCGATGCTTCTCCAATTGTAACTGAGCCAGACAAGTTTACCAACCTAAGTTGGCATTATTTGTTTGACTTACCAGAACCATTGTTCTTGCCAGTCGAAAACATGCTACGTTCCACATTCTACACAAACGTTTACTACAGAATCCAAGCTAGCGGGAGGCCATTATGACTTACGCACCAGAGCTACGACAATGGAGAGATGCGACCGGCGGCGATAATTTATCACTAGCTGCTTGGGCTGATCTGCGGAAGAGATTATTACTGGAAGAGTGCAAAGAACTGTGTACCGCCATAGACGTCTATGTGGAGACCGGTGACGCACACCCGATGGCCAAAGAAGCCGCCGACGTAGAGTACGTGCTGCATGGTGCCATGCTGCGACCAGGCATCAACCTTGATGCCGCGTTTCATGCTGTGCACCGCTCCAACCTCACCAAGATTGGCCCTGACGGGCGTTGTACCACGCGGCCGGACGGCAAGGTACTCAAAGGCCCGTACTACCAACCGCCGGACATGTCGGTGGCTTTCAGCTGGCCGGAAGAGCACTGGGTGCTTAACATGCTTGACAAGATCGAGCAGGGTATCCGAGCTTTGCCGCTCTACACTCGGCTGGCGATCATCGTTCTCTTCGGCGGTGCATTGCTGATGTTCATCACAGCATTATCTTACACCTTAGCTGGTGGCCGATGATTTTTTCTGATGATGGTTTAATCGATCTGCTTTCGTCGGGTGCTCTTGAAATAACCGACGTGGACTTGTCTACTATTCAACCATCCAGCATCGATCTCAGATTATCTCCGTTGTTCCGCGTGTTTGACACCCATAAATACACGCACATTGACCCTCATGACCGGCAGCCGGATCTAACAAAATTGATTGATGTTAAAGATCGGCCGTTCGTGCTTCACCCAGATGAGTTTGTATTAGGGCAGACTCATGAATGCGTTACTCTTGACGCCAAGCTGACTGCCCGCATCGAAGGTAAGAGCAGCAACGGTCGGCTTGGCATACAAGTACATTCGACGGCTGGCGTCATCGATCCGGGATTCTGTGGCAACATCACATTAGAGCTCTCTAATGTCGCGAAGCTGCCGGTATTGTTGTGGCCGATGATGTGGATTGCGCAGCTGACTGTGTTTGAGTTGAGTAGCCCTGCTAGACGACCATACGGCTCATTGGGGCTAAATTCCAAATATCAATATCAGATGCAGCCGACGGCATCACTGGCTTTCCTCAATCAGCCGTCGGATAACTTGTAACGCCTCGCCCGTATGATCACCGTTCTTACCGCAGGCAAAAGCCAGCCGCTTCGCATCTTCCTCAGAACCGTTGAGCAGGACTGCGAAGCGGTTTCCGCTTATGTCGAGTACCGCTCGGACAATCTCAGCGGCGCGCTGCTGCATCTCGTCGGTGGGCCCGATCGACAATCCTGTGTCAAAGCGCCAGGCCATCGCGTCGGCCAACGCCTGAGTAGCGTATCCAGCTACAGTGTCGAGCGATATCTCTTCAGCGGCCATCGGTGAGCCTTTCTGTCTGATTGATTAAACTCCGGTAGCGATAGTAACGAACACCCACAAACATACTGCAATGATAAAAGCCAACGCTAATATCTTAAAAATCCGGTAGAAGGTTAGTAGCATCAGTGGTTCTCCGGTACTATGATGGCTTTGACCTCGAGCACACGGGCAACCGCAACGGTAAGATTTTTAATAGTCACCCACTTGTTAGGTAGCCACCAAGTCGATAGATTGGTTGCCGTGTCTTTAGTTGTCCACTGAGAACGGGGAGAGACCACGTAACTATGTTTGTGGGCTTTTTCATCTCTGGTCACCCAACGAATAGCAATTACGGTATCCGGCGATTTCGAAGAAGAGATATCCCAGGCATCCAACAGTGCCCCCTGCACGTCCCACTGATTGTCTTCGTCAGCCCACCATACATGTATTACAGGTGCATGGTGGGTACCTGATCGGCTGCTTCGTGGGTGTGCTGCTGAAATAGCCATGCCAGGTAGTAATTGCCCCTGGCTTATAATGACTTCGGCTTCTGTTAACTTGGTAATCCATTTGTAGTACGAGCTGCGTGCTATGCCGAGTTTTTCCGCGCGAGCCACCTCGGTCATCTCTTCGCAGAGCAGCTCGACCACAGCCCGCGGGTCCACCTGAGGCACGGGGCATCCTTCCCTGGTTGGAGTTGCATTATCGCAACTGATAGGCTGACAGATATATCACACGTCCGCCGGGTGAGGGAGGCTAGCATGCCCGATAAGGAAGCCGAGAGGCTCGAGCAGGTGCACCGCTTCATCGCAGGTCAGCCCTGCCGGGAACAGCCAGGCGAGCCTTACTCCACCGATGCGGACAGTGCCTCGGAGTGTCGTGAGCCAAGAGGGCATGACCTGCTCCGCTGGCCGCATCGAGCAGCAGACGGGACAACTTGGTAATGGCTTCGAAGCAGCAGGCACCTCCTCCGCCGACCGGCGGATTCACCGGCTATGTGCCAAACCCGACGCTGAAAGAACGCTGGCAGCAGCATCGAGCTCAGCGCCGGGCGCAACCGAAGCGGCCGATAGTGCAAATCGTGACGACGGCGCCAGCGCCGCGCCGAAAGCGTGCTACGCGGCTCAGCCGAGGTGGCCTGCTCAACGTTCATCACCCAACAGCCCGCCGAGCTCGCCGACGGCCACCGCGGCGCGGGGCCCTGTTCGGCGTTTTCTCGGTCATTGTGGCGTCTGTGGTGCTCACAGCGGCAGTTGTGGAGTTTGCCAGCTGGACTACGGCCACAGTCGTTTTCACGGCGGCTGAAGGCGTCTCAGCCGGTACCGCCTGGTTCTTTGGCGACCCCAACCCACGACCGAAAGCCCCGCCTAGGCCGAAGCAGCCGCGGGGCATGGGCCCACCACCGAAGCCGAAGCCCAGCGGCGGCCATCTCTGCGGAGTACTCACCCAAGGTGGCAAAGGGGCCCCGTGCCAGCGGCCGGTAGCCAAGGCCGGGGCTTTCTGCTTCGACCATCCGGGCGGCAAATCGTCGGCGACACCGAAGGCGACGGGCAAGCCCAGCGGTGGGCCGAAGAAGACTAAGAAGGCCGCGCCTCCCCCGACGCCTAACCCCTGACGAGAACAAATCTTGGCGCCATCTCACCGTTGGGCCAAGGTACATATTCAGTGAACTCCTGCACTCGCTTGGTTCTGACCTCTCCAGCGTGGGGAGCTGTGAGCGACATGTAAACACAATCGCACGTCGGGTGCTGACAGATAATCAATTCATGTTTAGGAGCCGTGCCGAATTTTTTCAATAAATCTTCATGATCTCCCATCGGATGTATACAAGCTGCACAGAGAAGCGAGCTCCGGTAAGCTGCCGTCTTGGCCATGGTGATTCGGCCCAGCTCGAGAGCCGGTATCGGCTTAGCACCAAGCTTAATAGCTAACTTGCGTTTACCGATTGTCAAATCGTAGTGATCGTGTCCAGGGTTGTCCTTACCTTCTTGGAAATACGATCGATGCAGCTTGAGTTTACCGACGGCAAAATCATGTAACTCCGTCGGATCGATCTGATCGGTGATGAGATGGTACCAACGCGACGATACTATTCTGCCTGTCTTTTTATTGAATACCTCTGCGGGTATTCCAACGTCATCTATGTAAATCATCCTTGCCCACCTCCTGTAGCGCCGTGGCGGTCTTGCCAGTGAGCAGCTACCGCGTCTTCAGCTTTAGTGCGATCAACGCGCATGCCATGCTCGAGGCAGCCCTTGTGGTTGCAACTCCAGGCCCAGCCAAGCCCGGCCCGTGACTGCACCGTACCGAGAACCCGTAAGGCCACTCGCATGGATCTAGGCTTCAAAGTCATGATTAGGCACCTCGCGCTGCGGCGTACACGGCATGGGGTGACCGCACAAATCCAATAGTCTCTTGTGCTTCGGCATCATGGCCGCCCGTTAGTTTGATAATGAGGTGCCCATACCCAAGCAATCGTCCAACTGCTGACTGCACAATAACGAAGCCCTTAATTTTAGTGAGGGATTTGTCATCCATGACACGATTTAACACACCCTTGGTGTAAATGAACCGGTGGCTAGTAACTACTATTACCCTGACGTGCCACTTCAAAACATGGTAAGCGTACTTTGCCTGATGGAGTACCGCTAAAGCCCATACAATGGCGATAACCCACCAAACAGCCCCACCCAAACTCAACAAAAACGTAATCCCCATCACGATGGGGAAGTCGGCAAGGCCATGGATAATATCTCGGATAGGTACGTACAGGTGCATCTTTGTGGCCAACCGGAATTCTTCCCCAGCTTATAACTTTAATGTTTGCGGTCCAAGCAGTTTAGTGAGCCGACCGCTCTTGGTTGGAGTGCCCGGAACCATTCCATCTACCAGTTCGGCACCTACTACTTTTACCAGTGGGCTATTATTGTGTGGCGGCTTCTTCGCCTTTGCCTTCGCTTTCTTCCCCATTACTCAGTCTCCCTGCTCAATAACGACGATACCCTTAGTTTCCCTCACGGGTCTACTGGGCTTTTGTCGACTGGGATTGATGGGTCTTTGACAATTTGCACAAAAGCGCTTCTTGGTAGTACCTCGGATGTACAACGCAACAGCGGGCACAGTGAACAAAATACCGAATATATCAGGGATAGCGTTGGAGAACAATGTATCGAGTATTCCATTCATGACTAGGCCGTCCCCTCGTGGTCGAGCGTGAAGAACAAGCCAGCGAGGCCGACGAAAATCGCAAAAATCCAGTGCCCTGCTAGAAGTAGACCGAGTATAGCCATGCTCAGTACCGCCAGGCGAGTAAAAAACACCAAGCGGAGAAACTGGGCCCATATTTGGTATTTCATCCGGTGTTCACTCCCAGCAGGGGTAGTACTTTTTTGGCAGGCCATCCCTCGACGTGGTTAATACCGTATCGACGCAATTTCTGCCGTACCGAGTCTGATTTAATCCCTGCCATCTCGGCTACCTCGGCTGTACTGAGGATCGGATCAATAGCAGGTCCAACCTCGGTAACCACTAGTTCAAAGCTGGATTCGTCGATTCTGGCTCCCAATCGACCACGGATGACGAACTCATCAGTAGCATCATCCTGGCTCAACTTGGCGCCCAGCTCGGCTGAGGCGGTACCTTCCCCGGTCACCGACAACACCCCGTCTTCGTTTCGTTCCATCACAGCCGTCAGGGTGATTTTATTACGAACTATTCTACCCATTGCGGTTATCTCCTTGGTTGTCCAAAATCTCAGCCTTGGTCGGACGGGTGCCGATCACGAAACTGGTATCAGGGTTGGGGTCACCTTTCTTGAGAGTTAGCGTCGCGGTGAATCTCACCCGCATGCCCGGCGCCAAGTCATTGAGCGAGCTCGGCACGGTAGCCCAGACGCGGTACCCTTCATCAGCGACGACGAGCATCTTCCACGTGGAAGTGTCCTCGAAATAGCCGTCTACAAGCTTCATCGTGCCAACCTTGCCGGTCACCACACAGCGTCCCAGCGGCGCCACAATGGCTGCCTCCCGGCGTTCGTTCTCCCAGATAGCTGCCTGGTGGGCCCGCTCAATCGACCGCGTGATGGCCGACTCAACGGTTTCTATCTGCCGCTCAGACAGTTGGCCGTCCCGCCGGAAGCGGATACCCACATCAACCACGAACTCGCCGTAGGGGCGAGCTGTGCCCCAATCCAGCAGGGCTGTGAGCAACGGGTGCTCAGCTACTAGAGCCGCGATCTGGTCGGCCTTCCTCATACGCTTACGGTTGAGAGCCTGCTCTTTGCGGAGCGCCTGAAACTCGGCCTTGCTGTCCAGCTCGAAGCGGTTGTCTAGGCAGTCCTCGCCGATGTGCAGGTAAGTCTTCGTCGGCTCGTGCAGCATCAAAGCGGCATAGCTCAGGGATGCCCCGCAGTGGGAACACTGGCGAGAGCCATATACCCCGCTGCGGGTAATGCCCTGATTTTCAAGATTCTTGACAGCTTCGCGGTGCATAGCCCGGCAACCAACAGTCCAACCCTGATCTGCCGACTCCCCCAGATAGAAAACCCCTACGCAGACGTAGTCGGTGGGATCGAACTCGGGTGCCGACGGGCGGTGGATGTCAGTTCTGGCGCTCATAGCTGTGGCCTCCTGTGTGCTGTGCCGCTGTGACACCCTCTGTATCGCTTCTTCATAGTGTCACGTTACGGGACAGAAGACAAGATGAACGGGGATACTGGGATGTGCCGTTTCTGAGCTTCCTCCATGCAGTTAGCTGTACCGCTGGATCCGTCGAGCTGGAAGGCCAGGCACTTGTACACGTTAGGCAGGGCTGCCATCTCAGCGTTACGCCGGTACCCGGCTGGTTTGCCATACAGATCCCAGCGCGCCGGGTACCGCTCCACGACACCTCCCCAGCTCTCCCATGTGGTCTCACTGATGTGGTCAACGCCCGGCGGTCCTCCGTTCGGCCTCGGCGGGCAGTTGCCGGACACCAATACCGGCGGGTGGCCAATGGGGCACATCATCCACTCAGCCGCCAAAGCATGATAGATGACATTACTCATTGACCAGGGCCACATACGGGAACCTGTGATGAGTAGTCGTTTAATAGGTGTCGTCATCGTCGCTTGAATCATCGTAAGTACCGTCTAGCACGGCATCCACATTATTAGCGATAATCTCGAAGCTTTTGTCACAATCATTCATATCAGCAAATACAGCTTGGGGTGTGCCCTCATCATGATGGTTTTCGAGTCCCATCCACTCAGCAACTTCAGCGGGCAAATATTGATCCGCTCCGAGATACGAAGACACCAACACACCATCTTCAGATGTGAATTCTACCCACTTACCGAGGCCGGAAATCTCACACGCCACACCTAGGCAGCAGTACGCCCATTTTTCGGTCGAAGGGTTCCAGCTTCGCAGCCATCCTTGGCCTTGTGGAAAATCCCCCGACATCAGCTTGTCTTTCCAAGCCGCTTTAATCGCGTCATCCATGGTTGTTCACTCCTAGTTCGATCAGTTTTGATTGCATGGCTTCTTCGGTTAAACATACCGGATCGGCGTACGTCGGTGTCCACTCAGCTCGAGGAACGATTCCTTCGTGCACGCAGGAAACCAATAAAGTTAGCTCGTCATCCTGCATATGGTCCCAAGCCATCGTCACCGCGATAAGCGGACCGGCGGCCGACCACAACCCCGAATAGCACTGCCCCGTTTCGAGCACCATTCCACACACCGTGTGGGTTTGGCTAATGACGTGGCGGCGTTGCTCTCGGTACTCATTGAACTTCACCACACTTGCGAAATCTATGCCGTCGCAGCGTTCAATGTGACCTGGATGTGCCGTTGTCATAAGCACGTCAGTGTCGAATTCACCCATGGCGAAAGCTTCACGGTCAACATCGAGCTCAACGAATTCTTTGATAACCATGGCCTTCTTGTCATCCGCGGTGTCGTCGGTGAGCTCTTTCCAGAAAAATCCAGTCGGCCATTCTTGGGGACTCACCCGAGGGGAAGCTAGCAGACAACAAACACTAACAGGAATCGTCATTAGCGGTGGCCTCCCGACGAATGCGAGGTTGAGCTATGGCTGTTGCTTTTAGGTGTGTTCGGTGTCTTAGCTTTTGGTGCGTCGCCGAGGGGCCCTGACGTATTCTGCTTCGGCACATTAGTGCCTGAGAATTTTTTGGTGGGTAGTGTGGCGCCTGTGTAAGTTCTACCGTTGGCCGTTTTATAGGTGCTGTATTTCGGATCCTTCTCATATTTCTTCTCATCGGCCGCGTACTTGGTGTTGGCTGTCTTGACGGCTGTGTTGTTGTAATTATTGACGGTAGTGTAATGAATGACAGTGGTATGTCCGTAACCATAAGACACCCGACCTGGATAACGAGTGTAGGCAGGTCCGATGTAATGATCGTAGTAATACGGGCTGTAAAAGAAGCTGTGATGACCCATGGCATAACCGAACAGGCCACCCAAGAGAAGGTAATCAGCATTGGACATTCCGGGGGTTTGCACAGGTCGTTCAGCTGGAATTGGATAGTCGCAAGCTCGGTAACCGGACCCGTCGGCCTCGCCTGGATCGCTCACCCAAGGCATGCATTGCTGCCCTGATGGAGTTGTGTAGGCAGTCGGCCTAGCTGTTGCGGCATCGTCATCAGAATCACAAGCCACAAGACCAAGCGCAATGAATAGGGCCAATAAGATCCCTAACGCGCGGTTCATATTAACCACCTCGACAATGTTCGATCACCTTTGCCTGGCACTGGGTCGAAGAATTTATGTGGCATTACCCGGTTTCCTCTCTCGGTAGCGGGATAGTGGTCAACACTGGAAAGCTGATATGCATTTCCCCACCGACGCGGGCCGCTGCATGCCGGTGGCGCGGCCGATTGGTCTTGTCGGTGCCCATGGCCTTGGCCATCTCGGGCCAGGTGGCCCCGGCATGCCGGGCAGCCAGCAAAGCCATCTGATAGGCAATCACGGCTACATCTAGTTCATGTTGCCGCTTGCTGAGCTCGGTGAGCGCCTCCGCAGTGTGGCTGGCCATCAGACCATGTCTTCCTTGAATCGAGCCATCTGAACCTCCATGGCCAGCAACGCCAGCGCAATAGCCGACAGAGCCCCGGTGTCCGTACCTACTGCTCCATATGCCGAAGCGGTTTCCCGGTAGAACTGCCTGTTCGCTGCATGGTCATCCGACCTTCGCTTAATCACTTTTTGTGGCCTCATTTCTTCCTCGCATTCGTTGTAGGTCGTATTGGTAATCGGCGTCTGGTGGCTCATTGGTGAGCTCTTCGGCGATCCGCTGGTAAGCGTCGATCAAAGCTGCCCCGACGGCTGGGTCTCCTGGTTGAGTCATTCTGCCTCTCCTGCCGGGACATAAGTCATCTCATCCCCAATACAAGGTTTAATGCCTTTAAGCAAACTATGCAATTGGGCCGCATCGGGAGCAAGCCAGCCGCGCACATTAATACAACCAAGTGACTCACCGTTGTATTCTACGATGTACGTGCCGGGTGACATATCCAAATGATTTGTCATGAATGGTCCTTAGCTGTAGCAAGACAAGCCGAGATGAACTCCTCGATGTTTGGTCGGATATCCGACTCTGTCAGATCAAACGGGTATTCGTGGTCGCTGAGCATGTCAGCGATGTCGAAAGCCAGCAGATCCCAATCTTTGAAATCGTTCATATCACTCAAACTCCACAAGGAAGCACAGCCCGTCATCGTCATTAAATTCAATGTTGGCAAGCTCGTGGCTATATTCATTTTCAACCGACAGATTGCCATGCTCTGCAATTAGAGCATTCAGCTTCATGACCAGTTCGGTTGCTAGCATCGTCGTTTCTCCATTCTTGTGATTTCTTTGCCGAGTCCCCTACCAGAGTTGGACTGGTATTCCTGCTACGTGTTTCAGGCTATCTACCCGCGGGGACAATGGCCCGGCTGGTTGAGCCGGGCGGTAAAGCAGTGGGGGTTTTAACCCCGTTGCATCGTTCTCACCTCACTTCGATTATTGGACCTAGCTTCCCCGTTTGGCCGCTTTAAGTCGGCTCTTCCGACACCTCGGGTTCAGCTAGACCGGTCTTCTCTTTGTGAGAAGTCAGTTGATGTGATACATAGTAATGACTTGAGTACCACGAAACCGATCGATAACCTTGCCAAGCTCGTCACAGCGTGACTTGCGCCGGTCAAGCCACACACAGCTGTCCTCGGGCTTGACCGAGTCACAGGCCAGCTCACGAGCTGCCTGGTCGGTCTGGGCCGTGATGATGAACTCCTGCACAGCTCCTACCGATGACTCATCAGCAAGACGGTACAGCCGATAAATCTTGAACGTGCCGCGCTTCTCCTCGGGAATGGTCATTTTGATTTATCTCCAACGTCGCGAGCCAAGAGCCGGGCGGGCCTTGGCGCCTTTGGCTAGTTCTGCGCACCGCGGGCAGCCGATGACGAGACGGCCAAACGGCATCTTCTCATGGTTGTGGGGCGTATCGCCGGTAGCCTGCTTCTCTGCCCGTAGGAAGTCACAGCGGGCACATTCGCCGATCGGCCGGTATCCGTCGGTGTAAACCCACGCGTGGTTGTGAGTTTTAGACTCTGATTTAGCGGCCTGCTGTAGGGTCTCCGCGTCAATCTGGACCAGCTCTGCCAAGAGTTGTTCACGCCGACTGGTAGCCATTTTCTTCGCCTTCTCTCTAACCTGCCGAGCTTGACAGGACCAACACTATGGTGCCGAGCTCGGCAGGGCAATACTCCGAACGGGTGACACTAGAAGATGCCCAAAATCAAGCCAACATCTGAGCTGGCACTGTTGCACTCAGGGCAGTTAACCTGACTATCAGAAACTTCGGTGGCATTTTCTAGTATAAGCCCACAGTATGTGCGCACGGTGCGTTTGAGTGGGTTTAGGCCATACCAGAAAGCTTCCGTATCGGATACCCGATGAATAGTCATGCCATTTCATCTCCTATCTGAACAAACGGGACACTCTGGTGTACCCCAAGCAGGTGGGCTGCCTAGCTCAGCGCCAGCTAAGCTGATGCCACAGTATGTAGCTGAAGCCCCCGACGGGGCGCTGTGCCAGTACCCATCGCCTCGATTATCCTTCTTGTGGTCTCCTGTCAATAATCCCAGATTCATCGAACACATCCCCAGTTGCAATCTTCTAAATCATTACCGCTTGAGCAAGGTAGATAATCCACGGGCAGTCGGCTAGGCCAGATTGTTTGTCTGTCTAATTCGTACCCCGCAGCTAACAACAAATCTACCGTGAATTGATACCTTAGATTGTTAGTAGCTGATTCATTCATCCCATGTGCGTACGATGGGACATGCACTAACCTAGCTCCAAACACTTCCCGTTCAAGCCACATCAGCAAGGGTGTATCCAATAGGATGGAGTCGGCGATTTTATCGACTACTGGCGAAGACACCATTGTATAAGCTTCAACACCGGATGGAGACATGGCACAAAGTTGAAGAAAACGCAAAGCATCTCTAAGTACTTCACGTGTAAATTCTGTAGTCCAAGCATGTTTTTGAGAAAAGTGTTCTATGAAGATATCAGCATAGCCTGGTCGGAATTCATTGAGCAGAGTTTCATCTATTGTTTTTATAGTCATCGCTGATGCCACCCACCGACGTTAGCCATGCATTCGTCGACATTAGTGACAAACCCCTCAGCTTTGAGGTCTTCGCAGGCACGGCGAGACTCCTCAGGTGTTTCTGTAACCCTGGGCGTTAGTGGTGGCACTCCGCATTCTTGCTGCATGCGTTTAATCGTATCTACCAGCTGCCCCACAGGCACACCGTCGGCCTCCCTGTGACAAGTACCTGGCTCAGTGAATACCTGATTGATCGGCGGGG
>JADMIO011053107.1_pt1 | contig 32173 bp, 30 predicted proteins | sample 8958161 | NCBI WGS metagenome assembly JADMIO01 (sample SAMN16585339, study PRJNA669376) | soil metagenome | isolation source: Crop rotation soil | place: USA: Cullars Rotation, Alabama | collected 2011
CGCGACAACTTGTCCACGTGGAATTCTAAGCTTAGGATCCCAATGTGCTGGAAAGAAATGAGCGCCGCTTCCTTCCGCTGGATCTTCGCCGTCTTCGTCGTCGCGGCGCTCGCGTGGCGCACGTGGCTCGCGTTGCGCCAGTCGCGGCACGTGCGCTCGCACCGCGAGCAGGTGCCCGACGACTTCGCGGCCGTGGTGCCGCTCGACGCGCACCGTCGCGCCGCCGACTACACGCTCGACAAGCAGAAGGTGACGACGCTGGAGACGCTCGCGATCGACGGCGTGGTGCTGTTCGCCCTCACGCTCGGCGGGGGCATCGCCGCCATCGACGCGCTCGCGCAACGCTGGCTCGGCGACGGCTATGCGCGCGATCTCGCCACCGTCTTCGGCGTGATGCTGGTGGCCACGGCATTCGCCATCCCCTTCGATGCCTGGCGCACGTTCGTCGTGGAGGCGCGCCACGGCTTCAATCGCACCACGCCGCGGCTTTTCGTGACCGACCTCCTGAAGGGCGCCGCGCTCACCGTCGCCCTGGGCACGCCGCTGCTGCTCGGCGTCTTCTGGCTGGTGCAAGCCGCCGGGCCGCTATGGTGGCTGTATACGTGGGTCGCATGGATCGTCTTCACGCTCGCGCTCGTGATGGTATTCCCGCGCTGGATCGCGCCGCTCTTCAACCGCTTCACGCCGCTCGCCGAAGGCGAGCTGCGCCGCCGCATCGAGGCCCTCATCGAGCGCTGCGGATTCCACGCCGAGGGCCTGTTCGTGATGGACGGCTCGCGCCGCTCGAGCCACGGCAACGCGTACTTCACGGGTTTCGGCACCAACAAGCGCATCGTCTTCTTCGACACGCTCATCGAGCGCCTCACCGCCGCGGAGATCGAAGCGGTGCTCGCGCACGAGCTCGGCCACTTCGCGCGCGGCCACATCCCGCGGCTGCTCACCGTGCGCTTCATCCTCGCGCTCGCGCTGCTGGCATTGCTCGGCTGGCTCTACCGCGAGCCCGCGTTCTACCAGGCGCTGCACCTTTCCGCGCCGCATATCGGCGCGGTGCTCGCGGGCTTCGCGCTCGTCGTGCCGGTCTTCATCTTTCCCTTCCAGCCGCTCGCGAGCCTCATCGCCCGCAAGCAGGAGTTCGAGGCCGACGACTTCGCGGTGCGCCATGCGTCGGCCGCCGACCTGGTGAGCGCGCTCGCCAAGCTCTACCGCGACAACGCCTCCACGCTCACGCCCGATCCGCTGCACTCGCTGGTGTATGATTCGCATCCCCCCGCGGCACTGCGCATCGACCACCTCAAGAACCGTCCCCATGAACGAGCTGGCGCGCAAGAAATGCAAACCCTGTGAGGGCGGCGTCGCGCCGCTGACGGCCGAGCAGGTGCGCCCGATGCTCAAGGGCCTGCAGGGCTGGGCGCTCGACGGCAAGACGATCGCGAAGACGTACAAGTTCGCGAACTACTACGAGACGATGGCCTTCGTGAACGCGGCGGCGTGGGTCTCGCACCGCGAGGACCATCATCCCGACATGCTCGTCGGCTACAACCAATGCCGCGTGTCGTACGTGACGCACGCGATCGACGGGCTGTCGGAGAACGACTTCATCTGCGCGGCCAAGCTCGACGCCCTGTTCGAAATCTAGGATGACGACCCGGCGGGAACGGGAACAACAGGTCGTCGTAGAGGGGCGTGTCATCGCGGATTTCGGGCGCGAGTTCCTGGTGGAGCTCGCCGACAAGCGCCAGATCGTCTGCACGCGCAAGGGCAAGAAGCAGGACGCGACCTGCGGCGACTTCGTCGAGGCGCGGCTCACGGGCTCGGCGCAAGGCTCGATCGAGCGCGTCGGCACGCGGCGCAACCTGCTGTACCGCTCCGACCAGTGGCGCGAGAAGATGCTCGCCGCGAACGTCGACCAGGTCGTGGTACTGCTCGCGCCCAAGCCGATGTTCAGCGAGGCGTTCCTCAACCTTAGCCTCGTCGCGTGCGAAGCGGCGCGCATCCCCGTGATCATCGCGCTCAACAAGTCGGACCTGCCCGAACACGCCGAGGCGCTCAAGACGCTCGCGCCGTACGAGAAGATCGGCTACACGATCGTGAGCATGTCGGCCAAGTTCGACACCACGCTCGCGCTGCTGCCCTACCTCGAGCGCAACATGACGCTGCTCGTGGGCCAGAGCGGCATGGGCAAGTCGCGCACCGTCAATGCGCTGGTGCTCTCGGATGTGGCGCGCGTGGGCGACCTCGCCGCGGCGCGCGACAGCGGAACGCACACCACCACGTTCTCGCGGATCTACCGGCTCGACCGCGACACCGCGATCATCGACACGCCGGGCTTCGAGTCGTTCGGGCTGTTCCACCTCACCGAGGACCAGATCGGCGAGGCGATGCGCGAGTTCCGGCCCTACCTGGGGCGCTGCAAGTTCAACGACTGCGCGCACCTCGAGGAGCCCGGGTGCGAGATCATCGCGGCCGCCCACAAGGGCGAGATCTCGCCCGAGCGCCTGTCGTTCTACCAGGTGCTGATCGAGCAGCACCGCGAGCTGCACGAGCAGCATCCGGAATGGAGCCGCTGAAGCGCGCGGCGGCTAGCGCGCGAGCCTGACGGGGATGCGGCGGCGGCCGAACTGGTCGCGCTTGTCGAAGGCCTCGAAGCGGCCGGGGATCGCCGTGCCGCAATCGGGGCAGGTGCCGTCGGGCTTCACGCGATAGGAAACGATGCGATGCCAGTCGCGCTCGATGAGCGCATGGCCGCAGCCGTGGCAGAACGTCGTCCCGCCTTCGGCGTCGTGCACGTTGCCCGTGTACACGTAGTGAAGGCCTTCGTCGATCGCGATGCGCCGCGCGCGAGCGAGCGTCGCGGCCGGCGTCGGCGGCAAGTCGGTCATCTTGAAGTCGGGATGGAACGCGGTGAAATGCAGCGGCACGTCGGGGCCGAGCTCGCGGAAGATCCACTTGCTCATCTCGCGCAGCTCCGCGTCCGAATCGTTCTTGCCCGGGATGAGCAGCGTCGTGATCTCGGTCCACACGTCGGTCTCGTGCTCGAGGTATGCGAGCGTGTCGAGCACCGGCGCGAGCTTCGCCCCCGTGAGCTTCACGTAGAAGTCGTCGGTGAAGCCCTTCAGGTCCACGTTGGCCGCGTCCATCTTCGCGTAGAACTCGCGGCGCGGCTCGGGCGAGATGTAGCCGGCGGTCACCGCGACGGTGAGAATGCCCTGCTCGCGGCACGCGTCGGCCGCGTCCATCGCGTACTCGGCGAAGATGACCGGGTCGTTGTAGGTGAAGGCGACGCTGCGCGCCCCGCACTCCTTCGCCGCCCGCGCGATCGCTTCCGGCGTGGCGCGATCCATGAGGCGGTCCATATCGCGCGATTTCGAGATGTCCCAGTTCTGGCAATTGGCGACCGCCAGGAATGGCGCCAGGTAGGAATGATCCGGATCGTCGACCTCGAGGTTGTAGACGGTGCCCGAATAGGGCACGCGCTCGATGCGATTCAAAGGCACCAGGAAATGAGCGTCGGTTTCCCGCCAGCGCGAACGCTCGGGCCGAGCGTCGAAGCCGGGATCGAAACGCTTGCGCAAGAACTTCACGATGTAGAACTTGCTTTGGGAAACGGTGCGGCCTTGGATCTCCTTGGTCGGCGCCGGTGTGTGCTCGAAATACGTCGGCAGCATCCCGAGGTACAGGCCCAGCTCGAACAGCCCGAGCGCGAGCCGCTCCGATACCGTGAGGCCTACGGCATGAGTCGCCGTGCGATGGCCGTCGCCCGCGAGGCAGCCCTCCAGGAACGCACGCATGACCGGTAGCGGCGCATTCAATATCGGCGGCGGAACTTGCTTGTTGTGCGCGCCCCGTCCGCACAGCGCTTCGAACAAGCGGGCGGTCGATGTTTGCCCGACCTCGACGGTGACGGTGGTTACGCGCGGCACGATGGCCGGCCGGGCCCCGAAGCATTCCGTCAGCAGCCGCGACGTCCGGGCGATGAGGTCCTGTTCATGCTTGCCGAAGCAGAACGACAGGAGCGCCGAGTTGGGCCGGCCGGGATGAGTCGTGATCGCGCCTTCCGCACAGAAAATACCGAGCAACCACGCAAGATCCTGCGTGAGCGGCATCGACTCGGGTACGCCCTCGCCCTTCTCTCCGAGGAAGCGCAAGCGTCCGTCGCGAGCCGACAACGTCGCCTCCCGCGCAGCGCCGCAAGATGCCAGCGTTCCCTTGGCCAATTCGCTCCTCAGCTTGCGCACGTACGTCGGGTGGTAGCCGATGGCCGCTGCGAGTTCGCCCGACGTGCCGTCCCGGCGCAGCCATTCGACGAGGCGCTCGTCGGCGATGCGCCGCGGTCGCGCGGCATGCGCAGCGATGTCGAGGCGACCGATCCATTCCCGCGTCGAGATCGAGACCTCGGCGACGGAGGCCTTGCGCTTGGGAACGACGAGATAGTGATCGCGCGTGAGCTCTGCGGCGGGTACCTTGACGACGGTTCCGGGATCGCTGCGGTGCGCCGCGAAGATTCCATGCGTGGGCGTCGCCTGGATCGCAGGACAGCAGGCTGCCCTCAGCGAGACGAGCTCTCCCGCGTAAGGGCGCGCAAAAACCTTGGTGACGGGCCTGCGCCGCGCATCGCGCGTCCAGACCTCGAGTCCGTCGGGGAAACCTACGCTGCCTTCGCCAAGGGGCGACTTTTCCGCGCACGCTTCGAACAAGTCGGCGATGCGGCGCATGCCATCGTTCGTTGCGATCCACGTCGTTGCACTGAAGCAGAACTTGCACGCCAGGTTGCATCCCGCCGTGCCGAACGAGAGCACCGCGCTGCCGGGCAGGAAATGATTGAGCGGCTTCTTCTCGATCGGGTCGACGCAGAAGCCCGAGGAGCGGCCGTACGTCGTGAGCACCATCTGGTCGCCGACTCGCGCGCGCACGAAGCACGCGCCGCGCTGGCCTTCGTGCAGGCGGCAATCGCGCGGGCAAAGGTCGCACTGGATGCGGCCGTCGTCGAGCTTGTGCCACCACCGCCCCGGGTAGCGCTCGTCGGCGGCGAATTCCTCGGGAACGCGCGCGCTCACCTGAATTTCTCCACGCCGTAGCGCGAGAGCTTCACGTCGGGATGCCAGAAGCGCGCCGGCAAGCGCGCCTTGAGCCGCAGCTCCATGAGGAACTCGAGCGGGTCCGGAAGGGACTCCCAGACCTGCGGCAGGAACGTCGCCTGGTTGAAACCGTACTGGAACACCACGCCATCGACGTGCGGACGCAGCTGCGCGATCGCTTGCGCCTCGCTCGCCGCGGGAATCGGCGTTCGAGCCGAAAGCACCGACACTTCGATGTCGACCTCGGCGCGCTCCGAGGCGTCGAGCGGCGGGAAGCGGGGGTCGCGGTAGGCAGCCGCGTACGCGTTGTGCGCGACGTCCGCGCCGAGCGGCCGGTGCGCCTCGATCGTGCCGATGCAGCCGCGCAGGTCTCCCCGCTGTCGCAGCGTCACGAAGCTCGCGCCCGGCTCGCGCAGCCAGGGCTCGCGCCAGTGCCCGGGCGGCCGGTACTCGTCGGCGGTCACGATCGCCTCGCGCGCGATGGCGATGAGCACGCGGCCCTTCAGATCGCCTTCGGGAAGCGCGCTCATCGCTACGTCCGCTTCTCTTCCTCGGTGAACGCGAAGGCGCCGTAGCCCACGACGCGATCCAGGCCGCCCGCGGTGTCGCCCGAATTGCGCAGGTCCACCATTTCCGCGGCCATGCGATGCGTGCGCGCCACGCGCAGAAGGCCGTTGATCGGGGCGGCGCCGCACGCTTCGTCCGGATCGAGGCGCGCGTCGAGCTCGAGGATCGCCCGCGCGGTGTTGCGATCGACGCCGCGCGCCGATTCGTACGGCAGGTAATGCGACATGTCGGAGCTCACCACGACGAGCGTCTCCGGTCCTCCCCACAGCAGCTCGAACGTGCGCGCCATCTCGTCGGGCGAAGCGTCGCCCACCACGAGCGGCACCAGCGAGAACGAGCCGAGCACCGACTGCAGGAAGGGCAGGTGCACTTCGAGCGAATGCTCGAGGGCATGCGCGCGGTCGCTGACCTCGACGAACGGGAGCGAGCGCAGGCGCTCGATCGCCTCCGCGTCGAGCGACACCTCGCCGAGCGGCGTGGCGAATGCGCGCGCCGCGGGCACGGCGATGCCGGGAACGTACACGCGATGCGCGGGGCCGGCGAGGACGACGCGGCGCACGCTGCCGCGCAGCGGCTCGAGGCGCCGGTAGATCGAGGCGGCGATCGCACCGGAGTACATGTAGCCTGCGTGCGGCGCGATGATCGCCTTGGGCGCGCGCTCGGCGCCGGCGCGCGGCGCCTCGGCGAGATAGGCGGCGACCTCGGCCGCGAGGGCCGAAGGGTCACCGGGATAGAAGGAGCCTGCGACGGCCGCAGGACGAACGACGGGCATGGAGCACCTCCGCAAGCGACGGAGATGGGGTCAGCGTAGCACTTTCGCAAGCCGCCGCGCGGCTAGAAGACCCACAGCCTTTCGGCCGGGAATTCGAGCCAGTACTCTCCCGGCGCGAGCTCGTCGGCCGTGTAGGCGCGCAACGGCGTCGGCCCGAGCCGGAACAGGTTTTCCCAGCGATCCCCGAGGTACATCGACGTGCTCAGCGGCAGCTTGATGCGGTTGCCCTCGCCGGCGCCCGCCACACGGACCTGCTCCAAACGGATCACGGCGTGCGCCTCGCGCCCCACGGTAGGCTCGCCGCGCAGCGTCCCCCACAGGGCCCACCCGTCTCCCTGCACACGCGCCTTCCCGTCGCGCGCTTCGGCGAGCTTTCCGGCGAGGCGGTTGTTGCTTCCCATGAACTCCGCGGTGAAGAGCGTCGCGGGCGAGCCGTACATCTGCTGCGGCGTGCCCTGCTGCTCGATGCGCCCGTTGTTCAGCAGCAGGATGCGATCGGACATCGCCATGGCCTCGGCCTGGTCGTGCGTCACGACGAGCGCCGAGAGCCCGAGCCGCACGATCAGCTCGCGCAGGAACGCGCGCGCCTCCTCGCGCAGCTTCGCGTCGAGGTTGGAAAGCGGCTCGTCGAGAAGGATGACGGGCGGGTTGTAGACCAGCGCGCGCGCGATCGCCACGCGCTGCTGTTGTCCGCCGGACAGTTGGTGCGGATACCGTGCGCCGAGCAGCGCCAGGCCGAGCTGCTCGAGAACCTTCGCCACGCGCTCCTTGCTCTCGGCGCTCGCGACGTCGCGAAGCTTCAGGCCGTACGCCACGTTCTCCGCGACGGTCTTGTGCGGCCACAGCGCGTACGACTGGAACACGAGGCCGAGGTTGCGCGCCTCGGCGGGAAGCTCGATCGCCTTCGCGCCGTCGAACACGACCCGCTCGCCGATGAGGATGCGGCCCTCGTGCGGTTGCTCCAGGCCCGCGACCGCGCGCAGCAGCGTCGTCTTGCCGCTTCCCGAGGGGCCGAGCAGCGACACCACCTCGCCGCGATCGAGCTGCATCGACACGCCCTTGAGGATCGGATTGTCGCCGTAGCGAAGGTGCAGGTTCTCGACGGTCAGCTCGGCCATGTGTTCTTCCCTCTAATCGCGCAGCCGCACGCCGAAGCGCAGCGCCACTCCCAGGCCGATCGCGACGAGCACCACGTTGATGAGCGAAAGCGCCGCGACGAGGTCGATCGCCCCGCCCTGCCAGAGCGACACGAGCTGCGCGCCGATCACCTCGGTGCCCGGCGCCAGCAGGTACACCGCGGTCGAATACTCGCGCTCGAAGATCATGAATACCAGCAGCCACGAGCCCAGGAGACCGTAGCGAATGAGCGGCAGCGTGATGTCGCGCGACACCCGGGCGCGGCGCGCACCCGCGCTTCGCGCCGCCTCCTCGAGCTCGGGCGCGACCTGCAGGAGCGAGGACGAAATCAGGCGGATCCCGTACGCCAGCCAGACCACGGAGTAAGCGAGCCACACGCTGAACAGCGTCGAGCGCAGCGGCGTGAGCGGCTTCACGAACAGGAACACCCACAGGAAGGCGAGGCCGATGAGCAGGCCGGGCACCGCGCGCGGCACGAGGATGAGGTAATCGACGAAGCGCGACCAGCCGTCGTTGCGGCGGTGCGTGGCGAAACCGATCGCCGTGTAGCAGGCGACGGTCAGCGCGCCGCCGATCACGCCGACGATCACGGTATTGAGGATGCCGCGCATCATCGTCGGCTCTCCCCAGATGGTGCGGAACGTGTCGAGCGTGAGCGCTTCGGTGAGGTTGACGCCCTCGCCCCAGTTCGTGACGAAGGCGCGCAGCGCCACGCCGGAGAGCGGCACGATGACCGCCGTGAAGATCCACAGCCAGATGAGCGCGAGCGCGAGCCACTTCCACTTGCCGAGCGGCAGCTCGCGCATGCGGCCCGCCTTGCCCTTGATGGAGGCGTACTTGCGCGCGTTCTTGAGCAGCTGGCGCTGCAGCAGCACGAGCGGAAAGGTGATCGCGACGATGCACATCGCCACGGCGGCCATGAGATGGTACGACGGCGTGCCGAGCTTGTTGGTGAGCTTGTAGAGGTACGTGGACAGCACGAGGATGCCTTCCGGATCGCCGAGCACCAGCGGCAGGCCGAACAACTCGAAGCCCAGGAAGAAGACCAGCACCGCCGAGAACAGCAGCGACGGCATGATGAGCGGCAGGCTCACGCCGAACGCCACGCGGAATGGCGATGCGCCGATCACCCGCGCGGCCTCCTCGACGTCGGAGCCGAGGCTCTTCAGCGCGGATGACGCGTAGACGTATACGTTGGGCACGTGCGTGAGGCCCGCGATCACGGTCATGCCGAGCAGGGAATAGATGCCCCACGGGGCGAGGCCGAACAGGTCGCGCACCCAGAGGGTGTAGAACCCCACCGGCCCCGCGGCCACGACATAACCGAACGACAGCACCATCGGCGAGACGAAGCTCGGCACGAGCAGCAGCGGCTCGATCCACTGGCGGCCGCGGATGTCGGTGCGCTCCATCACGAAGGCGAGGATCCCGCCGAGCGGCACGGCGATGAGCGTCATGCCGCCCGCGATGAGGAACGAATTCTTGAACGCCTGCCAGAAGTCGGAATCGGCGAAGATGAAGCGGTAGGCGTCGAGCCCCGCGGTCTTCTTCGCGTCGAAGAACGGCGCGTCGAGCAGGCTCTGGTAGAGGATCAGCAACAGCGGCGCGAGGACCGCCGTCGCCGTGACGAGGATGGTCATCGCGCGCGGCAGCACCGCCGCCGCGCGCGATTCGGGTGTCCAGCTGGCCGGGGTCGCCGACACGGAAGCCGGACGCGCGGCCCTACTTGCCGCTACCGGCGGCGAGCGTGGCCTTCCACTGGCCCAGGAATTCGAGCCGCTTCTTCGAATCGAGGTACTGCGTGATCTCGGAGCTCACCGGAATCGGCTTCACGTTGGCGCCGAGCTGCTGGTTGAGCTTCTTCGCGGTGTACTCGGCCTCCACGTCGTCGCGCATGGCGAAGAGCTCGACGTCGCTGCCGATCATCTTCTGGCCGCGTTGCGACAGGATGTAGTCGGTCCAGACCTTCGCCGCGTTCGGGTTCTTCGCGCCCTTGCCGATGAACATCACGCGCGAGAGCACGAGCGTGTAGTCCTTCGGCAGCACCACGCCGAGCCCGGGGTCCTTCTTCGAGCGCACCAGCGCGTACGAGCCGAGCACGTTGTAGCCGAGCAGGTGCTCCCCCGACGAGACCTTCTCGAGCATGTTGCCGGTGCTCGAGTACACCTTGTAGCCGGTCTTGCCGAAAGCCTGCTCGAGGTCCTTCATGCCGGGGAAGTACTTCGTGTCCTGCACCACGAACATGAAGCCGACGCCGCTCTTCTCGATGTCGTACGTCGTGACCTTGCCCTTGTACTTGTCGGCGTGCGTGCTGATCACCTTCACGAAGGACGCGTGGTCCTGCGGAATCTCGTCGCCCGTGACGAGGCGCTTGTTGTAGATGAACACGGCAGGCTCGTAGGTCGTGCCGTAGGCGGAATCCTTGTACACCGCCCACTTGGGAAGCTTCGGCGTCTCGGGCGACTTGTACGGCAGCGCGAGGCCGTCGTCGACGAGCTTCACCTGCAGGTCCATGGCGGAGCTCCACATGATGTCGGGGCCGCCCTGGCCGGATGCGCTCTCGGCGATGAAGCGGTTGTAGAGCTCGGTCGAGTTCATGTCGTTGTACTCGACCTTGATGTTGGGATACACCTTGTTGAAGTCCTCGATCAACGGCTTGGCGGCCATCGTGTCGAGCGCGCTGTAGATCACGACCTTGCCTTCCTTGTTGGCGGCGGCGATGGTCTGCGCGTAATCGGCGGGATAACCGGCGGGAACGGACTGGGCGGTTGCGACACCGCAGCCCAGCGCCGCGACGAGCGCGGCGAACGTCTTCTTGGACATGTTTTTTCTCCTTGCGAAAGGGGTGCTACAGCCCCTCATTGTAATGGTTCAGCCGAGCTGCAAAGCCGCGGCGAGCAGGAACACGATGAGCCACACGACCAGGGAACGCCACAGCAATCCTTCTAGGCTCGCGAGCGCATCTTCGCGCGCGGGCTCGCCGAGTCCCAGCGTCGGCCGCGCCAGGAAAGCGCCCGCGGCGGGCACCGGATCGCCGAGCCGCACGCCGAGCGCGCCCGCGCCGCTCGCGAGCACGATGCCCTCCTCGGGCGCGATCCATTGCGCCGCCTGCGACTTCCAGCAGAAGAACGCATCCTCGAAGTTGCCGACGACCGCGAACGTGAATGCGCTCAGGCGTTGCGGGATCCAATCGAGCCAGTGGAACGCGCGCGCCGCGAACCAGCCGAAGTCGCGCTCTTCCGGATCGACCACGCTTTCCCAGGTCTGCGCGGCGCGCAGCGCGAGCGGATACAGCACGAGGCCGAGCGGCCCCGGCAGCACGAGGAACCAGAAGAGCGGCCCGAGCGTGCCCTGGTGCGTCTCGCGCAGCGCCTGCTCGGCGGCAAGGCGCGCGACGGCGCCCGCGTCGTCGCTCTCGACGGGCTCGCCGCGCCACTGCGCAAGCCGGTTCGCGGCCGAGGCCGAATTGCCCGAGCGCAGGTCGCGCTCGATCTCCGCGAGGCGGCGCGTCGTGGCGAGGAAGCGCAGCGTGAAGTAAAGGAACGCCACGTCGAGCATCCACACGACGATCGCGTGGATCGCCGCGGCGAACGCGGTGACCACCGCCGCCGGCACGAGCGCGGCGCCCATCAGCACGAGCCACGCGAGGATGCCCGAGTTGCGATCGCCCGCGTTGAGCCGCTTCGCCGCGGAGATCGCGAGCCTGCCGTAGAAAGCCATCAAGGGCGCCCGCCCCTTCACCGGATAGGCGTGCTGGGCGAGCAGGGCGGCGAGGATTGCGGCGAGGCTCACGGCAGGGCACGATGTTCAGCCGATTATAATTGCCGCCGGCCGCACGACGGCCCAACATCATCCGGAGGGGTCATGATGAAAACAATATCGGCCGTGGCCGCGTTGGTCTTGCTCGCGTGCGCGGCCCGGGCGCAGGATTTCCCGAATCACACGATCACCGTCGTCGTTCCGTTCGCCGCGGGAGGGCCGACCGACACCGTCACGCGCCTGGTCGCGCAATCGATGACCAAGACGCTCGGCCAGACGGTGATCGTCGAGAACGTGAGCGGCGCGGGCGGCACCATCGGCGTCGAGAAGGTCGCCCACGCCAAGCCCGACGGCTACACGCTCCTGCTGATGCACATCGGCATCTCCACCAGCGTGTCGCTGTATCGCAACCTGCGCTACGACCCGCAGAAGGATCTCGATCCCATCGGCGAGGTGACCGACGTGCCGATGACGTTCATCGCGCGCAGGGACTTTCCTCCGAAGGACATGAACGAGCTGATTTCCTACGTGAAGACGCACAAGGACAAGGTGACGCTCGCCAACGCGGGCGTCGGCGCCGCCTCGCACCTGTGCGGGATGCTCTTCATGACGGCCATCCAGGCCGAGCTCACGACGGTGCCCTACAAGGGCACGGGGCCGGCGATGACCGACATCATCGCGGGGAACGTCGACTTCATGTGCGACCAGACCACGAACACCACCGCGCAGATCAAGGGCGGCAAGGTGAAGGCGTACGCGGTCACCACGAAGACGCGCGTGCCGTCGCTGCGCGAGCTGCCGACCGCCGACGAGGCCGGTTTGAAGGGATTCGAGGTCGCGGTGTGGCACGGCCTGTGGGCCACGCACGGCACGCCCCCCGAAGCGATCGCGAGGCTCAACGCGGCTTTGCGCGCCGCCCTCAAGGATCCGGTCGTCGTCGCCCGGTTCGGGGAGTTGGGCAGCGAGCCGGTGAGCCAGGACCGCGCCACGCCCGAAGCGCTGCGCGCGAAGCTCAAGGGCGAGATCGAGAAGTGGAGCCCGATCATCAAGAAGGCGGGCATCTACGCCGACTGAGCCGCAAGCGGCGAAGCGGGCTCAGCGCGGCTTGCAACCGCGGACGTTCGCGTAGAACGCCTCGCAGCGCCGGCGCTCCGCGTCGAGATCCTCGCCCGGCTCGAACCAGGGGCCGAGGCGCACGACCTTGCGGCCATAGTCGAGCGTCGCGAACAGCACCGGAACCTGCGCGCCGCGCGCGATATGCAGGAATCCCGACTTGAAGTGCTCGACGCGTCGGCGCGTGCCCTGCGGCGCGATCACGAGCAGGCGCCGGTGCTCGTGCTCGAACGATTGCACCGCATCGCCCACCACGCCGTGCGCCGCCGTTCGATCGACCGGAATGCCGCCGAGCCAGCGGAAGAAAGCCGCCGACGCGCGATTGCGAAAGAGCGTGTGCTTGGCGAGGAACGAAAGGTCCAGGTCGAGCGCGAACATCGCGAGCATGCCGACGACGAAGTCCCAGTTCGAAGTGTGCGGTGCGACCGCGATGACCAGCTTCGGAATGTCCGGAACCTCTCCCTCGAACCGCCACCCCATGAGCCCCAGCAACGTGCGGCCGAGCAACATGAGCGGCGCGCTGTGGCGGCGCGGGATCGAGGCGCCGACCGCAATGGGTGGATTCACGCGAACAACCGGGCCACCGCCTTGAGATCGACGTTGCCGCCCGAGAGGATGATGCCCACGCGGCGCGCGCGCACCGGCGCGCCGGGCGCCATGACCGCGGCGGTCGCAAGCGCGCCGGTCGGCTCGACCACCAGCTTCATGCGCTCCCAGAGGAAGCGCATCGCCTCGACGATCTGCGTGTCGGTGACGGTCACGATGTCCTGCACATGCTCGAGGACCAGCGCAAAGGTGATGTCGCCGAGCGATTGCGTGCGGGCGCCGTCGGCGATCGTCTGCGGATTTTCCACCCTCTGCAGCGTCTTGGTGCGAAATGAGCGCGCCGCGTCGTCCCCGCCCGCGGGCTCGACGCCGACCACGCGGATCCCGGGCGACAGGTGGCGCGCGGCGATCGCGCATCCGGAGAGCAGCCCCGCGCCGCCGCAGCACACGTAGAGATCGTCCAGCGCGCCGACATCCTCGATCAACTCCTTCGCCGCGGTCCCCTGGCCGGCGATGACGTGCGGATGGTTGAACGGCGGGATCACGGTCGCGCCCTTCTCCGCCGCGATGCGCGCGGCGACATCCTCGCGGCTTTGCCCGGCCGCTCGATCGTAGAAGACGACGTCGGCGCCATAGCCGCGGGTGCCCGCCACCTTGACCGCCGGCGCATCGGCCGGCATCACGATGGTGGCGTGGATTCCGAGCAGCTGGCCCGCGAGCGCCACGGCCTGCGCGTGGTTTCCCGACGAAAACGCCACGACGCCGCGCTTGCGCGCATCCGGCGACAGCGAGTCGAGCGCGTTGTAGGCGCCGCGAAACTTGAACGCGCCCATGCGCTGCAGGTTCTCGCACTTGAAGAACGCCTGCGCGCCGGTGAGCTCGTCGAACTGGCGCGAGGTGACGACCGGCGTGCGGTGGGCGACGCCCTCGAGGCGCGCCGCGGCCGCCTCGACATCCGCGTACCGGACGCTCACTCGAGCGTGATCTTGCCGTCGAAGGAGACGTTGAGCGCGATGCCGTCCACGGTGAGCGTCATCCTGGCCGGCAGCGATTCGTTGCCCTTGAGCTTGCCGGTCTGCATCGCACGCTCGACCGCAGTCTCGATCTCGCGCTGCGAATGCACGCCGACCATCTTCAGGAACTTGCGGATGCTCATGTTGAGGTTGTCGGGATTCACGGCTCGCTCCTCGCGTCGGCGTTCATTTCGGCGTGGTGATGGCGACCAGCGCATCCTTCAGCGTGTCCTCGGGAAGCGCGTTGACGCTCTCGGCCAGGATGTCGGCCTCGGTGGCGACCGTCGCCGGAAGCTTGCGCACGTCCATCACGGCGACGAACTGCGCTGCGGCGCCCGCCACGCGCAGCAGCCGCGCGCGCTCCGCCATGAGGATCTCGATTTCCTTGCTGAGCATGAAGCTGCCCGTGTTCTGCGTGGCTGCCGTCATCGGCGATGCTCCTTTTTGCGAACCTTCGATTCTACCCGCCCGCGCGCACTCGCGAGGCGAGCGGAAGATTCGCGAGCAGGTTCTGGGGCTTCATGCGCAGCGTGCGATCGGGCCGGCACGCGAGGCCCAGGTAGACCGCCTTGCCCTCGGCTTCCGGCAGCGCATCCGCGGCGTCGGCGAAGCGCAGCCGGAAGAGCGCGATCACGCGCTCGAGCTCGGTGCCGGCCGGCGCCTCCCCGCGATACAACGCGTCCAGGATCGCGCTCGCATCCACGTCGAGGCCCACGTGCCAACGCCAGCGTGGATCGTGCACTTCCTGCACCGGCTCGATCGTGACGCGTGCGCCCGCCATGTGGAGCACCCACCGGCGGAGCACTTCGGCCAGCGCGCGCACGCCCTCGCCGCCGGGCGTGAGGTCGAGCGCGAAGCCGTAGAGCTCGTCGCGCAGGAAATAGAACGGCGCGTTCTCCGCGTTGAGCACGTCCATCTTCACTTCCGGCAGCGTGGTGCGCTGGCGTCGCAGCAGGCGGCCGACGTCGCCGAAGCCGCCGGTCTCGGCGAAGAGCTCGAGCGTCGCGGCGTCGGCCACGAGCGCGCGCCCGTCGTCGGTGCTCACGCGCTGACGGCGGAAGAACATCTCGCCGGCGCGGCACAGCCACGCATCGTCGGTGCCGTCGAGGATGCCGCGCACGATCGCCTGGACGAGCGCATCGACGAACGCCGGCGCCACGTCGACCGAAGGCCTCGCGAAGAGATCGCGATACGCCGCCTCCAGGCTGGGAAAGGCGAGCAGGCGATCGCGGAAGGCGAGGTAGGCCTGCCAGTTCTCGCGCGCGTCCGCGTCCTCGATCGCGGCCAGCTCGGACTGCGCGACGTTCGCGCGCGGCTCGGCGGCGAGCCTCGCGTGGATGGCGCGCTCGCCCGGACCGGCGTCCTCGGGCGGCGTGAGCTCCTCCCACGCGAGGAAGCGCGCGAGCCACGCGTCGGTCACGGCGAGCTCGGCGCCCGAGCGTTCGAGCAGCGCGAATCCGCTCGAGGCCCAGAAGTCCTGCGCCATCTCAGTCCTTCACGCCGGCGCGGCCGACGAGCGTCATGAGCGTCTGCGTGCCCGTGGCGCAATGCGTGCTGCGGCCCGCCTTCTCCACGAACGCGTCGAGGCGGCACACGGTGAGCGTGCGGCCGCTGCGAATCACCTCGCCCACGGCGCGCGCCCGCTCGCCATCGGCCGCGGCGAGGAGATGCAACTTGAATTCGACGGTGAGGACGCCGCTGTCGGCCGGAAACAGCGTGAAGCCCGCGTAGCCTCCCGCCGAGTCGGCGATCGTCGCGAGGACCCCCGCGTGGAAGAACCCGTGCTGCTGGGAGAGCTCGGGGCGGAACGCGAGCGAGATCTCGACGCGTCCCGGCTCGACCTTCTCCAGGCGCGCGCCGAGATGGTCCATGATGCCCTGGCGCGCGAAGCTCGCGCGCGTGCGCTCGGCGAACGAGGGGTCGGCCGGCTCGAACCTCAACTGCCGATGGTCACGACTTCGGGCAGGGGAAAGCCGTTGAAGTTGCTCGCGTACGCGGTGGTGTAGGCGCCGGCGTTCTTGATGAAGATGTAATCGCCGTCCTGCAGGTCCGCGGGGAAGAGCTCGTCGCGCATCACCACGTCGACGGAATCGCACGTCGGCCCGGCGACGTTCCACGATACCGGCTCGCCGTCGCGATCGGTGTAGATGTTGTAGCGCAGCCCCTCCGTGGTCTCGATGACACCGCCGAAGACACCCGCGTCCCAATACATCCAGCGCTGGTTGTTGCGCGTGGCCGTGCCCACCACGCGGCAGATGAAGTAGCCGGCGTCGGACACGAGGTAGCGCCCGGGCTCGGCGATCACGTGCACCTCCGGCCCGAAGTGGCGCAGCTCCTTGTTGATCACCTCGGCGATGGTCTCGATCGACGGGATCGGCTTCACGTGCCTCACCGGATAGCCGCCGCCCAGGTTGAGCAGCCGCGGCTTGAGCCCCACCGCGCGCATCGACGCGAACACCTTGCGCGCGCGCTCCATGCCGACCCGCCAGTTCTCGGGATTGAGGCACTGCGACCCCACGTGGAAGGTCACGCCCGCGAGATCGGCCTGGCACTCCACCGCCGCCTGGATCATCTCCGGAACGTCGCTCATGTGCGCGCCGAACTTGCCCGACAGCGGCCAGTCGCTGCCGATGTTGGGCGCGTCGATCCGCAAATACATCTTGGCGTCGGCCTTGACCGCCTTCACCTTGCGGATTTCCTCGACGCTGTCGACCACGTACCACTCCACGCCCTTCGAGGCGGCGTACTCGACGTACGCGCGCGACTTCATCGGGTTGGAATAGAAGATCTCGGCCGGCGCCACGCCCAGTCCCATCAGGATGTCGAGCTCGGCGATGGAGGCGATCTCGAAGCCCGCGCCTTCCTGGATCAGCACCTTCAGCACGCGCGGGTCCGGGTTCGCCTTCACCGCGAAATGCGGCCGCACGCGCGGCAGGGCGGCGCGGAAGCGGCGCGTCTTGCCGCGGACGATGTCGAGGTCGACGATCAGGACCGGGCGCTTGTACGGGTGCTTCGAGAGGTACTGCTTGACGCGCGTGAAGTCGACGCTGACTTCCGGGTGGGTATCGAGGGGGAACTCCGGCTGCGGTCGCAGCTTCTTGATCGTGGCTGTTCGTGGCATCGAAGTGACTGGAAATGACCTCCCATCGTCCCGACCGGCTCGCGCCGCGGCGGGGCGCGAACGAGTCGCGCGCTGCGTGTTGGAAAAAAGTGCCGCGAAGTATAGGCAAAAACCGCGGCGTCCGGGGATATTTTTTTGTCCCGGGCGCCGGGGGATTGTTCCCCTCAGATCTTCGGCAGGGTGACGCCCTTCTGGCCCTGGTACTTCCCGCCGCGGTCGCGGTAGGAGGTCTCGCAAACCTCGTCGGACTCGAAGAAGAGCATCTGGGCGACGCCTTCGTTCGCATAGATCTTTGCCGGCAGCGGCGTGGTGTTGGAAAACTCGAGGGTCACATAGCCTTCCCACTCCGGCTCCAGCGGGGTCACGTTCACGACAATGCCGCAGCGCGCGTACGAGCTCTTGCCGAGCGTGATCACGAGGACACTGCGCGGGATTCTGAACCTCTCGACCGTACGGGCGAGCGCGAAGGAATTCGGCGGAATGATGCAGACGCCGCCGTGAAAATCGACGAACGACTTCTCGTCGAAGTTCTTGGGATCGACGACGGTCGAGTGGACGTTGGTGAAGATCTTGAATTCGTTCGAACAGCGCACGTCGTAGCCGTAGCTCGACGTGCCGAACGAAACGATCTTGCGGCCGTCGATCTCGCGCACTTGTCCCGCCTCGAACGGCTCGATCATCCCGTGCTCGGCCGCCATGCGGCGGATCCAGCGATCCGACTTGATGCTCATGGTTGTTAGTTGTTCTGGATGACGATCTTGGGGAAAACGGAAGAGCGGTCCTCGGCCTGGCGCGCGATGCGGGCGGCCACCTTGCGCGCGATGTCGCGATAGATCGCCGCGACCGCCCCGTCGGGATCGGCCACCACGGTGGGCTTCCCGGAATCGGCCTGCTCGCGGATGCGGATGTCCAGCGGCAGGCTGCCGAGCACCTCGACGTCGTAGTCCTTGGACATCTTCTCGGCGCCGCCGGCGCCGAAGATGTGCTCGGCGTGGCCGCAGTTCGAGCAGATGTGGATCGCCATGTTCTCGACCACGCCGATGATCGGGATGCCCACCTTCTCGAACATCTTGAGGCCCTTGCGCGCGTCGATGAGGGCGATGTCCTGCGGCGTGGTGACGATCACGGCACCGGTCACGGGGACTTTCTGCGCCAGCGTGAGCTGGATGTCGCCCGTGCCCGGCGGCAGGTCCACCACGAGGTAGTCGAGGTCGCGCCACTTGGTCTCGGTGAGGAGCTGCTCGAGGGCCTGCGTGACCATCGGGCCGCGCCACACCATGGGCGTATCCGATTCGATGAGGAAGCCCACGCTCATCGCCTGGACGCCATGGCCCTCCATGGGCTCCATGGTCTTGCCGTCGCGCGAGGTGGGCCGCCCGGTGATGCCCAGCATGAGCGGCTGCGACGGGCCGTAGATGTCGGCATCGAGCATGCCGACCGTGGCGCCCTCGGCCGCGAGCGCGAGCGCGAGGTTCACCGCCGTGGTGCTCTTGCCGACGCCGCCCTTGCCGGAGGCGACGGCGATGATGTTCTTGATGCCCGGGACGAGCTTCACGCCGCGCTGCACCGAATGCGGCACGATCTTCGAGAAGACATTGACGCTCGAGTGCTTCACGCCGGGCACCTTCGCGAGGCGTTCGGCGACCTGGGAGCGCACCTTCTCGATCACGCCGCGCGCCGGATAGCCGAGCACGACGTCGAGCGACACGCGCTCGCCCTCGGCCTTCACGTTCTTCACGCTCTTCGACTCGACGTAGTTGCGGCCGGTGACCGGGTCGATGAGCTCGGAGAGCGCCTCGAGGACGTCCTTCTCGGTGGCGGGCATGCTTTCGGGATGAATGCGAAGCGAGGTGAACACGGAATCTTAAATCAATTTGTTATCATCGCGGAGCCCTCGCCAATCCTCATGCCCCGCAAGCTTTTCGTCACGACGGCGCTGCCCTACGCCAATGCGCCGTTCCACATCGGCCACATCATGGAGTACACCCAGGCCGACATCTGGGTGCGCTTCCAGCGGCTGCTCGGCCACAAGGTGAACTTCGTCTGCGCCGACGATACGCACGGCGCGCCGATCATGCTCAAAGCCGAGGCCGAGGGCGTGAGCCCCGAGGAGCTGATCGCGCGCGTGGCCGAGACCCACAAGCGCGACCTGGCGCGCTTCAACATCAGCTTCGACAACTTCCACAGCACCCATTCCGAGGAGAACCGCGAGCTCTCCTCGTCGATCTTCCTCGCGCTGAAGAAGCACGGCTTCATCGAGACGAAGACGATCGAGCAGTTCTTCGACCCCGTGAAGGGCATGTTCCTCCCGGACCGCTACATCAAGGGCGAGTGCCCGAAGTGCGGCACCAAGGACCAGTACGGCGACTCCTGCGAGAACTGCGGCGCGGTATACGCGCCCACGGAGCTGAAAAACCCGTATTCGGCGCTGACCGGCGCGAAGCCGGTCCTGAAGAAATCCGACCACTTCTTCTTCAAGCTCTCGGATCCGCGCTGCGTCGCCTTCCTGCGCGAATGGACGCAGGACGGGAAGCTGCAGCCGGAAGTCGCCAACAAGGTGCGCGAGTGGCTCGAGGGCGGCCTCAACGACTGGGACATCACGCGCGACTCGCCCTACTTCGGCATCGAGATTCCCGGCGCGCCCGGCAAGTACTTCTATGTGTGGCTCGACGCGCCGATCGGCTACCTCGCCTCGCTCAAGAACTACCTCGAGAAGAAGGGCCAGGATTTCGCGAAGTACCTCGCCGACCCGAAGGTGGAGCAGATCCACTTCATCGGCAAGGACATCATCTACCACCACACGCTTTTCTGGCCCGCGATGCTCAAGTTCTCGGAGCGCAAGGTGCCCGACAGCGTGTACGTCCACGGCTTCCTGCAGCTCTCGGGCGAGAAGATGTCGAAGTCGCGCGGCGTCTCGGTGAGCCCGCAGAAGTACATCGACATCGGCCTCAACGCGGAGTGGCTGCGCTACTACCTCGCGGCGAAGCTGAACGCCCGCGTCGAGGACCTGGACTTCAATCCCGACGACTTCCTCGCACGGGTGAACTCCGACCTCGTCGGCAAGTACGTGAACATCGCGAGCCGTGCGGCGGGCTTCATCGGCAAGCGCTTCGCCGGCGCGCTCTCCGAGGAGCCGCTGTCGGCCGGACGCGAGCTCAAGCACAAGATGCGCGGCAATCTCGCCGCGCCGGCGCCCGACGACGACCAGGCGCCCGCGATCCTGTTCGAGGTGCGCAGCTTCGCCGACGCCATCGCCGCCGACTACGAGGCGCGCGAGTTCAGCAAGGCGATCCGCCAGGTCATGTTCCTCGCCGATCGCATCAACCAGTATGTCGACGAGCACAAGCCGTGGGAGATCGCGAAGGAGGCCGGGCAGGATGCGGCGCTGCAGTGGTTCTGCACGCTTTACCTCGAGCTCTTCCGCATCCTCACCATCTATCTCAAGCCGGTCGTGCCGAAGGTGGCCGAGGACGTCGAGGCATTCCTGGCGCTCGGCCGGCCGCTCGCCTGGGACGATGTCGCCACGCCGCTCAAGCCCGGCCACAAGATCCAGCCTTACCGGCACCTCGTGTCCCGCATCGATCCGAAGCAGATCGACCAGCTGCTCGAGCCGCCCGCGGAGGCGAAAGGCGAGCCGGCGAAGCCCGCGGCCGCGGGCGCGGAGGCCCTGGAGTTCAAGCTCGAGCCCCTGGAGCCGCCGAAGCCGCCGGTGCTGCAGCCGATCGGCGAGACGATCTCGATCGACGATTTCGCGCGCATCGACCTTCGCATCGCGCGCATCGTCGATGCGGAGCTGGTCGCCGACGCGGACAAGCTGCTCAAGTTGACGCTCGACATCGGCATGGAGACGCGCACGGTGTTCGCGGGGATCCGCTCCGCGTACACGCCCAAGGAGCTGGTCGGGCGCTTGACGGTGATGGTGGCGAACCTGGCCCCGCGCAAGATGCGCTTCGGCGAATCGCAGGGGATGGTGCTCGCCACCGGCGACGGCAGCGCGATCTACCTGCTCGCTCCCGATTCGGGCGCGATGCCGGGAATGCGCGTGAAGTAAGAAAAATGCCCGCCGGACGGATCCGGCGGGCTCTCGCAAGTGCGCCTTGCGGGGAAATCTGGCTCCATCATTCGCCTGAATGCCCGCGGCCACTGTGCGCGCCGTCACAAAAAGGCACGCCTCGCCAATACACTTGTAGGTGCCGCCAATACACCTGTAATCGATGGCCTCCCGGACACCGCAACGCCCGCCGCCCTATGCGCTCGATCGCGATACGCTCGAGCGCGAGGTGGTGATCGACGTCTTCCGCGCGAGCGGCCCGGGCGGACAGCACGTGAACAAGACCGAATCGGCGCTGCGGCTCACGCATCCGCCCTCGGGCGTGGTGGTCACGGCGCAGGATTCGCCGTCGCAATTCCGCAACCGCGAGATCGCGTTCGAGCGCCTCGCCGAGCGCCTGAAGCGGCTCAACCACGTGCCGAAGAAGCGCATGCCGACGAAGCCGACCGCCGCGTCGAAGCGCCGGCGCATCGAGGCGAAGAAGCAACGCGCCGTCGTGAAGCGCCATCGCGGCCGCGTCTCGCACGATGACTGACCGGGTCACGAGGCGCCTGGCGATCCACGGCGTGGTGCAGGGTGTGTGGTTCCGCGAGTCGATGCGGCTCGAGGCCGAGAGGCTCGGAGTCTGCGGCTGGGTCGCCAATCGCCTCGACGGCAGCGTCGAAGCCGTCGTCCAGGGCCCCGCCGAGGCGGTCGATGCGATCACGCGATGGGCGCGCCGCGGCCCGGAGCGCGCGCGCGTCGAGCGCGTGCAGGTGAGCGAGGCGAGCGGAAGCTTCGCGCGCTTCGAGAAAAGACCGACCTTCTAGTAAACGACCTCGACGTTCTTTTCGTCGAGCCACTGCGCGAGCGAGTCGAGCAGCGGCCCTGAGACCTTGACGCGGCACGACTCGGGCAGCCGGATGTCGCATTCGCCGTGCGCGTTGCGGTAGCGGATCGCGACCTGGCATTTGCCGCCCGCGTATTGCGCCAGCAGCGACTTGAGCTTCGCCGAGTCCGCCTGGCCGTTGATGCAGAGCCTGAGGAGCCGCGCGTGGGCGCCGCGCACTTCCGCCAGGTCCATGAGCTGGTCCGCGGTGATGCGCAATCCTCCCGAGAACTCGTCGGGGAAGACCCTGCCCTTCACGACGATGACCTGGTCTTCCTGGATGACCGAGCGCTTCTCGTGGAAGAGCTCGCCGAAGACCACGACCTCGACGCGCGCGCTGCCGTCGTCGAGCGTGAGGATCGCCATGCGGCCGCGCCGCGAGTTGCGCACCTGCACGCCGTAGATCACGCCCGCGAGCATCACCGGCTCCATCTGCGGCACGAGGTTCGCGAGCGGGGTGCGCGCGATGCGCCGCAGCTCGTCGCGATAGGCGTTGAACGGATGGCCGCTCAGGTAGAAGCCCAGGCTCTGCTTCTCATTCTGCAGCCGCTCGCGCTCGCTCCATGGCGCGACGCGCGCGAGCGGGACCGCCTCGGCGTGGCTCGAAGCGCCGCCGAAGAGGCTCGTCTGCTGCGCGAACTGCTCGCTATGCTCGGCGGCCTCGATCGCCGTCCCGAGCGAGGCGAGCAGCGCCGCGCGATTGGGCTCGATGGAATCGAAGGCGCCCGCGCGGATCATCGCCTCCATCGCGCGGCGGTTCACCACGCGGCGGTCGACACGGCGGCAGAATTCGGCGAGGCCCTTGAACGCGCCCTCGGCCTCGCGCGCCTTCACCACGCTGAGGATCGCCTGCTCGCCCGTGCCCTTCACCGCGCCCAGGCCATAGCGGATTCGCTTGGCGTCGAGCGGCTCGAACCGGTAGCGCGACGCATTCACGTCGGGGGGCAGCATCACCACGCCATGCGCCACGGCGTCGTCGTAGAAGAGCTGCACCTTGTCGGTGTCGTCCATCACGGCGGAGAGGTTGGCCGCCATGAACGCGGCGAGGTGGTGCGCCTTCATGTACGCGGTCTGGTAGGCGAGCAACGCATACGCGGCGGCGTGCGACTTGTTGAAGCCGTAGCCGGCGAACTTCTCCATCAGGTCGAAAATCTGGTCGGCCTTGGCCGCGCCGATGCCGTTCTTCGCCGCACCCTCCTTGAAGATGGCGCGTTGCGCGGCCATCTCCTCGGCCTTCTTCTTGCCCATCGCGCGGCGCAGCAGGTCCGCGCCGCCGAGCGTGTAGCCGCCGAGCACCTGCGCGATCTGCATCACCTGCTCCTGGTACACCATGATCCCGTAGGTCGGGCCGAGGATCGGCTCGAGCCGCGGATCCGGATAGTCGACCCGCTGCCGGCCGTGCTTGCGCTCGATGAAGTCCGGGATGAGATCCATGGGACCGGGGCGGTAGAGCGCCACCAGGGCGATCACGTCCTCGAAGCGGTCGGGCTTGAGCCGCTTGAGCAGGTCGCGCATGCCGCGCGATTCCAGCTGGAACACCGTCGTCGCGTCGCCCTTGGAGAGCAGCTGGTAGGTAGCCGCGTCGTCGAGCGGCACCTGGGCGAGCGAGAAATCGGCCTGGCCGAGTGTGCGCACATTGCGCTCCGCCCAGTCGAGGATGGTGAGCGTCGTGAGGCCGAGGAAGTCGAACTTCACGAGCCCGGCCTTCTCGACGTCGTCCTTGTCGAACTGGCTCACCATCGCCGCCGCGTTTTCCGCGCTGTAGAGCGGCGTGAAGTCGGTGAGCTTGCCGGGCGCGATGATCACGCCGCCCGCGTGCATGCCGACGTTGCGCGCGAGGCCCTCCAGGGCGCGCGCGAGGCCGATGAGCTCGGCCACCTCCTCGTCCTCCTGCATCAGCTGCTTGAGCTGCGGCTCGACGGCGAGCGCCTTCTCGAGCGTCATGCCGAGCTCGAACGGGATGAGCTTGGCGATGCGGTCGACCTCGCCGTAGGGCATCGAGAGCACGCGCCCGACGTCGCGCACCACGGCCTTGGCCGCCATCGTGCCGAACGTGGCGATCTGCGACACGCACTGCGCGCCGTACTTCTCCTTCACGTATTCGATGACGCGGTCGCGCCCGTCCTGGCAGAAATCGATGTCGAAGTCGGGCATCGACACGCGCTCGGGGTTGAGGAAGCGCTCGAAGAGCAAGTCGTAGCGCAGCGGATCGAGGTCCGTGATGCCGAGCGAATAGGCGACCAGCGACCCGGCGCCCGATCCGCGCCCCGGGCCGACCGGCACCCCGTGCGTCTTCGCCCAGTTGATGAAGTCCGCGACGATAAGGAAGTAGCCCGCGAATCCCATCTGGATGATCGTCTTCGCCTCGAACTCGAGGCGCCCCTCGTAGCGGGCGCGCGCCGCCTCCCGCGCCGCGGCGTCGGGATAAAGCTGCGCGAGCCGCGCCTGCAGCCCGCGCCGCGCCTCCGATCGCAGGAATTCCTCGATCGACAGGCCCGCGGGCGTGGGAAAGTCGGGCAACCGGCTCTTGCCCAGCGCGAACTCGAACGCGCAGCGCTTCGCGATCTCGACCGAATTCTCGAGCGCGGCCGGAAGGTCCGAGAACAGCTCGGCCATCTCGGCCTGGGTCTTGAAGTACTGCTGCGGGTGGAAATCGCGCGGGCGGCGCGAATCCCCGAGCACGTAGCCCTGCGCGATGCACACCCGCGCCTCGTGGGCGCGATATTCCTCGCGCCTCAGGAATTGCACCGGGTGCGTGGCCACAACCGGCAGCCCGAGCTCCGCGGCAAGATCCACGCTCGCCTGCACGAAGGCCGCGCTCCTCACCGGGTCGACGCGCTGCACCTCGATGTAGAACGCATCCGGGAAATCGCGCGCCCAATCGCGCGCCGCGGCGAGCGCCTGCTCGCGATTGCCCGCCGCGAGCGCGGCGCCCACGTCGCCCGAGTCGGCGCCGGAAAGCACCAGCAGCCCTTCGACGCCCCGCAGCCATTCGCGCCGGACTTCGGCGCGCCCGCGCCAATGGTTTTCCGCGTGCGCGCGGGTGAGCAGGTCGCAAAGCGCCAGGTATCCGGCGCGATTGCGGCACAGCACCGCGACGCGGTGGGGGCTGTCGCGGCTGCGCTCGTGGGTGATCCACAGGTCGCAGCCGATGACCGGCTGGACGCCGGCGGCGCGGGCCGACTCGAAGAACTTGATCGCCCCGAAGAGGTTCGCCGCGTCGGTGATCGCGAGGGCGGGCATGCCGTCGGCGGCCGCCGCCTCGACGGCGCCGTCGACTCGCGCCATCCCGTCCACGATCGAGTACTCGGTATGGAGGCGGAGATGGACGAATCGCGGGGCGGCCATGCCCTGCAATTATGAACGTCTTTCGGCGAAGAATTCCCTGAGAATCCCGCCGCATTCGTCGGCGAGGAGCCCGCCTTCGAAACGCCCGTGATGGTTGAACGTCGCCAGGGCCGGAAGGTCGACGATCGAGCCGCACGCGCCGGTCTTCGGGTCGGCCGCTCCGTAGACGATCCTCGCGATGCGCGCGTGCACCATCGCGCCGACGCACATGGCGCATGGCTCGAGCGTTACGTACAGCTCGCATCCGGGAAGGCGGTAGTTGCCCTGCGCCGCGGCGGCCTCGCGCAGCGCGACGATCTCGGCGTGGGCCGTGGGATCGCGGCTCGAGATGGGACGGTTGTAGCCGCGGCCGATGATGCGGCCGTCTTTCACCACGACGGCGCCGACCGGCACCTCGCCCGCGCGCGCCGCCTCGGCCGCGAGCGCGAGGGCTTCGCGCATGAAAGCTTCGCCGTCCATTTCGCGGGCGGAATTATCGCATGCGATGATGGTGTTCACGAGGCAAAGGAGGCCCCATGCGCCCATCTCTCATTGTGCTCGCCGGCTCGTTTTCCGCGCTTTTCCTGGCTGCCCAGGCGGCCACGACGCAGGTCGAATTCGCCAAGCCCGAGTCGTTCACCGACGCGGGCCGGCCTCGCCCCGCCGCCGGCCGGGACGAAAGCCTCGAACCGCTGCGCGACCACCTCGTGGCCGAGGCGGCCCGGCGGTTGCCCTCCGATCAGGCGCTCTACGTGACCATCACCGACGTCGACCTGGCCGGGGATTTCGAGCCGCGCCAGCCCTACAGCCGCGAGGTCCGGGTGGTGAAGGACATCTATCCGCCGCGCATCGAGCTGCGCTTCCGGCTGGTGCGCGGCGATGGCAGCGTGGTGAAGGAAGGCACGCGCACGCTTCGCGACACGTCGTTCCTGTCGCGGGGCGCCGCGGACCGCCAGGATTCGCTGCACTACGAGAAGGCGATGATCGACCGCTGGCTGGAAAGCGAGTTCGCCCGCTAGGCGCGCGCTACTCCCACTCGATCGTCGCCGGCGGCTTCGAGGAAACGTCGTAGGTGACGCGGTTGATGCCGCGCACCTCGTTGATGATGCGGTTGGACACGCGTCCCAGGAGGGCGTGCGGAAGCTCCGCCCAATCGGCCGTCATGAAGTCGGTGGTCGCCACCGCGCGCAACGCGACGACGAATTCGTACGTTCGGCCGTCGCCCATCACACCCACGGAGCGCACCGGAAGGAACACCGCGAACGCCTGCGCCACCTGGTCGTACCAGCTCACCCCTTCCGGGGTCTTGGCCGCGCGCAGCTCCTCGATGAAGATCGCATCGGCGCGGCGCAGCAGGTCGGCGTATTCGCGCTTCACCTCGCCAAGGACGCGCACGCCGAGTCCCGGCCCGGGGAAGGGATGGCGATACACCATCTCGCGCGGCAATCCCAGCTCCACACCCAGCAAGCGCACCTCATCCTTGAAGAGCTCGCGCAAGGGCTCGAGCAGTTTCAGGTGCAGCGTTTCCGGCAGCCCACCCACGTTGTGGTGCGACTTGATCGTCACCGCCTTCTTCGTCTTCGCGCCGGCCGACTCGATCACATCCGGGTAGATCGTCCCCTGCGCGAGCCACTTCGCGTTGGGCATCTTCTTCGCCTCGCGCTGGAACACGTCGACGAACAGCCGTCCGATGATCTTGCGCTTCTGCTCGGGATCGGAAACGCCGGCGAGGGCCGCGAAGAATTCCTCGGCCGCGTTCACGCGATCGACCTTCACGCCCAGGTGCCTGGCGAAGGTCGCCATGACCTGGTCGCCCTCGTCGAGGCGCAGCAACCCGGTGTCCACGAAGATGCAGGTGAGCTGGTCGCCGATCGCCTTGTGGATCAGCGCCGCCGCGACCGCGGAGTCGACGCCGCCGGAAAGACCGAGGATCACCTCGTCGCCGCCGACCTGCTCGCGGATGCGCTCGATCGCCTGCGGCACGAAGCGCGGCATGCTCCAGCTCTTGCCGCAGCCGCAGATGTCGTGCACGAAGCGCGCGTAGATCTCCCTGCCCTTCCGGGTATGCGTCACTTCGGGGTGGAATTGCACCGCGTAGAAGCGGCGCGCCTCGTCCGCCATGCCGGCGATGGGGCAGGCGTCGTTCGAGGCGATCAGCTTGAAGCCCGGGGGCATGGCGGTGACCTTGTCGCCATGGCTCATCCACACCTCGAGGAATGCCTCGCCGCGCTCGTTGACGCGATCCTGGATGCCCTCGAGCAGCTTCGAATGGCCGCGCGCGCGCACCTCCGCGAAGCCGAACTCGCGCACGCGCCCAGCCTCCACGGAGCCGCCGAGCTGCGCGGCCATCGTCTGCATCCCGTAGCAGATGCCGAGCACCGGGACGCCGAGCTCGAACACGGCCTGGGGAGCGCGCGCGTTCTCGTCTTCCATGACCGACGAATGGCTTCCCGAAAGGATGACGCCGCGCGGGCGGAAGCCGCGCACGAAGTCCGCGTCGACGTCGTGAGGATGCAGCTCGCAATACACGCCCGTCTCGCGGATGCGCCGCGCGATGAGCTGCGCGACTTGCGAGCCGAAGTCGAGGATGAGGATGCGGTCGGTGGTGGCGGCGCCGGCGGGGGCAGCGGCCGGCGAGCCCAGGTGCTGCTTGTCTTCGCGTCTCACGGCTCGCTCATTCGACGTGATAGTTGGGCGCCTCTTTGGTGATCTGCACGTCGTGGACATGCGATTCGCGCATGCCCGCGGAGGTGATCTCGACGAATTGCGAGCGCGAGCGCATCTCCTCGACGTTGCGGCAGCCGGTGTAGCCCATGCTCGCGCGCAGCCCGCCCATGAGCTGGTCGATGATGGCGACGGCCGGCCCCTTGTACGGGATGCGACCCTCAACGCCCTCGGGCACGAGCTTGTCGGCGTTCATCTCGGCATCCTGGAAATAGCGATCGCTCGAGCCCTTCTGCATCGCGCCGATGGAGCCCATGCCGCGGTAGGACTTGTACGAGCGTCCCTGGAAGAGCTCGATCTCGCCGGGAGACTCCTCGCTGCCCGCGAAAAGGCTTCCCAGCATCACGCTGCTCGCGCCCGCGGCGATGGCCTTCGCGATGTCGCCCGAGTAGCGGATGCCCCCGTCCGCGATGCAAGGCACGTCGCTGCCCTGCAGCGCCTCGGCGACGTGCTGGATGGCGGTGATCTGCGGCACGCCGACTCCCGCGACGATGCGCGTCGTGCAAATCGAGCCCGGGCCGATGCCGACCTTCACTCCGTCGGCACCGTGGTCGACGAGCGCGCGCGCCGCCTCCCGCGTCGCGATGTTGCCGCCGATCACCTGGATATCGGGATAGGTCTTCTTCACCCACTTCACGCGGTCGAGCACGCCCTGCGCGTGGCCGTGCGCGGTGTCGACGACGATCACGTCCACGCCGGCTTCGACGAGCGCGTCGACGCGCTCTTCCGTGCCCTCGCCCACGCCGACCGCGGCGCCGACGCGAAGCCGGCCCTGCAGGTCCTTGCACGCGTTGGGGTGCTCGGAGGACTTGAGGATGTCCTTCACGGTGATGAGGCCGCGCAGCTCCCAGTCGCCGTTGATGACGAGCACGCGCTCGAGGCGGTGGCGGTGCATCAGCGACTGCGCCTCGTCGAGCGAGGCGCCTTCCTTCACCGTCACGAGCTTCTCGCGCGGCGTCATGATGTTCTTCACCGGCTGGTCGAGGTTGGTCTCGAAACGCAGGTCGCGGTTGGTGACGATGCCGACGACGCGCCGGCCGTCGACCACCGGCAGGCCCGAGATGCGGTGCTTGCGGGTGAGCTCGTGCACTTCGCGCACGGTCATGGTCGGCGCGATCGTGATCGGCTCCTTCACCACGCCGCTTTCGAAGCGCTTGACCTTCGCCACCTCGGAGGCCTGCGCGCCGGGCGGCATGTTCTTGTGCACGATGCCCACGCCGCCTTCCTGGGCGAGCGCGATGGCGAGCCGGGATTCGGTCACCGTGTCCATGGCGGCCGAGAGCAGCGGGATGTTCAGCTGGATCGTGCGGGTGAGGCGGGTTTCGAGGTGGACTTCGCGGGGAAGGACGGTGGAATGGGCGGGAACCAGCAGGACGTCGTCAAAAGTGAGCGCTTTTTGGATGACGCGCATTCAGAAACCCTCGACGCAAAAGCAGATTATACAGATCGACCCCTCCCCGAACAACGAACCGGCCGCCGGCCGCGCGCCGTGCCGCGCTTCATTGACGCTCACGTGGATTGTCGATAAGGTGTCGTAAATGTTTGAAAGTGCACGCGTTTGGTGGGCGGTTTCCGGGCTGCTGCTGGCGGCCTGCGTGGCGCCGGCCGAGAAGGTCGAAACCACGACGCCGGCACCCGCTCAACCGATCGTCGCCGCGCCCGTTGTAGACGAGAACGCGCTTGCCGAGCAGGCGAAGGCGCTGCTCGCGCAGGCGGAGACCGACGTGCAGCGCGCGCGCGCGAAACGCGCGTTATGGTTGAGGGCATGGGAAGACCTGCTCGCGGCTCGCCAGGCGGTGGCTTCGAAGGACAACGCCGGGGCGATCCGCCATGCGAAGCGGGCGAGTGAGTTGGCGCAGCTGGGTCTCGAGCAACTGGCCTATCCCGCGGTGAAGTGATTTTTCAGGAGAAGCACATGAAACGTTTCATGATCGTCGCTTTGGCGCTCGCGCTCGCACCTTTGGCGTCGGCGGAGCTTTACAAGTACATCGACAGCAACGGCAAGACGGTCTACACCGACCAGCCCCCGGCGGCCGTGGACTCCAAGCAGGTGAAGGTGCAGGAGTCCTCGCCCACGGGCACGCCGCAGAAGAGCGCGCTGGACCGCGAAAAGGAGCTGCAGAAGTCGCGCGACAAGTCGCGCGACGAGGCGAAGAAATCCGAGGTCACCGCGAAGAACGCGCAGATCGCCGCGGAACGATGCAACCAGGCGACGGGTCGATACAACGCGCTCGCGCAAGGCGGCAGGATCAGCCGGTTCAACCAGCAGGGCGAGCGCGAAATGATGGGCGACGACGAGATCGCGGCCGAGACGCAGAAGGCCAAGACGGAGATGGAAGAGGCATGCAAGAAGACCTGAGCCGAGCGGCGCGCACGGCAGGCGCCGCCACAAAGGAAAATTCGTGGCGCGCCACACGCGGGGACGCGGTCTAGCGCGCACGTTGTTCCTTGCGGCAGTCCCGCTCCTCGCCTGCCCAGGCGCGGGAGCGATGGCGCTCGGCGAGCCGGTCGTGCGATCGGCGGTCGGCGAGCCCCTCGACGCGAGCTTCCCGGTCACGCTCGCGCCCGGCGAATCGATGAGCCCTTCCTGCTTCTCGCTCGTGCGCGACGCCGGCGCGCCAGTACCTCAACTCACGGCCGCCGTGCTTTCGATCGAGCGTTCCGCGGGAAGCGCGCGGCTTCGCATCCGCTCGCAAGCCGCCGTGCAGGATCCCGCCGTGTCGCTCTCGGTGCGCGCATCCTGCGCCGGCCTTGCCGCCGATTACCGGCGCGACTTCGCATTGACGCTGGATCCGCGCGGCAAGGCGCAGCCGGCAGCGGCGCGAGCGCCCGTCACGCCGATGGCGATCGCGGCGACGCTCATCGCGCGCATCGGCGACACGCTCGAGTCCATCGCGCGCGCGATCTTTCCCGACAGCCGCCCGGCTCGCGAGTCGTACATCGTCGCCATGCGCGAAGCCAATCCGGCCCTCGCTTCGCTCGGCGCGCGCGAGCCGATCCCTCTCGATACGCCGATCGCATTGCCCGACCTGCGCACGTTCGCACAGCGCCACGCCGCCAAGCGTACGGAGCTTGCCAGCGCCGAGCGAAGCGAGTCGCACGCCGCTGCCGCGCCCACGCCGCGGATCGAACACGCGCCGCGTCGCGCGCCAAAGGCCGAGGCCCCAAGGCGCTCGCAAGCGAAGGCGACACCGCCGCACCTCGCCGAGCGGAGGCCCGTCGCCGTGTCGGCCGCGCCTGCGCCGCCACCGACGCGCACGCGCGCGAGCGGCACGTTCCAGCTGAAGCTCTCATCCGGCGAGGTCGATCTTTCGCCCACGCGCGGAATGGACGAACGCAAGCGCGCGGCGCTGCGCGAGCGGCAGATGGTGCTCGATGTCGACGACCAGGTCGCTGCGGTTCTCGAGCTGCGCCATAACGTGAAGCAGCTGCAGTCGCAGGTCGCCGAGCTGCAACTCAAGCTCGCCGCCATGCCGAGCACGTTCCCGGCACCCAAGCCGGCGCCGCCGAAGGTCGAAACGCCGGCCGCGCCGCCTCCGCCCGCCATGGCGCAGCCGTCCCCGGTCGCCCCCGCGCCGAAGATCGAAGCGGCACCGAAGGCGGAGCCGCCGTCCGCGCCGAAGATCGAGGCGCCGACACCGGCACCGAAGATCGAGGCGACGGCACCGGCGCCGAAGGTCGAAACGACGTCGCCTGCCCCGAAGCCGGAGCCGCCCGCGATCACGCCACCGCAGCAAGCGATGCCGGGAGCGAAGATCGAACCCGCGCCGCCGAAGGCCGAACCGTTACCCGCACCTAAGGTGGCGGCGCCTGCGGCTCCGAAGGAACCTGCCGCCGCTCCGAAAACCGCGCCGGCGACGAGCCCTGCGCCAACACCCTCCTCCACGTCCTTCGTTGAGACGATTTCCGACGACGGGTGGCTGCGCTATGGCCTTTGGTTCGTCGCATTCGCCCTGCTGGCGCTCGCCATCGCGATCGCCGTGCGCCTCGTGCGGCGGGGGCGCGTCGACACGGACGCCGAAGAAGACGAGCTTCCCGCCGCGCCGGAGGACGAGCCCATCGTCGTCGCGGACGAAGTGGCGCCGGCGGCCGCCGTGCCC
>JADMIO011432790.1_pt1 | contig 32172 bp, 28 predicted proteins | sample 8958161 | NCBI WGS metagenome assembly JADMIO01 (sample SAMN16585339, study PRJNA669376) | soil metagenome | isolation source: Crop rotation soil | place: USA: Cullars Rotation, Alabama | collected 2011
GCTGCGCGCGGTGCGGCGCGGGGCGCGCCGCAGCCTTGTGCCCTCCTCCGCGCGCTGGGTGGGGGTGGGGCCCCGAAGTGGGGCAGACGGAGGTCTGCATGGCTCTCACGATTTACAATGTCACGCTTCAGCTCGTTCGTTCGCTCCAGCCGGTCCTCGAACGGATCCGCTCCAAGGATCGCAATCTGGCCGATCAGTTTTGCCGCGCGCTCACCAGCATCCCTCTCAATCTCCACGAGGGGGCCTACGCTCAAGGCGGCAATGCGCGCGCCCGATTCCATACCGCGCTTGCTTCCGCGGCCGAGGTGCGCGCCTGTCTCGAGGTGGCCGAGGCCTTGGGCTACGTGCGGGAGATCGACGCCGCCCTGCACGACAGCCTCGACCGGGTGATCGCAACCCTCTATCGACTCGCGAAGCGCTGAAGGAAGAGGGCGGGCCGCCCAAGGGGACGGCCCGCCCTCTCGCGTCAGCGCTTGCCGTGCACGAGCCGCACGAGGGCCGCAATCGCGTGGTCCATTCGGTCGGCCAGAGGCGCGTCAACGCCTTCGATGTAGCGCAAGGCTTTCGCGACATCGACGCAGGCCATCACCTCTCGGGCCGAGCCCAGCGCGGTTTGGTAGCGCTGCCTCTTGTGTCCGGCCGTGCTGCCGAAGCCCTCTGCCACGTTGAGCACGACGCTGACGATGGCCCGTTTCATCTGACGGGCGAGATCGCTGTCATGTCGTTCGATTTGGACCACCACCGTTGCGAGCCCTTTCGCCATCTCCAGCGTGACGTCGTAGATTCGAAGCATTGTCGAGTCCTCCTTGGCCGCCCGACGACCTGCTCATCGGGCCCCGCCCCCCCACCAGCGCGCGCAGGAAGTCACAATGCTGCGGCGCGCCCCGCGCCGCACCGCGCGCAGCGCCCGGAGCCACGCGCAGCGCGCGAAGCGCGCGAGCATGGCGAGGACGCGAGCACGGCTTGGCATTGGGACTTCCGAGCACGCGGGTACGCTCCCCGTCCCCGACGAGCCCTGCTCCCGTAAACCCCTCTCCGCGTCCGCCTCCGTGCCCGCCTCCGTGCCCGCCCCCGCGCCCGCCTCCGCGCCCGCCTCCGTGCCCGCCTCCGCGCCCGTCCCCGCGTCCGCCGCAGCGAGACCGCCTTTTGCAAAAGTGCCCTCGGCGATCCCCTGATTTTGGCGGGATTCACCCCGAAGCTCCGCGCCACACCAAGGATCGACGCCGCTCTCGGTCCAACGACGCGTCCCGAAGCCACCTCGAGCGGGGAGCGTTCCCGATGCCGGACCAAAGCCGCGCGCGTTGGGCGCGCACGTTGGGCTGTTGCCTCTTGCCTGCGTCCGCCGCGTCGTTCGCGCCGCGCACCGCCGCAGCCGAGGAGCGACTTCATTTCGAGCTCGTCCCCGACAGCGCGCTCTACGAGCTCACGCTCCAGCGCAAGAGCGAGCCCGTCGAGAGCGCGCGGCTCGAGCTCTACGGCGGCGCAGGCGCCTCGATCCTGCGCGGGCTCGCGACGGGCCCGTGGCGTCCGCTCCGCGCCGCGGCGGGGATCGGCGCGGGATTCTGGGCCTCGCCGACATGGCATCTCGCGCTGCGCTCCGAGCTCGCGTTGCCCATCCCCGCGCTCACGGGCGAGGCGCAGCCCACGGGCCTCCGCTTCGGCGATCTCGAGGGCGCGCACCGACTCCGGGGCTTCGCCGGCCTCAACGAGGTCCACGAGGGCGAGGGTGGAGCGGATCTCGAGATCGAAGGATCGATGCTCCACGCCGGCTCCTTCGCGACTTCATATCTGCGCCGCGACGTCGGGCCCCACCCCTTCTGGGACGCGTCAGCGACAGCCACTCTCTGGCCGAGGCGGGCCTTCGAAAGCGAAGCCGCCGCGGTGCTCCCGGTCTCGGTCACGCTCCGCCGCGTCGCGATCGATCGCCCCGAGGGCGGCGCAGGCTTCGCGAGCCAACGCTTCTCGTCCGGATTCGGGATCCACCCGTACACGCCGGAGATCTCTCAAGGGTGGTTCGAGCTCGTCGGCGCCGCCTACGAGCGCTCCCGCTTCGACGCCGCGCCGGGCGCGCCGCGGCCTCGCCTCGGAGGCGTCGATCGGCTCGATTTACGCTTCCTCTCCGTCGATCGGATCGTGGGCGGGCCCGAGCGCGACATGGCCTTCAGCGTCTCGTTCGGGCTCGGAGGCGCGTGGCTCTGGGACAAGGTCACGAAGGAGGCGACGAGCGCGTTCACCTTCACGCTCGCCGGAGGCCTGCACGGTTATCTCGGCCACGGCCACCCCGAGGATCGCATCGGCGCGGGGTTCGGTGTCTCCCGCGGCGCCGGCTTCCTCGCCGACGGATCGGCGCTGACGCGGCGCTGGCGCTTCGAGCTCTTCGCCGACGTCGACGTCCTCGATCACCGCACCGGCGGCGCGATCCGCGGAGCCATGGAGCACCTCGATCGCCCGCTCGCCGCGCCCAACGCGCGCGACGGCGGCTTCCGGCACGTCTTCGCGAGCGAGTGGTATCTCGCCTTCGTGCCCTTCCTCCAGATGGGGCTCAATCATGCTTCCAGCAATCAATGCCTCTCGTCTCCAATCGACGACGGGCGATGGTGCCACCAAATCGGCGCCTTTCTCCGCCTCGGCGGCCGCTGGTCGCATCAAGCGCCGGAGGAGCCGCAGCCGACCTCGAACAGCATCGATTGAGCCCCCTCAGCGTCGCGGCGGGGCCCCCGCGTCATTCGCTTGATCCATGAGCTCCTCATCGATCCTCTCATTGGCCCGCTCGTCTTGCACCGCGCGCTCCGCGACCATCTTCCGATAGCGAGCAATATCCGCCTCCGAAGCCCACGCGAGCCCGATCTCGGGCTTCGCCGCGCGGGAGGCGGCCATGCACATCTCGAGCAACGTCAGGATCTCGGCCGGCTGCTTCACCGTCGGCCTCACCCGCTTGCAGAGCGCGGCGTGATCGATCGGCTCGCCGATCGCGCGGTGGACGTCGAGCGCCGTGTGCAGCGTGTAGATGTTGGGGCTCCTGTCCATGAGCTCCGCCAGGATCGCGATCGCCTCGCCGCCGCGGCCCGCGCGCGCGAGGAGAGCCGCGCGCTTCGTGCCGAGGACGACCTTCTCCTCGACCGATCGGGGCGAGGCGAGGGCGCCGTCGACATAGCCCAGAGCCTCGGCGACGAGGGCCGCCGCGTCCGCGCCGAGCAACGGGTTCGGCTCGCCGAGGATCCGATCCACGGCGGCCGCGAAGTCCACCGCGGGGCGCATCTGCCCGGGCGCGGCGCGGGCGGCCTCGCGCTCGACGCCGATCAAGCGCTCGGCGATGGTCGAAGGCGCCGCCGCGACCGTGGGCGCGGCCACGCTCGCGGTCGACGTCGGCGCGCTCGCGATAGGAGCCTCTCCCCCGCAGGAGAGCGCGCCGGCGAGGACGGCGATCGTCGAGGCGCGGACGTGCAGCATTTGCGTCTTCACGTCTATCACGCCCGCGCGGCGCGGCCGTGGGCGTCCGCGATGGACCTTGGGTCCACGCCCGTGGATACTCGACTCCGAGTGCAAGCGGGTCAGGTCGTCGCCGAGCGGTTCGAGATCGAGGGGTTCGCCGGCTCCGGCGGGATGGGCTCCGTTTACCGCGCGCTCGATCGCTTCACCGGTCACCCGGTGGCCCTCAAGGTCCTGCGCGCGCGCGGCGGGCTCGAGGTCGAGCGCTTCGCGCGCGAGGCGCAGGTGCTCGCCGAGCTCTCGCACCCGGCGATCGTGCGCTTCGTCGCGCACGGGCGCACGCTCGACGACGAGCCTTATCTCGCGCTCGAGTGGATCGACGGAGAGAACCTCGCCGACCGCCTCGCGCGCGCCGGCCTCACCGTCGCCGAGAGCTTGATCCTCGGGGCCCGCGTCGCGGAGGCGCTCGGCGCCGCGCACCGGCGCGGCGTCGTCCATCGCGACGTGAAGCCGTCGAACCTCCTCCTCGCCGGAGGGCGCGTCGAGGACGTGAAGGTCGTCGACTTCGGAATCGCGCGGACCGGGAGCGGCGATCGCACGCTCACGCAGACGGGCGCGATGATCGGGACGCCCGGGTACATGGCCCCGGAGCAGGCGCGCGGCGAGAAGCGGGTCGACGCGCGCGTCGATGTGTTCGCGCTCGGCTGCGTGCTCTTCCGGTGCCTCACCGGGAAGAAGCCCTTCGACGCGGACGACGCGATGGCGACGCTGCTCAAGCTGGTGCTCGAGGACGCGCCGCGGCTCGGCGATTTCTGCTCCGAAGCGCCCCCGGAGCTCGAGGCGCTCGTGGCGCGCATGCTCACCAAGGACCCCGCGGGGCGGCCGGCCGACGGCGCCGAGGTGGCGCGCGCGATCGAGGCGATCGAGCGGCGCGACGGCGGGCGCGCCGCGCCGGCGAGCGAGAGCGCGTCGGCGCTCACCACCATCGAGCGCCCAGTGATGTGCGTGGTGCTGGCGAAGACCGCGGAGCTCGCCGCAGAAGAGACGGCCGGCGCCACCGTGGCGATGCCGGATCACCGCAGGCGATCGCTCGGCGGCGCGCTCGAGCCCTACGGAGGCAGCCTCGCGATCCTCGCCGATCGATCGCTGCTCGTGACGGTGGAGAGCACCGGCGCGTTCACCGATCAGGCCGCGCGCGCCGCGCGATGCGCGCTCGAGGTGAGAAAGCGATACCCGGACGCCTCGATCGCCGTGGTCGCGGGGCGCGGCGATCGCGCGTCGCGGCTGCCGATGGGGACGGTGATCGATCGCGCCGTGGACCTGCTCCGCCGCGCTCCGCCGGGCACGCTGCGCGTCGACGACGTCGTCGCCGGGATGCTCACCACGTCGTTCGAGCTCGGCGGCGACAGCGACGGGCTCTACCTCGTGTCCGAGCGCGTCGCGGAGGGCAGGCGCACGCTCCTCGGGCGGACGACGCCCTTCGTCGGCCGCGATCGCGAGCTCGCGCTGCTCGAGTCGGTGTTCGACGAGGTCGTCGCCGATCAGGTCGCGCGCGCCGCGATCACCACGGCGCCGGCCGGGATCGGGAAGTCGCGCCTGCGGATCGAGCTGATCCGCCGCATCCGCGAGCGCGCCGTCACCGAGAGCGACGAGCCCCAGGCGGACAAGACCTTCGAGCTATGGCTGGGCCGCGGCGATCCGATGCGCGCAGGATCGCCCTTCGGCGTCCTCGCGCCGGCGATCCGCGCGAGCGCGGGCGTGCTCGACGGCGAGCCGATCGAGGTGCGGCGGCAGAAGCTCAAGGCGCGTGTCGGACGGAGCCTCGCGGGGCGCGATCGCGAGCGCGTCGCGATGTTCCTGGGCGAGCTCGCCGGCGTCCCCTTCCCCGACGACGAGAGCGTCGAGCTCGCGGCCGCGCGGCGCGACGCGATGCTCATGGGCGATCAGATGCGCCGCGCCTTCGAGGACTTCGTGGCCGCCGCGTGCGCCTCGGCGCCGCAGATGATCGTGATCGAAGATCTCCAGTGGGGCGATCGCCCCTCGCTCCAGTTCCTCGACGCCGCGCTCCGGAACCTCCACGATCGCCCGCTTTTGGTGCTCGCTTTCGGCCGGCCCGAGATCGACGAGCTCTTCCCCGGGCTCTGGGCGGGGCGCGCCGTGACGGAGCTGAAGCTCGCGCCGCTCGGGCGCAAAGCGAGCGAGAAGCTCGTGCGCAGGATGCTCGGCGACGATCTCGACGCCGAGACGATCGATCGGATCGTGGCGCTCTCGTGCGGCGACGCGTTCTACCTCGAGGAGCTGATCCGCGCGGTCGCCGAGGGCAAAGGGAGCGCGCTGCCGGAGACGGTGCTGGCGATGGTGCAAGAGCGCCTCGACGGGCTCGACGCCGAGACGCGCCGCGTGCTCCGCGCCGCGAGCGTCTTTGGTCGCGTCTTCTGGAGCGGCGGGGTCACGGCTCTCCTCGGCGGCGACGAGAAGAAGACCCCTGCGATCGCCGATCGCCTCGACGATCTCGCGACGCGCGAGCTGGTGCAGCGGATCCCCGTCGCCAAGTTCCCCGGCCAGGACGAGTACGCCTTCCGCCACAGCCTGGTGCGCGAGGCCGCGTACGCGATGCTCACCGACACCGATCGGACGCTCGGGCACCGCCTCGCCGGCGCGTGGATGGAGCGCGCCGGCGAGAGCGATCCCGCTGCGCTCGGCGAGCACTTCGAGCGCGGCGGCGAGCTCGCGCGCGCCTTCGCCGCGTATCACCGCGCGGCGGCGCAGGCGCTCGAAGGCAACGACTTCACCGCCGCCGTCTCCTGGGCCGATCGCGCGCTCCGCTGCACGAGCCCAGGCGACGAGGTGGTGGGCGCCGTGCGCTTGATCCAGGCCGAAGCGCTGCGCTGGCAAGACGAGCTCGCGCGGGCCGAGCCCTACGCGGCCGAGGCCAAGGCGAGGCTCTCGCCCGGGAGCCCGCCCTGGTTCGTCGCGACGGGCGAGCTCGCGAGCCTGGCGAGCCGGCTCGGCCGCACCGACGCGCTCGTGACGCTCGGCGAGGAGCTCCGCGATCGCTGGTCGCCCGACGCAGGCGCGGCGCAGATCATGGCGACCGCAGGGATGAGCACCTTCCTCGTGCAGCGCGCGGCCTACACGCTGGCCGACGATCTCCTGGCGAAGGTCCAGGCGATCGAGCCCGGCGCGCGGTATCCCTTCGCGCGCGCGAAGATCCATCAAGCGGTGGCGATGCGCGCGCTCGTGCAGGGCGATCCGGGCCGGCACTTGAGCTACACCGAGGCCGCCGCGACGCTCTTCGCCGAGGCCGGCGACCGTCGCAACGAGAGCCTGGCGAGGATCACGCTCGGCTTCAGCCACGCCGATCTCGGCGACTTCGGCCCCGCGGAGCAGGCGCTGCGCGAGGCGCTCGCGCTCGCGTCGCGGATGGGCCTGCTCAGCTTGATCGCCTACGCCCGCCACACGCTTGGGATCACGCTCGCGCGCGCGGGCGCGCTGGAGGAGGCGCGCGCGCTCGAGACGACGGCGGCGGAGAGCTTCGCGGCCCACGGCGACGCGCGCCTCGAAGGCGGCTCGCGAGCCTATTTAGCGATGATCCTGGCGAAGCTCGATGATCTCGAGGGCGCCGAGCGCGAGGCGACGGCGGCGGTGGACGGGCTCGGCAGCGCCCCGCCGGTGCGCGCGTATGCGCTGGCGACGAGGGCGCGGATCCGCCTCGCGAACGAAGAGCCGGAGCGCGCGCTCGCGGACGCGCTCGAGGCGATGCGCATGCTCGAGCAGCTCGGCGGCATCGAGGAAGGCGACGCGCTGGTGCGGCTCGCGCACGCCGAGGCGCTCTACGCGACCGGAGATCGCGAGGGCGCGAGGGCGGCGATCGAGGGCGCGAAGGCGCGCGTGATCGCCCGCGCCGAGAAGCTCGGCGACGCGATACGGGCGCGGTTCCTGGAGAACGTCGAGGAGAACGCTCGGACGATCGCGCTCGACGCCGAGTGGCGGACCGACGACCCGCCGGACGATCGATGAGGCGCTACTCGGTCATGTAGAAGCCGCCGAGGCACATCTCGTCCGTCGTCCCCTCGCCCCAGAACACGTCCTTCGGCATCTGCTGCTTGCCGCCGATCGAGGGCTGGTTCTTGGGCGAGTTGTCCCAATGGCACTCGAGGAAGAGCTGATCCCCGGGATTCATGATCTTCGGCTGCGCGAATCCATACGACCCTTGCCAGTGGAAGTTCCACCGCGGGATCTCGAGCATGCACTCTTCGGCTCCGCCCTGGCGCATGATGCTGAGCTTCGCGCTCGTCCCGAGCGTGTGCATGTGCAGGTTCGCCGAGTACATCGTGAAGGGCTTCCCGCCCGAGATGTACGGCGTCGGATCGAACGTCCACGCGTGGTTCGCGTCCGCGTCGAACGCCGCGATCTTCATCGATTGCGAGGTGACCCAGCTCGGGTTCGTCCACGGCTGGATGTGCGCCTCTTTGTCGACCTTGTTGTCGATCTTGAAATCGATCGACGTCTTGTCCGACTGTTTGCCTGCCGTCAGCGTGTTGTAATGGACCTGGAGCACGATCTTCGACCCTGGTTCGATCCGGATCCCCGTCCCAGCGGGGTAATCCGTGCCCGCGCTCCCGGGCGCCCACGCGCCGATCCACTCCTGCTTTGCCCCGAGCCCGGTGCCGCCAAAGCACGTGTAGCCGGGCCCCGCCTCCGCGTCGTCGAGCGCCTTCGCGTCGGCGGCCTGATCGGGCGCAGCGAGAAAGGCGATCACGTGGTGTACGACCTTGGGGTTACCCGGGTTGGCGCGGAACCCCGTCACGAACGACACGGTGTCTTTGGGCCAATCGATGACGAAGCAGCGGTAATCGTCGGGCTCCGTCTGCGCGGTGTAATCGACGGGCATGGGCAAGTTGAGATCGACCCGCGAGAGCGCATAATCCGGCCCCGTATCGATCGGCGCGCCCTCGTCCTTGGGATCGCCCTCGACAGCGCCGTCGTCGACCCATTTCACGAGCGTGTCGATCTGCGCTTGGCTGAGCGATCGATCCGCGACGTAGTCGGCGCACGCGTCGTCGGCGAGCCACGGAGGCATCGTCTTGTCGGCGACCTTCTGCTTGATGAGCCCCGCGAACGGCGAGGCGGCCGCGAACGTGCTCGTCGTGAAGGGCGCGATACCGCCCGCCACATGGCACGTTCCACACTTGGCGTCGAAGATCGGCTTGGCGTCCTTGTAATAGGTGAGCCCCGAAGCCGCCCCGCCTCCGCTGCCTGTCGCGCTCCCGGACGTCCCCGAGCCTCCACAGCCGACGACGAGCGCCACCATCGAGATCGAACCGGCGAACAGCGTGCGTTTCATGCCGCCTATTAGAGGCGGAGGAGCGCTCTCGCGAAAAGGGGAAAGTGATGAGCGCTACTGCCAGAGCCGGATTCCGCCGAGCAGCCCCGCGACGTTGTCGCCGATGGCGACGTTGCCGGGCAGCCCCGCCTTGTCGAGGTGCTTCACATTTCCGCCGCCGATGAAGAGCTTGCGGTAGTTGAAGACGCGCTCGATCTGCGCGATCGCCTCGCGAACACGCTTGTTCCAGCGCTTGTTGCCGGCCTTCTTGCGGGCGGCGTTGCCGAGCCGCTCCTCGTACGTCTTGCCCTTCGTGAACGGGTGGTGCGCGAGCTCGAGCCCCGCGGGGCGCCCGTCGACGTAGAGCGCGCACCCCATGCCCGTACCGAGCGTGATCACCATCTCGACCCCGTTGCGCTCGATCACGCCGAGCCCCTGGATCGCCGCGTCGTTGGCGATGCGCACGGGCCTCCCGCCGAGGCGCTTGCCGGCCTCGGCCGCGAGCGTGAAGCCCGCCCAGCTCGGATGGAGGTTCGGCGCCGTGTGGATGACGCCGTCGCGGACCACGCCGGGGAAGCCGATCGACACGCGGTGGAACTCGCCCTGCTTCTTGACGAGCTCGTCGATGACCACGAGCACCGCGTCGGGCGTCGCCGGATCGGGCGTCTCGATGCGCGTCCGCTCCGTGAGCGCCGCGCCCTCCTGGTCCAGGGTGATCGCCTTGATGCCGGTGCCGCCGATGTCGATGCAGAGCGTTCGCATGGCGCCATCCTCTCCCCAAACCGCGCGCCGCACCAGACCCGGCGGATCAGCCGCCGATCGTAGGTCGAATCATCTCCTCGGGCCGCACGAGCTCGTCGAACCGCTCGCCGGTGAGCGCCCCTGACGCGACGGCCGCCTCGCGCAGCGTCGTCCCTTCGGCGTGGGCCTTCTTCGCGATCGCGGCCGCCGCGTCGTAGCCGAGGTGCGGAGCGAGCGCCGTCACCAGCATCAGGCTCTCTCGTAGCAGCTCGGCGATCCGCGCTCGATCCGGCTCGATCCCGGCCGCGCATCGCTCGTCGAACGAGGCCACGCCGTCGGCGAGCAGGCGCGCCGAGCCGAGCACGTTGTGGATGATCAGCGGCTTCATCACGTTGAGCTCGAGGTTGCCGCCCGCGCCTCCGAGGCTCACCGCGACGTCGTTCCCGATCACCTGCGAGCAGACCATGATCAGCGACTCGCACTGCGTCGGGTTCACCTTGCCCGGCATGATCGAGCTGCCGGGCTCGTTCTCGGGGATCCGGATCTCCCCGATCCCAGCGCGCGGCCCGCTCGCGAGGAAGCGGACGTCCCCCGCGATCTTGATCAGCGAGCAGGCGAGCGTCTTCATCGCCCCGTGGACGAAGACGAGCGCGTCGTGCGATCCGAGCGCCTGGAACTTGTTCGGCGCCGTAATGAACGGTCGCCCGGTGAGCTCGGCGATCTTCGCCGCCGCGCGCGCCGCGAATTCGGGGTGCGCGTTGAGCCCGGTGCCCACCGCCGTCCCTCCGAGGGCCAGCTCGTGGAGCGGCGGGAGCGCGCGCTCGATCGCGTCGATCCCATGATCGAGCTGCGCGACCCACCCCGAGATCTCCTGCCCGAGCGTGAGCGGCGTCGCGTCCTGGAGATGCGTGCGCCCGATCTTCACCACGTCCGCGAAGCGCTCGCTCTTCTCCGCCAGCGTCGCGCGCAGGTGCCGCACGCGCGGCAGCAGATCGCCCGCGATCTGCGCCACGGCCGCCATGTGCATCGCCGTCGGGAAAGCGTCGTTGGAGCTCTGCGATCGGTTGACGTCGTCATTCGGGTGGATCGGCTTCTTCGATCCGATCACGCCCCTGGCCATCACGATCGCGCGATTGGCGATCACCTCGTTGGCGTTCATGTTCGTCTGCGTCCCGCTCCCGGTCTGCCAGACGACGAGCGGAAAATGATCGTCGAGCGCGCCCTTGGCGACCTCGTCCGCCGCGGCCGCGATGAGCCGGCATTTGTCGTCCGAGAGGAGGCCGAGATCGCGGTTCACGAGCGCGGCCGCCTTCTTCAGCGTCCCCAGGGCGGCGATGAGCTCACGCGGGAAGCGATCGCTCCCGATGGGAAAGTTCTGGAGCGAGCGCTGCGTCTGCGCCCCCCAGTAGCGATCCTGCTCGACCTCGATCGGCCCGAAGCTGTCCGTCTCCGTGCGCGTCGCCATGCGGCGGCACTAGCGCCGCGCTGCCCCTCCGTCCAGCGGTGCGAACCACGGTTCGCGCCGGAAAACCACCCCGAACCTTGTGTTCCGTGTGGAAGTTTGCCAATTTCCGTGTCGAAATTTCGACGGAGCACCCGATGGCTGCAATGGACGACGTCCCGCGAGAGCTGCTGCAAGCAGCGTACAAGCGAAACCCCCTTTACCTGCTGAAGATCCCCTTTCTTTATGGGATCTGGGCGGCGGTGGGCTTCGGTCTCCTCCGCTTGCAAGCGAGCCCGTACTTCATCCCTGCCGCGATCGCGGGCGCGATCCTCATCGCGTACATCATCCGAGGGCTCGGGGCGATCGCGCACGACGCCGTCCACGGCAACTGCGCCCGGTCGAAGCGGTGGAGCTACTGGATCTCCCTCGTCTGCTGGGCGCCCACCGGGATGAGCGTGACGCTCTACACGAACTACCACCTTCACCATCACAAGATCGCCAACACGTATCCCGACGTCGACAACTTCGTCGTCACCGATTACACGCGGAGCCCCTTCCTCGCGAGGGTGATGCTGCTCGCCGTCTACTCGTTCGCGTATCCGATGTACTGGCTCTCCAACATGGGCCGATACATGAAGCGCCTCTCCGCCGGCAAGCGCGTGCTCATGAACGTCGAGGCGATAGGCTTCTGGGGCCTCGTGGCCTATGCCTTCCTCGCGCTGCCGCACGCGGTGTTCTTCTTCTCGTTCGCGCTCCCCTTCATCTTCGGCGCCATGCTCGCGAGCTTGACGTCGATGATCGAGCACTACGAGATGCTCCCCGGGGACGACGACGCGTACAGCTCGCGCACGTACGGGACGAGCTCGCACCTCACGAACTTCCTCTGGAACAACGTCACCTATCACAACGAGCACCACAAGTTCCCGGGCATCCCCTGGTACAACCTGCGGAGCTTCCACGAGGCGGCGTATCCGTATTACGACGAGCAGGTGAAGGCGGAGTGCCACCCTTCGATTTACAGGCTCGCGTTCCAGCTCTACGGGCGGATCCTCCGGTTCGACATGACGAAGCTCGACGATCGGTATCGGGGTATCAACAAGGACGCCGAGCGGCAGAAGTACGTCGCGATGGCGGGGATCCCCTTCAACTCGAACTGAGCGGGATGGTCTCCAAGAAGCCCCCCGCGCCGCGGCCCGCCGGGCCTCCGCCGTTGCCTCGCCGCGACACGATCGAGGTCGAGGCCTCCTGGCTCGAGGGCGTGAGCATCGAGCCACCGAAGCCGGCCGAAGCCCCGCCGCCGGCGCCGCGACGGACGTACTCGAGAGCTTCGAAGACGGGAATCCCCCGCGCCTCGGGCCCTCCGGTCCGCAATACCATCGAGGTCGAAGCGACCTGGCTCGAAGTGGAAGAGGCCCCCGCGGCCGGCGCGAAGCCCTCGAGTCCTTCGGCCGCGCGAGGCACGGACGCAAAGAAGGCTCGCGCGCCGTGGGAGCCGCCGCCGTTGCCGCCTCCGCCGGCCACCGCCGCTCCTTCGCGCCGAGCGCTGCTCCCTCCGCTCCCGCGCGAGGACGACGACCCGCCGAAGCCGGCGCACCCCCCGCGCAAGCCCTCACGCTGAACGCAGGACGCCCGCTCCTCCGGCGATGTAGGATCGCCGAGGAGGAGGGGGTGCATGCGGATCATCGCGCTCGTGGTGCCATGGCTCGTGCTCGTCGCGAGCGTGGCAGGTTGTGGAGGAGGCGAGGGCAGCAGCTCGTCGTCGTCGTCGTCGGGAGGCGGCGCGCCGGGCTGCACTGCCGACGAGATTTCGCTCGAAGGCGGAGAGTGCGTGACGCCCGGCGTGCCTCCCGAGCTCTGCGCAAAGGGGTTCGAGCCGTCGCGCGGGTTCTCGTGCGAGCCTGTGCTCCCTGCGTCTCCCTGCGCCGACGGCGAGATGGCCGTCCCCGGCGAGGCCGTGTGCCGCAAGGTCGCGGCGTGCCCGGACGGTGACTATGGCGACGCTCCGGACGAGCCCGCCACGGAGTACGTGAACACGACCACGTCGTGCGCAGCGCAAGACACCGACTGCGGCTCCAAGGTCAAGCCGTGGCCCACGATCCAGGCGGCCGTCAAGCACGCCGCGACAGGGGCCATGATCGCGATCGCCGCGGGGAAGTACGCGGAGGACGTGAGCGTCACGAAGAACGGTCTCCGCCTGCGAGGCCGCTGCCCGGATCTCACACGGATCGTCGGGCAAGACGCGATGCTCGCGGCATTGACCGTCGGGCCCACCGCCAACGGAGCCTCGGTGACCGGCGTATCCGTCGAAGGGCCCAGCGTCGGAGTCTGGGTGCAGCGCGTGAAAGACGTCGTCCTGGATCGGATATGGATTCACGACACCGAGGGAGCGGCGCTGTCGGTGGGCGTCACGACCGGCTCGGCGACGACGCAGCTCCGGATCACCGGAGCGCTCATCGAGCGGGCCCACGGCTACGGCCTCGTCGTCGTCGGCGCGCAGGCGACGATGGAGGCGACCGTCGTGCGCCACACGATGCCTTTCACGCAGTCGGGCAAATACGGGCTCGGCGCGTATGTCACGTCCAGCCTCGACAGCGGCGATCCAGCCGATTTCGCGCTGCAAGGATCGGTGATCGAGGATAGCTATCTGTCCGGCGTCGCCGCGTTCGGCGCGGGGGTGACGATCGAAGGGTCCGTGGTCCGCGACACCCACTCTGACGCGCCGAGCGGCCAGCTCGGCGTCGGCGTCGCGATCTCCCCGGTCGTGATGTGGAAGCAGACTGGCAAGCTCACGGTCCGATCCTCGCTGCTCGAGCGGAATCACGGCTTCGGGGCCGTCTCCTACGGCGGGGAGCTGGAGCTGGAGGGCGTGGTCGTGCGCGCGACGGACGGGCAGCAGGCCGACGGCCTTGGGGGCATCGGCATCGGGAGCGGCCCCGAGAAGACGAGCGGGACGGCGTCGCCGCTCACCGTGAAATCGTGCTTGATCGAGCAGAACCGCACCTCCGGGATCTCCGTCTATGGCACGCAGGCGACGATCGACAGGACACGTGTCCTCGACACGCAGCCGGACGAGCACGACAAGAGCTTCGGTTTCGGGTTGACCGCCGCGGCGCTAAAGGTTGCGGCCCACGTCGACGTGACGTCGTCTCTCTTCGAGCGGAGCCACGACGCGGGGATCGTCGTTCGCGACTCGGACGTCACGGTCACCGGGTGCGTGATCCGTGACACGCTCACGCAGGTCTCGGACGGTCGCTTCGGCGATGGATTGAGCGTCATCGCGAGCCCCGGCGCCGCGTCGGCGCACCTCACGAGCTCACGTATCGAGAAGAGCGCTCGCGCCGGCTTGTCGAGCTTCGGAGGCGCGGTCGAGCTCGGGTCGACGTCGATCGTCTGCAGCGCGTTCGACATCGACGGCGAAACCGTCTTCGGGAAAGCGCCTTCGTTCCAGACCCACGACGGGAATCACTGCGGGTGCCCCGACGCCGCCGACGAGTGCCATGTCCAGAGCGCCGGGCTCGAGGCGCCGGAGGGCATCGCCGGGCCATGATCGCGAACGCCATGAAGGACGAGATTGCCATGCTTGCTCGCGCAGCACGATACGTCGCCGCGGCCGCGCTGCTCCTCCTCTCGGCTTGCGCGGGTTCGCCGCCGGACACCCCACCGGACGCGGGCCCCGACGCGGGCTCCGGCTGTGCGCCCGGCGAGCTCGCGCTCGACGGCGGCGCGTGCCAGCCCGCCGGCGTGCCCGACGGCGCGGCGCCTTGTCCGCCCGGCGAAGCTCCGCTCGACGGCGGATCCTGCCAACCCGCAGGCGTGCCCGCGGACGCGTGCGAAGAGGGCTTCGTCTTCAAAGACGATATCTGCGAGCCGGTCCTGCCGCCGACGTCGTGCCTGGCAGGCACGATGGCGGTCCCGGGCGAGACGTCCTGTCACGAGGTCGCGCCGTGCGGCGCGGGCGTCTATCCCTCGGTGCCCGCGGGAGCGACGGTCGTCTACGTCGATGCCTCCTACGTCGGCGTGAGCAACGGAATGGCGGCGACGCCGTGGACAGGGGTTCAAGAGGCGATCAACACCGCGCCGAACGACGCGATCATCGCGATCGCGGAGGGGATATATCCAGAGAACGTCAGCGTCTCGGGCAAGACGGTGCACCTCCTCGGCCTCTGCCCCGAAAAGGTCGAAATCGTGGGCCAGGGGAAGCCATCGGCCACTCTGTTCATCGGGAAAGGCGCGAACGGGAGCGAGATCCGGGGCATCGCGATCCAGGGCCCTACCACCGGTCTCACGCTCTCGGGATCGAAGGGCGTCGTGCTCGATCAGCTCTGGATTCACGGCACGCTGGGCCGCGGCGTCGATATCGAGGACACCCTCGGAGCCTCCGAGGCGACCATGACCCATAGCCTCGTCGAGGGCGCCAGTGATCTCGGCGTCTACGTCAGCGGCTCGCACGTCACCCTCGATGGCTCGGTCGTCCGGAGCACCAAACCCGTGAGCGGGAAGGGCGGGCGCGGGCTCTCCATCCGCCAGAAGGACACCGAGGGCACCCGCGCGAACGTGACCATTCGACGATCGGTCGTCACCGGCAACACCGACGCTGGTATCCGGGTGCTCGACGCCGACGTCGATATCGTGGGATCGGTCGTGAGCGATACGCTGCCTCTCGCGGGCAGCGCGCTGGTGACCGGCATCGGCGTCGGCGCGCAGAGGTTCGCCGACGACGGGCCGGGCGAAGGCCCGATCGTCAAGATCCGCGGCTCCAGCATCGAGCGCAACACGATGGCAGGCGTCCACGCGGCCAGGGCGACTGTGATGCTCGACGCCAGCGTGGTCCGCGACACGAAGGGAGTCGCCGGCGCCGCTGGAGCAGGCATCTGGGGAGAGGACGGGCTCCCGAGCGGAGTCCCGGCCGCGCTCACGCTCACGCGCTGTGTCGTCCAGGGCAACGTCGACGTCGGTGTCTCCTTGCTCGGCTCGAAAGCTACGCTCTCGTCCACCATCGTTCGCGACAACAAGCCTGCTCTCGACGGGGCGAGCGGCTGGGGGCTCCGCGTCTTCAACGATCGCGACACCGGGACTCGCTCGACGCTGGGCCTCGCGGGATCGGTCGTCGCGCACAACGTCGGCGAAGGCGTCTTCATGAGGGCCTCCGACGCGACGATCGAGAGCTCCGTCGTGCGGGACACGCAGCTCCAGGCGGTGACGAAGCGGTTCGGCCGCGGCGTGGTCTTCAATTACGATCACGTCCACGGCGGGGCCTCGACAGGGACGGTGCGAGCGTCCTTGATCGCCGACAACTACAGCTGTGGAATCGACGTCACCGGCTCGACGGCCCTCGTCGAGGCGACCGCGGTGAAGGGCACCAAGCCCGAGGACGGAGGATCCGCCGCGAGCGGCGTCCGCGCGGCGATCGCCTTGCCCGACAGCCCGACCGCGGGGCGCCTCTTCACGCCGGCGTCCGCGACCGTCTTGTTCTCGCTGATCGAGGGGATCCAGGGCGAGGGGATCATCGCCGTCGGCGCGCACGTCGATCTGCTGGGCAGCATCGTACGAGGCGGCTCGACCGCCGACTCACGCTTTGGCGACGGCGTGATCGTGCTGGGTCTCAGCTTCGCGGACGCAAGGGCGCACGTCGTGGGATCGCGCGTCGAGTCGAATCAGCGGGCGGGGCTCGCGGCGTTCGGCGGCGCGCTCGAGATCGGGGGCACGGTCCTCCAGTGCAACATGCTCGACATGGAGATCGAGGACTCGTTCAGTCGAACGTCTTCGATCGACAAGCTCGCGAACAACGTGTGCGGCTGTCCGGACGCGGGCGGCGAGTGCCACGCGTACACGGGAAAGGTCGCGCCTCCCGTATTGAAGGCCCCGGTGATGGGTGGACCGACGGGCTGCGAGAACAGCGGCGATTGCGGCACGTGCATCCAGTGCTCCACGACGGAGGGAGCGTGCAAACCGATCGCGGACGCTTGCCTGGGAGACCCCGAGTGTCTCGCCTACGGCGACTGCGTGGGCGCGTGCCCGCTGGACGATCCGAGCACGCCCACCGACGAATCGGTGGCGTGCATCTCCAACGCGTCCCCGCCGGGCTGCAAGCAGCAGCACCCGAGCGGGATCGCGCCCTACGACGCGCTGGCGGACTGCGTCGAGTGCACCGCGTGCACGGCCGTCTGCGACTTCGTCGACCTTTGCAAGTGAGCGCGGCTGGAAGAGTGGTGTCGAACCGCCAAGGCGCCAAGAACGCCAAGACAGAAGGAGATTGTCGAACATTTCTTGGCGCTCTTGGCGTCTTGGCGGTTGGTCTCTCTTCCGGCGCCATTTGACACCAGCCACCCATGGCAGCACCGAGGTTGTCGTTCTCTTCGGGGAGTCTCGCGAACCTGCACGAGGGCGAGGAGGCCATCGCGGTGTTCGAGCGTGGGATCGACGGAAAGCTCCGGGAGATCGGACCGTAGAAAAGCGCATGCCCTGGCGTTCTCCGCAGGGTGGGCGCAGGCTGCGCACCACGATGCTCACGTCCGCCGACACCGCCTATGCCATCGCTCACATGCGCGCCGAGGAGGGCCGGCGCCCCGTCGCCGAGCGCCTCTTCGAGGATCCCTACGCCTCCCTCTTCGCCGACTCCGGGCAGCACGCGATGGAGGGCACCCAGCGCCTCCTCGTGCTGCCCTTCGCCCTGGACAACATCCGCCTGCGCACGCGCGCCTACGACGACTTCGTGCGCGAAGGGCTCGCCGCCGGCGTCACGCAGATCGTCCTGCTCGGCGCCGGGTTCGACGCCCGCGGCCTGCGCCTGCCGGAGATCCCTGCGCACGGGGCGCGCGTGTACGAGGTCGACTTCCCGCATCAGCTCGAGAACAAGCGCCGCATCCTCGCCGCGGGCGGCGTCGCCCTGCCGCCGTGGGTCGCCCACGTCGCCTGCGATCTCGCCGCGCCGGGCTTCGAGGACAGGCTCGCGGCGGATCTCGGGGCGAGCGGATTCCGCCTCGGCGGCGGCGCGCGCGTGATCATGGAGGGCGTCGCCCCGTACATCGATGCTGCCACCTTCGACAAGAACCTCGGCTTCGTGGCCCGCGCCAGTGGGCGCGGCTCGACGGTCGGGTTCGAGTTCGTCGAGGGCATCGCCGACAGGCCCTGGGACGCGCGCGTGCTGGGGCTGGGCTTCACGCGGTGGGAGGAGGTCGGGTTCGACGCGTTGTGGCGGCGCCATTTGCCCGGTGAGCCGCATCCGAATGCGGCATTTTTCAAGATCGGCTTCGCGACCGTATGACACGAAGCATGGCGACGGAGCACGAAGTCACGTTCGAAGACGAGGGCTGCCGCGTGGCGGTCTTCCGGAGCCTCGTCGTGTCCGCCTGGCGCTCGACGCCGACCGCGGGGGCCCGGAAGATCGAATTGCTCTGATTCACACGGCGGGGGCACAGGTGCCGGGCACGTGCCCGGCACGTGTCAGCGCACGGAATCGCTCCGGAGGCAGACTTGAACCGCGTCGGTCTGCGAGCCCGCGGCGCGATTCGAGCGCATTTCGGCGCTGGCCCGCAGTGTGCTTGGCTTCGTCGAGCGGCGCGCGGCGCGCTCGGACCTCCCGCATCCGCCCCGCCCCGGCCGGCGCTCGCGGGCCGGGCCGCGCCGACCCGACCGACACGAACCTTCCATCCTCGAATGAGACAGATGTACGACGGTACACATCCGATTGACGCAACCGCCGCCCCCACCAATGCGGTTGAGGCCGAGGTCTCTGTTCAACGTATCATAGCGGGCTCGCTCGACGAGCGGATCGTCGAGGCGCTCTATCGCTTTCACTCGCGCTCCGTGGCGCGCTCCCGCGAATCCTTCGTGAAAGGCCTCCACGCGAGCGACGAAGTCTGGGTGCTCCGCGCGGACGACGCGATTCGCGGGTTCGCCACCCTCAACACGTTCACGCACGAGATCGACGGCCAGGCGCACACGGTGATTTACACGCGCTGGGCGTTCGTCGACCGCAGCATGCGCCGCAAGGGGTTCATTCACCGCGTCGGCGTCAACGCGTGGGTGCGACAGAAGATCCGCCACCCGCTGCGCCCCGTTTACTGGGTGTTCAGCGCGTCCAGCATCGACTCGTACTTGCACATGCTCCGATCGGCGCCGCTGGCGTTCCCGAGTCGCCACGCGCCGACACCCGATCTCCTGAATCGCCTCCTCGATCGAACGATGGTCGTGCTCGGGACCGAAGGCTGGGATCCCGCGGCGGGCGTGGTCCGTCGCAGCGGCGAGGTGTGTTATCTCGAGGGGCGCACGGCGCGCGACGAATCCGATGCCGACGCCTTGTTCTACCGCTCTCGCAACCCGCGCCAGGATCGCGGGGACTCGCTCGGATGCATCGCGCCGGCCACCGGTCGGGCGCTCGTGAAGTACACGGGTCGACTAGTGCGCGGCCTCCGCGTTCGATGAGGCGCCGAAGCCCCGCGTGGCGGCTCGCGCTTCTGGCCTTCGGCGCGATGGTGCTTTACGGCGGCTGGGCCGCCTGGGCCAACCACGGTCACGGCTCGGCCGCTCTGGTGCGCGCGTTCTTTGTGCAAGGGGGCTCGTCGGCGTTCACCACCACGCTCATCGGCTCTGTCGTCGAGGCGGGGAGGCGGTGGCTCGGCAGCGGGCGCGCCGCCTCGGTCGCGGCCTCGATCGGCGGGGCGTGCGTGGCGGTGTGCTTTCACGTCACGATGAACCTGATCGCGCACACACCCGAGATCCTCCGCACGATCACCCCTTCTGCCGTGATGGCCTTCGTGTTCGCCGGCGTCTACGCCTCAGCGAGCCGGGCGCAGGCCGAGAGCAAGAATGATGTGCTCGAGGCCGTTCCCAGCCCGGCCGCGGAGTCGCGCGCGAGCGACGGAGTGAACGACCAAGGCCACGGTGAGCCCCAGGCTCGCGACGCGCAAGGCGGTGGCGACAGCGTCAAGTACGCCGGGACCGGCGTGAGCTGGCCTTCGCGCGGCTGAGGGCCTTGCTATTGGGCGGATAAGAAAAGCAACGCCGATCCCGCGGCGCAGGGTGCGCGTCGCCCCCGTCCTCGCCGGCTGCTCCCGGGTCCGTCCCCTCACCGCAAGCGCCAAGAGGGCAGCGAGGCCGTCCCGCGGACACACCCCCGCTTCGCCCCCTGCTTCCGATCCACTCACGCAGGCTCAAACCACCCCGGGTCCCGCGCTCGCGCGAGCGGGGGCGCCTCGGTCGGCAGACCGAGATGCTGCAGAATGGCCTCGATGGCCCCGGGCTCGGTGACATCGGAAACGATTCTGCGCCGTCCGCCACAGGCCACAGGAACACGCAAGGACATCGTCGAGATAAACGCGACGAATCAAGGAGGCCCAGTCGATGCGCGACGAGGCGAGCGGCACCCCTTTCAAGGTCACAGAACTGTCGCGGCGAAGCTCGGCGCAATTCCGCCGCAAGCAAGCGGTCCAGAACAACATACGCCTTGGGACGCCGAAAAAAGCTCAGAATTAACGCAAAGACGCAAGGGAGACGCAAAGGCGCAAAAAGGCAAAGAATGGATCGGCAGACTTCCGCTCTTGCTTTTTTGCGTCTTGGCGTGCCTTGCGTCTTTGCGTTGAACTCCGATTTTCCAAGCCGATCGGTGTTCGACGGCTGCTTTCGGCGGAGTTTGTGACGGCGTCTGCCGATCTGCTTCAGTGACCTTGAAAGGGGTGGTTCTTACGCGGCCTGCGAAGTCGATACGCAACTCGGCCATCGGCAAGGACCGAGAGCCGTTCGAGGCTGAAACACGGCCGCGCCCCATACCGACAGAGCCGCTCGACGCCCTCACGATCGCCCGCTCGCACCGTCACGCCGGCGTGGAGGTTGAAGCCTTGCAACTCGGCGCTCCAGGGGCTCTTGCTTCGTCCGCGAGAGCGCTCCTTGTCCGGCTCGGCCAACGGGGCGCCCTCCTTCTCAAACCTCACGTACGTGCCGCCGAACAGCGACAGCTGCATGCACGCTTCGAGCGGTGAGAGCTCCGGCGCTTCGTTCGAGCGGTCCTCCGCCGCGCGCGTGTTGAGGAGCTCTCGACGCCGCATCCACCGTGTCATGCGCGCGGCCACGCGCGCGGCGACGGCCGCTATGTCCTCGCAGGATGGCGCCGGACCTTCGTGAAAAACGACGCCTCCGTCGGCGGCGCGCGTGAAGACGCCGTCGAGGGCGACGACGTGCAAATGCACGAAGCTGCCGAGGGTGCCGTTGAAGCGCTGGACAAAGGTCACCGAGCCCGTCTCGCGGTCACTCTCAATGCCGCGCGCCTTCGCCTTCGCCTTCTGCCGGTGCGCGATCTCCTCGACGAAGAGGCGGTTCTGTGCAGAGATCGCAGGCGGGGAAGAGGTTGTGCCACGAGAGAGAGCGCGCCTGGAACTGCGCGCGCGGCGCGAAGTGATCGATCGTCGCGCGCGCTGTCACGTTGAGCGGACCGTCGCAGTAGGCGCAGAGAGGCGGCTCGTCTTCCTCGCGGCAGAGCTCGTGGAACCACTCGCGCAAGGTCCGGTTGTCGTGCTGCCAGCCGAGTGGATCCAGCTTCGGCCACTCCGCCGCGCGGCTCGTCCACTGCGCTTCCTTCTCCGCCCAGAACCCCGGCGCCGGCCGCCTTCGGAACGGTGTCACGGGCGCGCCTCTTCCTCCCGCTCGGCGACACGCTCGCGCAGCCGGCCCAGCACCTCCTTCTGAATCCGCACCTCCTGCATGGCAACGACGGGTCCGCACCTCTTCGTTCAGTTGCATGAGCCGGTCCCGCCGCGCCAGGAGGGCGTTCCAGTCGATCTCCTTCTTTCGCTCCAGATTGCGCACGTCCCGATCGTGGGCATCGAGGTCGTCGCGCGTCTGCTGGTCGACGAAGCCGTATCGGGCCTGGAAGACGTCATCCGTAACCAGCTCGAGCGACTCCCCCGGCTGGAGCGGGCGAGCCTTCACTTGACCACGGACCTTGTGATCCCGATCGGGCCGGATGGGGAAGACGACGCCCTCGCCTACGGAGGCGACGACGAAGGGGGAGTTGGTCGTGGCGTAGATGCAGGCGTTAGGGAAGAGCTCGCGTAGCGTGGGGTAGACATGGGCCTGCAGGTTGGGGTGGAGACTCTCGTCGATCTCGTCGAGGACGAGCCAGAAGTCCTGTTCGAGCGGGGAACGCTTCGCATCCTCCCAGGGGATACAGTGGAGGCGGACAAGGAGGTCAGTGAGCCAGGCAGGGTGCTGCGCATGCCTTCGCCGAGGAGATCGAGGGGGATGTGTTCGCCGTCTATGGAAATGGAAGGCGAGTGCTGGCCGACCGGGACCTCGAAAGTAACCTTGCGGGCGAGGGCTTCGGAGAAGCACGACCGAAGACGCTGAAGTCGTGCAAGAGTCACCGCTGAGCGTCCCCCGCCCCGGGCCTCGCGCAACCGAGCCCCGTGCCCCTACCTCGGGCTTGACAGGAGCGAAACCGCTGGCGTTTCTATATGCTGCATGTGTTCACCCACACCAGTGTAAGGGGCGCGGGCTCGACCGATCAGCCGGAGCTCGCGGACCACGACAGGCGCCGCTGGATAAGCGGGCTGTGGCTTTTGCTCCCGAACGCGCACGTCGTGCGGCGATGGTGTAGGCTCCGACACGAAGGAGATGAGGATCGCGGACGGAGCGGTAAGAACCATGGGTACGGCGGGGTTCGGAGACTGGGCGCCCCACCCGCCCAGCCCCAGGCCATGCGCCCTCAATGTTAAGCCTTCCGGTCGCGCTCTGGAGTATGGACGATGGCGGAGATCTTCAGCTGGCTGCACCTGTCGGATATCCACTTTGGACACGGAGACGCCGACTACTCCAACAATCAGAAGGCAGTCTTGCGCGCGCTGCGTGAGCACATCCAGAAGACCATCCGGGGCAAGATCGACATCGACGCGATCTTCGTCACCGGCGATATTGCGTTCAGCGGCAACGCGGAGCAATACGTAGAGGCGCGGCTGCGGTTGCTCGATATCGCAGGCTTAGTAAACTTGAACCCCAATAGGATCTTTCTCGTCCCTGGAAACCATGACATCGATCGCGCGGTCGACAAGGACCATGACACATCTGCCCTGGTCCAGGAACTCCGCGCCGGAGAGAGGAAGCTTAGCGAAGCGTTACAGAAGAAGATAAGTCACGAGCAGCTGCGAGCACGAATGGGAGAGTTTCTGAAGTTCGCGGCAGATTTTGCACCAGTCGATTGGTTGTCAGACCCACCGCTCTCATGGAGACGAGAGTTGGAAAAGGACGGCGCGAAGATCCGATTATTTGGATTGAATACTGCTTTACTTTGCGCTGACGACGAAGATCGCGGCAAGCTCCAAGTAGGCCTGAGGTGGGCCAGCGAACTCGTGGCCCCGCTTGACTCGAAGACCTCCCACATCAACATAATCCTGACCCATCATCCGTTTCACGGTGGCTGGCTGAGAGATGAGGAGGAGGCCAATCGCTGGGCGAACCGATACGCACAAATCCATCTCATGGGTCACGTTAACCAGGCCGAATCGCACGCGCTCGTCACAGGACAAGGCCCCGCGCTCATCCGCATTGTAAGTGGAGCAGGCCACTGCGACCCCAAAGAACCTCCATACCACGCATACTCTTTTGCCCGAATCGAGAAAAAGAGCGATCAGACGGTCGTCATCAAGCTGTATCCATATCTGTGGAGCGATGTCAACAAGCGTTTCGAGCTCGACACCAAACGCTGCAACGACCAACAGTGTGCAGAGATCATGATCACTCCCAGGCGCTACGATTCGCAGCGTCCACGGCAGAAGAATCGCGTCGGAACTGTCAAGCGTGCCTCGACCGTCCTCGTCATCGACCCCGGGGCTGGCCAGAGCAACAAGCCGACGCCGATATCGGAGACTGGTCCTGCGGCTCGATTGCTCCGGGCCGGCTCCGCTGGTCCCCAATTACCGGATCCCATGATTGTCGAAAAGGGAACCCGCCCGCTCACTGGCGAAGAGCACCGCGATTTCCGCGATGCGCTCATCTCTGCGTTCCCGACGCTGTCCGCATTGGAGCAGCTCGTGAAGTTCGGACTGGACAAGAACATCCACGCGCTCGCGAGCGGAGACGACCTCAGAGAAATCGCGTTCAAGCTGATCGCGCGGGCGGAGACCGAAGGTTGGACAAATGAGCTCATCGCCGCAGCCGTTGCCGAGAACCCCCGCAACCCCGCGCTCAAGCAGTTCGTGAAGCACCACAGCCCCATATCTCTTGGAGCTGAAGCGCCCGTCTCGCAGTTGGGCCAGGACCCCTCTGCGGCCCCGCCGTCACCATCCAGTCCCACTGAAGCGCGGGGGGACATCCGGCCCGCCGGCGCGGACGGCGCGACTTGGAACTCGCCGCCCGCGGTCGGCACCCCGCTCGCGGAAAGTCTAGCGCCGGTCGAGGTCGATGGGTCGGCGTCATTCATTCCGCAGCCGGCCCCATTGCCGAGCGCGCGGGCTGAGCTAGTGCCCTCCCTTGCCCGCGCTTCCGGTACGCGCCTCGAGTCAGCGGCGGTCCACGCTCCCGAGCAAAACTTGCTTGAGTCGCCGGCTTCGGGGATTGGGGCGAGCCACGATCCAATAGTCGGTCAAGGACGCGAGCGGCACGGGCACGAGGACGCCCACTCCGATCGCGCGCGAGAGGTGAGGCCGACGAGATGGAACGTTGCATTAGCAATGGTTACGGTGTGCGCACTCTCGGGTTTGCTCTGGACGACATTTGCCCAGACGCTCTACGCCACAACCTCGCTCGACCGTCCCGTTAGTTGTTGGGTCGCGCTCGCGATGCTCACCTCCCTGGTTGTGGTACTCATCGTGGGTTACATCGCACTCCGCACGATCCACGGCCGCAGCGCCAACAAGCTGCGTGAGCTGCTCCGCCGCGTCCTGATGCGCCCGGTCCCATGGGCGATAATGCTCACTGTTTCGGTGGCCTTGCTCGGCCTCTTATTCTGGCACCCTTTGCCGTCGCCTCTGGCGGTATCTGCGTCCCTAGTGAGCGTCGAGTCTGGAGAAGGGCCGTCGGGGCTAATGCGGATCAACGACCAAAGCGTGACAATCGTCCGTTCGGCCATCACGGGCGAGAACTTCATCTTGCGTCCGAAGTTGGAGACGAAGTTTGCGGACAAGGACAAGATCGAATGGCGGTGGAAGGTCCCGCCGGAGATCGATCGTCTCAACAAGCCCAATCTCGACTATGCGATCATCAATACCGCGCCAAAGCCTGAGATGGTGGAAGTGCTCGTGGACATCAGGGCAACGGATCGAATGTTGATGTGGCCTAACGTCGAGTCGATTCATCTGAGGATATGCGTCACGCCGAAGGAGCTTCAATGACACGGGACCTGTTCCTTATGGCGTTCGTCGCAGCGATTATTGTGGGTTGCAGTGGTGACGATATTCCCACGAATATGCATGTGGACGGTCCTAATGAGGCCACTGCTGGTAAGACAATCTCATTAAGTGTCGGCTTCGCCGTCTACCATGGACGTTCGGATGAGTTGCGTTACACATGGCGGGCGCCTTCGCCTCCATGCAATGTCGAACTTAAATCAACAACCGAGTCGCAGATCAACGTCCAGATAGGGGACGATTGCCAGGCCCACAAGATCCTTGTCCAAGTTGAAGTCGTTACCCCGAAAAAACTGACCTCAAGGCTAACCCACGAAATTAGTGTATCTGCGACCCCGAAGTTGTCGAAGATCGTGAATGCCCCCGATGCAGAGACAATCATCCCGAGCCGCGTTGTCAATACGTTCACGTTTCCGTCGCGAAATGGCAAGTCCGTGGGCACCAATCACCAGCAAAGCGATGGATCGTACAAGGTCGATGTGGATGCCGAACGTGTCGGATCTGGCTTTGCGACCGCTTGCTGGGAGCTCTCAGACGACTTTGCTGTCGCCGCCGGTGTCCTCGAATTCTCGATCCGCACGAGCGATCCCGGTGTCTATCGGTTCAAGTTCGACAGCAAGAGGGCCGAAGCGACGAACACGGTGCTCAAGAAGACTCTCACCAAGGAGACCGGCTGGTCCATCGTATCGATCTCGGCAGACGACTTTTCGAAGGCTGGCGTGTCCGCGTTCCGGTACCTGTGCATCGCCGTCGACAAAGATGACAGACCCCCCAAAGCGCTATTCGAGCTTCAGAAAGTAGTCCTTCGGTCGCCTACGGCACCTGCGCCCACAACGCCTGTGCCTACAGCGCCCACCCCCACGGCGCCTGCGCCAACCGGCTCTGCACGAGTGAAATCAGAACCTCGGCGCCCCCCCCAACAGCAGGATTGGTTCCTGGGGATGCAGCCACCCCGGTGCAAGGATGGTCCAAATGATTGCAAGGACGCCGGCCGAGGGCCTTGAACGAACTCCTATGATGCTTCCCTCACGCACTTTGGGCCGGTTGCTTCTTCTCGCGTGCTTTATAGCGGTGGGGTGGCTCTTCTACTTTCATGACGCCAGAGCGCAGGACATTGACGAGGAGGAATCTCATAGGCTCTATGAGAAGGGAAGAATTGCTTTCAAAAAGAAGCAATTCGAGGAAGCAAGTCGGCTCTACGATGAGTCGCTACGGAAAACAAGGCGGCCATCATGGGGCCTGCTGATCGCCAAGGCGCAGGCCGACGTCGGCACCGGAAAACCCAAGAGCGGGGCGGAGGTCCTCCGAGCTGCACTGCCTATTGCCAAGCGTGAGCGAGAGCGCCTGCAAGCCCAGCGCGACGTTGCACGCGCTCAAAAGCAGCAAATTCGAGTTGGCGAACTGCAACCCGATTTCGACGAGGCCGACAAGCGTGTCGTCGAGATCGAGACGAGCCTGACGATAGCCGCCGCGTTGATGTGCCGTGTTTACGTGACCGTTCCCAACACAGAGAGGGCTGCCGGCCTGACGATAAAGCTGGATGGCGCGCTCATAGACGAGGCGAAGTGGGTCGGCAGCGCAATAGAAGTCGATGCCGGGCGCCATACCGTCGTAGCAACGACACCAAGCACTGCTACACAGGAACGGGTGGACATACGATTCGTGGAGACGGGCGAGGCAAATGCCCAAAAACCGCTAAAAATCGATGTGACCCTCGGGCCAGTTCCAGTACGATACCCTGTGGTTGGTATAATAAAACTGAACGATGAAATGTCTCGTAGACTTGGAGTATTAAAGGACCGCATTGATGAGTCCGGTCGCACGCATAACCCACAAAGAAGCTGTTTTTCGACAGCTTGGGGACAAATCAACGAGCTTCATAACAAGGCGCAGTGGCTCCTCGAATCCGGCGGAGGAGAGAGCAAGGGAGCCGAGGACGATTTTGAGGTGACAAAGATCCGTAGTATAATTCAATATGAGATCGAGCCGTGTTTGGACGACTGTTTGAGCGGACGAAGGCAATGCGATGCGAGCAAGGATCTGCCAGGGCGAATTTGGCCTTGCCGTGGCTCGTGTTGCGCATGCGAAATCGGATCGAGAGGGACGTCTGATATGGACGATAGAGATCGATTTGGGGTGGTGACGTCGCTCTTCGTGCTCTCTCTGGCCGTCACGCGTGCGAGACGGAGACGCGGACGGTGAGTGCGCATTTGCAACCAGATCTGGTGCGAGGATTGAGGGGCATTGGATCACCATCGGGGTCGAGCACCGCTCACGTGGGGCAGCTCGAGCCGACGCGCATGACTGAACGGTGAGACTACGAACATGCACGTCGTCAAACTTCCCTCTGCCATCGCGATCCATCAAATTCGCAGTGTCCTTTCTCAGTCAATATTCTTCCCCGAACATCCACAGCAGATTAAACTCAGCTTTCACCCCCAGAAAACATACCTTGACCCGATGGGTGTCGCACTGCTCGCGAGCTGGGCATCCTATTGGTATGATCGTGGTGTTCCCGTTACTTGCGACAACCTTTCGTCTTCTGGGCTCGCGTATGCTGAGCGCATGGGCTTGTTCCGGCACATGAGCGTTAGCTTCCCCAAGGCGATTGAAAAACATGATGAGTCAGGTCGCTTTGTCGAACTGACTCAGATCTCGACCCAGGACGATCTTAGTCGGTTGTGCACCGCGATCGGCGGTGTACTGCGGGTCCCTCATCTTATCGAGTTCGTGCAGTATGTTCTCGTCGAACTGGTACGAAACACCCTGGAGCATGCCGGCTCCTCGGCTATGGTATGTGCCCAATACTATGCGAAAGACAAGCGTGTCACCATCGCAGTGGTCGATTGCGGTTGCGGAATACGGGAGTCGCTGCGCCTGGCCTATGGTTTCCAGGACGACCGTTCTGCGATTCTGGCTGCGATGCGTCCGGGACTTTCCGGCACGACCTCCACCCCCTATTCTTCGCCCGACAACGCCGGGTTGGGTCTTTTCTACGCCCGCGGTGTGGCAAAGGCATCCGCGCGCCCTTTTGTACTAGTGTCTGGATCCGCCGCTTATAAACAGCTCGCGAAGCAAGAGAGCGTCATGCCATCGCGAAGTCCGGAAGACGAGGTCCACGATCTCATCCTGGGCATCAGTCCTTGGCAGGGCACGGCGATTGGTATCAATATTCGCGGGTTCGATGCCAATCTGAAGTCGTTTATGGCCAGAATGAAACCTCTTTTGAACGTCGGCGCCAAGATGAAGCGCACACCGTCTCTGAACTTTACATGAACGTTGAAATCAGCATTCCAGGCCCCGTTGCCCAGGATAAGGATTGGGCCCGTTCCACACGAACGGATCTGCTTATGCCTGCGCTCGCATCGGAATCCGCAGTTTGTCTCGATTTTGGAGGCGTTCAGATTGCCACTCAGTCCTTTGTTCATGCGCTACTGTCTGAGGCCACTCGTATGTACGGCGAGAGTGGGCTTGCTCAGGTCGAGTTTCGCTCCTGCTCGGAGCAGGTTAAGCAAGCAATTCAGACCGTCGTCATATACTCTATTCGCGCTCGTGAGCTGGCCGCCGACATGGCCGCTCATCAAGACACCATTCGTTCGGCTGATGTCCCTCAGGCTGACGACCTGCAGAAGCTCAGGCGCGTTGTGGAGACTTTGGCCGATGGTCCTACTCCGATGGATGTGATCGCGTCGCTTCTCGGCTACTCCGTTCGGCACACGTACTATCGCGCTAGCGCAGCGCGGGTTCTCGATCTGCTCCATCTGGCGTCTGGCATCGCAGTAATCACTGACCGCGGAGCCAAACTTGTGATGACGCCACCACGGACCGTTGCGGAGCAGGAACTTCTCAAGGACGCGGTTGCGTCGAGTCACGTCCTCCGCCAGATCGCACCAGGTCTGCTGGGTCGTCGTGAACCGAAGAGCGCCGATATTATCAAGCGGCTAACCGACGTTGCCCATCTGTCACCGTCCACCGCAGCTCGGAGAGCTCAGTGCCTCCTGTCGTGGCGGCGTCAATTATTGGAACGGCAACTCGTTTTGCCAGCAAGCGTCATTCGCGTTCCGAAAACGCGGCCACCGTAGCTACCAACCCGCCGCTGGCCCGTCGGTTGGCGTCACGTTGACGCGGAGGATCAGAACGGTAAAGAGCGGCCGTCCTGGGTCCGCGACCTCCAGCGGCACCCTAGCCGTCCCGAGACTCGTTCGCGGCTCCTTCCGTGCGCCCAAGCTCGCCGCGGCGGCTTGCGCGCCCGGCGGCCGCGTGCCCGATTCGGCGAGGAGCGACGTCGCCGTGGCGCCCTGGCTCGTGCTCTTCTTGACGCCCTTGCTCTTCGCCCTCGCCGGCGTCGGCGTCGCGTGTCCCACGACCGCGGCGCGCCACCCCGACTTCGGCGCGAGCACGCCCGCGAATCGCACCAGCGGATACCGAGGCGGGGGAATCAAAGCCGCGAGGCGCGCTAAGAAATTCACCGACGTCATCACGAGATGCGTCGCGCCGTTCTTACGCGGCCTGCGAAGTCGATACGCAACTCGGCCATCGGCAAGGACCGAGAGCCGTTCGAGGCTGAAACACGGCCGCGCCCCATACCGACAGAGCCGCTCGACGCCCTCACGATCGCCCGCTCGCACCGTCACGCCGGCGTGGAGGTTGAAGCCTTGCAACTCGGCGCTCCAGGGGCTCTTGCTTCGTCCGCGAGAGCGCTCCTTGTCCGGCTCGGCCAACGGGGCGCCCTCCTTCTCAAACCTCACGTACGTGCCGCCGAACAGCGACAGCTGCATGCACGCTTCGAGCGGTGAGAGCTCCGGCGCTTCGTTCGAGCGGTCCTCCGCCGCGCGCGTGTTGAGGAGCTCTCGACGCCGCATCCACCGTGTCATGCGCGCGGCCACGCGCGCGGCGACGGCCGCTATGTCCTCGCAGGATGGCGCCGGACCTTCGTGAAAAACGACGCCTCCGTCGGCGGCGCGCGTGAAGACGCCGTCGAGGGCGACGACGTGCAAATGCACGAAGCTGCCGAGGGTGCCGTTGAAGCGCTGGACAAAGGTCACCGAGCCCGTCTCGCGGTCACTCTCAATGCCGCGCGCCTTCGCCTTCGCCTTCTGCCAGTGCGCGATCTCCTCGACGAAGAGGCGGTTCTGGCCTTTGCGCAAGCACGCGGCGGACGTCGTGCGGCGCGGTGAGGACCCATTGCCGCACCGGCACGTCCGGCAACACATGGTCAACCAGGTGCGCCGCCGTGCCGCACATCCGCCGCCCCGCGCAACTTGGACACGTGCCACGGCACTTGCACGAGAAGCCCACGAGGATCTAGTGGGACGATGTCAGCCGGCGCAGCGGGGCAAGATGCCGCTTGCCTTCGGGAAGGCGTTTGGACCCCCTATCCCCCGGTGTCGGAGGGCATCTCGTACTCTTCCGAGGCGTCCTTGGGATTGCCGCAGCGCTGACAGAGGATGTGTCGGCCGAGGTTCTGGTGGCCGCACGAGGAGCAGCGCCACGTCATCTCGATCTGCCGCTCGGCCATGGGCGGAGCATAGCGCGAGGCGGAGGAGGGCGACCTCGTAAGGCTCGCCAAGCTCCATGGCGCTACTTGACGGTGAGCACCCCCAGCGTGCACACCCCGGCAGTCGTGCAGCGGATCTCTTCGCTGAGGTCGGCGTCGACTCTCCCATCGCCGTCGAGGTCGCCTCGGGCGTGGACCACGCCGACCAGCGGTGAGACGCGCTCCCACTGGTACTGGAAGTACACCGGCCCGTTGAGCGTGAATTTGGCGCATTGAAATGCGGGACTCGCCCAATCCGAATCCCTGCTCATGAATTTCGTCCCCTTCGGGACCGACGCAGGCACCGGCGGCTCCGAGGGAGGCAGCTCGCTCGTCGAGCCCGGGTCTCTCAAGAGGGGGCTGACACCCCCGCCCTCCATGCACGCCACCATCCCGCGGGCGATCGCCCCCACGGTGCTCTTGCCCTCGCTCATCTTGGCATCGTTCAGGTAACCGCTCGTCCCGCTGATGGCCAGCCATGAGAAGAGGCGGAGCGCCACGAGCACCCCGCCGATGATGAGCACGACCTTTACCCAGCCAGGCGTCCTTTTGGGCAAAGGTGGAGTGGAGTCCCGATCTGGAGTCGAACGCTTTTTCGTGGTCGAACGCTTTTTCATGGATGGTAGGCAACACCCGCCGTCGGCTACCTGTCAAGCCCGGATCCACGCCAGGCCAATAGAGAGGACAGCGCCGAATGCTGGCCCTACAGCGGAGCGCAAGCGTCCGCGACTTCACGGGCCGCGACCGTCGTGCGGCCTGGGGCGGCGCCATGGCGGAGGGTGGCGGATGGGGGGCAAGGGGCCCCGGCCCCCTCTCCCTGAAGGGAGAGGGGGAGATCGGAAGCAAGTTCGAGCGGCTCCCTCCCTCTCCCTTCAGGGAGAGGGAGGGTTGGGGAGGGTGAGGTCTGCATATCTAAGGCAGCACCGAGGCGTCGTCCTTTGCGGGGATCGAGACGGGCGGCGCGAGCTTCGCGCTCTGCGCCTTGCATTCGTTCACCGGATCGGGGCAGCCGCAGGCGTTCCCGCCAAGGCTCGTGAGAGAGAAGGCTTTGCCCTCGTACGCCTCGACGTCGATATCGAAGGCTGCGCACGCGAGCGCGATCCCCTGCAGCGTGGCCGCGCCGCCGAAGCTCGAGAGGCTCGCGCGCGCGCTCGACTCGACCCGAACGCCCGAGAGCGTCGCGCTCGACGGGCCACCGTAAGCGAAGAGGGTGATCCCGTCCCCAAGGCTCCCGTTGGCCTCGCTCGCCTTCGTGTCGCGCACGATCGACCATTCGATGTTCGCGTCGCCGTTCGCCACGCCGATGCCGCTTTCCAGCACATTGGGATCCTAAGCTTAGAATTCCACGTGGACAAGTTGTCGC
>JADMIO011356708.1_pt1 | contig 32167 bp, 21 predicted proteins | sample 8958161 | NCBI WGS metagenome assembly JADMIO01 (sample SAMN16585339, study PRJNA669376) | soil metagenome | isolation source: Crop rotation soil | place: USA: Cullars Rotation, Alabama | collected 2011
GGGTATCACCCGCCGTTCCTGTTATACTTACTAACTACTTATTTTACTTCTTCGTATTCTGCGTCGGCTACATTACCATCAGTACCACCTGCATTTTCATGCTGTTGTTGCTGAGCGCCATCGCCACCTGCCTGCTGTTGTGCATTGTAGATGTGTTGGCTTGCTGTTTGCCATGCAGTATTCAATTCTTCCATAGCCTTGTCTATACCTTCCATATCTTCTGCTTTGTGTGCTTCTTTCAGTTTGGTAGCAGCAGCTTCGATGTTTGCTTTTTCGCCATCAGGTATTTTATCACCGTATTCTTTTAATTGTTTTTCGGTGTTGAATACCAGGCCGTCAGCCATGTTCAGTTTTTCTACACGCTCTTTTACTTGTTTATCCGCTTCTTCATTAGCCTTAGCTTCATTCTTCATCTTTTCTATCTCTTCCTTGCTCAAACCACTACCAGCTTCGATACGGATATTTTGCTGCTTACCTGTTCCTTTATCTTTTGCAGTTACGTGCAGGATACCGTTAGCATCAATGTCGAAGATCACTTCTACCTGAGGTACACCACGTGGTGCAGGAGGTATGCCATCAAGGATGAAACGTCCCAGTGATTTATTGTCTTTTGCCATCGGGCGCTCACCTTGTATCACGTTGATCTCAACGCTAGGTTGATTGTCGCTGGCAGTAGAGAAAGTTTCGCTTTTCTTGGTAGGGATAGTTGTGTTTGAATCGATAAGGCGAGTCATTACACCACCCATAGTTTCAATACCGAGAGAAAGCGGAGTTACGTCGAGTAACAGTACATCTTTCACATCACCTGTCAATACACCACCTTGTATAGCAGCACCAATTGCTACCACTTCATCAGGGTTTACACCTTTGTGTGGTTTCTTGCCAAAGAATTTTTCTACTACTTCCTGTACCTTAGGTATACGCGTAGAACCACCTACCAATATCACTTCATCAATTTCCGATGCGTTCATGCCTGCATCTTTCAATGCTTTGCGGCATGGTTCCAGTGTACGCTCGATCAGCTTATCAGCCAGTTGTTCAAACTTAGCGCGGCTCAGTTTGCGCACCAGGTGTTTAGGAACACCATCTACTGCTGTGATATAAGGAAGGTTGATTTCAGTTTCTTGTGATGAAGACAATTCGATCTTAGCTTTTTCAGAAGATTCTTTCAAACGCTGCCATGCCATTGGGTCTTTACGCAGATCCATAGCTTCTTCTTTCTTGAACTCTTCTGCCAGCCAATCCATGATCACTTTATCAAAGTCATCACCACCAAGGTGCGTATCACCGTTAGTAGATTTTACTTCGAATACACCATCACCCAATTCCAATACCGATACGTCGAAAGTACCACCACCAAGGTCGAACACAGCTATCTTACTGTCTTTATGTTGTTTGTCAAGACCATAAGCCAGTGCAGCTGCAGTAGGTTCGTTGATGATACGACGAACGGTCAAACCAGCTATCTCGCCTGCTTCTTTAGTAGCCTGGCGTTGAGCATCGTTGAAGTATGCCGGTACTGTGATGACAGCTTCTTTCACTTCCTGTCCCAGGAAATCTTCAGCAGTCTTCTTCATTTTCTGAAGTATCATAGCAGATATTTCCTGTGGAGTATAAAGACGACCGTCAATATCTACACGTGGGGTGTTATTATCACCCTTTGCCATTTTATAATTGAAGTGCGACAGTTCTTCTGTAACCTCATCAAAACGCCTACCCATGAAGCGTTTGATAGACATGATAGTGTTGGTAGGATTGGTAATAGCCTGGCGCTTTGCAGGATCGCCTACTTTACGTTCGCCGTTCTTCAAAAATGCTAAAACCGATGGCGTTGTGCGGCGACCTTCGTCATTCGCAATAACTACCGGTTCGTTACCTTCCATCACAGCAACGCAAGAGTTGGTTGTTCCTAAATCTATTCCTATGATTTTTCCCATGATAAATTTTATTTATATTATACTTTATTTTTCCTGATAATACTATGTCAATACACATGCCACGGCGGGCATATCTGTAATAATGTCAGCATTTATGCCAAACTGAAAACAAAAATGCCTTAATGGGTTACATTAAGGCATTTGCTATATAGTATAAGTGCTAAATTGTCAATTACTTGTACGGCCTTTTATGTTCAATGGTACGGTCAATTCATTTGCTTTGAGAGAATCCATTGTCACTTTTTCAATGCCTATATTATTAAATCTGAGAATAGCCCTCGAGCCAATCACACCCAATACATTGCTGCCTCTCATATTAGTATAATTCGGCCTTATCTGTTCGCTTGTCAAACCTCCCGATTGGCCCAAAACTACTTGCTGATATTGATATAATTCATTGCTGCCTGCATATACGATGAGGTCGCAACTGTCCATAAGGCGCGCAATATTAACTGGCGCATCACCCATTGCATCACGCAAAAAGCTATAAAATTGCCTGTTCTGTACCTCTAATTTGAATTGAGAATTTGGCTCCTGGGCATCATTGGCAAAAAGATAGTCAACAGATTTTTTGACCATTTCTCCTGTGTTCATATTACTGTCCACATAGTGGAAAATAAGATGTCCTTCCAGGAGTTTACCGTTCTTAGGGTTAAGACCATTGATCTTATAAGTATAAGCCGGAAGAGTTTTAGAAAATGCTATTACATAAGCAGAGTTGTAAACATCTGTATTAAGATAGAAATTTCCTAAAGTATTCTTGACACTATCGCTGTTCACTATTGCCAATAATTCAGAAGAATCAATTCGGCCGGTATTATTGTTTTGTATCAGCAGGCGGTAATTCGCATCAGCCGATATGGTATTTTTAAATTTGTAAGCGTAATTAGGAGCAGTAAAGAAGCCCTGGCTGCTTGGGGCGTCTTTAGGATAGCCTTCAGTATTCAAGTCTACAAGCTGCAAGGGGATAGTGGTTATTGCGGTGCCTTTTATCTCTTGTACAGTAACGGTAAGATTATTGTAAAAGCTGGAGTCAGGTACCTTCGCCATTTCTATTGCACTCTTATTCTGGTCAAGAAATGCCTTTTGAATGCGGATATAGTGCGCTGTATCTTTTTTATTTAGAATTGAGTACACAACAGTAATGTCTTTGTACGGCGCTGCAACATCGAAATCTTCTTTACAGCTGCCCAAAAAAAACAAAACCGCCAGAAGGGGTAATAAAAGCTTTTTCATATTATAAATAAGTGCAAAAGGCAGACAAAGATAGGGGTTTCACTTATAGATTACTAACAGAATGAACAGACTGAAATATTTTGATATGATTTTGACAAAACTTTATGAAATCAAAGAATTGCCAAGATAAGCCACCTGATATTTTTACCTTTGCCATCTGAATTATATACTTCATTTAATCATTTGATGACACTAGCCGACCAGATAAGATGTATCACTGAAGATGCCCTGAAACACTTGTTCCCGGGTATAGAGATCAATGCTTCACAAATAACGGTAAACCAGACAAAACCTGAGTTTACAGGCGATTATACGATTGTTCTTTTCAGTTTTGTAAAACAGCTGAAGCAGAAACCTGATGTTATCGGCAACCAGTTGGGTACTTATTTGGTAGAGAAAACTCCTTTATTCTCCGGTTTTGAGATAGTGAGTGGTTTTTTGAACATGACTGTGAAAGACAATTACTGGGTTTCTTTCCTGCTCAATCATTTCAATGATATTCATTTTGGAGAAAAACCAAAACAGGATAAACGTGTGATGGTAGAATATTCATCACCAAATACCAACAAGCCTTTACACTTCGGTCACCTGCGTAATAATTTTTTAGGATATGCTGTTGCCGGTGTATTAAAAGCAAACGGCTACCAGGTAGTGAAAGGCAATCTTGTTAACGACAGGGGTATCCATATCTGCAAATCAATGATAGCCTGGCAACGTTATGCGAATGGAGCTACCCCAGAAACTACAGGTATAAAAGGCGACCATGTTGTTGGAGATTACTATGTGAAGTTCAATGATGTTTATAAACAGGAGATAAAGGAATTGACGGGTAAGGGAATGGATGAAGCAACTGCAGAAAAAGAAGCGCCCATCATGAAAGAAGCGCAAGATATGCTGCGTAAATGGGAGTCGGGTGATGCAGATGTGCGCAGGCTTTGGACTACCATGAATGGCTGGGTATATAAAGGTTTTGATGAAACCTATAAAAAGCTGGGTATCGATTTTGATAAAATGTACTATGAGAGCGATACCTACCTCTTAGGTAAAGCAATAGTAGAAGAGGGGTTACAAAAAGGCGTTTTATATAAGAAGGAAGACGGTTCTGTATGGGTAGATCTGACCGAAGAAGGCCTTGATCATAAACTACTGTTGCGCGGTGATGGCACATCTGTTTACATCACACAAGACCTTGGTACCGCCAAGTTGAAATACAACGATTATAAACTCGATAAATCGCTGTATGTAATTGCTGATGAACAGAACTACCATATGCAGGTGCTCAAGCTCATTTTGAAAAAACTGAAAGAGCCTTGTGCTGATGGTATTCATCACCTTTCTTATGGTATGGTAGAATTACCGACCGGTCGCATGAAGAGCCGTGAAGGTACGGTTGTGGATGCTGACGATATGATAGCTGAGATGATAGGCCTTGCACAAAAACAAACAGAAGAAGCTGGCAAGACCGAAGGTTTCTCGACTGAAGAGTTGTCAAAATTGTATGAGACTATCGGCTTGGGTGCGTTGAAGTTCTACCTGCTGCGTGTGGATCCTAAAAAGAAAATGATCTTCGACCCTAAGGAGTCGATAGACCTGCATGGGTTTACTGCTACATTCATACAATATGCGCATGCGCGTATTTGCTCTATACTGCGCAAGGAAAATATACCATTGCTGCCTGACAGTACTAAATTCCAATCTTTCGTGCAGACAGAAGCATTGTCACCCGCAGAAAAGAAACTGGCTTTGATGTTGGAACAATATCCAACAATATTAAGTGACGCTGCAATGGAATACAATCCATCATTACTCTGTAATTATGCTTTCCAGCTGGCACAGCAATTCAATTCATTCTACGATATACACAGCATATCAAAAGCGGAGAATGAGGAGAAAAAACAACTGAGGCTCATGCTCATTATCATGACGGCGCAGATCTTGCGTCATGCGATGCAGTTGATGGGTATCAGGTTGCCTGAAAAAATGTAATTAGTTACTGCGCAGCGATACTGCTTTGGTTTTTGTTGCACGTATGGCGGGGAACCATGCTGCCAGGATGGCTACTGCCACTACCGTTACCAATATCAGGAAGAAATCCGTCCATACAAAATGAACAGGGTAAGCATCAATGATAAAAGAACCACCCATTTTTATCCAATGGTAGTGCTGTTGGCCCAGGCAGATGAGAATGCCAATAACCAAACCGATAGTGCCACCCACTGCCGACCATAATATACCTTCGGAGATAAAGAGCCTTCTTATGGTACTACCTTCAGCACCCATTGCTTTTAGTATGGCAATATCCTTTTGCTTTTCCAGCACCAATAGTGATAAAGCGCCTACCATATTAAAAGAAGCGATAAGCAATACGAGTAAGAGTATAGCATAAACTGCCCATTTCTCTGTATGCATTACCATATACAGGGTTTTATTCTGTTCGAAACGGGTCTCAACGTTGAAACTATTGCCCAGTATTTTCGTTAGTGCCTGTTTTACATCTTCGGCATCCGCACCTTCTTTCAGTTTTAATTCTACAGAAGAGTATTTGCCATCTGCCTGTAGAAGATGTTGTACCACAGGCAGCGACGCGAGCATATATTTACTGTCAAAATCGTCCTGTATTTTAAAAGAGCCTGAAGGTTTTATCTGCAATGACTGGAAAGCTGATTCAGGATTTAAGCTAAGGTTATTTGATTCGGCATTGGGATAGTAAACCATGATGGTGTTGAAAGCATTGGTTATTTCAAGTCCCAGTTGATTGAGCAATTGCCGGCCTACAATGGCTGTAGGTGCGGCCGTGTCACCCGAAACAGAATCGCTGCCTTCGTCGATGTATGGTTTTACATTGTTTATTTGAAAATAGTTCTTATCAATGCCTTTAATAGTAGCTACTTTTTGTTCGTTATTGCTGTTTAACAGCACATTGTCTTCGAGAACAGTGGTAAATAATTGTACACCCTCCGTTTTTTGTATTTTTTGCAGCTGGTGCTCATCGAGTGAGAAAAACTTGCCTTTTGCTGTAGTGATCTTTATCTCAGGGTAAAAAGCTTTGTACAAGTCGCGAACAAGATATTCGAAACCATTGAACACGGAGAACAGGACTATCATAGCGCAACTGCTTACAGCAATGGCCCCCATACTTACGCGTGAAAGTATAGGTACAATATTAGCACCACGCTTGCCGCGCAGATATCTGATCGCTAGTTGGCTGACAAGTGTACCTTTCATCAATTTGTTGCAGGATCGGAATCGGGGGTTTTCCCGTCGTTTATCTTTTTGAACAGCTCCTCCATTTTGAAGACATGATCAAGGGTATCGTCTGTGTAGAATGTTAACTCGGGCACCCGGCGCAGCTGGTTTTTTATTCTTTGTCCCAGCAATTTGCGCAATTCCCAGCCCCGCTCTTTTATGTTATGTAATAATTTAGCTGTGTCCTTTACCTGGAAAAAGCTCAGGTAAATGCGTGCTTCCAACAGGTCCGGTGTAACGGAAACCTGGGATATAGATATCATACCGCCATCCACTATATTCAGCCCTTCACGCTGAAAAATATCGCTCATTTCTTCCAGTATCAGCTTTCCAACCTGCTTTTGCCTTTTACTTTCTTCCATATATTACCGTTTTATAACGGGTAAAGGTATTGAATACCCTGTTTAATGCCATATAATTCAGTTTCTTTACCTAAATTCGTCCGTTAAATTCGAATAATAAATAATGAAAAAACTTTCTTTATTAGTTGGTTCTGCCGCGGTCTTGTTGTTTAGCGCGTGTAAAGAAAAAGGGCCGGATATTGATTTCGGCAAGCTGAAAGTTGTAGATACTACCTATGTGTCCTCAAATGTTGAGACACCACAGGATAAGTTTGTTTTGGTTGAAGAGTTGACCGGGGCTACTTGTACCAATTGTCCTGCTGCAAGAACAAAACTGGCAGGCCTCTCTGCTTCGCACGGGAATAAGCTGATAGTTATGGGTATTCATCCCAAAGGCATTGGACAGGCCGAGCCGGTACCTGTTATCAGCAGGCATGATCTAAGGACAGATGTTGGTACCACTATACAGAATGTTTACTATTCAGGTATCCAGGGTATTCCAAATGGTGGATTTGACAGGACTGAGTTTAACGGAGAACGCGCTCTTTCTACAGAGAAATGGGCTAATGCCGCAGATACAAGACTGGCTTTAAAAACTCCCGTTAATATTTCTATAGCCAGTAGTTATGATGCGTCAAAAGGAGCTGCAACCATCCAGGTTAAAGTGTCTTATACAGAAGATGTAGAAGCTATGCATAATTTGTCTATAGCTATTATTGAAGACAGCATTATTGACGCCCAGGAATTTCCTTTCTCTGAGGTGGACACCAACTACGTATTCATGCATACATTCCGCGATCTGCTGACTTCCGCTATCGGTAAACCGTTTTTGGAAACCTTATCTAAGAAAGAAAAAGGAAGGGTTTTCATGCGTACTTATCACAACTACCGTTTAAACCCCGAATGGAATCCAAAGCATTGCAGGGTTGTAGCTTTTGTGCATAAGGGCGAAGCAGATAATAAAGAAGTGATACAAGTAGCAGAAGCAGACCTGGAACCATAATAAATCAATTTAATAATATCAATTGCTTTGCCTGAACAGGCAAAGCAATTTTTTTTAATGCCCGATTGAGTCAACAATGTATCTTTGGCACTTATTAAAATATTGGAAGTGAGATATAGAAATGCCATCATTCTTATTTTATTGATCATCATTTTAGACCAGTGGACCAAGATCTACGTCAAAACTCATTTCTACTACGGTGAGGAGATGAATGTGATCGGGAATTGGTTCAAACTGCATTTTATTGAAAATGAAGGAATGGCTTATGGGATGAAATTGGGAGAGGCCGGAACGGGTAAGCTTATTCTTAGCTTATTTCGTTTGGTAGCGGTAGTATTTGGATTTTTTCTGTTGAAGAGGCTGGTAAATAAAGGATATAGCAGGGGGGCGATCATTTGTGGTGCTTTGATATTGGCAGGTGCTTTAGGAAATCTTATTGATAGCATGTTTTATGGATTGATGTTTAATGAAAGCACTTTCCATATTGCGCGCATGATGCCATTTGGTCACGGTTATGGCGCATTCCTGCATGGCAGGGTAGTGGATATGCTTTATTTCCCGATAGTGGAGACCAAGCTACCCGACTGGGTGCCTGTTATGGGTGGAAAAGATTTTGTATTTTTTGAGCCTGTTTTCAATATAGCTGATGCGGCTATCTCTACGGGTGTGCTGATCCTGGTATTCTTCCAGAAAAGACTCATCCATAAAGCGTTGCCGGCATCTGCTGCAACTGAATAAATGCTTATGTCGCAGGAAGAATTAATACCGCTCAATCTATGGCTTGCCGGCCGCAGTTATCGTATACGTATTAAGGCTGATGAAGAAGAGGCTGTACGTAAGGCAGTCAAGTTAGCCGACGAAAAAATAAAAGAATTGAGGACACATTACTCTGGCAAGGATGACCAGGACTTTGTGGCTATGTGTTTACTAATGTATGCAGCCGATGGAGCTTTGGAACAAGGCGCTAATCCCATTGTGCAAAAAGAGCTAAAGGACATGGCAGCAAGGATAGACGCAACGCTTAGCCAGTAATTTTCTGCTTAACTATTATTTTGCTATATCAATAAATCTGCTTACATTTGATATCGTACTTTGCCTCCCGCAAGATACTTTATGTATTGATAAACCATGAAACACCTCATAACAAACCCAAATTATATTGTTGTACAAATGACATTATGTCATGTGCGCTAAACAAAAGTTTTTTTAAAAGTTTAGCATTTCTTAGCATTCTTTAGCATTTTTAAGCATCTCCGGTTCAGTGCTCTGTCAGTTTGGCAATATTAGTCGGACGATACTGGTAGTTCAGTGCTATTTATGCCAAACCAAACCCTTAACTTAGCTTGTCTATAATCTTGAATTAATTGAATGCTATGAGAAAATTAACCTATATATTGGGTGCCTTGTTGTTAGGTAGCTTACCCGGTCAGGCCAGGAACAGCAAACAAGTGCCTATACCCCATACCCCGCTATTATTTGTTGAAAATAAGGGGCAAGTCGTAGCGCAGAACATGGATAAGCGCCAGGATGTCGACTATAAATTATCTGTGGGTAGTAATATGAACATATTTATTGGAAGCGGTGCTATCCACTACCAATGGGCAAAAGAGGGCAAAAAGCCAGAAACATACAGGCTTGATGTTGACCTGTTAGGTGCTGACAAAAATGCCCAGGTTATAACAGAGCGCAAACAGGATTATGTTGAACATTACTACCTGCCGCAATGCTCAAATGGCGCTAAGGCACATTCTTTTACGAAGGTCACTTACAAAAACATTTACAAAAACATTGACTGGGTTCTGTACACTAAAGACGACAAACTGGAGTATGATTTCGTGGTGCATCAAGGTGGTAATGTAAAAGATATCAGGATCAAATATGAGGGCGCAACAGGACTAATTTCAAAAGAGGGTGCTATTACTGCAACAACGCCTTTTGGCGCTATTACTGAGCATAAGCCATTTAGCTACAACGCCGCTACAAAAAATGAACTCGCTTCGGCTTTTGTTTTGAACAATAACGTTGTGAGTTTTAATGTGGCCCCTTGTAAAGGCGACGTTGTAATAGATCCGACTTTATCGTGGGCTACTTATTATGGAGGCGGCAATGATGATTGGGCTTATGATGTGACTACTGATACCGCAGGTAATGTTTATTTGTTTGGCAGTACTTTAAGCACAAATTATATTGCAACAAGTGGTGCTTATCAAAGCAGCCTTGACAGTAATAGTGATGCCTATGTGGTAAAATTCAATGCTTCAGGCGTAAGGCAATGGGCCAGCTATTTCGGCGGTAAGGGTAATGATGCTTTTTACTCCGGTGTTTGTGATAATGCCGGTAATATTATTTTAGGAGGTTCTGCAAGTAGTACCAATATTCTAGCCACACCGGGCGCATTTCAAAAAACTCCGGGTACCGGCATCATAGTCAAATTCAATACGGCAACAGGTAACAGGCAAATGGCCTCATACCTGAATGGCGTTGTTAATAGCATAGCGCTGGATAATTCCGGTAATATATACTTTGGAGGCTTTACCACAGATCAGCACGGCATTGCTACGCCTGGTGGACATAAAGACACAATAGCGGGTTCGGTAATAAACGGATTTCTCGCAAAATTTGACCAGAATTGCAAGAGGCATTGGGGTACCTATTATGGAGGCAAAACACTGACCATTGTAAATGATGTTTGTACAGATGCAGAAGGCAATGTTTACATCTGTGGTATCACCGGCAGCGATAGCGGTATAGCTACCAAAGGTAGTTACCTGGATACGATAATTTTTTTGTCTTCTTATCATGGCTTCCTTGTAAAGTTCAATGCATACGGTAACCGTTTGTGGGGCACTTATTATGGTGATACTACCCAAACCGAATTACATGGAGTGGTTTGCGACGGTGAAGGGAATGTTTATACAGGTGGCATTAGGGAATTCTCATCTACATTAAACGATGCCTTACTGGTTAAATTCAATAGAAAGGGACAGCATTTATGGGCCAAGCATTATGGAGGTACCGGCTCCGATATCATTCACAAATTAGCAGCAAATAATGCAGGAGATATATATGCGATGGGCAGTACAAACAGTACTACAGGTATAGCAACTCTTAATGGATATCATACAGCTTTGGGTGGTGGTTTTGATGCCTTTGTTACCCAGGTAGCAGGTAACGGATTTGTAAAATGGAGCTCTTATTACGGTGGAACGAATGCTGATGCAGATATCAATGCCTTTAATAAGGGGTTGGCCTTTAACTGGAAAGGTGCAGTATATCTTGCGTCAAGAACTACCAGTACCACTGGTATCGCTCCCGGGGGCAGTTTTAAAGACACGATAGATGGAAGTGGAGATGCATACCTGGCCAAATTTTCTGAAACTGATACTGCAGTTTACGTTTCCAGGCCAAACAATTATATTACTATTTGCCTTGGAATAAACAATTTTAACCTTGACTATAAAGTGACAAGGAATTTCAATAGTGGTAATACTTTCAATGTTCAGCTTTCAGATACAGGCGGAAGTTTCGCGGGCGGTCCCAGTATCGGATCTATAAATTCCAATACTTCGGGAACTATCGCTTGCGCTATTCCTTTGCTCTCACTCCCAAGTGATCATTACAGGCTTCGCATTATTTCCAGCTCCCCGGTTGACACTTCTGAATTTTACCTTTTGAATTTATACCCGGGAATTAATCCATTTGTGCATATAGCGGTATATCCCAATGATACTGTTTGCAACAATGACACCATTACATTTTATGCGGACACTACAAGAGATGGTGGTATGAACCCATCTTACCAATGGCGTAAAAATAATGTGAACATACCCGGAGAGACGAACGCGAGCTATGTTACTACAACCCTAAGTGACAATGATACTATTTGCTGTATCATGACGAGCAGCAACTCTTGCGCGCATGCCCCTGGTGTGAGTAATTGTATTGTTATGGATGTGAGCTCATTCCTGCCAACTGCTAAAATTGTAGCTACACCTTCTAATATTGTTGCTTATGGCGATACTATAGTGTTCTCAGCCATACTTACTAATGCCGGCACGAATCCCACATATCAATGGAAAAAGAACGGGCAATACATACCGGGTGCCACGCATGACACACTAAGATTTTATAATGGCACCTATGGCGATCGTATTTCTGTTAAAATAGGCAGTAGTTTATTTTGCGCGCAACCCGATACGGTGCTTAGCGATACATTGACTGTTATCTATACCGGCAATGTAGGGGATGTAAATACCGGTCATAAGTTTGCGCTATATCCGAATCCGAATAAAGGACAGTTTACGTTCTCTGGCAAAGCAGAAAACAGTGGGAAACTAAATGTTGAGATATTGAATACCATCGGGCAGGTTGTTTATAGAAAAGAAATAGCAGCGAAGAATGGTCTCATTCATGAAGAATTAGACCTGGGCAACAAGCCTAATGGAGTTTATTTGCTGCGTGTTACCGGCACAAGTACAGCAAGTTTAAGATTTGTGATCGACAAGTGATCAAAATAAAAGAGGCTCCTTAGAGCCTCTTTTATTTTATTGCATCCATCATTATTTCCATTTTACTACCCCTTGAGCCTTTAATAAGTATTGAGGCGTTCTTCGGTTGATTGTTCCTGACATAAGCTGAGGCATCTGCTGATGTATCAAATTTGTGATAGCCGGTCTTAATATTTGCAAATTCTTTGCCTACAAGTATTACGTTGTTCCAGCTGCGACTTTCAATAAAGCGTATGAGTTCTTCATGCTCCTTCTGCTCATCAGGGCCCATTTCTTTCATGGCGCCTATCCATAGTGTTTTATTGGGTAGATCAAGGTTCGCGAAATTGCCTATAGCAGCGCGCATACTGGTTGGATTAGCATTATAGGCATCCAGTATTATTTTGTTGCTCCCTTTTTGCAGCCATTGCGATCGGCTGTTGTCTGGGTTATATTTAGCGATCGCCTTTTTGACGTCATCTACCGGAATGTCAAAATATAGTCCGATGGCTATTGCTGCCATTACATTAGGGAAGTTGTAACCGCCTACAAGATTAGTATCTATTCTTGTAGAAGGTTCAGGCAACTCCACACCAAGTAATACATCGTTTGTTACCGGTCGGCCTATGTAGGTTGCATTAGCGCTTCCATATGTTATCTGTGAGTCTATTCCTTTTGCCATTTCTTCAAGATAGGACAGGTCCGTATTACGAAATATTGCGCCTTTATTAGCCCTCAGAAAATCATAGAGCTCACCTTTACCCTTCCGTACACCCTCTTCACTGCCAAAACCCTCGATATGTGCCTTGCCGCAATTTGTAATAAGGCCGTGAGTAGGCTGCGCTATCTTACAATAACCCTCTATCTCTTTAAGGTGATTGGCCCCCATTTCTATTACAGCTATTTCTGCATCCTTCCTGATCTTTAGCAGGGTAAGCGGAACGCCGATATGGTTATTCAGGTTGCCTTCGGTAGCATAAGTTCTATACTTGCTTTGCAACACTGCGGTAATTAATTCTTTTGTAGTGGTTTTACCATTAGAACCTGTGATGGCAATAAATGGGATATCGAATTGTTGTCGATGGTATGTGGCAAGTTGTTGGAGCGTTTCCAGAACATCATTAACAACAATACAATTGTCGTTTACTTTGGCATTCACATCGTCTATAATTGCGTATGCCGCTCCTAGTTCCAGCGCTTTTGCAGCAAAGCTGTTGCCGTTAAAATTGGGACCTGTAAGCGCAAAGAAAATATCGCCTGATTTTAATTTTCGGGTATCGGTTTGAATAGAAGGATGTTGAAGGTAGATCTTATATAGTTCTGCTATTTCCAAGTCTGCTGCTTTAGGGTATAAAAATAAAAAACCCCTTTCGATTGAAAGGGGTTTCCTAAATAATTAGTTATAAGATTATTTACCAGGCCTTCTTCCACCTTTTTTACCAAAGTAGTTACCAGGTAATTCATCGTTTTTACCGTTCGGGCTACCGAGGCGATCCATTACACAACGGAAACCTACAGTGCTGCTAGATTGTTTAGCTTGCATGAAGCGACGTGTGCCAGGAGACATCCAGTATGCACGATCAGACCATGATGCACCTTTATAAATCTTAGCATCGTTATTAACTAAAGTATTGTTACCATAGTTATAAGCAAACTGAGATGCGCTATCACCATCTTTATAATCTCTCAGATCAGCTACGTTGCCATCAAAGATCTCATGAGAACCTACATCATCTGTAGATTGAATTTGAGTTGGGATATGACCAAGACTATCTTTTTCTTCCAATGAATTATCTTCTGAAAGACGTTTGTAGTTTTCATAAACATTACCTCTGAATGGACGGAAATCATTCACGTCGCGTGTAGCATAAGGACGATAAGTATCCAACACCCACTCACTCACGTTACCGGCCATATTATACAAACCATAAGAGTTTGGCCTGTAAGAATAAACCGGAGCAGGTATATCAGCGTTATCATTCAAACCGCCCGCAACGCCCATTTGGTCGCCACCGCCACGTTTGAAGTTGCCGAGGAATTCACCTTGGTATGAGTTACGAAGACCATAACGTACGTTTTCCTGAACACCCCATGGATAGATATTGCGGTCAGTGATAACTTCTTCACCACGACGACGTTTAGTCTCTGGTTCAGGATTGTTACCTATGTTGCCAAGAGCAGCATATTCCCACTCAGCTTCTGTTGGGAGACGGTAGTTTGGCAGCAAATAGCCATCAGAGAATCTGATATTACGTTTGCCAGATCCCTGAGGATCAAGATCACGTTTCCTTCCTCTGCCGGCAGCACCTTCATACTGTCCGTTTGCATATGTTTCTGTATTGAAAACGTCTTCGTTTACCTGGTTAGGATTCCTTTTCAGGAAGCCATTTTTAATGAGGATATACTCATTAACGCGGTCACTACGCCATTTACAGAACTCATTGGCCTGGTACCAGTTAACACCAACTACAGGATAATAGCTGTAAGCAGCGTGGCGGAAGTAATACGAAACCAAAGGTTCGTTATACGATAATGCCCTGCGCCAGCTTGTAGTATCAGGTAACGCTTTGGCAATTACATCCGGATAGTCAGCGCCGTAAGAGCGTCCCAGCCAGTAGATATATTCACGATAGTGAATATTCGCAACCTCTGTTTCATCCATATAGAATGAAGAAACGGATACTGTGCGAGGAATGTTATTACGCTCTACAGTAAGATCCTCTTCGGTCTGTCCCATTGTAAAACGGCCGCCCTCTACGAAAGTAAGGCCTGGACCTACCTGTTGGCCGGGGTAGTTAGCCACATCAAAACCACCAAGGCGAGGGTCATTATAGTCCCAGCCTGTTGATGTTGATACGCCAACTGATTTTTTCGATGAGCATGCCGTAAATAAAGTAGCCGATCCGATGCAAAGCAAGCTCATGCCGATGAGAGTTCTTTTCATAATCCAAGAAAAATATTTGCTACAAATTGATTTTATAATTGTTAAAAGTGTTACAATGTTAGAGCATTCTTTTCAAAATGTCAAGCTTTCGAAAGGTGGAAATTGAAAAATATCAATTTTAAGATGGGAAAACCTATAATAATATGTGAAAAATAACGTTTCAAATAGAAGAAATTTTTACATACTTATGATAACCAGAAGTCCTATGAATACTTTAATTTTGATAGAATCGCTACAATCCTCCAAGCTAAGAAAAAAAATGAAAAAAGCATCGTTACTCTTCGCCCTGATCTTTCTTTCAATTCAGACCCTTTTTGCAGAGCAAAATATGAGTTTTAGGGTGTCAAAAAATGATATATTTAATGGATATGTGATCGAGAAAATATGGCTGCAACAGTATGCGATCCCCGAGGTGAAACTCTCTGATCTTAGCTATATTGACGGAATTGAATTACCGGCAAACGCATTACCTTCAAACCCATACAAATTTGATGTAGTACTGGGTATGGAACGAAAAAAGGCATTTATCTCTGTGAGAATACCTGCTTTTGCGGATAATGGTGGCCAGAAAGTAAAGCAATTATCAAGCTTCACTATCACGGTAAATGAGAAGCCGGTTAAAAGCACCTTGTCGGCTGCCAAAGCTACAGCTTCCGGCTCAGTTCTCGCCGGTGGTTCATGGTATAAAATAGCGGTGAATAATACAGGTTTGTATAAGGTGGATTATGATTTTATTAAGTCGAAATTGGGTGTAGATCCGGCATCATTTAAGAGTAGCAATATCAGGGTTTATGGTAATGGAGGGAATATGCTTTCGGAGGATAATTCAATCGGCAGGATCGATGATCTGGGGGAGAATGCCATTTGGGTAAAAGACGGTGGAGATGGTAAGCTTGACCCGGGTGATTACATAGTATTTTACGCTGTAGGACCTACCGGGTGGGTTTCAGATAACAATAGCAATAGTTTCATACACGTAAAAAACATATACGATGATAAAGCCTATTATTTTTTGAATTTTGATAAAGGTGAGGGTAGACGTATTCAGTCGCAAAGTGGGATTGGCGGGGCAAATGTGACAGTGACAAAGTATAATGACCACGTTGTTCAGGATAATGACCTGGCTTCACCATCGACCTTTGGAAAGCTATGGTGGGGTGAGGATATGGGTACTGGCCCCGGTAAGGTAGACAATAAGACTTTTAGCTTTAACCTGGGCAATACCGATTCAGCAGATTTTCGCATACACGTAGGTTCGGTTTCTGATGCCGCCAGTAATAGCTTTTCTGTCGAGTTGAACGGACAGAATATGGCTAACCCTGTACTTGGTGCATCGGCTCGTAACAGTGATGATAATCCAATCGCCGGGGAAACAGCACATTTTAAATTGCCTTTTAGCGGCACAGCTAATATTAAATTGACCTATCAACCGGGTATTGGCGGCGGTAGTGTTTCATCGCCTCTGGGCTATCTTGATTTTATCGAGATAAATACGAGGAGAACACTTGCATTTACAGAAGCTTCATTATTATTCCGTGACCGCAATAGTGTAAGCGCAGGAGCTATTGCTTCTTATGAGTTAAGCGGAGCTAGTGGTAATACGCAGGTTTGGGATGTAACAAATGCTCAAACCCCAATTCTTATGAGCGGCAGCTTGAATGGTAGCACATATAGTTTTAGGCAGGACGCATCTGCATTGCATGAATTTGCAGCTTTGAATAGCGATCAACTCACAGTACCTGATTATATAGGTAATGTAACAAACCAAAACCTTCATGGCTCTGAGCAAGTAGATTATATCATAGTTACTCCAAACGAGTATATATCTGAAGCCACGAGGCTGGCTGATTTTCACCGCAAGTTGAATAATGCAAGAGTAATTGTTGCAACTACTAACCAGATATACAACGAGTTTTCATCCGGCTCACAAGATATTTCTGCCATCAGGGATTTTGCACGAATGTTTTATAAAAGGGCAGGTATGGACTCTACTGAGATGCCTAAATACCTGTTGTTATTTGGAGATGCTTCTTACGATTATAAGGACAGAATACCCAATAATACTAATAGAGTGCCGACTTTCGAATCTGCAGAGTCTTATAGTGTCCTGAATAGTTTTTGCAATGATGATTTTTTCGGATTTCTTGATGATGGAGAGAATATTGAAAACCTTTCAATTGCCAATACGTTAGACATTGGTGTTGGCCGATTGCCCGTAAAAAGTATTGATGAAGCCCGGGCTGCTGTAAATAAAATTATGCAGTATAAAAGTCCGGCGTCATTAGGGCCATGGAGACTTTCTACCACGCTGATTGCCGATAATAACGATGAAGCCGGTCCGCATATGGAGGATGCTGAAATAATGGACTCCATCGTAACCAGTAACAGTAATATTTATAATGGTACCAAGATTTATCTTGATGCAATAAACAGGGTATCGACCCCGGGGGGACTAAGAGCACCTGATGCGAATAAAATGATCAATGACCAAATATTTAAAGGCACATTTTTGTTTAATTATAATGGTCATGGTAATACAGATGTCCTGGCTCATGAACGCATTGTTACGCAGGATGATTATACGAAATGGAAGAATATCAATAAGTTACCGATTATGGTGACTGCAACTTGTGATTTCGGTCGTTTTGATCACCCGGAATATGTTTCTGCAGGAGAACGTATCATTCTAAAAGATGACGGAGGCGCTATAGCTTCACTTACTACAACCCAACTGGTGTATCAATTTGCTAACAGGATCATTAATCGTAAATTCCTCGATGCCCAATTCAAGCATGAAAATGGCAGGTGGAATACTTTCGGCGATGCTTTCAGGATAAGTAAGAATGAGACCTACGTCAATTCGGGAACAGATCCATCTACATTGATCAACTTCCGCAAATTCGCTTTGTTAGGAGATCCTGCATTGGAACCTGATTTTCCACAGTATTTTATCTATACAGACTCAGTGATTGATGGTACAACTTTAAAACCAACGGATACTATTGCCGCTCTCGGTGCATTTATTATAAAGGGTAGTGTGAGGGATGTAAATGCTAATATATTGTCGAATTTCAACGGCAGATTTTCAGTCACAATATTTGATAAGCCACATCTTGTAAACACTATTACTGAACCTATCAGGCAATTTAAGGTAAGGAATAATATTATTTATAGAGGTAAAGCCACTGTGACTGATGGACGCTTCTCATTCTCGTTTATTGCGCCCAAAGACATCAACTACGATTATGGAAAGGGTAAGAATAGCTACTATGCTGAAAATGGCGTTACTGATGCAGCGGGTGCAGATACCTCTTATACAATAGGTGGTTATTCTGATAATCCGGTGATAGAGAATAATCCACCGATAGTAAGACCTTATATCGGTGATTCTCTTTTTCAAAATGGAGGGCTGACGGGGCCTAATTCTCTTTTGTACGTGATATTGCAGGACGAGACAGGTATCAATGTGTCAGGTAATAGCGTAGGCCACGATCTCACTGCCGTTTTGGATGGCGATATTCAAAACCCTTATATTATGAATGATTATTACGAAACGGAGCCCAATACTTATAAGCGGGGTTATGTTAGCTTCCCCTTATATAATCTTGCAGAAGGTAAGCATAGGATGACAGTAAAAGCCTGGGACGTTAATAATAATTCAGGAGAGGGGTATGTAGATTTTGAAGTAGTTAATGGAAATATTATCAAGGTTAGGAATCTAATGAATTACCCTAATCCTTTCCGTACCACAACGCACTTTGTATTTGAACACAATCATCCTGATGAAAATCTAACGGCAGAGATAAATATTTATAGCACTGATGGCGTATGGGTAAGGAATTTAAAGCAATCTTTCCTTGCAACAGGTAGCCGTAGTAACGAGGTTATATGGGATGGTACCGGAAACGGCGGTGAAAAATTACCGGCAGGTGTTTATATATATCGGGTAAAGATTAGTACAGATAATGGCATAGAGACGCTGGCATACCAAAAATTGGTATTGCTGCGTTAAAGTGTTGGTTCTTTAAGTATATTGCGTCAGATTTGTGTTGTATAAATACAAACGTATTAATAAAAAATCCTTATCTTTAAAAGATTAAATAATAATAACAGAATGGCAAAACGTCTTGCATTCATTGCTTTGATCCTTACCGGTTTGGGAACAACCTCAGCCCTTGCACAAACTACCCTAAGTGGAAGTGTTAACACAGTAACTACTGCAGTACCTTTTCTTCGTATTTCGCCTGATGCAAGATCAGGTGCCATGGGCGATGTAGGTATTGCTATTTCACCTGATGCCAATGCGCAGTTTTGGAATTTGGCCAAAATGCCATTTGCTACAAAGAAATATGGAGTTTCGGCAACATATACACCGTGGTTAAAAGACCTTGTGCCTGATATTTATCTCGCATACCTTTCGGGTTATGCGAAATTCGGTGCCGAGAATAACCAGGCTATTAGTGCTTCATTGCGCTATTTTTCCCTTGGTGAAATAAATTATACTAACGACCTCGCTCAGCCAATAGGTACAGGTAAGCCAAATGAGTTCTCTTTCGATCTGGGTTACTCTCGCAGGCTGTCGCCATATTTGTCAACAGGCCTTGGGTTCCGTTATATTCACTCTGCAATTGCTACTGGTTTAGCGTCACCTGTTCCACTGGATTATAAACCGGGTAATGCTTTTGCTGCAGATCTTGGCATATACTACACGAAAACAAAGGAAATTGATGATTTTCGCAATTCTAATTTGAGCCTGGGTGCGGCTATTACTAACCTCGGTACTAAGATCGCTTATTCTTCAACACACAAAGATTTTATTCCTATTAACCTTGGTTTGGGTGGTGCTTATACTTACCAGGCTGATGAATACAACAAAATTACTTTTGCGCTGGATATCAATAAATTATTAGTTCCTACCCCTTTGGATAGCACTAATTCCACTACCGGAGCTACGGTACATTACATACCCGAGAAATCTGTTGTTTCGGGTGTGTTAGGTTCATTTGGCGATGCACCTGGTGGTATGAGCGAAGAACTAAAGGAATACCAAATTTCTATAGGCGCAGAGTACTGGTATCAAAATCAGTTTGCAGTACGTGCAGGTTATTTTTATGAGAACAAAGACAAAGGTGACAGGAAGTATTTCACTTGCGGAATTGGCGTTCGTTATAATGTATTTAACCTGAACTTCTCCTACCTGGTTCCTTCCGGTAGTGGCATTAACAGGAATCCACTTTCCAATACCTTCCGCTTCTCTCTAATGTTTGAATTTGAAGGTAAGAAGAAAGAAGAGGATGCAGGAACGATCAGCACTGTGCCAACAAGTAACTAAGTATATTGTTGAAATAAAAAAGCGCTTCTGTCAGAAGCGCTTTTTTATTGTGCATATTCACTCAACTCCAGCCATCGCATTTCCTTTTCTTCAAGCAGTGTATTTATCTCAGTAATACGTTTACTTATTTGCTCAAGTTCTGAGTAAGGCAGATCGGGAGCACTCATCTTTGCAGTGATCTCTTCCTTTTCTTTTTCAAGCGAGGGGATGTCTTTTGTTAACTGCTCAAATTCTCTTTTTTCATTAAACGACAATTTCTTCTTTTCCTTTGCTCCTGCCACGTTTGCAGTAGCGTCGCTAATGGTTTTCGAAGTGTTTATATCTTGTTTTTCCTGCGATTTTTGCTCTAATCTGAATTGGGTATAGTTGCCGGGGAAATCATTCACTACACCATCTCCCTCAAAGACAAATAAGTGGTCGACTAGCCTGTCCATAAAATAGCGATCATGGGAAACTATAAGTAAACAACCCTGAAACTCACTCAGGAAGTTTTCAAGAACACTAAGCGTTGGCAAATCAAGGTCATTAGTTGGTTCATCCAGTATCAGGAAATTTGGATTGCGAAATAACACTGACAATAATTGTAGTCGTTTCTTTTCACCCCCACTTAGTTTTGACAAGTAAGTATATTGTTGCTCCGGTGGGAATAAAAATAATGTAAGGAATTGTGCAGCGCTGATGGAACCGCCTGCTGCTAGTGGAAAACTCTCAGCTATTTGTTTCACATACTCAATGACACGCATGTCCTCTTTTATCTCTAATCCCTGTTGTGAGAAATTACCGAAGATCACTGTGTCGCCTATGTTGATCTTACCACTATCAGCCTGTTCGTGGCCCTGAAGTATTTGCAGAAAAGTAGATTTGCCTGCCCCATTTTTCCCTACAACGCCAATTCGGTCTCCTTTTTTGAAGGTATAATCAAAGCCTTTAAGTATTAGCTTGTCACCATAGCTTTTGTATACTTTTTTTAACTCTGCAATCTTACCACCAAGGCGGTTCATCTTCATTTGTAACTCTAACTGGCTATTTTCGATCTTTTGCTTGGCCTTTGCTTCTACTTCATAGAAGTTGTCAATACGGCTGCGAGCTTTTGTGCTTCTTGCTTTGGGCTGCTTGCGCATCCATTCCAGCTCTTTACGATATTCATTTTTCGCTTTGTCTATGCTGGCTTGCTGGCTGTCTGTGCGGGAGGATTTTTTTTCTAAGTAATTTTCGTAATCACCTTTATACTCGTACAGATTACTCTCATCCATCTCCCATATTTCATGACAAACGGCATCAAGGAAATAGCGATCGTGAGTCACCATTAGTAATGTAACATTTTCCTGGTTCAGGTAGTGTTCCAACCATTCCACCATTTCCACGTCAAGATGGTTCGTAGGTTCGTCCATAATGAGCAGCACATGCTTATGTTCAAAACCTATGTCGATAAGGGTTTGGGCTAATGCTACGCGCTTGCGTTGGCCTCCTGAAAGCGTTTTTATCGGTTGGTCTAGGTGATGAATATTTAATTTGCCAAGTATTTGCTTCACTTTAGCCTCAAAATCCCAGGCGCCTAGCTCATCTATTTTTGCGAGTGCAGCAGATAGCTCTGCAGGGTCTTTTGCCTCAGCATCCAGTATACGTTCATAGTCCCTCAGTGCCTCGGCTACGGGGTGTTTGTAATGAAATATATTGTCGACTACTGATAGTTGTTCATTAAAAACGGGTTCTTGTTCGAAAAGTGCGACTGTGACATCTTTATGTATCCATATTGTCCCATTATCGGGCTGTTCCTTTCCGGACAATATTTTTAGTAAGGTGGATTTGCCGCTCCCGTTTTTTGCTACCAATGCTATTTTGTCTCCCTCACTGATGTGAAATGAAATATCACTGAATAATGGCTTTATGCCGTATGATTTGCTTATTCCTTCTGCTGAGACGTAATGCATTTTTTGTAATGTGCTAAATTGGGCTGAACAGCTGCAAATGTACGTGGCAAAATAGTTTTTGACTTTGTGCTTTTTCATTTTGACTTATAAGGGAAAACATTTAATTTTCATCAATCTTAAACGAACATCCAGATAATATGACTATAGGCGTATTGAAAGAACAAGCACCTGAAACCCGGGTTTCGCTTGTGCCGGAAGTTGTTGCCGCTTTAGTGAAAATGAATGTGACAGTATGGGTTGAAGCAGGTGCCGGTGACTCTGCCTTTTACAACGACAAAAGTTTTTCAGATGCCGGTGCGCAGATCAAAAGCAGGAATGAAATAGTTGCCGCTGCGGATATGATTGCAACCATACATGCGCAGAATGTTCCTTCTGACGCAAGATCAGGTACGATATTATTAGGTGTTTATCAGCCTTTGTTCAATGTATCGCAAATGCAGGCGTGGGCAGGGAAAGGTTATTCAACATTCAGTTTAGACACTATTCCTCGTACAACACGCGCACAATCTATGGACGTGCTTAGCTCACAAGCAAATATCGCAGGATATAAAGCGGTGCTGCTCGGCGCTATGCAATACAGCCGTTACTTCCCAATGTTTATGACAGCGGCTGGAAGTATTGCCCCGGCTAAAATTCTGATACTTGGCGCTGGTGTAGCAGGGCTACAGGCAATAGCTACAGCTCGCCGCCTTGGAGCAGTAGTAGAGGTGTTTGATACGCGTCCTGCAGTGAAAGAGGAGGTAATGAGCCTTGGTGCAAAATTTGTTGAGGTAGAAGGGGCTGCTGATGCGTCGAAAGCAGGTGGGTACGCAGTAGAACAATCAGAAGATTTTCAACGTCGCCAGCGTGAGAAGATTCATGAGCATGCACGCAAGGCAGATATAATTGTTACCACTGCGCAAATACCCGGTAGAAAAGCGCCTATACTTATTACCAAACAAATGATTGAGGATATGAGGGCGGGATCAGTGATAGTGGATCTAGCATCTGTTACTGGGGGAAACACGGATTTAACACAAAACGATCAAACTATAATGCATAATGGTGTTACTATTATCGGCAATTCAGCATTGCCGGCAACAATGCCATCTGATGCAAGCAAACTATATGCAAAGAATGTTTTGAACTTCCTGAAACTGATTATAAATAAAGAAGGTGGTATCAATCTCAACTTCGAAGACGATATTGTAAAAGGTGCTTGTATTACCAGCGATGGAAGTGTCGTCAATGAACGTGTTCAATCTTTAGTTAGTCCACAAACAACCAACGCATAATTTTACTATGGATTATATCAATCAACTTTTTTCCGACCCTGCTACATATCGGTTGCTAACCATTGTAGTTCTATCTGTTTTTCTTGGCATTGAAGTGATCTCACGAGTTCCTTCCGTGCTGCATACACCCCTTATGAGTGGCGCGAATGCAATACACGGTGTAGTTATCATTGGAGCCATTATTGTAATGGGACAAGCCTCAACTGATGACTATGTGGCATTGGTACTAGGGTTTCTTGCGGTTGTATTAGGTACACTAAATGTGGTTGGTGGTTTTGTCGTTACAGATCGCATGCTCGAAATGTTTAGCAAGAAAAAGAAAAAATAATTATCACTACTTAGTTTACACACATGACTCAAGAATCAATATTGTTATTAAGTTACCTGATAGGCTCAATTACTTTTATCATAGGTCTTAAAATGTTGTCGCATCCTGACAGTGCGCGTAAAGGTAATCTTGTAGCTGCAGCAGGTATGACCATAGCCATTTTCGCAACTATATTCCTTTACAAAGATGATAATGGAAATCCGTTGGGCAATTATGGTTGGATATTCGGTGGCCTCATTATAGGCAGCATTGTTGGTATGCTTGCTGCCAAGAAAGTACAAATGACAGCAATGCCTGAAATGGTGAGCCTCTTTAATGGTATGGGAGGTGCTTGTGCGATGCTTATATCTATTATTGAATTTAAGCACCATACAGGGCACCTGACCTCAGAGTTAATGGAAGAAGCAGGAGTGCAGGCATTTCAGGAAATTTCGGGGACATTATTTATTACTATAATTGTGGGCATGGTCATTGGTAGTGTGTCATTTGCCGGTAGTATTATCGCATGGGGTAAGTTAAATGGAAAAATAAAAGACTTTTCTTTTAATGGTCAGCATATAGTGAATTTGTTGTTGCTCGCGGTTATTACATTGCTAACCGTGTATATAGTTGCTGCAAGGCCTGAAACTACGATCCTACTGTTTTATGTTATTCTCGCTTTAGCGCTGGTTTATGGTATTTTGTTTGTCTTTCCTATTGGTGGCGCAGATATGCCTGTTGTTATCTCTTTGCTTAACTCATTTACAGGGGTAGCAGCGGCATTTGGTGGCTTTTTGTATAACAATCCTGTAATGCTTACAGGAGGTATACTTGTTGGTTCTGCAGGTACCATACTTACCATTTTGATGTGCAAAGCTATGAACCGTTCATTAAAGAATGTACTGATAGGTTCGTTTGGCGGGCAGAAAGCCGGCCCGAGCGGGGTAGCAAAGGAACAAGGGAATTACAAAGAAATATCTCTTAACGATACAGCGGTATTGATGGCCTATGCTCAAAAAGTAATAATCATACCAGGGTATGGACTAGCTGTGGCACAAGCGCAACATGCATGTCACGAGTTGGAAAAATTGTTGCAAGACAAGGGCGTAGAAGTCTATTATGGTATTCATCCGGTAGCAGGTCGTATGCCAGGACATATGAACGTATTATTAGCTGAAGCAGATGTGCCCTACGAAAAATTGCTGGAAATGGAAGATGCGAACGACCAGATGGCAACTACAAATGTTACATTAATACTTGGCGCTAATGACGTAGTAAATCCTGCGGCAAAAGAAGATCCTTCCAGTCCAATATATGGTATGCCTATACTTGAAGTTGAGAAATCAGAACACGTGATTGTAAATAAACGAAGTATGAAACCTGGATATGCGGGTATTGAAAATGAACTTTTCTTCAAACCTAAAACTTCAATGCTGTTCGGCGATGCCAAGAAAGTTTTACAAGACCTGGTAAGTGAATTGAAACAGGTATAAAATAACAAGACTTAATAAAAAAAACCTCCTTCAAGATGAAGGAGGTTTTTTTATTTGTATTCAAAAGAATTATCGATTTACGATAAAGCGGAATGTTTGCCTTTCGCCCACCGTTGTAATGTAGAACATGTATGGACCACTCATAAGATTTTCAGTATCAACTGAGAAATCAAATCTTTTGTGAACAGGCAAAGCTGAACTTCGATAAGTGATCTGGCCATTCATATTGACTATTTCCATAAATACCGGGCTGTTTGTTTTTGTATAACCACTCAAATTGAAATGCCCATTATTAGGATTAGGAGAAAGAGTTAAAACTGAACTATTAAGCACATTTACTATAACGTTAGTTTTAGTACTTGAAATACATCCGTTGTATGTGGCAGTAGCCGTATAGTCTCCCGCGTAGTCTGTGGTAATTTCATTTATACTTGCATCTTCATAAGGAGAGCTAAAAGCCAATGGGCCATCCCACTTTAGCGTAGCACCCTGTGTTGCACATGAAGCATGCAGATAAAGTGCTTGTCCCGTATTAAGTGGCCCATTATTACTGACAACAGGTAGTGCCGGCAGTTCTTTTGTTTCTACCCAGATACTGTCTTCGGGAGAAGTGCATCCTTTTGCTGTAGCTTTCACATAATACATTCCTGCTCCATCACTAAATATGTTTTTAGCAGGATCTTTAACTAACGAGTTAAATCCACTTGGTCCTCGCCATGAGAAAAATGAACTTGGAATAGTTGCATCTGTATATAATTTAAGTTCAGACCCGATACAAACAGGAGAGTTGCTGCCGGTGTTTTTTATTGCAGGTATGGGATTTACTTCTGCATAGGTTGTGGAAGTACTGGAACAATTGAGCAAAAATGCTTTAACGGTATAAATCCCTCCTGTATTTATACGGGCGGTAGAAATGACGGGATTTTGCAATATGCTATTGAAATTGGCAGGTCCTTGCCAACTATAGTTTGCACCTGGAATATCTTGTGCTCTTAGCATGAGGGTATTGCCATCGCAAATTGGGCCATTATTGCTTGCTGTAGGTGTAGGTACTTCGGTAACGATCATATTGATCGTTGCCGGTGTCGAAGTACAACCCATATTATTTAGCGTAACTGAATATATGCCTGCATCTGCCGGGGTGGCATTCCCCAACGCTAGTGTTTTACTATTGGTAATAATATTGCCACCCGGTCCAACCCATTGATACATTCCTGGATTAGAGCTGTTTGCATTAAGTATCAAAGAGTCTCCCTTGCATAACATATTGCTTCCTGAAATTGTAGGTGGGGTAACAGGAGTACCTATTATGATGCGTAATTTGCTTTCCAGCGAAACGCAACCACTGGGGTGTTTAGCTGAGCCAAAGTAATCGCCGGCATCAGCATAGCTTGCATTATTAATGACGGGATTTTGCGCTGATGAACTAAAGTTGTTTGGCCCCCTCCATATAAAACTGGCTCCCGGAGTACTGCTACTGCCAAAAAATTTTATATCATCGCCAAGGCATATAGGACTATTGCTGCTTATTGTTGGTGAATCGGGTCTTGGAGATACATTTACCCAAACACTATCCTTAGTGGAGCAGCCGCCATTTACAGTAGCAGTCAGTACAAACCAACCCGTATATTTTTTGGGGATATTGACGTAGGTAAAAGCAGAACTTCCAATTCCTGAAGAAGAAAAATTACTAGGGCCTTTCCAGCTATATTTTACTCCCGGAACATTATTTGAATCTGTTAATCCAAAATTATCACCCTCACAAGTATTTACAAAACCATGTGGTAAAATATGTGCATTAGGTGGTGTCATCACTATGGCAAAAACTGAGTCCTTTGATTTACAGCCGTAATAATCAGCAGTTAATACATAATAGCCAGAGTCTGCAAATTGTATGTTAGTTCGATTGGCGTTTTTTGTTGCTGCTGAATAATTGTTTGGCCCGGTCCATTTGAAAGTTGTTCCCTGATTGCTGTTGCCAAATAAATTTAGAGTAGTATTTGCCCCGGGGCATACCGGGCTATTATTGCTGGTGGATACTGAAGGGAATTGTGATATTCTTATGGGTTTGCCATTGTTTAAAGACGTGTCCTTAGGACTACTTGCCACAACGCGTATGCGGTAATTAGTGCCTGATGGTATATTAGTTGGTATTGAGCAGTTGACAAAATAGCTTATCAAAATATTGATTTTGCCTATCTCCGCAGGATTTGAAAATGAACCATCTGTATCTGATAGCTGAACAGTAAAGTAGTTTAAGGTATCGAAATATGAAGGCGTTACGTTAAAGTTCACTTTCAATGAACTACCTACACATAAAATGGTATCAGAAAAAGGTTGTGCAATAGAAACATTTGGCTGCCCCTTTCCTGGAATTGGTGTAGCAAGAAGTAGAATATATATAAACCTATTTGATAATATTTTGAAAAAACGATTGGGCATAAAGGATACTAAAGATAGCTAAAAATAGCGTCATAAGTATCCTGTATATACTAAACGGGAATATTGTATGCCAAAGCGGGAATTCAGAATATTTTTACCTAGAAAAGGCGTTTCAATACATTGTAAATGACATTGGGTTTGCCAAGAGTGTAAAAATGTAAAACAGGGACCTTATTCTTCAGCAGATCCTTACATTGCTCGTAAAGCCATTCTTCTCCAATCTTTTCACAATCCGCATCAGTTTTTGCCTTCATCATTTCGTCATATAATGCTACAGGCACTTCAACATTAAAAATGCTGGGAATCATTGAAAGCTGACGCTTATTTGTGAGTGGTTTCAGGCCTGGCAAAATTGGGACATTAAGATCGTGTTCACGACACCGATCAAGGAAATTATAGTAGTGTTCATTTTTGAAGAACATTTGTGTAGTTACATAATCTGCGCCTAGATCTACTTTACGTTTCAGGTAGTAAATGTCAGTATCAAGATTAGGAGCTTCAAAATGTTTTTCTGGGTAGCCGGCTACACCTATACAGAAGTCTGTATTAACACCGTCCATGATATCTTCTTCAAGGTAATGGCCTTTATTTATGCCTATGATCTGTTTCACCAGATCTTCGGCATATCTATGCCCTTTTGGATGCGGTGTGAAGAATTTTTCATTAGCAGCAGCATCTCCACGCAAGGCCAATACATTTTTTACACCGAGAAAATGAAGGTCTATCAGCGCGTTTTCAGTTTCTTCCTTACTAAATCCACCGCATATCAGGTGGGGGATGGCCTCTACCTTATATTTATTCATCAAAGCAGCACAAATGCCAACCGTGCCGGGTCTTTTACGTATTTCTACCCTTTCAAAGTTCCCATCTGAACGTTTCTTAAACACCTGTTCTGCACGATGATAAGTTACATTCACAAAAGCTGGCTTGAACTCCATTAAGGGGTCAAGATGCTGATAAATGGAATCAATACTTTTTCCTTTTGTTGGTGGTAATATTTCCAGTGAAATGATCGGCCCGTTTGCCTGGGCTAGGTATTCAGTTACTTTCATATAGTTAGACTGCAAAAATATATATTCTGCTAATAGTTTTTAGGTTTTATCATATTCGGGTCTGTTTGTTATTTTTGTTGAAAATAAGGGATTTGAGCACTACGGCATTGAAGATTCTCACAAAGGGGCTAGTTAAAAAATACCGGAACAGAACGGTAGTAAATAATGTGTCATTTGAGGTGAACCAGGGTGAGATTGTGGGCCTTTTAGGCCCCAATGGCGCTGGTAAGACAACATCTTTCTACATGGTAGTGGGCCTTGTGAAGCCAGATAATGGTGAGGTTTACCTGGGGGAAGAAAATATTACCGACTTGCCAATGTATAAACGTGCTCAAATGGGTATAGGTTACTTACCGCAGGAAGCATCTGTTTTTAGAAAGTTATCGGTCGAAGATAATATTATGGCTGTGCTGGAAATGACAAAACTATCAAAAGGAGAACAAAAGCAGAAACTGGAATCGCTAATTGAAGAATTTCATTTGGGCCATGTTCGCAAAAGTCCCGGAGATGTATTGAGCGGGGGGGAACGGAGGAGAACGGAAATAGCCAGGGCGTTAGCAGTAGATCCTAAATTTATATTACTTGATGAACCTTTTGCAGGTATTGATCCTATAGCTGTAGAGGATATTCAAAACATAGTTTCCAAATTGAAATTCAAGAACATAGGTATACTAATTACCGACCATAATGTTCAGGAAACGCTCTCCATTACAGACCGAGCCTATCTTTTGTTCGAAGGGAAAATACTAAAAGCCGGGACAGCTGAAGAACTTGCTGCAGATGAACAGGTGAGAAAGGTATATCTCGGGCAAAATTTCGAATTGAAGAGAAAAGACTACACAGGTGTAAATAATTAATACCCTGAGTAAAAAGGTTTTTTTATTTTGTAAGAATCGTAGCATATAAGATGAGCATTATTAGTCCGGCATTGAAGGGGTATATGAGATTGCGTTTAAGCGCGATAGATAATTTCATGCTTAATCCTATAGATACGCAACAACAAGTATTTAATAATTTAATAGGTTCAGCACAGTTCACCGAGTTTGGTAAGAAATACAAATTTGATAAAATCAATAGTATTGCTGATTTTAAAAAGAATGTTCCCATAGGTGATTATGATTCTTTAAAACCATTTATACAACGCATTTTGGAGGGTGAGCAAAATATTCTTTGGCCCTCTCCCATCAGCTGGTTTGCCAAATCAAGTGGTACTACAAGCGACAAAAGCAAATTCATTCCTATAAGCAAAGAGTCACTTGACGATAATCATTTTAAGGGAGGCAAAGATGTACATGCCTTGTATCTAAGGCAGTTTCCGGAATCTAAAGTAATGTCTGGTAAATGTCTTGTAATAGGCGGAAGTCATCAAATTAACCAGCTTAATGCAGATTCATTTTACGGTGATCTTTCCGCGGTTATGTTACAGAACATGCCCTTATACGGGCAGCTCATCCGAACTCCTGACCTATCCATTGCATTAATGGATGAATGGGAGCAGAAGATCGAAATGATGGCACATACTACCATTCACGAGAACGTTACTTATATCGCCGGTGTGCCAACATGGACGATTGTACTCATCAAAAGAATATTAGAGATAGCCGGAACTGATAATTTACATGATGTATGGCCTAACCTTGAGCTATATATACACGGTGGCGTTAGCTTCAAACCATATCGAAAACAGTTTGAAGAATTCATCAGGGGTGGAATAATGCATTATGCAGAAACATACAATGCCTCTGAAGGATTTTTTGCCGCGCAGGATGATCTGAGCCAGGAAGGTATGCTGCTCTTCCTGAATCATGGTATATACTATGAGTTTATGCCGATGGAGGAGTATGGTAAGGAAAATCCTATGACCTGCACCTTAAAAGAAGTGGAATTAAATAAGAATTACGCACTTATCCTTAATACAAATTGTGGCTTATGGCGTTATATGGTTGGGGATACGATTCAGTTTACTTCATTGCAACCTTTTCGTATTAAAGTAACAGGCAGACTTAAACATTTTATCAATGCCTTTGGAGAAGAGGTGATTGTTGATAATACAGATGAAGCCATTGCTATTGCAAGCAAGCAGACAGGGGCTATTGTAAATGACTATACTGCTGCACCGGTATACATGACTGGGCAAAGTAATGGTGCACACGAATGGATCATTGAATTTGAAAACCTGCCTTGTGAATTGGATGTTTTTGTAACGGCAATGGATAAAGCTTTACAGCAAGTTAATTCTGATTATGAAGCCAAACGTCACAAAGACATAGCGTTGCGCAAACCTATAGTACATATTATGCCTAAAGATGGGTTCAAACAGTGGCTAAAAAATAAAGGTAAGCTTGGAGGTCAGCATAAAGTCCCCCGCCTTTCTAACGAACGTAAATACCTCGAGGAAATATTACCTTATACAAAATAAAACTGCCTTATTTTTTCTTTTTATCAATGGTTATAATTTGTGGTTTAACGTCAGTTGGTTTTTTTGTTGCTGCTACCGGATGATTTTCGAACTCATTTAGCCAGATGGAGAGCCTATTTACAGAAGCACTATTGGCGATGTAAAGTACCATTAGTGGTAGTATCTTATACAAACCGCGTTTAGTTGTATTGTCCAGATCAAACCAAGGAATCAGGTAACCGAGTAGAGGTAATCCTATATATACTACCAGGATAGCATATAGAACAATTCTGGCATCTGTATTGAACTTGCGAAAAAATATCACATCTATCAGGATGACAGCCATGAAAAGGTATGTCATTAATCCAAATTGCAATAATGCTCTGTTGCTGAATAGCATTGTAGTTGTCATATCATGCAACCTGGTGAAAAAAATGGAAATATCTGCGAGATTATGGTTGAGTTCATTAGCCACATTGAAAGTTATTGGCATGTAATATTTGATGAACACATCTACCCAGATAAAGTAAAACAAATAAGGTATAACTAAAAGCAGAGTGGATTGTATAAATACTTTTGAAAACTTAACTTTTTGCTTGTGATGAAAGAACCATAGCATAGGAAGTAACATGCCGATCAGCACCAATGTATCAAAGCGAATGAATGTGGCAAAACCAAATAACAGGCAGCTTTCCAGCACAGTGGGATCCGAAGCTTGGAATTCACGTGACTTGAAGTCGCGGC
>JADMIO011432791.1_pt1 | contig 32161 bp, 31 predicted proteins | sample 8958161 | NCBI WGS metagenome assembly JADMIO01 (sample SAMN16585339, study PRJNA669376) | soil metagenome | isolation source: Crop rotation soil | place: USA: Cullars Rotation, Alabama | collected 2011
CACCAAGAAATTCTAATACTCACTCCGTTCGCATAAGAATTTCTATCCTCTCCCTGAAGGGGAGAGGAGAAAATTATTTCAGAATAAAAGGCACAATCGCGTTCAGCCGCAGCATACCTTCACGGTTCAGGCGGAGCGTACGGTTTTCGTGCGACAACCAGCCCTCGATGGTCAGCGCCTCGATCTTTGCAACATCCAGAATTTCATCGAGGGCGCATTGCCCCTCATGCTCCAGTTTTTCAACAGACACGCCTTCTTTCAAGCGCAGGCCCATCATGAGGGACTCGATGAAACGCTCGCGCGGCGTGATATTCTGAAACGGATGATGGGCATACCCCTCCTCTGCCATTTTTTGCAGCCAGATATCAGGGGCGCTATGTTCGCGCGTGGCGTTTTTAATTTCATCCAACGTCAGGCGACCATGCGCGCCGGGGCCGATGCCGATGTAATCGCCGTAGCGCCAGTAGACCAGATTATGCCGCGATTCCTGTCCCGGTTTCGCGTGATTTGAAACTTCGTAGGCGGGAAGGCCTGCAGCCTCCGTAATGTCCTGTGTCAGGTTATAAAAATCGGCGGCAAGACCGTCTTCGGGCACCGTGAACTTTCCCTGCGCCTGATCGAGGAAGAATGGCGTGCTGCGCTCGATGGTGAGCTGGTAGAGCGAAACATGGCCGTGCGCGTGCTCCAGCGCCTTTTTTAATTCTTCGCGCCAGTCGTCCAAGGACTGATTGGGCCGCGCGTAAATAAGATCGAAGTTGTAGCGTTCAAAAATATTTTCTGCGGTTTGGATGGCGGTTATCGCTTGCGCGGCGTCATGCTTGCGGCCAAGAAATTTCAGGTGCGTGTCATTGAGCGATTGCACGCCAATGGAAACACGGTTAATCCCGGCTTTTTTAAATGCCTCGAATTTTTTTGTTTCGATTGATGTCGGGTTGGCTTCCAGCGTGATTTCAATATCTTTTGCAACAGGCCAATGGGTTTTGATTTCTTCAAGAATGGCGCGAATGGTTTCAGGTTCCATCAGCGAGGGCGTGCCGCCCCCGAAGAAGACCGAGATCACTTCCCTGCCCGGCGTCAACTTCGCATAGTAACGTATTGCCTTCAGGTAATTTATTTTCCACGCCGCGTGATCGATATGATCGCGGACATGGACGTTGAAATCGCAGTACGGGCATTTGGCGAGGCAAAACGGCCAGTGGAAATAAATGCTGATGGGCTGGGTCATGCGCTTTTAAAGCACGAATGCACGAGCTTTTCAAAAGCCTTCGCCCGGTGAGATACCTTATGCTTCTCTTCCGCTTCTATTTCCGCGAAGGTGCGCGTATCGCCTTTTGGCACAAATACTGGGTCATAACCAAAACCTTTATTGCCCCGCGCGGGCCATATAATATCACCCTCGATTTTTCCCTCGAAAGTTTCGACATGCCCGTCCGGCCATGCCAGCGCCAGCACACAGATAAAAGCGGCAGAACGATCTTTAGCATCGCCCAGTCTTTCATGAATTTTGCGCATGGCGAGGCTGAAATCTTTTTCCGGTCCGGCCCAGCGCGCCGAATAAATGCCGGGCTCGCCGTTTAAAGCCGTTACGGATACGCCGCTGTCGTCGGCCAAAGCGCATTTGCCGCTAGCGCTTGCGGCGGCGCGGGCTTTCAGGATCGCGTTTTCGACGAAGGTATTCCCGGTTTCTTCGGGTTCAGGCAGGTTTAATTCACCGGCGGAGGTAAATTTTGAAATATAGGGTTTCAGCAATTCCGCGATCTCGCGCACTTTGCCCTTGTTGTGCGTGGCGATGATGAGTTCCTGTTCTTTAAATTGTCTCATAAGCACTTTCCACGATGTCATCCCGACCGCAGCACCGCGCAAGCGGTGCGAAGTGGAGGGATCTTCGGTCTTCCATTATAAACCATTCCGGCTCAGATCCCTCGACTGCGCATCACTTCGTGATGCTTCGCTCGGGATGACAATAAAGGGATATTTATATACCTAAAACCTGCTTTTGCAATTTCTGCAATTCTGCGCAGCCGGATTTGGCCAGCGCGAGCAGTTTCAGAAACTCCTCTTCCGAGAAGGGTTCTTTTTCGGCGGTGCCCTGAATCTCGACGATGCCGCCCTTGCCGGTGATAACAAAATTCGCGTCTGTCTCAGCCGTGGAATCTTCCGCGTAATCGAGATCAAGCACCGGGGTTTTTTCGAAGACGCCGCAGGAAATGGCAGCCACTGAATCAGTCATGGGAATATTTTTAAGAATGCCAATTTTTACAAGATGCTGGAAGGCCATATACATCGCGACATAGGCGCCTGTAATCGAGGCCGTGCGCGTGCCGCCGTCGGCCTGTATCACGTCGCAGTCGACCTTTACCTGCCGTTCGCCCATCGCCTTCATGTCAACCACCGTGCGCAGGGCGCGGCCAATGAGGCGCTGGATTTCCTGCGTGCGGCCCGACTGGTGGCCCCGCGCCGCCTCGCGGTCCATGCGGGTGCCGGTCGAGCGCGGCAGCATGCCATATTCCCCAGTCACCCAGCCGGACCCTGAATTCTTCATCCACTGAGGCACGCGCTCCTCGATGGTGGCCATGCATATAACATGGGTATCGCCGAATTTGACGAGGCAGGAGCCTTCCGCGTGTTTTGAAATATTCGTAATGATTTCAACGTTGCGAAGCTGGTCCGGGCGGCGGCCTGATGGTCTGGTCATGCACTCTCCATAATAAATAGGTATTATAATCCGCGCACACTCTAAGCCCTTGGCCTGAATTGTCAAATTGGGCTGTTTTGGGGCCTTGCGGATGGGCTTTGACGGACCCCCATCCAATCTGTTATCAATAAAAGGAGGTATTTCTGTAATTAATGGCATGCATATGAAAAAGTTATTGTTACCGCTGATTGTTGCCCTGTGTGTTTCCGGAGCCGGTGTTTCGGCTTATGCCCAGGAGGCTAATAATATGTACGGCGCCAGGCAAAGCAGCATGGAGATGGAGCGCCAAAGGCAGGAAGCGCAGCAAAATAATGCCTATAACACCTACCAACAGCCATTCAATTTCAATCTCAACAACCAGAACGATGACCGGGATAACTCGTTTGTTGATGAATACAGTTCGAAATATAAAACCCACCCTCTGATCCTTAAAAGCGAGGATGAATGGTACGCCTCGCAGATACTGCCCAATTATCTTTATAATATTCATTTCCTGCGCATACCCGGAGAACGGCCTACGCAAACGGTGCTGCGCATTATAACGCCGGTTGCCATTACCGGCTGCCTGACGATGAAGAACCCGACTGTTAAAATCCAGTCATATGGGCAGACGATGCAGCTGACGCTGGGCGAGACCGGAATTCATCTCGATAGAAGCGTTCGTTATGCCCATTACCAGTGCGACATGCATTATAAATACGCCTATGTCGATGTACCGCTGGACCGGGACCAACTGATTGAAAACGGAACGAAGAAAATTACCATGAAAAGCGCTATTGGTCATCTTGCGGATATCGATCTTGATGTTAATGAACAGCGTATGACCGCCACCGTGAAGAATGGCGGCGATATTCTGACGCACTGGTTCTATCCTGAGAATACCGTGGTTCTGATCGCGCCGATGGCGAAGATGGACGAGACGACCCGGGCCGATATCACAGAAGCGGCAAAGGCACACGGACTTGTGCCGCTATCAGACAGGATCGCGAGTTTCGATACCGATGCCTATTCCAAGAACGCGCTTTTTTTCGTCGACCGCTCGGATAATCTTTCGAAAAAAATCGATGCCGCCGGAAAACCTGTGATTTTTGACACGATCTCCGTTCCCGATACGTATTCCGGTCCCAACGGTTCGTATACCCAGCCCGCCAACATCGATGTTTTCGCAAGGCTTCCCGGCCTGTATGAATGACCTATCTTTTTAGTTTTCTGTAGAACATAGAGCATGACCATGAACGATCCGAAGACGGGTTATAACGATGACCGCGACAATCACGCGCCGGAGGAAACGCTGGCGCAACGCTCGGCGCGGCTTGAGGCTGAAGCGGCTGCGGGTATTTTCAACCAAGGCCCGGCGGGTTATGGGGATAACGATGCCGAAATCGAACAATTAAAAACGGTTATAAAAGGCCTGCAAGACGAGATTGACAAGTCCAAGGACCAAATGCTGCGCGTGCTGGCGGAAGCCGAGAATACCCGCAAACGCGCCCTGAAGGAACGCGAAGACGCCAGCCGTTATGCCATCAGTTCATTCGCCAAGGATCTCTTGAGCGTTGCCGATAATTTGCGCCGGGCGCTGGCGGCGATCCCGGCGGACGCCATGGCCGCCGATCCCCATTTGAAAACGCTCAATGACGGGGTGGAGGCGACCGAGCGCGACCTCCTGAAGTCCTTCGAGAAAAGCGGCATAAGGCGCATCAGCCCCGAGGGGGAGGTGTTCAACCCCAATTTTCACGAAGTCATGTTTGAAGCGCCTGGCACCGGCAAGCCTGCGGGCACCGTTGTGCAGGTGATGGAAGCCGGGTATGTGCTGAATGACCGCCTGCTCCGCCCCGCGCGCGTTGCCGTGGCGCGGGATGAAGGGCAAGGCAATGGCCGCCCCGGCGGGCAGATTGATACGCAGGCTTAAACTTTAAGCCGCCTTTTTCGCTTCCGGGTAATCTATATAGCCTTTTTCGCCACCTGCGTAGAACAGCGCCGGATCGGCTTTTGCCAGCGGGATATTGTTCTTGAAACGCTCCACGAGGTCCGGGTTGGCGATGAAGGGCACGCCATAGGCTACGATGTCGGCTTCGTTTTCCTGCAGCAGTTTTTCCCCTGTTTCCTTCGTCAGGCCACCATTGGCGATGAAGCTTCCCTTATAAACCTTGCGCAAGGCGGGCATGATGAAGGGGATTGCGGGATTGAACGGTTCGATGATGTGCAGGTAGGCCAGTTTAAATTCGTTCAGCATATTCGCCGCATAGCTGAAGGTTTTCAGGGGGTCGCTGTCGCTCATGCTGTTGAAGGCATTAGAGGGCGAGAGGCGCACGCCGACGCGGCCCGGGCCCCAGACTTCTACGGTAGCTGCGACAATCTCGCGCAAAAGGCGCGTGCGGTTTTCAAGCGAGCCGCCATATTCATCCGTGCGGTCATTGACGCCATCACGGATGAATTGATCGATCAGGTAACCGTTGGCCGCATGAATTTCGATGCCGTCGAAGCCCGCTTTCTTCGCATTTTCTGCGCCGGTTTTGAATTGCGCGACGATGCCCGCAATTTCCGAGGTTTTCAGGGCACGAGGTGATTCATAAGGCAGCATTGAATAATCGGCGGCCATGACCTGCCCTTCCGCGGTTTTTGTACCGGAGGATACTGGTTGCTCGCCGAACAGTGAAGAATGGCCGATGCGGCCCGTATGGAACATCTGGAGGAAGATTTTTCCTTCCACGCCGTGGACGGCCTTGGTGATTTTCTGCCAGCCTTTAACCTGCTCGTCGTTCCAGATGCCGGGGATGTTGGGATAGCCCGAGCCCTGTTTCGACACGGCGGTCGCCTCGGTGATCAGCAGGCCGGCGCCTGCGCGCTGGGTATAATAGGTGGGCGCCATATCGCTGGGAACGCCGCTTGCGCTCGCCCGGCTGCGCGTCATCGGCGCCATGGCAATGCGGTTTTTCAGCGTGATATCGCCGAGTTTATAGCTTTCAAAGAGTTTGGTCATGGATTTTCCCCCGGTTGATTTCTCTCTAGCAGACATATTTCATCCCGCGCCGATGTCAAGATTGTGCATTTATCCTTTCCTGTCATCCCGGCGCAGGCCGGGATCCATTCATCCATTTGCTCTTAAGTCTGACAATCTGGTCCAAGATTATCGATGGATCCCTGCCTTCGCAGGGATGACAGGCATGGGTTGTTGAGTTTTCAAGCGGTTATGTTTATTATCGCCCTCAGCCTGCTGGCTCCATGGCGGAATGGTAGACGCTGCAGACTTAAAATCTGTTGATCGTAAGATCGTCCCGGTTCAAGTCCGGGTGGGGCCAGGCTTCGCAGCTTAGCGAATGTAGTGAGCTTAGCGAGAAGCCTGTCCGGCGTAGCCAACGGCGAAGACGGACGAGTAGCTCTGCTACGCCTGGCGCAGCCACAACGAGGAAATTAAATGTGGTATATTTATATTATCAGAAGCGTTTCTTTTCCTGATCAAAAATATATTGGCGCATCTACTGACCTCAAGCAGCGCGTGGCCGATCATAACGCTGGAAAATCTGTGCATACCGCTAAATTTTCTCCATGGAAACTGGATTGGTATTGTGCTTTTCCGGATAAATATAAAGCTTTAGAGTTTGAAAAATATTTGAAGTCACACTCCGGACGAGCTTTTGCTAAAAAGCGTTTAATTGATTTATGACCAACCTCGCTTCCAAAACACAGGCCGTTACGGACGCCGTCATCGCCAAGACGATCGAATACCTGTCGATCCCCTGCGTGGTCGGCCACGAGCAGCATTTCCTAAATTATCTTTATAACGATTATACTGATGCCGGTTTCCAGACGATCCGGCACGAGGGCTTGCTGGAGGTGCATGGCTGCGATCCCTATTCCGCGGTCCTGTGCGCGCATATCGACCGGCACGGGCTGATCAGCATCGGGCACGGCGAATATGTGTACGCCGCGCAGTATATGAAGGAAATAAAGTACGGCCAGAATAACCGCAACTCGCAAAAAGAAATCGCCGCCATCACGAAACGCTTCGAGGGTGAGCAGGTTTATTCTTATGACCCGGAAAGCGGCAAGCATCTCGGCGCGGGGCTGATCAAGACCTGCGACCCGTGGCTGCTGAAGGGCGATGCGATGTTCGAGGTGGACGGGCTTAAGGATATCAATCTTGGCATTCCCCTCGCCTATGCCCGCACGGCGCGGGTTGAGAACGGTTTTTTCAAGGGGCAGCTCGATAACGCGATTTCGCTTGGTTTCATCCATACGCTTTTCAAGAACGGGTTTTCCGGCACGGCGCTGCTGACGACGGAAGAGGAAATCGGCAAAAGCTGGACGCATCTCGCCGCTTGGCTGCTGGAGAACAGCATCCAGACGCAGGATTTGCTGGTGATCGACACCAGCCCGTTCGCCGACCCGGCGCCGGTGGATGAGGGGATGCTGGTTTTCCGCAACCGCGACATGAGCGCGGCCTTTAACGCCCCCCTAACGGCGGCGCTGCGGACGCGCGCCGAAAAGCTGAAAATTCCCTATTTGTTTAAAGACGAAGTGCTGCTGGCCGCAGGGAAAACCATCGAACAGGTCGGCTCGACGGAGCTTGGAAAGCTGATCCGCGGGGCCAACGGCCAATGGTCGGGCGTGACCGTTCAGATCCCCACGATCATGTACCATACGAGCAATGAAACCACGAGTATCGGAGCTATCCGCAATTTTTATTGCTTTTTATGGGATATTTTAATGGAACAGCCGTTAGCTTTTTCAATCGGCATAGGGCCGCTCGAGGGAAAAAGTTAATTCATGGCAAAGCTGAAAGCAAAATTGAAGCGGGCAAAAACGGTTATCGGGTGGAAGGAATGGTGCGCCCTGCCCGATCTCGGCCTGCCTGCCGTGCGCGCGAAAATCGATACCGGCGCGCGGACATCGGCGCTGCATGCCTATGACATTGAAATCGTAAAAAAGAAAAATAAATATTTCGTGCGATTCAAGGTTCACCCGCTTGCCAAGAGCAACAAGTTGGTGCGAACCTGCGAGGCGCCGTACGTCGGGAACCGCATTGTTATAAGCTCAAACGGAAAGCGCCAGTTGCGGCCCGTTATCCTGACGACAATACACATGGACGGGGCGACCTTTGAAACGGAGCTTACGCTGACCTCCCGTCATGAAATGAATTTCCGCATGCTGCTGGGACGCAAGGCCCTGCGCGCCGGGCGGTTTGTCATCAACCCGGCGAAATCGTTCTTACTAGGCAAAATCAAAAAACCCGAAAGTTTGTACAAAAAATGAAAAAGAAAAAAAACCTGAAAATCGCCGTGCTGGCCAGCGACTGGCGGCTATATTCCAACAAGCGATTGATGGATGCGGGCGAGGCGCGCGGGCATGAGATGCATTTCATCTCGATCCGCAACTGCTATATCGACATCACGGCGAAGAAGCCGAAAATCTATTATCGCGGCGGCGAAGTTCTGAAAGGTTTTGATGCCGTCATTCCCCGTATCCGCCCTTCGATCACGTTTTACGGCACGGCCGTTTTACGCCAGTTTGAAATGCAGGGCGCGTATTGCCTGAACGGGCCGATCGCCATCGGACGGGCGCAGGACAAATTGCGCACGCTGCAGATGCTTTGCTCTCAGAAAATCAATATCCCGCGCACGGGGTTTGCAAATTCTCCCCTGGATACAAAAGCGCTGATCGAGATCGTCGGCGGCGCGCCGTTGATTGCAAAACTGGTTGAAGGCACGCAAGGCGTCGGCGTCGTTATGGCTGAAACCGATAATGCCGCAGAGTCCGTCATTAATGCGTTTAAGAGTTTAAAGGCCAATATCCTCGTGCAGGAATATATCGCCGAGGCGAAAGGCAAGGATTTGCGTTGTTTCGTTGTCGGCGACGAGGTTGTGGCCTCCATGGAGCGCAAGGCGGCCAAGGGCGAATTTCGCGCCAATATCCATCTCGGCGGCACGGCTTCGCTGGTCGATGCCACGGCGGCGGAGAAAAGGATTGCGCTCGACTCCGCCAAAATTCTGGGGCTTAAAGTCGCGGGCGTCGATTTGATCCGCTCGAAGGAAGGGCCGAAAGTCCTGGAAGTCAATTCATCGCCGGGCCTTGAGGGCATCGAGGGCGCGACGGGGATCGATATCGCGGGTCTAATGATCCAGCATGTCGAGGCGCAGGTGAAAAAGCGGAAGAACAAAAAGGTCAAAATTCCGCAGCATGATGTTATCGCGATGGCTTGAGATTTAGCGCATTACCCTTCGCCGTCATCCCCGCGCAGGCGGGGATCCATGGATAGACGAGGACCAGACTACCGGATTTGAGAGCAAACGGAGGAATGGATCCCTGCCTGCGCGGGGATGACGGCACGGAGGTCGTTGGAGCTATTGCAAAGGCACCTGAAAATCGGCCCCATACGAACTTCCCAATGACAGAACGATCCCGATCAATTCTTCAGTCGATTTCTTAAGAAGTTCCCTGTCCGTCCCGCGCAATACGAGACTTAAAGACGATGACCCCATCTTGAAATGCGGATAGCTTCCAATCTCCACATCCGGGAATTTTTTCTGCAGGTCCGTCAATTCCTGCGCAATCCTGCTTTCCGTGAGTTCGCAACTGACCGTGTTTGAAAAGACGCGGGCGCCTTCCTTCAGGTTGGGGAGCACATTATCCAGCATGCCCTGCATGATTGCGGGCACACCCGCCATGACATAAACATTGCCAATGATAAATCCCGGCGCGCCGGAGACCGGATTGCGGATCAGTTCCGCGCCTTCCGGCACCATCGCCATTTTCAGGCGGGCCTCGTTTAAGTTGGCTTCGCCGTAATTATTGACCAGAATGGCCCGGGCCTCGGGGTTCAGGACATTCTTCACGCCAAAGGCTTTTGCGATGCTGTCGGCGGTAATATCGTCATGCGTAGGGCCGATGCCGCCGGTCGTGAACACATAATCGACCCCTGCCCGCATTTCATTAACGGCCTTGACGATTTTGTCCTCGATGTCGGGCACAACCCGGATTTCGGCCAGCGCAATGCCCTTTTCGCCCAGTTTGCGGGCAATATATTGAATATTGCTGTCCTGCGTCCGGCCTGACAGGATTTCATTGCCGATAATGATCAGGGCGGCTTTTAGAGTTTTGGTCATGAGCCTTTTATATAGGACATTTTCCTTACATTGTCATCCTGAGCGAGCGAAGCGAGCCGAAGGATCTCTCTTCCTTTCAAATGAGATCCTTCGACTTCGCGCCTGACGGCGCTACGCTCAGGATGACAAAAAAGAAAAAGCGTTATATAAATGGTTTTTATGATGAAGTTTGCCCAGAAATACACGCCTGACGGCATCGAAATCCACCGGCCGGAGGATTTTGCAGGCATGCGCGCGGCCGGAAAGCTGGCGGCTGAAACGCTAGATTACATCACCCCGTTCGTGCAGGTCGGCGTGGCGACGGAGGAACTGGATAATCTTTGCCGCAAATTTATCGAGCAGCACGGCGCCATCCCTGCACCGCTCGGTTATAAGGGTTTTCCCAAATCCATCTGCACCTCGATCAACCATGTGATCTGCCACGGCATCCCTTCCGAGAAAAAACTGATGGACGGCGATATCGTCAATATCGATGTCACGACTATCCTTGATGGCTGGCACGGCGATACGTCGCGCATGTACATGGTGGGCGAGCCATCGGTGAAGGCGCGCAAGCTGGTCGATGTCACCTATGACTGCCTGATGGCGGGGATCGAGGTCGTGAAACCGGGCGCGACGCTCGGCGATATCGGCCACGCGATCCAGACGCTCGCCGAGGCCAACCGTTTTTCCGTCGTGCGCGATTTCTGCGGGCACGGCTTGGGCCGCATTTTTCATTCTCCGCCTTCCGTCAATCATTTCGGCGAGCCCGGCGAAGGCAGCGTGCTGGGGGCCGGCATGTTCTTCACGATTGAACCTATGATCAACGCCGGCGCCTGGCAGATGAAGGTTTTATCCGATGGCTGGACGGCGGTGACGCGCGACCGTTCCCTGTCCGCGCAGTTTGAACATACGCTGGCCGTGACGGAAACGGGATACGAGATTTTTACGCTGTCGCCGAAGGGGTATACGAAACCGCCTTATGGATGATGGGATTATGAGATGAGGGGATAATGGGAATTGTTGAAAGCTATAAAGAATTGAAGGTGTACCGGAAATCTTTTGACGCTTCTATTTTAATTCACAAAATGAGCCACAACTTTCTAAAAGAAGAACAATTTGGATTAACCAGCCAAATCAGACGTTCCAGCAAATCTGTTTGCGCCAATATTGCGGAAGGATTTGTAAAACAAAGAAGATCCAAAGCGGAATTTAAACGCTACTTATTAATGGCTTTGGCTTCATGCAACGAAACGCAGGTATGGATTGAATATTGCCAAGAATTGCAATACATAAATAAAGATCAAGCTAAACTATGGGAAGAGACTTATGAAGAGATAAGGAGAATGCTCAATGCTTTGTATTCACGTTCTTAACTTCCCATCATCCCATCATCCCCTCATCTCCTCATCCCTATGAACCAGGCTATAGCAAAGCAGCCACCACATTACCACGGCCACCGGGACCGATTGCGCCGGCGGTTCGCGGAGAACGGCCCGGATGCTCTTGCCGATTATGAACTTCTTGAACTTGTCCTTTTTCTCGCCATCCCGCAAAAAGATGTAAAGCCGCTGGCAAAAACCCTGATCGCGAAATTCGGCGGCCTTCCTGAAGTAATGAACGCTCCCATTGAAGAATTAATCAAAATCGACGGCATTAAAGAGAACACAGCCATCGCACTCAAATCCATTACCGCGCTTTCGCACCGCGCGATGAAAACATCGCTGATGAAAAAGCCGGTGCTGGGTTCATGGGACCGGCTGATGAGCTATTGCCAGTCGACCATGGCGCATGAAACGAAAGAGCATTTCCGCATCCTGTTCATGAACAAAAAAAACGAGCTTATCGCCGACGAGATCCAGAATTCCGGCACCGTCGACCACACGCCCGCCTACCCGCGCGAGATCATGAAACGCGCCCTTGAACTCGGCGCCACGGCGCTCATCCTCGTGCACAATCACCCGAGCGGCGACCCGCGCCCTTCCAAGGACGATGTCGACATGACCCGCCGGATCATCAAAGCGGGCGAGCCGTTCGGCATCCTCATCCATGACCATATCGTGGTCAGCCGGAACGGGTATAAGAGTTTTAAGACGATGGGGTTGATATAAAGATTATAGATGAGGGATGATGGATGATAGAAAGTTTCAGGGATTTGAATGTTTATAAAAAGGCATTCGATCTGTCCGTTGCAATCCATCAGGCTTCGCAGAAATTTCCCTAACATGAGCAATATGCGCTGGCTGACCAGATAAGACGTTCCAGTAAATCCATATGCGCCAATCTGGCAGAAGGTTTTGGCAAGCAAAGAGCTTCTAAACCTGAATTCAAGCGTTTTATCTCTATGGCATTGGGATCTGCCCATGAAGTGCTTGTTTGGATTGATTATGCCGTGAAATTCGAATATGTAGATCAGGCTACCGCCGATCACTGGATTTCCGAGACTGAAGCGGTAATAAAAATGCTCCATAGCTTGTACACGAAGGTTTGAATGACGATTTTTATCATCCATCATCCATCATCCATCATCTGCGGAGCATTCGCATGATCCCCCGCTACACCCGCCCCGAAATGGCCGCTATATTTGAACCGGAAAACCGGTTCCGGATCTGGCTGGAGATCGAGACACTGGCCGCCGAGAAGATGGCCGAAATGGGGACGGTGCCGAAATCCGTGCCTAAAACGCTGCGCGCCAAGGGGGATTTCAGCGTCAAGCGCATCGATGAAATCGAAAAAGAAGTAAAGCACGATGTCATCGCGTTCCTGACATCGGTCGCGGAATATGTTGGGCCGGATTCGCGTTACGTGCACCAAGGGATGACGAGTTCCGATGTCGTCGATACAGCCTTTGCCGTGCAACTGACGCAGGCCGCGGATTTATTGCTGAAAGATTTGGATGGATTATTAAAGGCACTGAAAAAACGCGCGCTGGAGCACAAGAACACGCTGTGCATCGGGCGCAGCCATGGCATCCATGCCGAGCCGACGACGTTTGGCTTAAAACTCGCCGGGCATTACGCGGCGTTTGCGCGGGCGAAGGAGCGGCTGAAGGCGGCGCGCGCGGAGATTGCCGTGTGCACGATCTCGGGCGCGGTTGGCACGTATGCCACCGTCGATCCGGCAGTTGAGCAATACATCGCTAAAAAATTAAAGCTGAAACCCGAAACCGTTTCGACGCAGGTGATCCCGCGTGACCGGCATGCGATGTTTTTTGCGACGCTTGGCGTGATTGCTTCTTCCGTTGAAAATCTTGCGACGGAAATCCGGCATTTACAAAGAACAGAGGTGCGCGAGGCGGAGGAATTTTTCAGCAAAGGGCAAAAAGGTTCATCGGCCATGCCGCATAAGCGCAACCCGATTTTATCGGAGAATATCACGGGCCTCGCGCGGCTGGTGCGCTCGATGGTCATCCCGGCGATGGAAAACGTGACGCTGTGGCACGAGCGGGATATTTCGCATTCGTCGGTCGAGCGCAATATCGGGCCGGATGCGTGCGTGACGCTGGATTTCGCGCTTTCGCGGCTGACAGGCATTATCGAGAAGCTGCTGGTTTATCCTGAAACGATGAAAGCGAATCTGGAGCGCACGGGCGGCCTTGTGTTTTCGCAGCGCGCGATGCTGGCCCTCACACAAGCCGGGATTTCCCGCGAGGATGCCTATCGTACCGTACAATCCGCGGCGATGAAAGTGTGGGAGAGCAATGGCAAAACAACTCTGCGGGCGCAGATTGAAAAAGATCCCAAGGCGAAGCTGGATAAGAAGGCGCTGGATGGGATTTTTGATTACGGGGCGTATACGAAAAACATCGGCGCGATTTTCGGGCGGATTTTTTGAATACTGTTAATTACGCGACATTGGGAACCGGTTCTTTCAAATCCGGATGAAAGGGCAATTTGTTTGCCGCTGCGAAACGCCGAGCCTGCACACAAACAATTTCACGCAATTTCTCATAGTCTTCACGGGTTTCTTTGACAGGCCCATCTAAATTCGGCCTTATCAGACAGGCGTCGCCATTTGAAAAACCGCTCCAAAAGTTAATCTCTTCCTGATCGAGAGGCCCTTCGAATGTCCTGTCTAATTTCTTGGACTTCGCCTCATCTAAAACGCCATCCGTGTATACACCGAAATAAATCGTCAGCGTTCCCTTATGTCTTTCGCTGATGACGACTCCGTTTCTATTATCGGGTTTCCGCTTATTTTTGTTTTAACCATTTGATTATAGTCACCGGGATCAACATTGGACTATGGCGCGCTAATTCTACCCTTCCAGACGAGGAGTTTCATATGTCATGTTTACATCGAACAGCTGTCCGTTGACATACAAATGGACATCACACCCTTTCTTCGCGGCCCATTCGCAGGTGGCGTCCACTATACGGGTGTAAAAATCTTGCTCAAGAGGTGTATTAGCCCTAACGTAACGCCTATTGCCTCCCTGCTTGGCTCTGTCAAATATGTCTACTGCGGAAGTAGTTAGCTGCTTATGAGGTTCCCGCGACCCATTTTGTCCGGGTATGAGATCACACAGCCCTTTATTTCCTCGCAAGGTGACGTCATAAGGATTAATTTTAAACGGGGTTGTGTTGCGACGGTGTTCATGTTGAATGTCAACACCGTTTTCGGACTTAAGAGCGGTATCCAGAACATCCGCTAATTCTTGCAGCGAATATCTGTACGAGCTTCCATGGCGCCTAACATCATATTTGACGCCATTTCCCTCTTCGCAATCCATTATTACACCATCTTTAATTCCGGGATAAAAATCCATATTTTCCGTCTCCGTTTATTATAAAATTTTTACCAAAACCATCCAGCCATAATTCCCGTTTGATTTGGCGTCATTTCGTCCTACTATCGCTGACGGGCCGATACTAATATCTTTTTAATGTTATGTCAATTTTATAGGAATAAATCATGAAAGGCGACGCCAAAGTCATCCAGTATCTCAATAACGCGCTCAAGCACGAGCTGACCGCGATCAACCAGTATTTCCTGCATTCGCGGCTGCTGGAGGACTGGGGCGTGACGAAACTCGCCAAGCACGAGTACAAGGAATCCATCGAGGAAATGCAGCACGCGGATCTGTTCATCAAGCGCATCCTCTTGCTGGAGGGCATGCCAAACCTCCAGGAGCTTGGGAAGCTGTTCATCGGTGAGGACGTGAAGGAAGTGCTTGAATGCGACCTGAAGCTGGAACTGGACGCGATCAAGCTCTACCGCGAAGCCGTGGGATATTGCGAAACGGCGAAGGATTATGTTTCGCGCGACCTATTCATCAAGATTTTAGGCGAGGAAGAAAACCACGCGGATCATATCCAGACGGCGCTTGATTTGATCGAGCAGATGGGATTGCAGAATTATATCCAGCTGCAGACGGATGCGGAGACGGAAGAAGGTTAGGAGTGGGTGCGGACAAGAGCTTCGACCAAGGCCTCGCGATCCTCTTCGGGAAAAATATGCACACAGCTGTCGAATGCTTTGCGGTCCACGAACTGAACCGCACCCATGTTTTTGCGCCCGCCACCGGATTGCTTGAATATCTCCTTCAGATATGTGACAGCATCGGGCGCGCGAATACTGCCGAACGACCTGACGCTAAGTTTCACGGATCCATCATTTTGTGGAATTGCGGCACAGGCAATTTTGGAAGGCGACGTTAAAGCCTTCTCTTTAAGAAGATCTTCAATCGGGCGTCCATATTCTGGAAGCGGAAGCTCTATTTCAACAATAGGCACGACGCAGTTGTGATTAGCAGGTCCCAAATCGAGTGCTGTAAATTTGAATTTGTCGCGCAATGTTTCAGTATTTTCGCAATGTTTGGCGTAGAGAGACTCGCCCCGTCTTTTTATTTCGTCGAGCGGCAATTCGCAAAGAATACTAAGACCGGGGATCGACTTCTCATCATAAAAATTGAATGAATCCACGTAAGCGGCGATTATTCTTTCATCGTATGTCTCAAGTTTGCCGCTTTCGATTTTGCCGATATATTCCAGGATCGGCGGCGGTTCTTCCCCCGGAAACAGCTTTGGCCAAACTAATTGCGTCGCGGAATCCATCGCTGGATTAATATCGACTATAAAATCCGGCACTTCGATGCCTGAATCTATCCACGGTATAGAGAATTCATTGAGATCCACTTCTGTATCATGATGATCCCAGACCGTACCAGAACGAATGCACTTTCCGTGTTCAAAACCTAAATTCTTAAACACTATTTCCTGCATTTCACGTCTGGTGGGCGCCGTATCGACAAAATAGATTTCGCTACCGGGACTAAGATGTTTGATAATTGTATCATGATGAATGTCAGGCCTGCCGTGCGGCAATGGTACAAATTTCAGTTGGATAGCCGGATTAGACCCGTATTTTCTAGCGAAAAAAGACGCGGCTAAACCTCCGTCAATATCGGGATCATATAAAACAACGATATTCCGGTTTTGTGCCTGCAAATTCCTGATCTTCCCTGGCCCGGTGTTACTTATAGTTTTTTACATTGAAATACATATGACAAAACCTGTCAAATAATTTTAGATGCGAATGACTTGCATTTACCCTTCCTTAATGATAATGATTCACAATAACGAATAAGAATCATTCTCAGAATAAACACTCAAAAGGGTCCGGGATACTTAGCACAATGATGGTCTGCCTCTGCCACCCGTTCAGCGATAAAAAGGTGCGTGAGCATTTGAGCTGCAAGTCCGGCAGCCCTTCCAGCGTGTCCGAGACCTACGGCGCCTGCTCCGGCGGGAACAAGCCGCAATGCTGCACCTGCCTTGAGACCGTGAAGGACATGGTCAAGGCGCATAACCGGGCGGTTACGGCCTGATTTCATATATTATTGGCAATAATCATTAAATTATGGCATTGATGCCTGACGTTACTGTTTTAGAGGGCCGCCGTGAAGCTTGGATTCAGCCGCAAATCTCTTATGCTGGCAAGCGCAGGATTAGGGACTGCGTTTGGCGTGGCGGCAGCCTTAGTTGGCGGTCGCATCGTAAAGCCTGACAACACCGCTCCTGATACATCCTTCGTAGGACCGCCCGCGCCGCCAGCGCCTGCTCCTGCCAGGAAGGCGTTCAATACAACCAACGTTCTTGCAACGGCAAAGACGCAAAAGGCTTTCCCCATCGCCGCGGCGCAACTTGGCCCATGGATGGCTGGCGCGGTGGAAACCGTCTATCTTGGTTCGCCGGAAGACGTTCTTGATTTTGTTAAAGACGATGCGGCCACACACGACAAGCTGCTGCAGGCGATAGAGCTCAAAAAAAGCTATGATGCCGGGGAGATAAACGAGGAAAACTTTAAGAAATTTTTGCAAAAAAATGATATATGGCCCTTGATGACAAAGGCGACCAGAAGTTTTCTGGAAGCCAAATACAACAAAGCCTTCCTGGCTCTCAATAATCCCGATGATCATGAGAATGATTATATACCGGGCATAGCGCAAGCTTTGCTTTTGGGACAACCTACAAGTCAAAAATTTCGTACCAACGCCGTGAAAAGCGGGCTTGAGGATTCTCTTTTCATCACGACCAGCTACAGGCAGGCGACCAATGAAATGATCGCGCATTATGTTTCGGGACTGCCGCTGGCACTTCTTAAAAACCGTGTGCCCGTGTTTGGCAATGAATTGCCTGAATTCGGTCTTGGACATGAAGCTGCGGGACATGGGCTTTATAATGATGGTGAAAATAATGCCGATGTCCGCGGCAACAGATTTTATCAAGCAGGCTGGAAGGCAAAATTATTCAAAACAAAAAATCTCGATAGCTATTTCATGAGTTTAAGAGCCATCGGCGCGTTTCTTGGCTCCAGCGATAAAGAGCATGGCACCAGCGCGATGATCCGTTTGACTAAAAAGGACCCTGCGCCTGTCGATGCCTCTCTTAATCAATATATGATTGCTTTAAAAACGGCTACAGACATTATCGCGCTCGATATTGCCCAGAACAGCAACACAACCGATCACGCTCAAATAGCCCTGGCAGCCTTAAATGCCGCGTTGAAGGCGGGAAAGCCTTTAGACACCCCCGATCACAACGGCACCGTTCTGGAGATTGCAGATCACTGGAACAATCATGCAGACGATCCCGATTTTGACGTCAGAGCGCTGTACAAGAAACTGCCTGTTGAAACCCGGGAATTTATCGCCAAGACGGAACAAGATGCCATGACAGAGTATGGCCGCTCTATCCTGGGCAAGGATTTGCCGCTTTTATATCAAACGATGCAAAGGCTTGACTGGGACGGCGCGTTTAGCGACAACGAGATAGGCCAGCGGTATGTTGATAAATTCCTCAAGGCCGCTGCCGGGACCTTTTCCTGGATCTTTATTCCGGGACAATCCCATGCTCTGCATGTAACGCCGTCTCCGTAATATTTTTAACTGTAAAATCGCCAGTTTTCTTATCCCCCTTGCATTCCCCCCTGCCCTGTGGCACGACTCTAGTTCACGTTAACCTGTCCCTTTTCGAGGTATCACATGATCAGAAACATTCTTCTAACCGCCGGGAGTATCGCTCTTATGACAGCCGCAACCTTTGGCAGCGCACGGGCCGCAGACCCGGAAAATACGCTTTTGATGGACGTCTCCACGGGCGGCACCGTCACGATCGAACTTAAGCCTGATGTTGCGCCGCAAAGCTCCGAGCGCCTGAAGGCGCTGACCCGCAAGGGTTTTTATAACGGTCTCGTATTCCACCGCGTGATCGAGGGCTTCATGGCCCAGACCGGCGACCCTACAGGCACAGGCACCAGCGGTTCGGATGAGCCGGACCTGCCCGCTGAATTCAGCCAGACGGATTACGTGCGCGGCACGGTCGGCATGGCCCGCAAGTCGGACCCGAACAGCGCGAACTCGCAATTCTTCATCTGCTTTGACGATACCGGATGCGCCAGCCTGAAAGGCCAGTACACGGTTGTCGGGCAAGTCACCAGCGGCATGGAATTTGTCGATAAAATTGCAAAAGGCGAACCGCCTGCAAATCCCGACAAGATCGTGAAAATGCAGGTTGCCGCCGATGCGAGCAAGCCGGCTGATGGCACGACTGCCGCCGCACCGGGAGCGCCTGGCGCCTCGCCGCAGGATGCCGCCGCCGCTGCCGCAACGGATGCCGCCAAGACCGGCGCCGCCATGGAAGCCAAGCCTGCTGATGCCGCGCCTGAAGCTGCTGCCCCGGAAGGCGATGATGAAACGCCTCCGCCTGCTGATGCGCCTCCCGCAACCGAGCCAGCGGCGCATTAAAAAATTATTTCTTATCAAAAGGCCGCTCCAAAAACGGGCGGCCTTTTTTATTAGCCTCTATCTTATCAGTGTCATCCTCCGCGAAAGCGGAGGATCCATCCCAGTTCACGAGATCCCCCGGTCAAGCCGGGGGATGACAACATAAAAAATCTATATGTGTAATTTTCAATTTATCTATAATACCCCATGCCCTTTGTTCTCCTTCTCGGCCTGATGATTGGCGCTTATGCGCTCTACCAGTTTTTCCTGAGCGCCGATAATGCGCAGAAGAAAGCCTTCTTCACGACCTCGGGTTTTATAGGTTGTTGCCTGGTGGTGCTGTTTCTTGGGGTCATGGGTCATCTGCCGCCGATCATGGATCTCCTGTTATTGATCGTTTTTTCAATGGCATGGCCCTCTTTCAAACGAAAGATGAACCGCAATGTTGGCCCAGATAAGGATCACAAGACTCAAGCTGCGCCTTCAAAAGACATGTCACGGAAGGAAGCCTTTGAAATTCTTAATCTTGGTGAAGACGCGAGCAAACAGGACATCAAAGACGCCTATAAGCGCCTGATGCAGAAGGTTCACCCGGATAATCAGGGATCAGACTGGATGGCGGCGAAGCTCAACCAGGCGCGGGATCTTCTTTTAGGATAATTCCTGTATTGAAGGCGCTTCAAGAAGTTCTATGTTGCGCTCCAAATTATCGCGGATCATTTTATTATTAGGCGCAAGTTCAGCTGCTTTAAACCATTGACCGAAAGATTCCATAAGGCACCCCTGATTCATATAGCTGATTGCCAGCTTGGCCCTCAAAAGCGCATTTTTTGGCTGCAGTTCAACAGCCGTTCTGTAATGATCCGTGGCACGTTCATGTTCGCCAAGTTCATGCAAGACGAAACCCACATTGTCATGGTAAATCGGGTTGTCCGGTTTGCCATCAACGGCTTTTTTCCAATAAGGAAAAATTACTTGCGGCGGTGCGCCCATTTTCTTAAGCGCCCAGCCAGCATCCGAGTTGAGCCGCGGATCGTCAGGATCGGTTGCCAGATCCGCCTGCCTTAAACGCAACGCTTCTTCATATCGGCCGGCTTTGAAAAGCTCTGTGGCCATTTCTCTAACTTTACGCATTAGTCTCCCTTAATATAAAAGCTATATGGAATGTCTGAATTCTGGCAAGCAAATTTTCACGTAACTTGAAAAAACCTGTGAAAGATGACCATTATACGCCCGTCATGAAGCAAGAAATGAAGCACAGGCCTGTCAAAAAAGCCGTATTTCCCGTTGCCGGGCTAGGAACAAGGTTCCTGCCCGCCACAAAAGTCATGCCCAAGGAAATGCTGCCGATCAACGACAAGCCCTTGATCCAACATGTTTTTGAGGAAGCGCGGGACGCCGGGATCGAAGAATTTATCTTCGTCACGGGGCGCTATAAAGACATGCTGGAAGAGCATTTCGATGCCCAGCCGGAGCTGGAAAACATGCTCGAATCCCGCGGTAAGGAGGATATGCTCAAAAAGGTTCGCGATGCGCAGATGCCAGAGGGCAAGCTGTTCGTCACGCGCCAGCCCAAGCCCCTTGGATTGGGGCATGCCGTATGGTGCGCCAGCCCGCTGGTGCGTAATGAACCGTTCGCGATCCTGCTGCCCGATGACATTATCCGCCATCCGAAAGGGTGCTTAAAGCAGATGATGGAAGCTTATGAACAAACCGGCGGCAACATGGTCGCGGTTAAAAATGTGCCCAGGGAAGAGACTAAAAAATACGGCATCGTCGATATTGAAAAAGAAGACGGCAAAATGGTTTCCGTGAAAGGGCTTGTGGAAAAGCCCGATCCTGCGAAAGCGCCCTCGACGCTGTGCGTAATCGGGCGTTACATCCTGCAGCCGGAAATTTTCGATCACCTTGCCGCCTTCCAGAAGGGCGCGGGCGGGGAAATCCAGCTCACGGACGCGATGGCGAAATTAATCGGGAAACAGGCTTTTCACGGTTTGCGCTTTGAAGGCCAGCATTATGACTGCGGCGGGCGGCTCGGTTTCCTCGAGGCCAATCTTGCCTATATGCTGGCCGATCCGGGCATCGGGAAAGATGCGCAAAAAATAGTGAACCAATTTGCGTCCGGCGCGTTATCTTCTTTTGGTGAAGAAAACTCAAAGGACCTTTATGCAGTCAAACACGCAAGCAAAAGTTAAAGCCATTCCCTCCTCCAGCCATATATTCAACCCGGTTATTTTGCGCGAATACGACATACGCGGCATTGTCGGGGAGAGCCTTTCGGCAGAAGATGCCTATGCGCTGGGCCGCTCGTTCGGCACGCTGATGCGCCGGCAGAAGGGGAAAAATCTATGCGTGGGCTATGACGGGCGCACGACCTCGCCCGCGCTGGCGAAAGCCTTGATTGACGGCCTGACGGAAACGGGAATCAATGTCGAGAATATCGGGCTTGGGCCGACACCGATGCTGTATTTCTCGGTGAAAGACCGCAAGGCGGATGCGGGGATCATGATTACCGGCTCGCACAACCCGGCGGAATATAACGGCTTTAAAATCATGCTGCAGAGCGGCCCCTTCTATGGCGAGATGATCCAGGAAATCGGGCGTATTGCCGCCAGTGGTGACTTTGAATCCGGCAAGGGCACGGTCAAAGAAATAGACGTTAAAGATACGTATGTCGCGCGGCTGCTGAAAGATTATACGGGCAAGCGCGATCTGAAAGTCGCATGGGATTCCGGCAACGGCGCGGCGGGGGAAATCCTGCGCCGCCTCGTCAAAAAACTTCCCGGAGAACATATCCTGCTGTTCGATGACATCGATGGTAATTTTCCGAATCACCATCCCGATCCCACGGTCGATAAAAACCTGGTCGACCTGCAAAAATGCGTGCGGGACAATCAATGCGATCTCGGTATCGCGTTCGATGGCGACGGCGACCGGATCGGCGCGGTGGATTCGCAAGGCAATATTATTCGGGGCGACATCCTGATGACCATCTATGCGCGCGAAGTTTTAAAAGAGCGCCCCGGCGCGCCGATCATCGGCGACATCAAGTGCTCGCAGGTCATGTTCGACGAAATCAAGCGGCTCGGCGGTACGCCCGTTATGTGGAAGACGGGGCATTCGCTGGTGAAAGCAAAAATGGCCGAGCTAAAATCGCCGCTGGCGGGGGAATTGTCCGGGCATATTTTCTTCAACGATATTTATTACGGGTTTGACGACGCGCTGTATTGCGGCGTGCGCCTGATGAACTCCGTCAGCGCGGCGGAGGCCGATTATTCAAAGCTCACAGGCTCCCTGCCCCGAACGCTCAGCACGCCAGAACTGCGCATCGAAGTTGACGAGCGGGAAAAATTCGCGCTGGTGCAAAAGGTGGTTGAAAACGTGCGGAAGAATTACAAAGACGTAGAAACTGTCGATATCGACGGCATTCGCGTATCCAATAAAGACGGCTGGTGGCTGCTGCGCGCGTCCAATACGCAAAATGTCCTCGTGGGCCGCGCCGAGAGTACAACGCAGGAAGGGTTTGAACGGCTGAAGGCGATGCTGGAGAAGGAAGTTTCCAATCTTGGCTATAAAATTGATTTTACGGGCGGCGCTCACTAACTTCAAATTCAAACCACCAAGACACCAAGAGCACCAAGATTAAATATATTTAAATTTGTTATGTGTTCAACACGTATTCTCTCGGGATGACAGAAGAATTCTTCTTGGTGTTCTTGGTGTCTTGGTGGTTAAATTCAGCAATAGTCAAGACTTTATTCAAATACGAGAATCATAATCATGAGTACCACCATCGACACCGCCATGCTCGAATTGCTGGCCTCCAAAATATGCCATGACCTTATCAGCCCGATCGGCGCGATCAATAACGGCCTGGAGTTCATGGAGGATATGGGACCGGATGCCGGGCCGGAAGCGCGTGAACTTATTGCCTTCAGCGCGCAGCAGGCTTCGGCCAAATTGCAGGCGTTCCGTTATGCGTATGGCGCGGGCGGGGCGGACGGGAATATCAAACCTGCCGACATTCATAAATCCATCCAGCAGATTGTCGGTGCCGAAACAAAAATTGCGCAGGACTGGGACGCGCAGGCGAATCTAGGCTCCCTTGCCGGGCAACCTGCCTTTTGCAAAATCCTGATTTGCGCCTTGCTTCTTGCTATGGAAAGCCTGCCCAAGGGTGGAAAATTGTCGGCTTTGGCGGACGGAGACGGGGTTATTGTCCGAGCCGAGGGCACAGATGCGGGCCTGCGCGGGCATGCGCATGAAGCGTTGAATCTCAAGGTTTCCTTTGAAAATCTTGAGCCCAAGGATGTTCACGCCTGTATGACCGGCCTTATGGCGCAATGCTATGGCTTTAAAGTTGTGCCCTCTTCCCCGCATCCTGGAATTGCAGAGTTTCGCATTAGCTCCAACTGATATATACTGTAGGAAATTAATAAGGGCGCTTCTTGTGCGCTTGCTTCATGGATGGGGATTCATGGACGAAGTTCTTGCAGAGTTTATAACTGAAACCAAAGATTATCTGGATGTGCTGGATCGCGATCTTATCGCGCTTCAGAAAGATCCTACCGACCGGGCGCTGATCCACGAGATCTTTCGTGCCGTGCATACAATCAAAAGCGGGTGCGGCTTTGCCAACCTGCCCGGCATTGAATCTGTCGCGCATGATGCGGAAAATATCCTGATGCGCATGCGCGACGGGATGGAAAAGACAACTCCGGAAAACATTTCCCTTGTATCGCGGGCGCTGCAAATAATAAGGACAACCGTCGAGTCCCTCGGGCATGCCTCGCTTACCGATATCTACGAGCTGCGCCCTATCGAGGATGCATGGCGGGTTTTGCCGGCGATCATCGCTGATCTTGAACAGAAACTTGGCAAGAGCATTATTTTCGAGGCGAAACCCAGCGATGTCACCATCGACAGCCGCCTGTTGCCCATCGTCAAAGCCTGCCTTACCCATATCGTGCGCAATGCCGCCGATCACGGCATTGAACAAAACGGCAGGATAAAAATCGAAGCCCATCATAAGGACGGGTTTGTCGTTATCGAGGTTTCCGACAATGGTAAAGGATTGTCCCTGCCCGCGATCAAAAAGAAAATCGCGCAGCAGGGCCTTGCCACCGATGCGCAAACGGTCGCAATGCAGCCGCAACAGGCTTTTTCGTATATTTTCAAACCCGGCTTTTCCACAGCCCCTGAAACTACGCTCGTTTCAGGGAGCGGTGTCGGGCTTGACGCCGTATATACAGCCCTTGATAAACTTGGCGGCAACATCATCGTTTCTTCTGTTGAGGGACAAGGTTGCCGCTTCATCATGAGTATCCCCGAAAATCTGCCGATGCCGCTTGCAGTTCCCGGACTGCAAGATACAATCGGGCAGACGGGGGAGAAATGAAAAAAACGTGCCTGATTGTCGATGACAGCCGTGTTGTGCGCAAGGTGGCGCGGCGCGTTGCGCAGGATTTAGGCTTTGAATGTTCCGAGGCCGAGGACGGGCAGAAGGCCTATGAGGCCTGTCAGAAGGCGATGCCAGATGTTGTTTTACTCGACTGGAACATGCCGGTGATGAGCGGCGCGGAGTTTCTTGAGCGGCTTCGCCAGATGCCAAACGGCAAGCATCCCAAGGTTATCTTCTGCACGACGGAAAACAGCGTTTCGCAACTCAAGCGGGCCGTTTCCTCCGGGGCGGATGAATACATCATGAAGCCCTTTGACAGTGAAATCGTGGAATTGAAATTTAGACAGGTCGGCCTCATAAAATAGAAGAAATAAAATGCGCATAACCAATTTTGAAATATATCGCGATATCCTGAAGGAAAAATCGGGCCTGGATTTAACGCTAGATAAATCCTACATGCTGGAATCGCGCCTCAGTCCCGTTTCTAAAAAATGGGGTTATCTTTCGTTCGAGGCCATGACAACGGCGCTGCAGGGCGTGCCGGATAAAAACCTCGTCAACGATATTGTCGAAGCGATGACGATCAACGACACAGCTTTTTTCCGCGATGATGAACCTTTTAATGCCTTGCGCGATGTTGTCCTGCCCTATCTGCTCAAGAAGCGCAGCGCCGAAAAGAAGATCCGGATCTGGTGCGCCGCCTGTTCCAGCGGACAGGAGCCTTATTCCGCAGCCCTGACGATCCGGGAAAAGGGTCTGCCAGCGGGATGGAAGACCGAGATCCTGGGCACGGATATCGCCAGCGACATTCTCGAACAGGCCAAGAGCGCCGTTTATTCACAGTTCGAGGTGCAACGGGGCCTGCCCCTGCTCACCCTGCTGAAATATTTCACGCAGGACGATACAAAATGGGTGCTGCAGGACGATGTGCGGAAAATGGCGCGATTCGATTACTTCAACCTAATGGACGATGTGAAAAAGCTCGGCACGTTTGATGTTATTTTCTGCCGCAATGTTTTGTCCTTTTTTGAAGACAAAACGAAGAAGAAGGTGCTGGAAAAAGTGGCCTCGCGGCTGGAGAAGGACGGATTCCTGTTCCTTGGAAAAACCGAAACGACCATTGGATTGTCCGAGGCGTTCAAGCCCCTGCCCGGCGTTGCCGGATTATATGCCTTTGCCGATGGACCGCATCATAAGGGCGGTTAATTATCATACTGTCATGCCAGCGAAGGCTGGCATCCATGGAACGTCTTGGGCGCAACTTCAACTTTGAGAGCAAATGGATGAATGGATCCCTGCTTTCGCAGGGATGACAGAGTATGAATAAGCAGCCAAAGTCTGCTCCTTTGTGTAAACTTTTTCGTTTATTCATATTCATTCGTGGTCTATATAGACGTTATGAAAGATATCAAAATCAAACGCGCGCTGATTTCCGTTTCCGACAAGACCGGGGTTGAAGATTTTGCCCGCAAACTCGAAGCGCAAGGCGTTGAAATCCTGTCCACCGGCGGCACCGCGGCGCTGCTGAAAAAAGCAGGTTTAAAGGTCAAGGACGTTTCGGATCATACGGGTTTTCCTGAAATCATGGACGGGCGCGTGAAAACGCTACACCCGAAAATCCATGGCGGCATCCTCGCGCGGCGCAGCGACAAGGATCATGCAAAAGCGATGCAGGAGCATGACATCGGCGGGATCGATCTCGTCGCGGTCAATCTGTACCCGTTTTCAGCCACCGTGCAAAAAGGCGCGGATTTCGATGCATGCATTGAAAACATCGATATCGGCGGCCCGGCCATGATCCGCGCATCGGCGAAAAACCAGGAATTCGTTACCGTCATCACAGCAGCCGAGGACTACGAAAAAGTGCTGTCCGACATGGCGGCGCATAACGGCGCGGTTTCGGGCGACTTGCGCAAAGAACTGGCGGGCAAGGCGTATGCATTAACGGCGGCCTATGATTCCAATATCGCGCAGTGGTTTGCCGAGCAGACGAGTACTGTGCAACCGGCGCATATCAGCTTTGCCGGCTTCCTGAAACAATCCCTGCGCTATGGCGAGAATCCGCACCAGGGCGCTGCGCTTTACACGACCGATCTCGATCGGCGTCCCGGCGCGGCGCTGGCGACGCAGATCCAGGGCAAGGAGCTTTCGTACAACAATCTCAACGACACAAACGCGGCGTTTGAACTTGTGTCCGAATTCGATGAGCCTGCTATTGCGATTATAAAACACGCCAATCCGTGCGGCGTGGCGGCGGGCGCGGACATGCTGGAAAACTACAAGCGCGCGCTGGCCTGCGACCCCGTGAGCGCATTTGGCGGGATTATCGCCCTTAACCGCCCCTTAAGCCGCGAACTCGCCGAAGCCATCACCAAAAGTTTCGTCGAGGTTATCATCGCGCCATCAGTGGAAGCCGCGGCGCTGGAGCCCTTGCGCAAGAAAGATAAAATCCGCGTCCTGACCAGTGGGACCATGCCAAAGCGTGGGCAGAAACGCCAGATCGTGACCTGTATCGCGGGCGGATTGCTGGTGCAGGATGCCGATACGGCGCTGGTGACAGAAGCTGATTTAAAAGTAGTGACCAAGCGCGCACCCTCGGCTCAGGAAATAAAAGACATGCTTTTTGCCTTTACCGTCGCCAAGCATGTGAAATCAAATGCGATCGTTTACGCGAAGGGCCTTGCCACCACCGGCATCGGCGCCGGGCAGATGAGCCGGGTGGATTCCAGCCGGATCGCGGCATGGAAGGGCGGCGAGGCTGTGAAAGGCTCGGTCGTAGCTTCGGACGCCTTCTTCCCCTTTGCCGACGGCCTGATATCGGCTGCGGAGGCCGGGGTTAGCGCCGTTATCCAGCCGGGAGGGTCGATCCGGGACGAGGAGGTCATCAAGGCCGCCGACGAGCGCGGGCTGGCCATGGTTTTTACCGGGACGCGGCATTTTAGGCATTAACCATTCCTTAACTTTTCCCTAGATAGCCATAACAAAATATTTGCATTGGCCTTGCAAACTATGTATCATGTGCTTAACAACTAAAAAAACTATAAGATTAACTTGGCGAATACATAGAGGGTATGATACGTGAAAACCCCCACATTTATTAGGTTTTTTGCATCATCCCCTTTCAACAACTGAAAGGCGAATTGGTATGGGCGGACTGGCTCTAAATATCTTAAAAACTCTATTTTTTGGTGGCGCTATCCGCACCGGCCTAACGATGCTTGGTTTAGGCATTGCCGCTGACAAGCTCACAAGCGGCAAATCAACGCAGGTTGTAAAAGATAATGTCGTCGCGCCTGTTTTCAATAAAGTTACAGAACAAGGCGCTAAAGCAGTTGATTACGCCACGCATCAAGGCGCGGAAACAGTGAAAAATTATGCCGAACAAGCGATTGAAAAGCTTGTGAGTGAGGCGAAAGACCACCCGTTGATTGCAGGCGCGGCAGGGCTTGGAGCTCTGGCATGGTTTACAGGCAATCTTAAAAGCCTGGTGATCGCAGGTGTCGCGGCAGCGGCCATTTACCTGGGTTACCAGCATTTTGCCAAAAACAGCTTTAACGAGGCGGCGGCGCCCGCAGGCAATGCCCCGCAAGTGGCCCAAAAGCTTCAGAATGGCTTTACGCCATTACAGCCAGCTTATGAACCGCACTAAATAACGGGAGTTGGCAGAAGAAGGTAAACAAAAAATTAAAGCATAAATAATACAATAAAAATAAGAACATAAAAAAATAAGGGCCAAAGGCCCGCGGCAAAAAGAGTAATTAGAAGAGAGTGTCGTCCATGGCGGACAAAACAGTAGATAACAAACCAACTGGCGATAACGGCAAAGCCCCGGCCGGGGCGATTTTACGCCTGCCTGCGTCCAAGGATGCATCGCCGTTCGCATTCAATCCCCTGCAGGAAATGCTGATGACGCCCGACGGACGCTTTTTCCTCGGTGCGCTCCAGATCAGCGACCAGGAAGCGCAGGCCCTCGTGCAAGGCCACAAAAGCGTCGATGCGTTCCTGAAAGAACAAGAGGGCTCAAAAACCTACATAAGCGGCCACCCGGTGACCGCGCAACTGGCGCGCGACGTCATGAAAAACACCAAGCTTGATTTCGCACATGCGACCGTAAGCACGATCGAGCCCGGCGGCGACCTGAAAAAACACGATTACTGGCGCGACGTCAAAGGCTACGGCACAGAGGCCGCCGCCATTTTCGCAAAACCGAAAGGCCAGCTCAAACTCGAAGACCTGGAGAAAATGCCTCTATTCTGGAAGGCCGTGCAAACAATCATCCCTGATGAACTTGCAAGCCTGAGAAAAGACCCGGCCTTCATGGAGAGGCTCGGCAAAACCATGTCGCCGGCGCAAATCGAAAACATGTTCGGCAAACAATCGCGCATCGACCGCGCGATCGACGACACCCGTCTGCACACGACCGGCTTTATCGGCGCGGGGTTGGCAACATACGACAGGGTTGCTTCGAGCGATACGCAAGAGCAAAAACTGGCGCGGCAATTTGTGCGCGATGCCTATGGCTGGACGGACTGGACGGCAGGCAGCGTGGCCTTCACTCTGGTAGAAAACACCGCCGAAGCGGCAACCGGCGGCGCGCTTTTCAAAGGGTTGTTGCGGGCCGCCGGGATTGCCGGGGCCGGCGCGGAAGCTGCCGGAGCGGGCCTGAAAGCCGCAGGCACCGCCGCGAAAACCGGTATAACGGAAGCTTTTGCAGCCGCTGCGGAATCGGCGGGAGCCCAGATCGGCGGGGCCGCTATCAAAACCGCTGCGACTGAAGCTAAATCTGCCGGCGCAAAACTGATCATCAATTCTGTCACAGGTGAAGTCCACTCCATTGTTGAAACAACCGCGGCAAAAACCTTGGTAGCCAATGTTGCTCCCACAGTCACAGAAGCAACACTGGGCCAGGCCGCCCGGGCCGCGGGCGCGAAATTCGTCGTGGAAGGCGCGAAGACGGGCGCGAAAATCGCCGCGACCACAGTGCCGCGCGCCGCCACCACCAATGTGCTCACGCAGGTTAACGAGATGGAGACCGTCACGTTCGACGGCCAGACCTATCAGCAGCGCGCGGAATTCGATCTGGGCGAGACGATCAAGCAGACGGCGACCGAATCCGCGTTTGCAGGCCTCATGTTCGGCGTCGGCGGCGGCGCTTTCAAAACCGCCTTCGCCGCGGAAGGCCGCGCCTTCGCCGGGCTGTTCGCGAAGGAAGCGGGGGCGTTGACGTCGGGGCTTTATAACGATGCCAAAGATGGCATGATAATGGCGCAGTATCATCTTCAAGGCGTTGGACGCGCAGCGCGGTCTATCGGTAGCGCCATCGACAACACCGTGATCGAATACGGGTTGCGCAAGCCGATCAATTTCGCGGTGGATGCTTTTGACCGGGTGATGCCGGAGCCTGCGGCGTTGGGGTTGCGGGCAAACTATTCAATGAATTTTGGAATAAACCCGTTTCAATTTACTCGAAATCGCGGTGTTGCACCTAGCGGCTGGAGCAGCACAATTATTCCTGATCTAAAACCGCCGGAAAAAACATGGATTCATACATTTTTTAGAAATCCTTATTACAGGGCCAGAAGTCGTATGCCCGGTCAGGACGATCCGAGTCGCTATCTTCCTAATTATCTTTCCGGAGGCGCATGGATTCGACCAATTTTTGAAAGCCACGATAACGCTGCACAAAATCGTGGCCTTATTGCCCCTATTACTCAAGTGCAGCAAAATCTTGTAGCTATTGTCAGGGAATTACGTAGCGGCGCCATAGATACAGCCACAGCCGCAACGAGAGCAAAAGCAGAAATTCAGACATTTGCATCGGCGCATTCAGCAAATTTAACGGCTTTTGCAGATGACCTGACTAATATCAGGGATGAACTTGAGCGATATGCGAATACACCCGCGTATCCAAAGATTACCAATCCCAAAGACTGGAGATTTGGTAAGTCTCAAATTGTGGGCGATGGAATGTATGGTGCGAGCGGTGGCGTTTCACCCACTAATAATATGGACACTCCTGCTGAGCTTACGAAACATTTTGGCATTGATGCAAGAGAGTATTCATCGCTTCAGGAAAGATTTTCGGATCGCATAACAGCCATAAGATCTCTTACTGATGGATCCTTCTTTAATCAGTATCTCGCGCCCCTCAAAGGACAGCCACCTGGTTCCCTACCAGTAGCTCCCGGATTTAACGACAAAGATTCCCTCAGCCATTTTATTTTGGAAGATTTTAGTAAAATTGCCGTTATTGGCGTAGACGGTGGAGCACGACTACGCAATAGAACCGCAGATAAGCTTGTTACTGAATCTCTCGATTGGCGTCATCCTTCAACTACCTTAAATCTCATGAACTGGGCACGCATGCGGTTTGGAGGCGGTTGGGGCAAAAGAGATACACCTATACAATTCTTAAGACTCGAAGAAGTCGAAACCAGACAAGGATATTACAACGAGCACAGACGCTTTCCCGTAAAAGGAAAGCAACTTTGGGAAGGACCGGAAAAGAGCAAAAACGTTGAAAGAAATGCCTTTATGCTTAGCCGATATTCGGAAACCAATCGGGCGCAAAATGATGGAAAATTAAATTACGGTCCTCTTAAAGATTATATGAACATTAAAAATTTCGCTGAAGAAATTTATAATATGCGGCAGGATGCTCAAGCCCTGCGCGCTCTGGAAAATTTACGGGATTACACAGGCGATTATGGTGATAATACATTACCTCCGCGTATCGAATATATGGTAACCGCACTAACCAACGCCGAAACGCAAAACGATTTTCACAGAGCAAAATTTTGGCGTACGGCACTGGATGTTAAAGCAAGAGAAAGTACCGCAACATACAGTGATCGTTATATGCGTGAGCTGGTTGTTAAAGGATATCGGTGGTTTTATGATATGCGGCAATTTCCTTTTACCAGTGAAATTTCCACACCCTTTAAAGACCGCTGGGTAAAAAATACCGTTGAGAATTTTGCAGCTAAATGGCGTGCAGGCTTAATAGGCGCACCAACAACTCCAAGAATATCTCCGACAGGAGATGAGATCGGACTTGTAAAAATAGATAAGGGTGCTCATCGTTGGTTTACTCTCCAACCCGCATTAACAAGCGAACAGTCTAAAAAGCTTAATTTTATGGACAGGCCTTTGCCGTTGGTTGGCAGAGCTCCTGGTTTAGTTCATCTGGCAACAGGAGGCCTTTTTACAAGACGTGGTGTAGTTGTTTATGGGCTGACAGGGGCTCTTGGATTTGGAGCCACTGCCGCTGTCAATACAGGAAACCGCGCTCTTGGTGCAATTGGCTTGACCAGTGGAGAGAACGTAAGGGAAAATACATTAGCTAATAATCCGGCTTACAAATTATTAACCTTGAACACTATTATTGGTCAGACTGTGGAGGGTGGTCTTCAGGGCATCGTAACGGGCGGTATTGATGGTTATAAATCTGGTAATGGTGTTGTTAATTCCGGGTTTTTAACCGGTGGTGGCAAAGGCTTACTAATTGGTGCAAAAGATGGTGTTTTGGGCGCTTATGATACCATAGTTGGAATACCTCGGATTGGAGACCCGTCTACGACGTTTGTCCCGTTTTTTGGATATGTAGGCAGCGGTTCAATGCCCTCTTTTGGTGGCGGGACGATTGCTCCATCTACAACAGCAGGCACAACAACACCCCCTGCCGCACCGGGGACGGCGGCGCCTGCCGCCCCGGCAGCGCCTTCCGGCACAGCACCATTAACGCCGCCTGCCACCCC
>JADMIO010809339.1_pt1 | contig 32159 bp, 25 predicted proteins | sample 8958161 | NCBI WGS metagenome assembly JADMIO01 (sample SAMN16585339, study PRJNA669376) | soil metagenome | isolation source: Crop rotation soil | place: USA: Cullars Rotation, Alabama | collected 2011
GGCCGCGACTTCAAGTCACGTGAATTCCAAGCTTCGGATCCCACTGTGCTGGAAAGGGTACGTGCCGGCTTGCAGGGCCACTAACCGCGTATCATAATCGCCGCGGAACACTTAGGTAAGGTAGTGTCCGGCTCCAGCCCCGAGTACGGAGTGTCCGGCTTTCGCCGGACCTCATAGGAGGCGCGATGCGCAAGATCAATCGCCGTGATTTCGTGCGGGCCAGCACAGCCGCAGGTGTCGCCGCCGCCGCCGCGAAGCCTCTGTTTGCTCAAGCGCCGACGATGATGACGCCGAAGAGCGCGAAGCCCTGCGTCGTCGCCTCGGGGAACGGCAACCGGTCGAAGGATGCGGACGGCGTCACATGCGTCGCCAAGGCCTTCAAGATGATGAGCGAGGGTGCCGACGTCCTCGACGCGCTCGTCGCCGGTGTCACTATTGTCGAGCTCGATCCCAACCAGACCGGCGTCGGCTGGAGCGGATTGCCGAACGCGGACGGCGTCGTCCAACTCGATGCCTCCTGCATGCACGGACCCAAGAAGCGCGCCGGTGCGGTGGCGGCGATCGAAGGTGTTCGCACGCCGGCGAAAGTCGCGCAGCTCGTCGCGAACGAAACCGATCACCATCTGCTCGTCGGGAAAGGCGCGCAGGACTTTGCGCGCGCGATGGGGTTCACCATCGAAGAAGGGTTGATCAACGACGTCGCGCGGCAGCGGTGGCTCGAGTGGAAGCGGCGCACCGATCCGCAGCACTACCTCGATCCGAAGAAGCGCTCGCAGGCATGGTACGAGGCGGGACTCCAGATGGTGCGCGAAGGGCTCATCGACGGCGAGCACTTCTGGGGCACCATCAACTGCGACGGCGTGAACGCCAAAGGTGAAGTGTGCGGCGTCACGACGACCAGCGGCCTCTCGTTCAAGATTCCGGGCCGGGCAGGCGACTCGCCGATTCTGGGCGCGGGACTGTACGTGGACGGCGACGTCGGCGCCGCCGGATCGACCGGCCGCGGCGAGGCGAATCTCTACAACCTCTCCTCCTACCTGATCGTCGAGGAAATGCGGCGCGGCGCGCACCCGAAGGACGCGGCGATGACGGCGCTCAAGCGCGTCGCGAAGAACACGATCGAGAAGCGGCTGCTGAACAGCAAGGGGCAGCCGAATTTCGGCCTGAGCTTCTACTGCCTGAACGCGAAGGGCGACTACGCCGGCGCGTCGATGTACGAGTCGACGTACGCGGTGTGCACCGAGAATGGTCCGCAGACGCTGAAGAGCGATGCGCTCTATGAAGGGAAAGCAACGGATGCGTAACCTCGTTAGACAGAACGTGGCGCAGGCCTTCAGGCCTGCGAACGCAGCGCTAAAGCGCTGCGCCACACTCTGACGCGAGATCACGGAGAACACACGATGACCAAGAAGCTGAATCGCCGCGAATTCGTGCAGACGACCAGCGCCGCAGGCGTCGTGGCGGCGGCCAAACCGCTTTTCGGACAAGCGCCCGCCGTGAAGACGGGCGGCGTCAAACCGCTCGTGATCGCCGCGTCGAACGGCAACCGATCGAAGAACGCGACGGGGCAGACGTGCGTGGCCAAGGCGTTCGAGATGATCACGCGCGGTTCGGATGTGCTCGACGCGTTGATTGCCGGCGTCAACATCGTCGAACTGGATCCCGAAGATTCGAGCGTCGGCTACGGCGGGCTGCCGAACGCGGACGGCGTCGTGCAGCTCGATTCGTGCTGCATGCACGGACCGAAGAAGCGCGCGGGCGGCGTGGCGGGGCTCGAAGGCGTCCGCACGCCGGCGAACGTGGCCCAGTTGGTGATGGACACGACCGACCATCATCTGCTCGTCGGCAAAGGCGCGCAGGACTTCGCGCGCGCGATGGGCTTCAAGATCGAGGACGACCTCAACACGGAGAAGTCGCGCAAGGCGTGGCTCGAGTGGAAGCGCAAGTCGGATCCGCTGCACTATCTGCCGCCCAGACAGCGCGAACAGGCGCTCCACCGCGTCGCGATGGAGATGATCGCCGAGGGATGGGTCGAGTTCGACCACTACTACGGCACGATCAACTGCGACGGCATCAACGCCAAGGGCGAGATTTGCGGCGTCACGACGACGAGCGGGCTGGCGTGGAAGATTCCGGGCCGCGCAGGCGACTCGCCGATTCTCGGCGCTGGCCTCTACGTGGACGGCGACGTCGGCGCCGCCGGATCGACCGGCCGCGGCGAAGCGAATCTCTACAACCTCTCGTCGTACTTGATCGTCGAAGAGATGCGCCGAGGCGCGCATCCCAAAGACGCCGCAATAGCCGCGCTCAAACGCGTCGCAAAGAACACGATCGAGAAGCGGCTGCTCGACGCCAAGGGGCAGCCGAATTTCGGGTTGAGTTTCTACGTGCTGAACGCGAAAGGCGAGTACGCTGGTGTCAGCATGTACGAGTCGTCCGAGTCGAACGGGCGCACCACGCGTTCGACGTTCGCGCTCTGCACCGAGAACGGTCCGCAGACGCTCAATTGTGAGGCGCTCTATGGTGGGGCGCTCTCGACCGCCAACTAGCTTATGAGCTCACCTCGCCGCGCATTTCTGCAGACGCTCGCGCTCGGCGCCGGCGCGCTGACCGCGTGCCGCGCCAAAACGCCGCCGCCGCAGCCGAGTTTTCTCGGCGCGCCGATCAGTCCGTATGGCGAGCGGTCGCCGTTCGTGCACAGCCAGCGTCAGGTCTCCGAACGCGTGACGCGGACGCCCGAACAGGCGTCGAGCCTGACACCGCTCGCCGACACCTACGGCATCATCACGCCCTCGTCGCTGCATTTCGAGCGGCATCACTCAGGCGTGCCGAAGATCGACCCGGCCCAGCACCGGCTGATGATCCACGGCATGGTGGATCGGCCGCTCGTGTTCACGGTGGCGGAGTTGCAGCGTCTGCCGAGCACGTCGCGCATCCATTTCGTGGAGTGCTCGGGCAACAGCGGCAACGGCTGGGCGCCGACGCCGCGGACGACAGTACAGGGCACGCACGGGTTGACCAGCTGCAGCGAGTGGACCGGCGTGAAGCTCTCGCTGCTGCTCGATGAAGTTGGTGTCCAGCAGGGCGCGTCGTGGATTCTCGCTGAAGGCGCCGATCCCGCGAAGATGACGCGCAGCGTCCCGCTCGCCAAGGCGCTGGACGACGCGATGGTCGTCTACGCGCAGAACGGCGAACCGATCCGGCCGGAGCAGGGCTTTCCGCTGCGACTGTTTCTGCCCGGCTACGAGGGTAACGCCAACATCAAGTGGCTGCGGCGGCTGAAGGTCGTCGACAAGCCGTACCAGACGCGCGAGGAGACCTCGAAGTACACGGATCTGATGGCCGACGGCACGGCGCGGCAGTTCACGCTGGTGATGGACGCCAAGTCCGTCGTCACGCATCCGTCCGGTGGCCAGAAGCTCGCGGGGCCCGGCTTCCACGAGATCACCGGCATCGCCTGGACCGGCCGCGGTCGCGTGACGCGCGTCGAGGTATCCGTCGACGGCGGCGCAACCTGGAAGGACGCGGCGCTGCAGGAACCGATTCTCCCCCGTGCGCATACGCGATTCCGCTACGCCTGGGACTGGGACGGCAGCGAAGCGGTCGTCGCTTCACGCGTGACCGACGAGACCGGCTACGTGCAGCCGACGCGCGCCGAACTCGTCGACGTGCGCGGCGTGAACTCGAACTATCACAACAACATGATCCAGGCGTGGAAGGTGAAGGCGGACGGCACGGTGGAGTACGCCGTTGTCTAACAGGATGTGGCGCAGGGCTTCAGCCCTGCGATCGGCGGGGAACCGCAGCCCTGAAGGGCTGCACCACGTCCTGCTCGCTCTCTTTGTCTTTTTATCGACCGTCGCGTACGCGCAGTCCCCGCACTTCAAGGTCGGCCGCGTTCCTACTCCGGACGAAGTCAAAGCGTGGGACATCGCGATCGGGCCAGACGGCCACGAACTGCCGCCCGGCAGCGGAACCGTAGCCCGCGGCAAGGTGGTCTACACCGAGCAGTGCAACCGGTGTCATGGCGCCACCGCCACCGAAGGGCCCGAGGCGCCGCTCGTAGGCGGCAAGGGTTCGCTCGCCACCAAGAAACCGCTCAAAACTGTCGGCAGCTACTGGCCGTATGCGACCACGCTGTTCGACTACATCAACCGCGCGATGCCCTTCGATCGTCCGACGGTCATGACCGCGGACGATGTCTACGCGGTGACCGCCTACCTCCTCAACATCAACGGCATCATCGCCGAGAGCGACGTGATGGACGCGAAGACGCTGCCGGCGGTCCGCATGCCCAATCGCGACGGCTTCGTCGCCGATCCCAGACCCGACACGGTAAAGAAGTCAGAAGTCAGAAGTAAGAAGTAAGAAGTAAGAACGGAAGGATCGCCTATGCGCGGGTCGATGTGTCGCAGATCGGCACTGGCGCTGCCGATGCTTCTTGCCTGGTGCACGTGTGCCGTGGCGCAGGAATACGCCGGTCGCGAGAAACTGCGAGCGCAGTCGAACGAGTTTCGCAAGGACGTGATTCGGGTGACGGACGGCGTGTACGTGGCCGTTGGTTACTCGGCGAGCAACGTCATCCTGATCCAGGGCGACGGCGGAGCGATCATCGTCGATACCTCCACCGATCCAACAGCTGCGCGCGCGATCAGAACTGCATTCGGGAGTCTGCTCGGTGCGCCGGTGCGCGCGATCGTCTACACACACTCGCACCCGGACCACACGGGCGGCGCACGTGTGTTTGCCGGAGAGGATCATCCTGAAATCTACAGCCATCAGCGGCTCGTCGATGCGGTGCCGGACATCGGGCGCGCCGGGCGCGACGGCGGCGATCAGTTCGGGATCGCGCTGCCGGCGTCGCTGTTCATCAACGCCGGCGTGCAACTGGAATTTGGGCGCGTCACGCCGCCGACCCGCGACGGCTACCTGCCGCCGACGCGCACATTCACGGGAGACGAGCTGTCGGTCACCGTCGCCGGCGTGCGGATACAACTCCTCTACACGCCGGGCGAGACGATGGACGCGATCTCGGTGTGGCTGCCAGACAAGCGCGTGCTGATGACCGGCGACGACTTCCTGCGCGCGTTCCCGAACATCAGCCCGATCCGCGGCGCGCGGCCGCGAGTTCCCGAGGACTGGATCGCGAGCCTCGAGAAGATGATCGCGCTTGGGCCGGAGTACGTCGTGCCGGGCCACACGCGGCCCGTCGTCGACGGCGCCGCCGCGCGCGCCGCACTCGCCGCGTATCGCGACGGCATCAAGTCCGTTCTGGACCAAACGCTGCAGGGCATGCGGCAGGGCGAACGTCCCGACGAGCTCGTGCAGCACGTCAAGCTTCCGGCCGACCTGGCTGCGAACCCGTATCTCCAGGAGTTCTACGGCAGCGTCGAGTGGACCGTGCGCGGCATCTACGCGGACCGCGTTGGCTGGTTCGATGGCAATGCGACCAGACTGTTGCCGCTTCCGGAGAAGGAGCGCGCCGCAAAGCTGGTCGCGCTCATCGGCGGCGCCGAGCAGGTCGTGGCCCGCGCGCGGGATGCGCTCGCTGCGCGCGAGTTCACGTGGGCGGCAGAACTCGCGGACTACGTTCTTGTGAGCGATGCCGCCAACACTGCGGCGAAGCGGGTCAAGGCGCAGGCGCTCACCGAGCTGGGCGAGCGGCAGATCAACGCCATCGCGCGAAACTACTATCTGACCTCCGCCATGAACCTGTTGAAGGAACCCTAGCCGGCCCTTGTCAATCCACCTACACGTGTAGTAGATCTAAGGGCCTTGGTAGGAGTTGCGTGGGCCCCAAACTGAGCAAACTGGAACTGCGGATCATGGACGCGCTCTGGACGCAGGGCGCGGTGTCGGTGCGCGAGATCCAGGAAGCCCTCCCCGAGAAGGATCGCCCGGCCTATACCACCGTCCAGACGATGGTTTACCGTCTCGAAGCCAAGAAGGCGGTGCGGCGCGTCAAAAAGGTCGGCAACGCGCTCATCTTCGAGGCGCAGATTTCACGGGAGAGCGCCCAGCGGCGGCTGATCGACGATCTCCTCAGCCTGTTCGGCGGGCGGACACAACCGGTGATGGCCCATCTGATCGACGCCGGCAAGCTGACGCTCAAGGACGTGCAGGAAGCGGAGCGCACGCTGCGCAAGTTGTCCGCCTCCGCGAAACCTGCGGACAAGGACCGCCGCCGATGATGATCTTTCTTTCCGCATTCGTCGCGCACGTGTGGCAGTCGACGCTGTTCGCGGCGGCGATCGGCCTCGCCACGCTGGCGTTCCGGCGGAACGGCGCGGCGATCCGGCACGCGCTGTGGCTCGCGGCCTCGGTCAAATTCCTCGTGCCGTTCGCGGCGTTGGCCGCGCTCGGCGCCCGGTTCGGTCCGCGGTTCCGTGCGCCCGAGCGCGTCTTCGAAGTCGTGTTCGTGCAGCACGGGGGCGGACCGGACGTCATGCCGCTCTGGACGCAGATCGCGCCGCGACCGGCGCCGGTCGAGACGTTGGCGCCGCTCTTTGTGGCTGGAGCCGGTGCCGTTTGGCTCTGTGGCGTCGCAGTGGTGGTCGGGATTTGGTGTGTTCGCTGGAGACGCGTCGCCGCAATCGCGCGGCGCTCGTCAACGATGGCGACGGGCCGGGAAGCGGTTGCGCTCCGCCGCATCGAGCAGGCGATGGGCGTCGTCACGCCGATCCGCATGGTGGCGTCGGACAGCGCGATCGAGCCTGGCGTCTTCGGGTTGCTGCGACCGATTCTGCTGTGGCCGCGTGCGATCGGCGAGCGGCTGGACGATGAACAACTGGCGACGATTCTGGCGCACGAGGTGTCGCACGTGCGCCGGCGCGACAATCTCCTCGCGGCGCTGCACATGGCGGTGCAGGCGATCTTCTGGTTCCATCCCGGCGTCTGGTGGCTTGGCGCGAGGCTCGTCGACGAACGCGAGCGCGCGTGCGACGAGATGGTGGTGCGGCTCGGCCACGAGCCGCAGGTGTACGCCGAAACGATTCTCAAAGCATGCCGCCTGTTCCTCGAATCGCCGCTCACGTGCATGGCGGGCGTGACCGGATCCGATCTGTCGAAGCGCATCGAGCGCATCATGTTGAACGTGCAGTCCGAAGCCTTGACGCCGCTGCGGAAAGCAGCGATCGCCGCGGTGCCAATCCTCGCTGTGCTCATCCCGGTCATCGTCGGGGCGGTCAACGCGCCGCGGATCCGCGCGCAGCACGCGCCGCCGCCGGCGAGCGCGACCGCCGAATTCGAAGTCGCGTCAGTGAAGGTGAACAAGAACGGGCTGGCGGGGAAGGTGAGCATCCAGACGCTGCCTGGCGGCCGGTTCCATGCGGAGAACGTCACGCTCAGGCAGCTGCTTCGCAACGCGTACATGCTGCAGGACGTGCAGATCGCCGGCGGCCCCAAATGGCTGGACGAGGCACGCTTCGACATCGTCGCCAAGGCCGGCGGTGACGGCCTCGGCGATCCGTTCGTCGCCGAACAAACGCGCGAGCCGAGCCGATGGCAGGTGATGCTGCGCGCGCTGCTCGCGGATCGCTTCAAGCTGATCGCGCATCGCGAGCCGCGCGAGATGCCGTTTTACGCGCTCGTCGTGTCGCGCCGCGACGGCGGGTTCGGCCCGAGCATGAAGCGAGCGGACGTGGATTGCGCGACGCCAGAGGGTCAAAAGCAGTGCGGCCTCAGGCTGATGCCTGGCGATATGACCGCGAACAGCGCGAGCATGACGCAACTGGCCAACGCCCTGGCGGCGTTCGTTGGACGGATCGTCTTCGATCGCACCGAACTGCCGGGCAACTTCGATTTCACGTTGAAGTGGACGCCGGACCAGATCCCGGCCGGACTCGAGCGCAAGGCAGCGGCGATGAATCTGCCGCCGATCGATCCGAACGGGCCGTCGATTTTCACCGCCCTGCAGGAACAACTGGGACTGAAGCTGGATGCCGTCAAGGGGCCGATCAACGTGCTGGTGGTCGATCGAGCGGAGCTTCCGAAAGAGAATTGAGTATGCGAATCCGACTCTCGCGTGTGGTGTTCACTCTCGCGCTCCTGGCTGCGCCGATACTGCGCGCGCAGGATCCGCAGTTCGAGGTCGCGTCGATCAAGCCGAACAAGTCGGGTGACAACCGCGTCATGCTCGGCGTGCAGCCGGGAGGCCGCTTCACCGCGACGAACGTCACGCTGCGGATGATGATCCGCAATGCCTACCAGCTCCAGGAGTTCCAGATCGTCGGCGGACCGAGCTGGATCTCGGACGATCGCTTCGACATCGTCGCGAAGGCCGAGGCGAACGACGCGCTCGGCGATCCGTTCCGCGCCGAGCAGACGGGGCAGCCGAGCCGCGGGCAGTTGATGATTCGCGCGCTGCTCAAGGAGCGGTTCAAGCTCGACGTGCACAACGAAGATCGCGACATGCCGATCTACGGGCTCGTCCTGGCGCGAGCCGACGGCAAGCTCGGGCCGCAGCTGAAAGTCTCGGAGACCGATTGCGCGGCGCTCATGGCGGCGGGCCGCGGTCGAGGCCGGGGGGCGCCGATGATGCCACCGCCAGGCCCTCCGCAGCCGGGCGCACCGCCGCCTCCGCCGCCGCCGTGCGGGATCCGGATCGGTCCGGGCAACATGGCGGTCGGCGGGTCGCCGATGGCGCAAGTGGCCACCTCGCTCTCGATGTTCGCGGGCCGCATCGTTCTGGACAAGACCGGATTGACGGGCAACTACGACTTCACGCTCGCCTGGACGCCGGACCAGATGCCTGGGGGCGGACAGCGTCCCCCTGGCGCACCGGAACCGCCGCCGATCGATCCGAATGGTCCGTCGCTGTTCACGGCGGTGCAGGAACAGTTGGGCCTCAAGCTGGATTCGCAGCGCGGCTCGGTCGCGGTGCTCGTGATCGATCGTGCGGAACGGCCGACTGAGAATTAGCGTCGCTCTGCTGAGCGTTGCGCTGTTTGCGCGGCCAGTGTCGGCCGCCGATCAGTACGGGCGCGTCACGTTCTCGGATCAACCTGTCCCTGGCGCCACGTTGACCGTCACGCGCGGCGACGTGGCCCGCACCACGATTTCCGATCCTCAGGGCCTGTTTCGCTTCGGCGATCTCGCCGACGGTCCGTGGACGCTTCAGGTCGAGATGCTCGGGTTCTCGACCGAGCGGCGCGAGATCGTCGTGTCGCCCGACACGCAGCCGATCGTCGTCGCGTTGACGCTGCTCCCGTTCGACACGATTGTCGCCGGCGGCGCCCAGCGTGCCGAGGCCAAGGCGGCCGCTCCAGTGCAGACGCCGCTTCCGGCCGCAGGCGGTTTTCAGCGCGCCAACGTCAACGTGCCGCGCGCCGCCGCGTCAGGCGACGCGGTCGTGGCTGGCTCGGGCGGCGACGCCGGATCGAACGACGCAGCCGAGGGGTTTCTGATCAACGGCAGCGTCAACAACGGCGCGGCCTCGCCGTTTGCGCAGCTGGCCGCGTTCGGCAACAACCGCCGCAACGCACGTTCGCTGTACAACGGTGGCCTCGGCGTCCTGCTCGGAAACTCGGCGTGGGCGGCGGCGCCGTATTCGTTCACCGACCGGCCGTCACCGAAGCCGAGCTACAACGACGCGCAGATCGTCGGGTCGTTTGCGGGACCCGTGAAACTGCCGTGGCTCCGCAACCGCGCGAACGTATTCGTCGGTTTTCAGCATACGGACGACCACAATGCGACGACGCAATCGGTGCTCGTGCCGCCGGCGGCGGAGCGGCGCGGCGATTTCTCGCAGAACCTCGATCCGTCAGGCCGCCCGTTCACGCTGATCGATCCGCAGACCGGCGCGCCGTTCACCGGCAACCAGATTCCGCTGGCGCGCCTCAGCCCGCAGGCCGCGTCGCTCCTGCGCTTCTATCCGGCAGCGAACGTCGACCCGTCGACTTCGCTCAGGGCAGGTGGCCCGAACTACGAGACGCCGGTGCTGGCCGCAACACGTCAGGACGCCTTGCAACTGCGGTTCCTCGAGACGCTGAATCTGAAGAATCAGCTGACGGGCAACATGTCGCTGCAGCGGACCCGGACCGAGACCGCCAACGTGTTTGGGTTCGTGGACACCGGCACGGTGTCGGGCATCGACCTGCCGATCACGTTCACGCACCGCTTTTCGCAATTCCTGTCGCTGCGCATCCGCTATCAGCTGACCAGGCTGACGACGAACGTCACGCCGTATTTTGCGAATCGCGAAAACGTTGCGGGCGACGCGGGCATTGGCGGCGTCAACCAGGATCCGTCGAATTGGGGTCCGTCGGCGTTGGCGTTTTCCAGCGGACTCGCAGGCTTGTCGAGCGCGCAGTTCGCGTCGAATCACGACCGGACGCATGCCTTCGGCGGCGAAACGATCTGGAGTCACGGCCGTCACACGGTCACCGCGGGCGGCGACGCGCGCGTGCGGCGGCTGGACATCGAGTCGCAGCAGAATCCGCGCGGTTCCTTCACGTTCACCGGCGCCTCGACTGGATCGGACGTGGCCGACTTTCTGCTCGGTCTGCCGCATGCGAGCGCGATCGCCTACGGCAACGCGGACAAGTTTCTGCGCGCCACGAGCGCGGACGCGTACGTGACCGACGACGTGCGGCTGAACCCGACGTTCACGGCCAACGTTGGCGTCCGCTGGGAATACGAGTCGCCGTTCACGGAGCGCCTCGGTCGCCTGGTGAACCTCGATGTCTCGCCTGACTTCAGATCGGCGCAACCAGTGATCGGCGGCAACCCGCTGCGCGCCGACGTGCGCGGAGTCCAACCGCGCATCGGCATCGCCTGGCGGCCGGTGCCGGGATCGTCGCTGGTGATTCGCGGCGGCTACGGCATCTATCGCAACTCGGCGGTCTATCAGGCGCTCACCCTGTTGCTCGCGCAGCAGCCGCCGCTCTCGACCACGGTCAGCGCCGAGAGCACGCGGGCGCATCCGCTTACCCTGGCAAACGGCTTCCTGCCGTCCACGACCGGCACACCCAATACGTTCGCGGTCGATCCTGATCTGCGCGTGGGCTACGCGCACAATTGGCAGATGCTCGCGCAGCGCGATTTGCCGGCCTCGCTGACGATCAGCGCAACCTATCTCGGAACCAAGAGCAGCCACCTGCTGCAGGAGTTCCTGCCGAACACTTACCCGATCGGCGCGGTGAACCCGTGTCTGGCGTGCCCGAGCGGATTCGTCTACCTGACGTCGAACGGCACCTCCACGCGGCACGCCGGGCAGGTGCTGCTGCGCCGGCGGCTGCGCGACGGGTTGACCGCCTCGGCGCAGTACACGCTCGCCAAAGCGACCGACGATGCCGCGGCGGCGTTTGCGGGTGTGGGATTGACCGGCGCGTCGATCGCGCAGGACTGGCTGGATCTGGACGCCGAGCATTCCGCGTCGAATTTCGATCAACGGCATCTGTTCACGGCGCAGGTGCAGTTCACCTCCGGCGTCGGGATTGGCGGCGGCGCGCTGGCGACGGGCATACGCGGATCGCTGCTCAAGGGCTGGACGGTGACGAGCCAGTTGACCTCTGGGAGCGGGTTGCCGGTGACGCCGATCGTCCTCACCTCCGTGCCGGGCACGGGAGTGGTCGGCACGGTGCGCGCGGATGTCCGCCCGAGCGCGGATGTCGATCTGCCCGGCGCATACGCCAATCCTGCGGCCTACACCGCTCCCGCGTCCGGCCGCTGGGGCAACGCCGGCCGCAACTCGATTCGCGGCCCCGCGCAGTTTTCGATGAACGCGAGCCTGGGCCGATCGTTTCTGTGGGGCGATCGGTTCACGCTCGACTGGCGGTTCGACGCGACGAACATCCTCAACCGCGTCACGTTCGCCAACGTGAACACGATCGTCGGGAGCCCGCAGTTCGGGCTGCCGACTCAGGCGAACACGATGCGGAAGCTGCAGAGCAGCCTCAGATGGCGATTCTGAAGCGAGGCGGAGTGCCGTCGAGAAAGAGTGTGGCGCAGGGCTTCAGCCCTGCGATCCCCGTGGGAGGCTCGCGACGCGTGATGCGCAGGGCTGAAGCCCTGCGCCACTTTCTGCTGGTTGTCGCCCTGATGTGGCCCGCCCGCACGACGACGCAGCAACCGGTCTTCCGTAGCGGCGCCCAGCTGACCATCGTCGACGTCACCGTCACCGACAAGAGCGGCCGTCCGATCGAAGGGCTCACCGAAAACGACTTCACTATCACCGAAGACGGCGTGCCGCAGACGATCAGCCTCGTCGCGTTTCAACGCGTGGACGGCGCGGACGCGGCCGCGCTGCCGCCGCTTCCGCCCACCGCCTCGAGGCCGCCATCGACGGTCGCGCCCACCGTGCAGCCGCAGATCACGGCCTCGTCGACTGGCGAGATCCGCTACCGGAATCGCCGGCTGCTGGTGCTGTATTTCGATCTCACCGCGATGCCGCCGCCGGACCAGGCGCGCGCGTACGCGGCGGCGCGCAAGTTCATCGCCGAACAGATCACGGCTCAGGATCTGATTGCGGTGATGACCTTCCAGGGCGGCGCCGTGCGCGTGAAGCAGGATTTCACCGCCGACCGCGCCGCGCTGCAGGAAGTGATCGAAACGCTGACCTACGGCGAGCGCCGCGACGCCGGCGACATGCCGGACCAGACCACCGACGTCGGCACGGCCTTCGGACAAGACGATGCCGAGTTCAACATCCTGAATACGGATCGGCAATTGTCCGCGCTGCAAACCGCGGCGACGATGCTGCGGCCGCTGCCGGAGGAGAAGTCGCTGGTCTACTTTGCGAGCGGCTTGCGGTTGAATGGCGTCGACAACCAGGCGCAGCTGCGCGCGACGATCAACGCGGCGATCAAAGCGAACGTGAAGATCTACCCGATCGACGCGCGCGGGCTGGTCGCGATGGCGCCGCTTGGCGACGCCACCCAGCCTTCGCCGACCGGCCTCGGGTTGTTGACGGGCCAGACCGCGCAGAACGTGATGACGAACTTTCAGCGCTCGCAGGACACGCTCTACAGCCTCGCGAAGGACACCGGCGGCAAGGCGCTGTTCGACAACAACGATCTTTCGCTCGGCATCGTGGAAGCGGCATCCTCGATCCGCAGCTACTACATCATCGGCTTCAGCAGCTCGCACACGGCGCAGGACGGCAAGTTCCACCGCATCAAGGTGTCGCTGACGCGCGACCTCGACGCCGAGCTCGCCTATCGGCAGGGCTATTTCGCCGACAAGACGTTCGCGAAGTTCACCGCCGCCGACAAGGAGCGCCAGCTCGAAGACGCGCTGATGCTCGAGAACCCGGTCACCGACATCAACCTCGCGATGGAAGTGAACTACTTCCAACTGAATCGCGCGGAGTATTTCGTGCCGGTGTCGGTGAAGATTCCCGGCAGCGAGCTCGCGCTGGCCCGCCGGCGCGGCGCACAACGCACCGTCATCGATTTCATCGGCGAGGTGAAAGACGACTACGGCATCACCATTCAGAACGTCCGCGACAAGCTCGACGTGAAGCTCAGCGATCAGACCGCGTCGGAGCTCGCAAAACGTCCCGTGCAGTACGAAACCGGTTTCACGCTGCTGCCAGGCAAGTACGTGATCAAAGTGCTGGCGCGCGACGCGGAGACCGGCCGCATCGGCACGTATCAGGCGGCGTTCACGATTCCGAATCTCAATCGCGAACTCACGCGCGTGCCGATCAGTTCCGTGGTGCTCGGCAGTCAGCGGCTCGCGCTCGGCGAGGCGATCTACTCGGTGAAGAAGGACATCGAGCACGTCAATCCGCTCGTCTTCGAAGGGCAGAAGCTCCTGCCGAGCGTGACGCGCGTGTTCAGCCGGAACCGCGTGCTCTATGTCTTCCTCGAAGCCTACGAGCGCGCGGAAGCCGCGGCGATGCCGGTCGTGGCGTTCGTGACGCTCTATCGCGGCGACGCGAAGGCGCTCGAAACCGCGCCGCTGGCCGTGACGGTCGACCTCGACGTGCGATCGAAGGGCGTCCCGCTGCGCTTCAGCGTGCCGCTCGATCAGGTGCCGGCCGGCCGCTACGACTGCCAGGTCAGCGTGCTGCTGCCCGGCGCCAGCAAAGCCACCTTCTGGCGCGCCCCGATCGTCGTCGTGCCGTAGTTAGCCGAGCAGCTGCTTGGCGATCGTCTGCAGCTGAAGGTTGGACGTGCCTTCGTAGATCTGTCCGATCTTCGCGTCGCGATAGAGCTTTTCGACGGGGTAGTCCTTCACGAACCCGTACCCGCCGAACAGGTTGATCGCGAGCGACGTGACGCGCTCGGCGACCTCGGACGAAAAAATCTTGCACATCGCCGCTTCGGCGAGGAACGGTTGGCGGCTGTCGCGCAGCCGCGCCGCGTTGTAAACGAGCAGCCGCGCGGCTTCGATCTCGGTCGCGGCACGCGCGATCTGGTGCTGCACCGCCTGGAACTCCGCGATCGGTTTGCCGAACTGTTGGCGATCCTTCGTGTACTTGATCGTGTGGCCGAGCGCACCGTCGGCGAGGCCAATCATCTGCGCGCCGATGCCGATGCGCCCCTCGTTCAGCGTTTCGATCGCGACCTTGTAGCCCTTGCCGACTTCGCCGAGCACGTTCGCGCGCGGCACGCGGCAGTCTTCGAAGATCAGCTCGCACGTGCTGCTGGCGCGGATGCCGAGCTTGTCTTCTTTCTTGCCGACCGTGAAACCGTCGGTGCCGCGCTCGACGACGAAGGCGGTGATGCCGCGATAACCGGCATCGGGATTCACGTTCGCGAAGACCATGAAGATGTCGGCTTCGTTGCCGTTGGTGATCCAGAGCTTGCGGCCGTGCAGCACCCAATCGCCGCCATGTTCGGACGCGCGCGCGGCCATGGCGAAGGCGTCGCTGCCCGAGCCCGCTTCGGACAGGGCGTACGCACCGACCGCCTTCGTCGCGAGCCGCGGCAGGTAGCGGCGCTTGAGATCGTCGTGGCCCCAACGCAGCAGCGCGTTGATCACGAGCGTGTTCTGCACATCGACGAGGACGCCAATCGACGGGTCGACGCGCGAGAGCGATTCCACCGCGAGCACCGAATGAAAGAAGGTGGCGCCGGCGCCGCCGTAGCTCTCGGGAATCTCGATGGCCATCACGCCGAGATCGAAGAGCTTGTCCACCAGCGAACGGGGGATCTTGGCGTGCTCATCCATCTCGCGGACGAGCGGCCGGATCTCGCGATCCGCAAATTCGTAGACGCTGTCGCGGAAGAGCGTCTCATCTTCGGACAGCATCGTCAGAGCCCGAGCTGCCACGGTTGTGTCTTGAGTTGTCACACTCGGAATGTTAGCACCCGGCGTAAGATAGGTCATGGCTCGATCGCTCCGGTTTCTCGCCGTCGGGGTGGCGGTCCTCGCCATCTTCGGCTCGCGCGGCCACGCACAGCAAGCGGCCCAACAACAGCCGCCGCAGCAACAACAGCAACAGCCGCCGCCGCCACCGCCTCCCGATCAGCCGCAGCCACCTCCTGTCTTCCGCGCCGGCATCAACTTCGTCCGCGTGGACGTGATCGTCAGCGACAACAAGAGCGGCGTGCAGATCGCGGATCTGAAAGAGTCGGACTTCGACGTCACGGAAGACGGCAAGCCGCAGAAGATCGACACGTTCCGCTTCATCAAACTCGATGGCGGCGTCTCCGAGGCGATCAAGGAAGCGCCGCGGGAGATCCGCACGGACTACGACGAGGAAATGGAGGCCGCGCGCGAAGACGTGCGGCTGTTCGCGATCTTCCTCGACGACTATCACGTGCGCCGCGGCACCAGTCTGGCCGTGCGCAATCAGCTCGCGCAGTTCGTCGAGACGCAGCTCGGGCCGTCCGACATGGTCGGCGTCATGTATCCGCTCGAGTCCACATCGTCTGTGCGCATGACGCGCAACCACTCGGCGGTGGTGCGCGGCCTTCAGCAGTTCACCGGCCGCAAGTACGAGTACGAGCCCAAGAACCAGTTCGAAGAGAACTACGCGCACTACCCGACGGAAACCGTCGAAATCATCCGCAATCAGGTGTCGCTCTCGGCGATTCGCTCGCTCGTCGTCCACATGGGATCGCTCAAGGAAGGCCGCAAGGCGCTGATCGTCGTGAGCGAGGGCTACTCGAACCTGCCGCCGCCGCAGATGCGGAACGCCGACGCGCAGATGCCCGGCCTGGGCAATCCGAACGCGCACAACCCGCTGGCCGGCGACAACGATCCGAACGAAGACCGTGCGCAGTGGCGCGCGTCGCTCGACATGGACTCCGATCTGCGCGAGGTCTACGACAACGCCAATCGGAACAACGTGGCGATCTACACCGTGGATCCACGGGGCCTGCCCGGATTCGAATTCGACATCAACGAAGGCGTTGGCCTCCGGACCGACAGCAAGTACCTGACGAACCTGCAGGACACGCTGCGCGTGCTGGCGGAGCAGACCGACGGCCGCGCGATCGTGAACCGCAACGACATCGCCGTCGGCATGAAGCAGATCACGCGCGACTCGAGCGCGTACTATCTGATCGGCTACAACTCGTCGCAAGCGCCGTCGGACGGAAAGTTCCACGAGATCAAAGTGCGGGTGAAGCGGCCGGGCGTGCAGGTGCGCGCGCGCAAAGGCTACTGGGCGCTCAACGCCGAGCAGACGGCGCGGGCGCTGGCGCCGCCGAAACCCCCCACGCCGAAACCGGTGGAAGCTGCGATTACCGCCGCGACGAGCCGTCCGAGCAAGGCGAGCGTCGTGCGGACCTGGGTAGGCACGTCGCGTGGCGACAACGGCAAGACGCGCGTCACCTTCGTGTGGGAACCGATCGTTCGGCCGCCGGGCGACCGCTCGAGCGGTGACGAGCCAGCGCGCGTGTCGCTCATCGCCGCCGCGCCTGACGGTTCGCCGTACTATCGCGGGAAGATTGAACCCGGCGCCGCCGGGCCCGCGCCCGCAACCGGCAGCGCGCCGAAGGGACCCGGACGGATCTCATTCGACGTCGCGCCGGGCAAGATGCAGTTGCGCGTGTCGGTCGAGGGCACGGGTTCGCAAGTCCTCGACACGGAGATTCGCGAGATCGCCGTTCCCGATTTGACCGGCGGTCAGACGCTGCTGGGCACCCCGGAGCTGTATCGCGCGCGAACCGTGCGCGAGTTGCAGCAGTTGAAAACCGAGGCCGATCCGATTCCGCTGGCGACGCGTGAATTCAGCCGGACCGATCGCCTGGTCGTCCGCATCCCGGCGTACGGCACGAGCGGCGCGCCGGCGTTGAAGGTGCATTTGCTGAATCGCTCGGGCTCGGCGATGTCCGAGCTCACGGCGTCTGCGGCGCCAAAGGACGGCGAACAGCAGTTCGAGCTCGCGCTGGCAGGCCTCGCCGCCGGAGAGTACGTGATCGAAATCAAAGTCGCCGACAGCGACGCGACGGAACTCATCGGCTTCCGCGTCCTGGGGTAAGCGTGTCACGCACCGCCTCTCACGCTCGTCCCGAGTTCGTCGAAGGACGAGCTCGTGGTTCGACAGGCTCACCACGAGCGTTTTAGATGCGGTTCCCGCTCGCGGTTGCGTTCGCGCTTGCGGTCGGGATATCCCTCCCGGCGCAAACGCCTCAGCCAGGCTACCTCGTCAACCTCGACGTCTTCGCGACCGACGCCCGCGGGCGCACGATCGAGGATCTGAAACCCGGCGATTTCGAGCTGCGCGAAGAGGGCACGCCGCAGACGCTGCAGGCGGCGCGGTTCGTCGCCGTCTCGCGCGACGCTGCGGAGCCGGCTCCGAGCGCGATTGAATCGGTTGAGAACGAGCGCGCGGCCGCCGCAGCAGCCGGCGCGCGGTTGTTCGCGATCTTCCTCGACGAGTACCACGTCACGAGCGGCGCCAACACCGATCGCGCACGCGACGCGATGCTGCGGTTCGTCGATCAGCATCTGACGCCGCGCGATCTCGTCGTCGTCATGAAGCCGCTCGACTCGATCTTCGCGATCCGCCTCACCGGCGATCGCGAAGCGGCCCGCCAGTCCATCCAGGCCTTCGACGGACGCAAAGGTCAGTACGACGCGCGCAACGCGTACGAGCGCAATTTCATCGCCGGCACGCCGGCGCGCATCGAGGCGATCCGCAATCAGGTCGCCTGGTCGGCGATCAACGCGCTTGCCGTCCACATTGGCGGTCTCGCGCCGATCCGCAAGACGCTGATCGTCGTCAGCGAAAGCATCGGCGGCGCCGAGCGGCGCCGCGGTCAGGAATACATGCCGACGCGAGACACGGTCCTCCGTTCGGCGAATCGCGCGAACGTGGCGATCTACACGGTCGATCCTGCCGAAACGGCGCCGACGTCGGCCAACAACGATCCGTGGCGGACGCTCGCCGTCGAAACCGACGGCGCGGTCGTCTCAGGCGATCTCGACGCCGGCCTTCGCCGCGCCGCTGCGGATTCGTCCCGCTACTACGTGTTGACCTACCGATCCGATCGTCCCGACGATGGCCGGTTTCGCGAGGTGACGGTGAAGGTGAAGCGCGCGGGCGTGACGGTGCGCGCGCGCAAAGGGTATGTCGGGCCGTCGCCCGACGACACGCTGCGCGCGACGCTGCTGGCGCACGCGAACGAGCCGAAGAAGCCGGTTCCGCTCGAGCCCGCGCCGCACGTGAGCACGCTGATCCGTCCGTGGTTCGGCGTGTCGCGCGGACCGGATGGCACATCGCGCATGACCTTTGTCTGGGAGCCGGCCGCCCGCGTGCCTGGTGAGCGCGGCAGCGCGGTTGCCAAGACGCCGGCGCGGCTCGTGTTCACCGCAAAGACCTCCGACGGGCAGGTGCTGTTCGACGGCCCGGTCGCCGCCACCGGGCCGGCCGCGATCGACGAACCGGGCGCGCCGTCCGCGCGTGCCGTGTTCGACGTGCCGCCCGGACGCCTCAAGCTGCGCATGTCGATTCAGGACGTGACGTCGCGCGTGCTGGACGTGGACATTCGCGACATTGCCGTGCGTGAATTGAAGGGTGACGTCGTGCTCGGCACACCGGAAGTGATGCGCGCGCGCAACGCGCGCGAGTTCCGCACGCTCGCAACGGACAGCGCCGTGCCGGTTGCCTCGCGCGAGTTCAACCGCACCGAACGCTTGCTGATCCGCTTCCCGGCGTACGCACCTGCCGGCACGGCGCCGACGATCTCGGCGCGGCTGCTCAGCCGCGGCGGTCAGCCGATGCGCGATCTGTCCGTGACTCCCGCGCCTGGCGATGACGAGGAGCACGCGGTCGATCTGCCGCTCGCCGGGCTCGCGGCCGGCGAGTACTTCGTCGAGGTCGCGGCGACGATTCCCGCCGGCGAGGCGAAAGATCGCGTCGGCTTCCGCGTGATGCCGTGACCGCTGGAGGTTGAAGTGGCGTTGGGCCATGGACTAGGCTTAACACTTCAACGAGGAGGATTACATGGCGCTCAAGATTGGCGATGTCGCTCCGGATTTCGAAGCGGATACCACTGAAGGACACATCCGCTTTCACGAATGGCTCGGCGATTCGTGGGGCGTGTTCGTCTCGCACCCCAAGGACTTTACGCCGGTCTGCACGACTGAATTGGGCTACATGGCGAAGATGAAGCCCGAGTTCGACAAACGCAATGCGAAGCTCATCGGTATCAGCGTGGATGCCGTGGACACGCACAAGCGATGGTCGAACGACATCAAGGAGACGCAGGGGTACGCGCCGAACTACCCGATGATCGGCGACCCGACGCTCTCGATCTCGAAGATGTACGGGATGCTGCCGGCCGAAGCCGGCGACACCTGCGAAGGCCGCACGGCCGCCGACAACCAGACCGTGCGCAACGTCTTCCTGGTTGGTCCCGACAAGAAGATCAAGCTGCTCATCGTCTACCCCATGACCACCGGGCGGAACTTCGACGAGATCCTCCGCGTGCTGGACTCGCTGCAGCTCACCGCGAAGCACAAGGTCTCCACGCCCGTGAACTGGAAGCAGGGCGACGACGTGATCATCGCCGGATCGGTGTCCGACGAAGAGGCGAAGAAGACGTACCCGCAGGGCTGGTCGTCGCCGCGTCCCTACATCCGCATCGTCCCGCAGCCGGGAACCGAGCGCGTCTAGTCAGGACGCGCGTCGCGCGAGCACTCGCCAGGCGAGGATGACGGACGTCACCGACAACGCCGTCCCCGCCAGCATCAGCGTGATGACGACGATGTCCCATGCCGGGCGGTGGTTGTAGAGCCACGGGAAGTCCAGTGAGTGGAGCCCGTGATACAGCCACCGCGTCGTCCATGCCTGCGCGCTGTAGCTGCCGACGACGCGCGCGGTTTTGGGGTCGATGTAGTAGCGCGTAGCGTCGCCATCGTGGAGTTGCGCGAGGAGCACCGGCAGCGGACGCGCGCGACGGCGGTCGAGATAGTAGCGATCGTACTGGTCGAGAGTGGTGATCTCGGCGCCGCCTTTCGCGGCGACCGCTGCGGACACCACCTTCGCGATTCGATCCCGATCGAATGCCATCCGTGGCGGACCGTCCACCGGCACGATGCGAGTCGCGCCGTGGGCGAGCGTGGCGAGGTAGACCGGCTCGCCATCGAAGGCCGCGAACTCCAACTCACGAACGTCCAGATCGCCGAGTTCCTGCAGTGCGGTGCGTGGATCTTTTCCACTGAACGCGGTGAGATCCGCGTTCGACGACAGCAAGCGCAACGGCTCCGGGCGGCCACGATCACCGAACGGATCCATCGACAGCATGCCGCTGTATGCCCAAGTGGCCGCGGTCACGCCGGCGATCAGCCCGATCACCGCGTGCCACCGTTTCTGGCCGCGATATGGCAGCCGTGCCGGCGCGCCGCTCAGGCGATAGCGTTTGGACGGTGAATACATCCACACGCCGACGACGATCCCCAGGAGCGTGGCGATGGTGCCGATGCCGGACGTCCAGATGACGACGCGGCTCCACGCTTGTTGGCGTACCCGCAGCGGGGTGAAGTACAACCAGTGCGGGATCGGACCGAGATAGGCGCCGAGACGCGAGGCGGTGGTCGTGTACTGGACGACCTCGCCGGTCGTTTGCGCGACGTAGGCCTGCTCGCCGTTCGGCCACGAGAATTTCCAGAGCGGCCGCAGCGTGCGCAGCGGACCTTGCACGGTCCACTGGTCGGCATTCAGCATCGCCTCGACGCGCGCCTCGGTCGCGGGGCGTCCGGTCCACGACGCCGCGACGCGGTCGACCACTTCGCGCGAGATCACGTGCTGCGGCTCGCCGGTGTCCGCATAGACGACGGCGTCCTCGCGTCCAACGCGAAAGCGGTACACGGGCCGGCCGTCGAAGGTATTGAGCCGAATGGCGGCGGGTGGTTTCGATCCGCCGAGCTTCGCGTAGGCGTCCGCCGGAGAGACAGGGACCGCAGATGCCGTCAGCCGCGGCGATCGCTCCAGGCGATCCGCGGGCGTCACCGACGGGAAGTCCCAATACATCATCCCGATGCCCGACAGGAACCAGAGCAGGAAGAGCAGGCACAGCGCGACGCCGAGCCAACGATGCAGGAAGATCGCGGTTCGCTTGAGGTCCACGGACAGCCGACACGGATATGATAGATGAGGATGACGACGCTCCGGTTGGCAGCCGCGTCACTTGTCGTCTCGCTCATCGCGAGTCCGATGGTGCTCGATGCGTGTCTGGTGACCTGCCACTCGTCAACTGCCGTGGACGAGGCGAGCGCGGAGCCCTCCTGCCATCACGCCACGGACGCTGACGACGTTCGGCTCGAGGCGCCGGTTGCTGCGTGCGGCCACGATCACAGTTCGTCGCCGTTGACGCTGACGTCTTCGTCGCGTGACGCTGGGGCCAAAGCCGACGCTGCCGTGCCCGTCGCCGTTTCGAGTGTGTCCGCCGCGCGCATGCATCCCGAGTTCCGCGTGGCCGACGCGGCAAGACTCGTCGCGCCGCGCTGTCGAACCGACATTCCGCATCTCCGCATCTAGTCACTCCCACCCGTCGCAACTCGTTTCAGACGGGAGGGGTGTGTGTCTCGATTCATGGCGTGCCTCGTCTGTGCGCTCAGTCTCTGGGTGCGCAGCGCGGGCGCGCAAGATTCGCCGCGCTGGCAATTCATGTCCGACGGCGCCGTGTTCGGCGTCGTCAACCACCAGGGCGGACCGCGCGGGACGGACGAAGTCCGCGTGCCGAACTGGTGGATGGGTATGACGAGCCGGCCGATCGGCTCGTCGCGGCTGACGATCAACACGATGATCAGCCTCGATCCGGCGACCGCGGGCAAGAGTGGTTACGCCGAACTGTTCCAGGTCGGCGAAGCGCTGCACGGACGCCCGCTCGTGGATCGCCAGCATCCGCACGACTTCGTGATGCAGCTCGCAGCGGTGTGGCGGATACCTCTCGGTGCCGATACTGGTCTGACGATCGCGGGCGGCCCGGCCGGTGAACCTGCGCTCGGCCCGGTCGCGTTCATGCATCGCGCATCGGCCGCCGAATATCCGTTCGCGACCTTGTCGCATCACACGTTCGACTCCACGCATATCGCGTACGGCGTCGTCACGGCGGCTGTCGATCGCGGACCCTGGACGATCGAGGGGTCGGTGTTCAACGGCCGCGAGCCGGACGAGCATCGCTGGGACCTGGATCTCGGGTCGCTCAATTCGGCGTCAGCACGCGTGTGGTTTCGACCGACGGATGCGTGGGAATTTCAGGCGTCCACGGGACACCTTGTCGATCCGGAAGAGCTCGAGCCCGGCAACATCGAGCGGACGACGGCGTCGGCATCGTGGCTGAACCGCAACGATCCGGACTTCAGCGCGATCACGATTGGCTACGGCGTCAATGCTGCCGAGCATGGCACCCGCCAGGCGGTGTTCGCTGAAGGCACGCGGCACGTCGGGTTGAATTCGATCTTTCTGCGGGCGGAATCGCTGCAGGTCGAGACCAACGTGCTGCTGACGGATACGGCGCCTGCACACGATCGCGAAGCAGAGCGTAAAGACATCGTGAGTGCGCTGACTCTTGGCGGTGTCCGCGACATCCTGCGGTGGCGCGGGTTCGAAGGCGGGTTAGGGGCGGCGGTCACGTTCTACGCCGTGCCTGAGGTGCTGAAGCCGGGTTACGGACGGCGTCCGGTGTCGTGGCAGCTCTTCTTTCGCCTGCGCCCGCCGGCGCGTGGCGGCCGCATGTGGAACATGACGATGGCGCGTCCGATGGTGGGGCATACAATGGAACATGAGCACGGCCGATAGGTCAGAGCCGCGATGCGAATTTTCGTGAGAGCTGTCGTCGCCCTTCTCGCGCTGGTCGGCGCGGGCGCGTTGGCGGTCGGCCTCTGGTTCATGAGCGGCGGCATCAACTCGAAACAGGAGCCGGGTGCGACGGAAACCACTGTCGCCCGCAAACTCCGCTCGATCGCGATACCGGACCGCGCGCGCAAAGCGCAGAATCCTGTTCGGTTGACGCCGGCGGTCCTCGAATCCGGGATGGCGCACTTCGCCGACCACTGCGCATCGTGTCACGGCAACGACGGCGGCGCCGACACCGAACTGGCGCGCGGCCTGTATCCGAAAGTCCCCGACATGCGAAAGCCGGATACGCAATCGCTGTCGGACGGCGAGCTGTTCTACATCATCGAAAACGGCGTCCGGCTCACCGGCATGCCGGCATGGGGCACGGGCACGTCCGAAGGCGCGGAGGCGAGCTGGGCGCTCGTGCATTTCATCCGCCATCTGCCGAGCATCACCGACGAGGAAGTCGAGCAGATGAAAGCGCTGAACCCGAAGAGTCCGGAGGAATGGCGCGAAGAGGAAGAAGCGCGCAAGTTCCTCGAAGGCGGAAGCGAACCGCCGCCGAAGCCATCGGCTGGCGGCCACAAACACGGAGGCTAGGTCACATGAAGAGGATCGCGCTCGCGCTGCTGTTGGCGTTCACCGTCGTGCCGTTCCTGTCGGCGCACGAAGGCCACGACCACAAGATCATGGGCACGCTGACGGCGGTGCACGACAACAGCGTTGACGTAAAAGCCACGGACGGCAAGACCTCGACGATCACGCTCAACGACAAGACCAAGATCGTGCACGGCACGATGGCGATGAAGGTAGCCGATCTGAAAACCGGCGATCGCGTCGTCGTCACCGCGACCGGCGGCGGGAAAGATCCGTTCGTCGCGAAGGAGATCAAGGTCGGCGCAGCGACCGCGGCGAAGGCGACGGCCAAGGGCGCGGCTGCGAAGAAGTAAGGTCCGGCTAAAGCCGGACCCGAAGAAGTAAGGTCCGGCTAAAGCCGGACCGACAGGGGGCAGCGAGACAGGATGGGGCGTCCGCCTTCAGGCGGACCTACTTCGTGAACCGCACCGCCGCTGTTCGGACACGGCTCGCCTCCGCGTCCGTCCACGCAAACACCAACTCGTTTCCCCGGCGCGCCACGCGTGGAAACCCGCTCGCGCGCGTCGGGCTGATTCCAGCAATGCTCGCCGACGCCGACCGCGATCCGCCTGATTCGACCCGCCGAAAGCGGAACTGCGACTTCTGATCGGCAAATTCAATCCACGACACGACGGCCGAGCGATCGGGCAGCAGTTCGACGTCAACGCGTCCGATCGCTCCAACGTCATCAACCTGAACCGGCGGCCCGAACGTCTTCCCGGCGTCCGTTGAAAACGCGATGAACGCGTGCCCTTGCTCGCCGGGCGCGGTAAACCACGCGATCGCGACCGTGCGGCCGCTCGCGCTCAGCGCCGGTCCGTTCACCGGGCAGGCCGTGATCTGCCACTTGTCGTCGTGGACCGCGGCCGGTTGGGTCCACGTGCCGCCGGCCAGGCGCGACACGTAGATGTCGCGGATCTCGCCGTTCGATCGATCGCGAAACGCGACGATCGGGCCGTCGGATGTCAGTGCCGCGGCAGTCGGACAGCATTCGCAGACGCGGTTGTCGATGAGCGTTTCGGAGGTCTGCGCGCCATTGCGATCGAAGACGGCCGCGCGGAGGCCCATCTCGCCGCTGCCGGACTCGTGTTCATCGGGGTGCGTGGCGCGGCCGTCGAGCCAGATCAGGCCGAGACCGCTCGCGCCGGGCGACTGGAAGAGCGACGCGAAGCCATGCTCGGTCTTCGTCCCGTCGTGATGCGGCGTCGTCGACGTGGTCCACGTGCGGCCGTCGTCTTTCGAAAACGCGAGCCGAACGTCGTACGCCTCGGAGCTGTCGCCGTTGACCTGCAGCCAATGGGCGGCCAGCGACCCGTCCGCCAGCCGCACCACGGACGGCACGTCGGCCCAGTTCACGAACCAGTCATCGCCGGCTGCCGCCTCGCGCGTTTCGGACCATCCCGCGTCCGTCCGCTCAGCGAACTTGAGCGCGACGCGAGCGCCGCCGGTGCGTTCGAGCCAGCTGAGAAGCATGCGGTCGCCAAACACGCTCAACTGTGGTTGCCCGCTGTAGTCGGCCGCTGGTGATGCGAGGGGCTGAACGCCCTGCAGCCAGTCGTTTGAAATCGGCGGCGACTTCTGTTCGGTCCCGGCGCCGCGACATCCAGCCACGATCACGACGACCACCGCGAGCCCGACGCCAATTGATGAACGCACTCCGTTGCGCATGTCGCCATGATAGCGAAGCCCGTCCGTCGGAGTCATTCGATGACGAGGTTGACCTGACACGAGGGCAGCCCAGCCGTATTCGATCGCGAAAACTTATGAATTCATTGGACTACCGGCACGAATGAGGTTGGCACTGCCCTTGGTATATCCGCCGGTAGCGGAGGTAGAGACATGAAGGCGTTTCTCGCAAGCATTCTGACAGTACTGACGATGGGGGTTCTTGCCATCGCGTATGGTGTGCTGAGCCCGCGCATGGCTGCGGCTGATGCGTATTCGTCCGCGCGCCCGATGCTCGCGAGCGAACGCATTGGCGTCGCCGACGACGGGACGGTCCTATACAACTACCCGAACGGTCCGGCGCAGTACGCCTCGTCCAACGCGCTGGTTCGTCCGGCCACCTACGACACCTACGCACCGGCGCCCCGGCGCGTAGCGACGACGACGCGGCGGTCGGTGTCGACGTCCTCGGTTGAACGGTCGCGCGGCCGCGACTGGAAGAAGACGGCGCTCGTCATTGGCGGCACGACGGCCACGGGCGCGGGCCTCGGGGCGATTTTCGGCGGCAAGAAGGGCGCGCTCATCGGCGCGGCGATCGGCGGCGGCGCCAGCACGATCTACGAAGCTCGCAAGCGGTAACCTGACCGTTGACATGGCTGATGGCTGATGGCTAAATGGCTAAACGTGCTGGTTAACCCCAGTGTCTAGCCATTAGTCATTAGCCATCGAGCCATTAGCCATGAAACCACTCTTCGTTCTCTTTCTCTCCACCACCGTTCTCGCTCAGGCCACGCCGAACCTGCAGTTCCGTGGGGACGCACCGGGTTCGAAGCACGCGGCGATTGTCGCCGCTCCCGTCGAAGGTGCCACGGCTGGGAAAGTGACGCTGTTCCTCGACGTCACGCCGAAGCCTGGGATTCACGTCTACGCGCCGGGGTCGAAGGACTACATCCCGATCAGCGTGAAGCTCGACGCGGCGGCCGGCATCAAGCCGGGCAAGCTGACGTATCCCAAGTCCGAGATGATGACGTTCGGCGAGGAGAAGGTGCCGGTGTTTCAGAAGCCGTTCCGGCTGACGCAGGAAATCGTGCTCGATAAGTCAGCGGCGACGGGCGGCACGGTCAGCGTGGCGGGCACGGTTCATCTGCAGGCATGCGACGACCGCGTCTGTTTCCCACCCGAGAACGTGCCCGTCAAATGGACAGTAGCAATGAAGTAACGAGGGGATAGCCCCAGGCGATCCCCAGGACGATCGAGACGCAGCCGACCGCAGCAGAGACGCCGCGCGCCAGGCCCCGATGGTGGCCGAGGCGCGCGAGCGGCCATCCGAGCACGCCCGACAACGCCGCCATCCCGAGCGTCGAACCCAGACCGAACACGATCATGTAGATGAGCTGTGCCGTGGGCGTGGGCAAGGTGGTCAGCACCAGCGCCGTCAATGCGCCGCTGCCGGCCAGCCCGTGCACCGCGCCGACCAAGAGCGGCCGCCGCGCCAGCGTCCATGCGCCGACGTGAATGTGTGACGCCGCGCCACCGTGCACGTGGACGACGTGTCCGTGGTGATGTTCGTGCACCGGTCCGCTGGGTCCCTGCCGCGCCGCGACAACGAGCGCCCGGATGCCGAGGCCGATCAGCATCATCGCCACGAATAGCTCGAACACGGTGGCCGCCGCCGCCGGCATCTCGGTCCGCATCACGACGAGCGCCGCGCCAACGACGACCAGCGTGAGCGTGTGCCCGGCACCCCAACAGGCGCCGAGCCAGGCCGCTTTGTAGCCGTTACGCTCGTGCGCGACCAGCGTCGACACCGCAGCCAGATGGTCCGGCTCGAGCGCGTGTCGCGCGCCGAGCAGCGAGCCAAGTCCCGTGCTGGTGAGGAGTTCGAGGACGGGCATGACGTGCGCTCGTATTGTATCCTGTTGCGCAGGTTACTCAGGTTGACCATGACCGATCGCTCGAACATCGCAGCCGTCCAGGCGCGCGAGATTCTGGATTCGCGCGGCAATCCGACCGTTGAAGTGGATGTGCGTCTCGCCGACGGTTCCACCGGCCGCGCGGCGGTGCCGTCGGGCGCGTCAACCGGCACGCGCGAAGCGCTCGAACTGCGCGACGGCGATGCGCACCGCTATGGCGGCAAGGGTGTCCGCAAGGCGGTCGGCAACGTGCGTGTGCTGGCCGACGCGTTGAACGGCATCGACGCCACCGATCAGCGCGCCGTCGATCGCGCGCTCATCGCCGCGGACGGGACGCCGGACAAGTCGCGGCTCGGCGCGAACGCGATGCTCGGCGTGTCGATGGCCGCCGCCCGGGCGGCGGCGAACGCGCGGAAGCTTCCGCTGTACCGGCATCTCGCGACCGGGCCGATCGACACGTTGCCGGTGCCATTGACCAACGTGATCAACGGCGGCGCGCACGCTGCCAACGCGCTCGACTTCCAGGAATTCATGCTCGTGCCGCTGGGTGCGCCGACGATGAGCGAGGCGGTGCGCATTCTGGCGGAAATCTTCCACGTGCTGCGCGGCATTCTGAAGGACGCCGGCCACGTCACCTCCGTCGGCGACGAGGGCGGCTACGCGCCGAACGTGAAGCATCCTGACGAGGCGCTGCAGCTCATGGTCGATGCGATCACGCGTGCCGGCTACGAGCCGGGACGCGAGGTGTCGCTCGCGCTCGACGTCGCGGCGAGCGAGCTGTACAAGGGCGGCGAGTATCAATTCGCCAAGAGCGGGCTGCCGTCGATCACGACGGCGCAAATGATCGATCTCCTGGAAGATCTGACCAACCGCTTTCCCATCGTGTCGATCGAGGACGGCCTCGCCGAAGACGACTGGGACGGCTGGCGCACGCTGACCGAACGTCTGGGCAACCGCATCCTGCTCGTCGGCGACGATCTGTTCTGCACCAATTCCGCCATCATCAGAAGGGGCATCGACTCGCACGTCGCGAACGCCGTGCTGATCAAGCTGAATCAGATCGGCACCGTGTCGGAAACGCTGGACGCGATCGCGACCGCACATCGCGCCGGCTACCAGACGGCGATCTCGCACCGCTCCGGTGAAACGGAAGACACATTCATTGCCGATCTTGCGGTGGCGACCGGTGCGGGTTACATCAAGACCGGATCGATGGCGCGATCCGAGCGGGTCGCGAAGTACAACCAGCTGATGCGCATCGAGGAAGAAGTCGGCGCGGCGGCCGTCTACGGCGCGCACGCGCGCGGCGCCGCACGCTCGCTGAAGACGTCATGACGTTGAACCGGTTCAGCGCGCGGATCACGCAGCCCAAGTCGCAGGGCGCATCGCAGGCGATGCTCTACGGCACCGGCCTGACCGACGCCGACATGGGGAAGGCGCAGGTTGGCATCTCCAGCGTCTGGTTCGAGGGCAACACCTGCAACATGCACCTGCTGACGCTCGCCGAACACGTCAAGCAGGGCGTGGCGGCTGCGGGCCTGGTCGGCATGCGCTTCAACACGATCGGCGTCAGCGACGGCATCTCGATGGGCACCGACGGGATGAGCTTTTCGCTGCAGTCGCGCGATCTGATCGCGGACTCCATCGAGACGGTCATGGCGGGGCAGTGGTACGACGCGAACATCTCGATCCCGGGCTGCGACAAGAACATGCCGGGCTGCCTGATCGCGATGGGACGGCTCAACCGCCCGGCGCTGATGGTTTACGGCGGCACGATCCGCGCGGGCCGCGACGCGAACAATCAGAAGCTGGATGTGATCTCGGCGTTCCAGAGCTACGGGCAATTTCTCGCAGGCGCGATCGACGAGCGCCAGCGGCAGGACATCGTGCACCACGCGTGTCCCGGCGCCGGCGCCTGCGGCGGGATGTACACCGCCAACACGATGGCGTCAGCGGCCGAAGCGCTCGGCATGTCGCTGCCGTACAGCTCATCGACGCCGGCTGACGATCCGCGCAAGATCGAAGAGTGCCACCAGGCCGGGGCGGCGATGCGCCGCCTGCTCGAACTCGACCTCAAGCCGCGCGACATCATGACGCGTGAGGCGTTCGAGAACGCGATGGTGCTGATCAGCGTGGTCGGCGGATCGACCAACGCCGTGCTGCACTTGATCGCCATCGCGCGATCGGTGGGTGTCACGCTGACGATCGACGACTTCCAGCGCGTCAGCGATCGCGTGCCGTTGCTCGCCGACTTCAAGCCGAGCGGCTCGTTCGTGATGGAGGATCTGCACGCCGTCGGCGGCATTCCCGCGCTGCTCAAGATGCTGCTCGACGCCGGGCTCGTGAACGGATCGTGCCGGACGGTCACCGGCAAGACGCTCGAAGAGAACGTCAAGGATCTGCCGGGGTTGACCGCGGACCAGCCGATCGTGCGGCCGCTGTCCAATCCGATCAAGCCGAGCGGTCACATTCAGGTGCTGCGCGGCAACCTGGCGCCGCACGGCGCGGTGGCGAAGATCACCGGGAAAGAAGGGCTGACGTTTTCCGGTCCGGCCCGCGTCTACGACTCCGAAGAAGACATGCTGCGCGGGCTCGAGCAGCGCGAGATCGCCAAAGGCGACGTCATCGTGATCCGCTACGAGGGGCCGAAGGGCGGACCGGGCATGCCCGAGATGCTGACGCCGACGTCCGCGATCATGGGCGCAGGCCTCGGCAAGGATGTGGCGCTGCTCACCGACGGCCGCTTCTCCGGCGGCTCGCACGGCTTCATCGTCGGACACATCACGCCGGAGGCGCAGGAGGGCGGACCGATCGCGCTGGTCCGGACCGGCGATCGCATTACGATCGACGCGGAGCGCAACACGCTGGCGATGGATGTGTCGGCCGAGGAGCTGGAAACCCGCAAGCGGGGATGGGTGATGCCGCCGTATAAAGCCGACCGCGGCACGCTCGCCAAGTACATCCGCCTGGTCCGGAGTGCAAGTGATGGCTGTGTCACCGACGAGCCGATCTGAGGGGCGGATGAACCTGAGGCGGTTGTTTGTTACGTGCGGCTGTCTCGTGCTGCTGGCCGCCCAGCAAGTCAGAAGCCTGACGTCTGAAGTCAGACCTCAGACCTCAGAGTTGAGACCTCAGACTTCGCCGCCGCGCTTGGTCGTGCTCATCGTCATCGATCAGATGCGAGCTGACTATTTCCAGCGCTACGCGAGCCAATTCACCGACGGCTTCAAACGGCTGTGGGATACCGGCGCGGTGTTCACCGACGCGCGCTATCCGTACGCGAGCAACAAGACGGCGCAGGCGCATGCATTGATGGTGTCCGGCTGGTCGCCGTCGGCCAGCGGGATTGTCGGCGACCGGTGGCTCGAGCGAAGCGTCGGCGCGATGGTAGCCGCAGGCGCATCGGCGACGCACAAGCTGGTCGGCAGCGCCGCGGCCGGCGGGTCGCCCGAACAACTCAAGGTATCCACCGTCGGCGATGCGCTCAAGGCGGCGCATCCAGGGTCGATCGTGCTGGCGGCGTCGTGGAAGCGGTACACCGCGATCCTCAATGGCGGCCAGCATCCCGACGGGGCCTACTGGCTGGACGAGGCCAGCGGCCGCATCGCGAGCAGCGATTACTACATGCGCGCCTACCCGGCGTGGACCGCGCCGTTCACGCAAACCGATCTGACGGCGCCGCTGTTCGGCACGACGTGGCAGGGCCATCACCTCGGCGTCGGCGTGCAGCCCGACGAACCGTTCCGCAATCGTGTGCGGTACTCGCCGCACGGCAACAGCATTCTGCTGTCCTTCGCGAAGGCCATCGTCGAACGGAGCGGCGTCGGTGCGGATGCGAGTCCGGACTTCGTGGCGATCAGCTTCTCGTCGCTCGATTTCGTCGGCCACGAGTACGGGCCCGAGACGCCTGAGTTCGACGAAACGATCCTGAAGCTCGATCGCGACATCGGCGATCTGCTGCGCACGCTGGACGCGAAAATCGGCGCCGGGAACTACGCCGTGGCGCTGACCGCGGATCATGGCGCGGCGCTCGTGCCCGAGAAGCAGCAGGCGCGCGGCATCGATGCGGGCGCGATCAGCACGATCCGCTATCGTGCGGCCGTGGACGCCGCCGTCACCGCGAAACTGGGGATCACCGGCCCGATTATTTCGTCGCTGGAGCCGCCGGACATCTACCTGAATTACCGGGGCACTGCGGCCCAGAATGTCTCACGCGAGACGCTCGACCGCGCCGTGGTCGAAGCGTCGCAGGCGTATCCCGGCATCGCGCGCGCGTTCACAGTGGGCGACATCACCGGCGCCGCAGGCTCGGGCGATCCGATTCTGCAGGCCGTGGCCGATGGGTTTTACCCCGATCGCAGCGGCGACATCTTCGTGCTGGTCAAGCCGAACTACATTTTCTGGAGCGGCGGCGGCACGACGCACGGTACGCCGTACGACTACGACGCGCACGTGCCGCTGATTTTCATGGGCGCCGGCGTGAAGCCCGGGCGCTACACCGAGCGCGTGCGCATGAACGAACTGGCGCCGACGCTCGGACGTTTTCTTGGTATCGACTTTAAGGGTGACTCGAAGGGTCGGGTCTTGACCGAGGCGTTTCGGTAACCGAGGCCGGGTCGGTGCCAAGTGCCTGGTGCCAGGTGCCTCGTGCACAGCACCGGCACGCGGCACTGGGCACCCGGCACCAACGGCGTGAGGTGCCGCATGCGACTTTCCAGCACATTGGGATCCTAAGCTTAGAATTCCACGTGGACAAGTTGTCG
>JADMIO011246898.1_pt1 | contig 32159 bp, 26 predicted proteins | sample 8958161 | NCBI WGS metagenome assembly JADMIO01 (sample SAMN16585339, study PRJNA669376) | soil metagenome | isolation source: Crop rotation soil | place: USA: Cullars Rotation, Alabama | collected 2011
GCCGAGCAGGAGGGCGGCCCGCCACCATCGCGCCACCATCGCCATCATCACCACCGCAGGGCTGATGCCGCCATCGCCGGCGATCGGCAGCGGCCGTCCGGGCCGCCGGTCATCGTCGCTCGCGGCCCTCGCCCCCGGCACGAGCCCTGTCCCACGGGTGAGCTGCCCGGCGGGGGCGTGGGCTGGGGCGACGCCGGCCGCCGCGGCTGGAACGCGAGGGAGGCCCAGGTCGGCGCGATCCGCCGCATCCCGCTGGATGGGCTGCGCACGATCAACTGGAACCCGGCGACGGACCCTGCCCTGCCCTGGCTGGAGCGGGCGGACCACCGCGCCGTGGTGCTCGTGCACCGGGACCTGGACCCGCGGCGGCCCGTGGACGTGCTCATCCACCTGCACGGCTTCGATCCGGGCTACCGTCAGTGCGCGGTGCTCGGCCGCGGCGCCTCCGTGCGGGACGTGGACCACCACCGCATAGAGGAGCAGCTCGAGGAGGTCGGCGACCCTCAGCTGGTGGCGCTGCTTCCGCAGGGCTCGCTGGACTCCTCCTTCTCCCCGGTGCGCCCGCCGCGCCTGACCAAGGCCTTCGACAACGGGGCGTTCGTGGACGAGGTGCTGCAGCGCCTGGACGACGCGCGCCTGGTGTGGCCCCGGCCGGTCGTGAGGCGCGTGGTCCTGTCCGCGCACAGCGGTGGCGGGGAGGCGCTCGGCGTGATGCTCGGCTCGTCGGAGCCGCGCGCCCCGCTGGCGATGGTGGTGCTCTTCGACGCGATAAACGGCCCGCGTGAGGAGCTGCCGCGCGTCGAGCGCTGGCTCGCCGGGCGCCTGCGCGGGGAGCTGCTGCGGCTGCACGGCCTGGATCCCGAGGAGCAGCGGCGCTACCTGGCCACCAGCCTGCGCTTCCGCGCCTACTACACCCAGAGCGGCACCTACATGCCGCTGCACAACGACCCGGGCGCTGTCCTGTGGGGCGCGGCGCCCGGCCTGCGTCCGCTGGCGCAGTTCCTGGATGAGTGGCTGGCCACGCACAAGGATGAGCTGGGCGGCACGGAGGGCGTCGCCTACCAGGGCCTGCGAGACAACTATCAGGTCATCCCGGTGCCGGAAGCCGGGCACAGCTCGATGATCGGGGCCGGCCGCCTGCACGAGGCGCTGCGGGCGCTGCCGCCGGAGGTGCGGGCGCCCGACGTGGCGGCGGCCGCGCCCCCGCCGGGGAGCACCCCCAGCATCGGCCGCTTCTGAGCCGCGTCGTACCTTCGCGCGGGCCATGACCGCGGGGGCGCCCACGGGCACGGTCATCAGGCGCGGGGCGTCGCGGCGGCCTCTCCGCAGCGCTCGATGGCGCGTCGCAGCGCTTCTATGGTCACCGGCTTGGTGAGGTAGTCGTCCATGCCGGCCTCCAGGCAGAGCTCCCGGTCGCCGGGCAATGCGTTGGCGGTGAGGGCGACGATGGGCGTGTGCCGCTCCGCGGCCTCCCGCTGCCGGATGGCCCTCGTGAGCTCGAAGCCGTCCATTCCGGGCATGTTGCAGTCCATGAGCACCACGTCGAAGCGCTTGCCGGAGAGGACGCCGAGCGCCTCCTCTCCGCTCTCGGCCACCGAAGGCACGCAGCACAGCTTGTCCAGCATCGCGGCGATCACCACGCGGTTGACTCCATTGTCGTCCACCACCAGGACCCGGTAGGGGCGCCCCAGGGGCCGCAGCTCCCATGACCGGGCGTCGGGCTGCAGAGGGGCCCGCACCGGGCCGGAGAGCTGGGGCAGGGGTGGCCTGGCCACCGGTATCTCCATGGGCAAGGGCAGGGTCAGGGTGAAGCGGCTGCCCTGGCCCACCTGGCTCGTCACCTCGATGCTCCCCCCCATGGCCAGCGAGAGCCGCCTGCAGATCGCCAGACCCAGCCCAGTGCCTCCATACTTGCGGGTGGTGGAGCTATCCACCTGGGAGAAGGCCTGGAAGAGCCGCCCCTGCGCCTCGGGCGGGATGCCAATGCCGGTATCGCGGACCAGGAGCCGCAGAAGGACACGCCCCGCGGCGTCGAGGCCGGCGCTCTCGGCCGTCACCACCACCTCTCCCTGGTGGGTGAACTTCACGGCATTGGCGATCAGGTTGAGCAGGATCTGCCGAAGCCGGGCAGGGTCGCCGACGAGCTGCTGCGGGACGTCCAGCCGGACCTGGCCGGACAGCCTGATCCCCTTCGCCTCTGCGGACGCGGACACGACCGCGAGCGTGTCCGCGACGAGGGCGCGCGGACTGAAGGCGACGCGCTCCAGCTCGATCTTGCCGGCCTCCAGCCGCGAGAAGTCGAGGATGTCGTTGATCAGGGCCAGCAGCGACTCGCTGCAGAGCCTGACGGTGTGGGCGTAGCCGCGCTGCTGGTCGGAGAGGGGCGTGTTCAGCAGCAGCGCGGTCATGCCGATGACGCCGTTCATGGGTGTGCGCAGCTCGTGGCTCATGGTCGCCAGGAAGTCGGCCTTCGCCCTGGCGGCGGTCTCGGCCGCCTCCTTGGCCCGGCGCAGATCGTCCTCGGTGCGCTTGCGCTCGGTGAGATCGTGCCACACCACCAGCAGCGCCGGTCGGGAGGAGAGCGTCACCGGCGTCAGGGTGACCTCGACGGGGAAGTCCTCGCCGTCGAGATTGCGGTGCACCCAGTCGAAGCGGTGGTGGCCCTGGGCGCGCGCACGCGCGTCCATCTCGATGCACTTCTCCATCGACCGCCGTCCATCCGGCTGGAGCTCCGGGGAGAGCTGCGCCGGGTGCAGGCTCAGGACCTCCTGCTTGTCCCGGCACCGGAGCATGGCGACCGCGGCGTTGTTGCAGTCGATGATGCCGGTCTCGTCGAAGATCATGTGGGCGTCGGAGGAGTGCTCGAAGAGGACGCGGAACTTCTCCTCCGATGCCCGGCGCTCGCGCTCGCGCAGCTCGCTCTCCTCGATGCGGGTGGCGGCCAGGGTCTCCTGGAGGCGCGCGATGGTCCGGCGGGACTCGAGCAGGCGCACGACCAGGGTGGCCATCAGGTGGAGCACCTCCAGCTCGTGGGGGTCGAACCGACGAGGCATCCGATCCATGACGCAGAGTGTCCCCAAGGGCAGCCCGTTCTCCGTCGGATCGAGCGGCACCCCGGCATAGGCCCGGACCCCGGCCGGGCCGGTGACCAGGGCGCTCCCGCGGAAGCGCGGGTCAGCTGGGGCGTCCTCGATTACGAAGGGCCCGGTCCCCAGGATCGCATGGCCGCAGAAGGACTGATCCCGCGGCATCTCGCGGATGTCCAGCCCGACCTGGGCCTTGCACCATTGCCGGTACCGGTCGACCAGGCTGATCAGGGCGATCGGCGCCCGGGCCTGGGCCGCCGCCAGGCGGACGATGTCGTCGAAGCCGGCCTCGGCGGGTGTGTCCAGTATCTGGAAGCTGGAGAGCAGGACGAGGCGCTCGTCCTCGCGCTGGTGCTCGTGCAGAGATGGAGTCAGCATGAAGATGACTTCGGCACCAGGAGCGGGATTTCAATAGTCTTCTGAACGAATTTGCAGTTAGAAGTCGAGGTGGCGCAGGATGCTGTATGATCTCTACGTGAGCAAGTGGCTTGTCCCGGCGCCTGCGCTCCTGGCCCTGGTCCTGTGGGCGGGGTGCTTGGCGCCAGCACCCGCCCTGCAGCAGGACCTCGGCGGCGCAGACGATGGCCCACGCATGGATCTCCCGGCGGCAGACTGCGCCGATGATCTGGGTGACCGTGCCCTGGGCGGCGCCTGCGTCCACACCGTCAGCGGCAGGCTGATCGACGAACAGGGCGGGCCTGTGGCCGGCGCGGTCGTCACGGTCTGCGCCGCTGCCTGCTTCACCGGCAAGACCATCGCCACGGGCGCCTTCTCCGTCCCCGTCAACCAGTACATCCAGGTCGGGCTCTACTCGCTGCTCGCCCACGTGAACCCGCGCCGCGCCGCCTTCTACATGTCCCTGCCTCAGCCCGCAGCCGGCCAGATCGCGCTCGAGCAGCCGGTGATGGTCCTCCCCATGCCTGCAGACGGACCCATCATCAGAGATGACCGCACGGCCCAGATCATCACCAGCGGCGGGGTCACGCTCACCATCGAAGCCGGCACCGACCTCTTCTTCAGCTTCGAGGACACCGCCGACATGCCGCTCGGCGCCAGGCTCCGCCCGCTGCGCTTCGACACCTTCGACAAGCTGCCCTTCCTGGGCACCCTCCAGCCGGCGGCCCTCTATGCCTTCGGCCCCTTCGAGGCCGACTTCAAGAAGCCGGTCCGGCTGTCCTTCGACAACACCACCGGCCTGCCCGCCGGCACCCCGATCGAGGTGCTGGGACAGCGCGGCCTGCTCCACGGAAACCCCCCCGGCGCACGCTTCGACCGTGTCGCCACGGCCCAGGTCTCCGCAGACGGGAAGCGCATCGACATGGATTCCGGGATGGGGATCGGCACCTTGACCTGGATCGCCCTGCGTAAGAAGGAGAACTGAGATGAAGCGAATGATCGTCGCGGGCCTGCTCTGGCTGGCCGCCTGCAGCAGCGCGAAGTCCCCGGCTGCCGGGGACATGGACCAGTCCCCGGGGAGGGACCTGGCGATGCTGCAGATGGATCTGGGCATGCCGGGCGGGGACCTGGCCAATGCTTATCCGCCGGGCCCCTATGGCAATATGATCGGCAGCACCATCGCCCCGCTGGAGTGGGAGGGCTACGTCAACCCGAGCGCCCAGGGCATCGCTACCACCAAGACCTACGGCGCCTACACCATGAATGATCTGCGGATGTCGGGCGCCAGGTATGGTCTGCTCTATGCTGCAGACTATTCCTGAGCGGGCTGCATAACCGTGGCCCGTGAATTGGTCACCAACGATGTAGCCAAGATCCAGCAGATCGTCACCGGCGGCGGCGCCATCCTGGAGGTCGTCGGCATCGACGGCCAGACATCCAAGGACGACCTGACGACGTGGGTGAACAGCAGCAAGCTCACCATCACCTCCTTGCGCGATCCCGACGACAAGTACCCGCAGTCCCAGCAGGTCTTCATGACCCGCGAGTGGACCTTCATCGTCGACCTGCGCACGATGAAGATCGTCAGCCAGTTCTTCGGCTCGCACGGCGGGGGCGATCCCTCGATCACCGCCATCAACGCAGCGCTCGACGACATCATGGCCCGTCTGAAGAGCTAGCGCGCTACTTCGCCGGCAGGCCGGCGCGCTCCGCGCTGGCCAGGGCGATCGCGCTCCAGTCGGCGTCGGCGAGACCGTGGCTGATCGCGGCGAGGAAGTTGTCATGCACCAGGCCCGCCAGCGGCAGCGGCGCCGCGACGGCGTCGGCGGCCTCCCGCACCAGGCGCACGTCCTTGAGGCCCAGGCGCAGCGCGAAGCCGGGGGGCTCGTAGGCGCCCTCGGTGATGATGGAGAGGTAGCGAGCCAGGATGGGGGAGCCGCCGAACATCGGCTGCAGGACCTGCTGCAGCTCCTTGGGCGCCACGCCCGACTTGCGCGCCAGCGCGAAGGCCTCGCCGAGGGCCTCGATTATTGAGACGATGAGGAGGTTCCCGGTCAGCTTGATCAGGTTCGCCTGGGGCGCGAGCTCGCCCAGCCGGTGCACTCCCTGGGCGACAGCACCCAGCAGCGGCAGGCAGCGCTCGACGGCCTCCCTGGGGCCCGCGACGACCACCCAGAGCTTGGCGGCCGCAGCAGCCTCCGGACGTCCGAACACCGGCGCTGAGACATAGCCCTGACCTTCCTTCTCATGCGCTGCCGCTAGGCGCTCCGACAGCGCCACGCTGATGGTGCTCATGCACATGTGGACCGCACCCGCGGGCAGTGCCGCGAGCACCCCGCCCTTTCCCTGCACCGCCTCCTCCACGGCCTGGTCATCGGCCAACATCGTGATCACCACCACCGCGTCGCGCGCGGCCTCGGCTGGGGACCCAGCGACCCGCGCGCCTTCCCGGGCCAAGTCCTCGGCCCGGGCGCGGGTGCGGTTGTAGACCGTGAGCGAGTGCCCCGCCTTGAGCAGGTTGCGCGCGATCGGTGCGCCCATGTGGCCCAGCCCAATGAATCCCAGCCTCATACGTGCCTCCTTTCGTGACCACTTCACGATGCCCCAAACTCATTTTCGACGCCACATTTCATAGATTGCTGACATTTCATGCGGTTAGCGGACGCACGGGGGCTCTGGCACGTGTCTGTCCGCCGCCCAGTGCCCCGTAATCCTGAAACAGGAAAAGGCAGGATGATTCTTCCAGAAGTTTTCCGAACAGGCTTCTATGGCATGTCCGATTGATTTTCAATGAAATCGACACTGGCTCACCATTTCGTGCTAAAGCTGCACAGCACGGGCAAGGTCTTCACGTGTATAGAATCTTGTCATGATGGGAGCTGGTCGTACGGAGGAGACGGGGCGCCGGGTCCCGGGGCATCCACTTAAAAATTCCACTTGACGCAATCTTCCAGCGTTCTGTTAATGTAGATAAAAAGTCTACTCTATTTTATCACCTCGGTCTTATTCACACTCGATCGCAGGCAGGCGCACCGCCTCACGGAGCGCCACCTCAAGGTGCTGGTGGCCCGGCTTATCGAGCGCTTCGAGGAGGTGTGCTGGGGCGAGATGGAGCCGGAGCTGGACCGGCTCATGGACGGCGTGTCGCTGATGATCGACAGCTTCACGGCCCGCATGAGCGAGGAGCAGAAGGTAGAAGTCCTGCTGACACCTCTGCCCATCGCAGCGGTTGTAACTAGCGGTCGTCGGGCAGGAGCAGGAACTGGGCGGCGGCCGCTACCAGGGGCGCGCGGTCGCGACGGTAGATCATGAGTCGAGCGATGCGCTCCTCGCTGAAGCCCCGCTGCGCTTGGGCTGCAAGCGCGGCGACAGCCAGCCGCCGGAGGCGCTCGTCATCGCTGCGCGAGAGATCGATCTCCAGGGCCTCTAGCTCCGCGGCGTCCGGCCGCGCCGTCGCGGCGGAGAGGGCATGGACCGCCGAGAGCAGCGCATCGGCGTAGAGCTCGCCGCCCGCGGCCATGCCGGAGAGCAAGCCCGAGATTTCGGAGAACGGCAGCGCCCACAGGGCCAACTCCACCCGCAGGCTGGCCGTCGCCAGGTCGCGTACGAGCGCCGACAGCACCGCCCGTGCCACTGGGAGCAGGCGGCGCCGGTCCGCAGACAGTGCCTCGCGTAGGCTATGCAGAGTCGTGGTCAGGGCTCGCCGCTGCTCGCGCAGCCGCTCCACCGCTTCGCCAATAGCGCGGGCGTCCCTGGGCATGCAGGTGGCGAAGACGGCCTGGGCCGCGGCCATGCACTCGTCTGGCAGGGGTGAGGTGAGGGCGTCCAGCAGCCGCGGGAGCAGGACCTGCTCTGGGTCACCGAGAGGCAGCCTCGCGCAGCGTCGTAGGACCTCCAGCCGCACCTCGGGTGCCCTGTGGCAGATCAGCGTGCCCAGCATCTCCAGCGCGCGCCGCTGCCCCTCCGGCGTAAGCCGATCTACAGGCAGATGCACCAGGCTTTGCGCCAGGGCCGCGTCTTCGGAGAGAGCTGCGCGCATGAGCAGGTCCCAGGCTTCGGTTCGGGACAGGTGCCCCCACAGGCCGCGCAGCAGCGCCACCCGCACATCACGGTGAATGCTCTTGCCGTCCATGCTCAGGAGCTCTCGGAAGGGCTCATCGCCGGGCAGCTCGCCGAGCAGCCGGATCACCTCCTTGGCAACCGTGACCTTGCCGAGCGGCACGCCGCGCAGGACGCCGACCGCGGCCGCAGGCGCCATCTGCAGCACGCAGCGGCGCAGGGCGTAGATGGCGATGCGGGCGCGGTCGTCTCCCAGCATCTCCAGGAGTGCCGGAACGCCCTGGCCCGCATCCAGGCGCCCCAGCGCCCGCACCGCCGCCTCACGCACGGGTGGCCGCGAATCACCGCATGGCTCGATGACGTGGCGCGGCGGCACCATGCTTAGTGCCGCAAGCCGGGTGATGGCCCGCAGAATCTCCGGCGTGCTGCGCTCGCGGTCCGTGAGGAGATCGTCCAGCGTGGCGGCGAAGAGGCACTGCTGGGACGGGGTCCAGCGCTGGAAGCCGCGGGTAAAGGGCAGCACGAAGCGGGTCTTCCCAGTGGCGAAGCGGCCCTTGTACGCTCTCTGCCCCAGATAGGGTGTGAGCAGGTCCTGGCGGCGGCGGTGTAGGTGGTTGTGAACTGAGGGTACGGTGGACCAGCTCGGGTCCTCAGAGAGCAGGCGAGGGACGAGCTTGATGAAACGGGGGCGCGCGTGCTGCCGCAGGAGATCCAGCGCCCCCTGGCCCGCCCAGGGCCAGGGAGACTCCTTTGCCACCCGCTCCAGGATCTCGCCAAGAGGAGGGAAGAGCCGGAGGCGCCTTCCCAGGCTCTGCGCCGCAGCGAGCAAGTGGCGCTGCCGGTCGCGGTCCTCCCAAGCCTTCAGCACCGGCAGGAGCAGCGGCGCGACGCGCTCCACGTCCTTCGGGGTCAGCCGGCGCTCCAAGTCACTAAAGCTCACCTGGCCGCGCTCCTTCACCAGGGTCTGGAGCCAGCCGGCGGCGAAGACGGGCTGGTGCGGGAGCAGGCTCAGGACCAGGCGCTCTGCCACGCTGGCGGTGCCCTGTGAGAGGTCCGCGGCGTGGAGGGCGTCGCGGAGCACTTGGCCCAGCGAGTCCAGCTGCCCCTTGCGGAAGGCGCCGGGCGGCAGGCCGGCCAGGCCGCTGAGGATGGCGTTGCGCACCGGATCCTGCTCGTTCTTCCGGCTAGCCAGCAGACCGAGCAGCTCGTCCAGGCGGGCGCGCTCGTAGCGGACGCACTGGGTGAGACTGCGCAGCGCCAGCCCTCGCAGCTCGCCGTCGGGGTGGCCGAGCCAGGCGGCCAGCGCGGCGCGCGCCTCGTCCCAGGGCAGCAGGCCGGCGTAGAGGAGGCGCTGCTGTGGCCGGGTCGAGAGCGCAGGCAGGGCCAGGTGGCGCCGCGCCTCCGGGTGCCGCACCTCGGCGGGCAGCCACATGAGGATCGCCGGGCTGATGCATCCCTCCTGGTTCCGCCACGTCTGTCTGCAGACGCTGAACACCTTGCTCCGCCGATCGGGTGGCAGGCGGTGGAACCAGCGGGCATGGGCGGCCACGACGGACGGCTGCCGGTGGAGCAGGGCGAGGAGCTGGTCGGTCGGCAGCAGGTGCGCCACCAGGTCCAGGGAGACGCCACCCGGGTCGGGCGAGCCGAGGACCAGCTCGGCCACTGACGCCGGACGCCAGCGGCTGAGGGCGTGCAGGCTGAGTCGCCCGATCGGAACGTGGCGCATGAGCGCGCCCACCAGCGCCAGCGCCTCGTCGGCACACCCGTGGGCGAGGGCGGGGAGCGCCGCGTTGGCGTGGAGGAGCAGGATCGGATCGGGACCGGTGGCCGCCTCGGCTTGCCGGCGCAGGAGGTCGGCCGCGAGGGTCGGGTGCAGGGTGCTCAGGCGGAGGAAGAAGGTGGTGCCGCCCCTGCGGTTGGCCAGCGCCAAGTGCCGAGCCACACACGCAGGCCCGCCGAAAGGCAGGAGCTCCGCGAAGGCGTCGTCGCCCTTGCGCGCCAGCTCATCGAGGAATGCGTCGATGGGCGCGATTCGGCGGCAGCGGCGCATGCGCCGGAGCAGGCACAGGCGGCCGTCCCGAGTCACGGCGCCCAGGGCCGCCATAGCCTGTCCGTCACCGCACACGCGGGGGATGAGGGTCATCGCCAGGCCGCGCACGGTCCGGGAGGGATCGGATATCGCCCGGAGCGCGTGGGCCCCGTCGCAGCTCCCGAAGCAGGAGTGGAGCGCCAAGCGGCGCTCGTAAACTCCCCGCGTCGCCATCGCAGCGATCGTTTGCGCGATCTCCGTGTCGCGGACCCCTAGGCGACCCAGCTCCACCATGCGACGCATGCGTCCGTCATGGGACAGGGTATCCAGCTCCGCCAGCAGCTTGTCAGGGCTCATGACGCTCTCCGCATCGACGATCCGGTGACTGTGTGGATGGATCAGGTGGGACGTTGAAATGGGACCCCAAGCGGGGGAATTCGTCAAGCTCGCCAGCACGCGCAGGCCGCTCAGGGCTAATCGGTGCGTACCAGCCGCACCGACAGGCTGGCACCGACGCGGACATCCACGATACGCCGCTCCGTGCGGTAGCCGGCGCGGCGCAGCTCGATCACCTGCCTCCCTTCGGGGATGTGAATCACGCAGGGAGTGGTGCCCACCCGGCGCCAGCCTGTACTGCTGGCCTCCGCGGTCATGTAATAGATCGTCGTGCCCTCAGGGCTGGCGCTGACGCGGACTTCCAAGGTAAGGTGGCCCTGGTCCGGCTGCGGAGTAGTCGCCGATCGAGGGCGTCGCCACATGGCGCTCGCGACTCGTTTGGACAACCGCGCTGCCGGCTCCAGCACCATGCCACGCTGCTGCCAGCCGGACCACAGGACCGCCGTCCCGCACAGGACGATGGCGGCGCTGCGGACGTGGCGCCACCGGGAGAGCGTCTCGCGGGCGGCGAGCAGGTCCGCGCACAGGGCCCCCATTTCCTGATAACGATCTGCGGGCTCTTGCGCCGTGCACCGGCGGATGACCCGCATGAGCGGTCCAGGGATGTGGGCAGAGCGCGGCAGCGTCCTGGGCGCCTGGGAGGAAGGGGCGGCTGCACTCGCGGTGACCGTACGGGTTTCGGCCATGGTGACTCCCGCCGTCCCGGCTCCTGCGGGCGGGGCGAAGGGCATTCGACCGGCCGCCATTTCGTAGAGCACGATGCCCAGCGCGTAGACGTCTGAGCGCTGATCGCCCGGTGCGCCGGCTGCCTGCTCCGGCGCCATATAGGCAGGCGTGCCGACCGTGCAGCCCTCGTCCTCATCGGGCGTGGCAGCGTCCCGGGCGACGCCGAAGTCGATGACCTTGGCGAAGGCGCGCCGCTCGTCGCGCTCTAGCAAGTAGATGTTGTGCGGCTTGAGATCGCGGTGGATAAGCCCCGCCCCGTGGGCCGCGGCGAGTGCGTCGGCCACATCAACGGCGACACGCAGCAACTCTGGCAGCGGGATACGTCCGCCGCACTCGACCATGCGAGCGTGCAGGTCCTTGCCCTCCAGCCACTCCATCACATAGTAGCTGTCGCCCCCCGGGGCGGCAGGTACGATATCGGTGATCTCCACGAGGTGTGGATGGCGGACCCTGTTCACCACGCGGGCCTCTCGTAGGAAGCGGCGCACCCCGTCCTCGTCCGCATGCGAGCGGCGCAGCAGCTTGATCGCCACCTGCCGCCCGAGCTTGGCGTGCACTGCGCGGAAGACGCGCCCCATCCCTCCCTCACCCACCAGCGCCTGGAGGAAGTAGGGCCCCAGGCGATCACCCACCCCTGGCTGGGGTCCATGGCCGGCGGGGACGTAGCTCTGGTGGCAAGTGGGGCAGACGAGCGATGCGGAGATCGGCATGATGACATGTCATAGGCAGGGCGGCGGGCCTGGCAAGCCCCGCCCGGGAAGCTCCACCCCAGCATCCCGTATGATCGGCGAAACTTGACGGAATCCAAGGGGCAACGCCCATGCCTGAGATCTACGTAAGCACCGATGTCGAGACGGATGGTCCCATCCCTGGGCCGCACTCGATGCTCAGCTTCGCCTCCGCGGCCTACCTCCCAGACAAGGAACTGGTATCCACCTTCTCTGCCAACCTCCAGACCTTGCCCGGCGCCGCCGGCCATCCGGAGACCATGGCCTGGTGGGGCAAGAACCAGGAGGCCTGGGCCGCCACCCGCGTGGACCCTGAAGCGCCCGAGGCCGTCATGCCCCGCTACGTGACCTGGATCAAGGGCCTGCCCGGTCGCCCGGTGTTCACCGCATACCCAGCAGGCTTCGACTTCCTCTTCGTCTACTGGTACCTCATCCGCTTCGCTGGCGAGAGCCCCTTCTCCTTCTCGGCCCTGGACATCAAGAGCTACGCCATGGCCGTGCTGCGGACCGGTTACCGGGAGGCGGTCAAGCGCAACATGCCGCGGCGCTGGTTCGACGCGCTGCCCCACACCCACGTGGCCCTGGACGATGCCATCGAGCAAGGCGCCATGTTCTGTAACATCCTGCAGGAAAACCTGCGGCGGAAGTGACCGATCCGCGGCATCCTATGGGCCAGCATGAAGCCGCGCAGACCTCCCCGCTCATCGCAGCCTGTGGAGGGCGACTACACGGTCCGGGTGATCGACGCCCTCAAACAGGTGCCCAGGGAAGACTGGGACGCCCTCCTGCCCGCGGATAGGCCAGGCACGCCCTTCCTCTCCTGGGACTTCCTCCAGGCCCTCGAGGAGGCAGGGTGTGCAGCGCCTGCGCAGGGCTGGCTGCCCATGCACCTGACCGTGTGGAGGGACGACGTGCTGCTGGCCGGGGCGCCCGCCTACCTCAAGGGCAACAGCAACGGCGAGTTTGTCTTCGACTGGGCGTGGGCCGACCTGGCGCAGCGACTGGGCCGGCCCTACTACCCCAAGCTCATCCTGGCCGTGCCCTTCACTCCGGTCACCGGGGCGCGCCTGCTCGTGCGGCCGGACGTGCCTGCGGCGGAGCAGCCCGTGCTACGGGGGGTGCTGCTCTCTGCGGCACGGACCCTGAGTCAGCAAGTGGGGCTCTCCTCGGTCCACGTGCTCTTCCCGCAGGAGGCCGAGGCCGAGGCGCTGATCGGCGCAGGCTTGGCTCGCCGCGTCGGCGTGCAGTTCCACTGGCGCAACGACGGATACCGCGACTTCGACGACTTTCTCTCACGCTTTTCAGCCAAGCGCCGCCACATGATGCGGCGTGAGCGGGCCGAGGTGCGCCGCGCCGGCTTCACCGTACGTACGGCCCGCGGGCGCCTCAGCGAGTCCGAGGTTGCGGCCATGTACCGGTTCTATGTGAGCACGGTGGACAAATTCTTCTACGGCCAGCGCTACTTGAACGAGCGCTTCTTCCAGCTCCTTGCCGAGCGCATGCCGGGCACGCTGGAGTTCGTGCAGGCGCGCGCCGGCAGCGGCCCGGACGCGCGGCTGGTCGCCGGGGCCATCAACCTGGCTGACGGCGACCGTCTCTATGGACGGTACTGGGGCCAGCTCGAGGGGGAGGAGCACCGCTTCCTGCACTTCGAGGTCTGCTACTACCACTCCATCGAGGAGTGCATTACCCGGGGCTTCACTGCCTTCGAACCCGGCGCCGGCGGCGAGCACAAGCTCTCACGGGGCTTCGAGCCTACGCTTACCTACAGCGCCCATGATCTTCTCGATGGCGACCTCGACCGGCCCGTCCGGGCCTTCCTGCAGCGCGAGGAGCGGGCTGTGCGGGAGCGGGTCGCGGCTGAGGCCCAGACGCCACGGCAGGGCGGGGCTCGGGCAGGGGACTAGAAGACAGTCCGGGTCTCGAGGATGACGCCGACGATGCCCCGCTCCATCTCCGTCCACGGGTGCGAGGTCAGCAGCTTGGCCGAGTCCACCTGGGGCCGCTCGGGCAGGAGCTTGGCGGAGGTGACGTCGATGATGCGCTGCGTGATGATGTGCGGGATGTCGGCGGCGCTTGACGCTGGCAGCAGGTACATTACCTGCGCCACCCCGTCGGCGAGCTGGAAAACCACGAACTGCTCGTTGCGGTACGCGGCGTAGAGTTCCTGCTCCTGGCCGGCCGTGTCCCTGGTCTCGATCTTGTAGTAGCTGGAACCGGAATGTGCACTGGTCTGCGGCATGGGTCGCTCCGCGCTGTCAGGTGCCGCCATCATAGCACTATAATGGCTGAGCGGGCCCCTGGCCGGGCCGATGATTTTCCCGTGCCTGTGACCCCCGCTTCGAGTATCCTGCCCTCCCGCAAAGGATTCAGTCGATGCCACGAATGTCCTATCGAGAAGCGCTGAACCAGGCCATGTCCGAGGAGATGGAGCGCGACCCGAGTGTCTTCCTCATGGGCGAGGAGGTCGGCCATTACCAGGGCGCCTACAAGGTCTCGCAGGGGATGCTGCAGCGCTTCGGCGAGAAGCGCGTCGTCGACACCCCCATAGTCGAGTGCGGCTTCGTCGGCATCGGCATCGGAGCGGCCATGGTCGGGCTGCGCCCGATCATCGAGCTCATGACCTTCAACTTCTCACTGGTGGCCATCGATCAGATAATCAACAACGCCGCAAAGATCCGCGAGATGTCCGGGGGGCAGTTCAACATCCCCATGGTCATCCGCGGCGCTGGCGGTGCTGCGCACCAGCTGGGCGCGCAGCACTCCCAGTCCACCGAGGCCATGTTCGCCAACTGGCCTGGCCTCAAGGTGGTCATGCCAGCCACGCCCGTCGACGCTAAGGGCCTGCTCAAGAGCGCCATCCGCGACGACGATCCGGTCATCTTCATCGAGGCCGAGATGCTCTACGGCGAGCAGGGCGAGGTGCCCGAGGGGGAGTACCTCATCCCTATCGGCAAGGGCGACATCAAGCGCAATGGCACCGACTGCACCATCGTCGCCTACTCCAAGATGGTCGGCCTTTGCCTGGAGGCAGCCAAAGTCCTGGAGCGGGAAGGCATCTCGGTGGAGATAGTGGACCCGCGCACCCTGCGGCCCCTCGACGAGGAGTTGATCTTCCAATCAGTGCGCAAGACCAACCGCTGCGTCGTCGTGCAGGAGGCGCACCCGCACTCCTCGTTCGGAGGTGAGGTGGTGGACCGCGTCCAGCGGGCATGCTTCGACGACCTGGACGCGCCCATCGAGCGCGTGGCGTCGCTGGACATCCCCATGCCCTACGCGCTGAACCTCGAGGCGCTGGTGCTGCCCGACGTGCCGCGGGTCATCGCCGCGGTCAAGCGCACCATGTATCTGTAGCCAACCCCCTTCCCCGAAGGAGCCAAAGGAGAATCCATGGCGACCATCATCGTGATGCCGCGCCTCTCCCCCACCATGGAGGAGGGCGTGCTGGCCAAGTGGACCAAGAACGAGGGCGAGAAGGTCTCGCCGGGGGACATCATCGCCGAGGTCGAGACGGACAAGGCCAACATGGACTTCCCCCTGGAGGACGAGGGGGTCATGCTCAAGCAGCTCGTAGGCGCCGGGGAGACCGTCAAGCTGGGTGCCCCGGTGGCGATCCTGGGTGAGGCGGGCGAGGATATCAGTGCTCTCCTCACCGAGGCCAGGGGGGCCGCGGCGGGGCAGACGCCGGCAGCGGCCTCGGCCCCCGCGCCGCATGCGCCAGCCGCCGCCCAGGCCTCCGCCAAGCCTCAGACCCCTGTCGGGGCCGAGTCGCCGGCGATCCAGGCAGCCCCCGCCGGCCCTCCTCCCGCGGAGGGGGGAGGGGAGGGGACGTCCGCTGCCGACGTCCGTACCCTGGCCTCTCCGCTGGCCCGGCGGCTGGCGGGCGACGCCGGCCTCGACATCAGGCAGGTCAAGGGCAGCGGCCCCGGCGGCCGGGTCATCAAGCGAGACATCGAGCGCACCCTGGCCGAGGTCCGCTCCGGCCTGTCCGCCCAGGCGCCCGCTGCCGCCCCGTTGGGTGTCACCGCGCCCATCGCTCTCCCTGCCGCCGGTGAGGTCGTCCCCCTGTCGATGATGCGCAAGGCCATCGCCAGGCGCATGACCGAGGCCAAGCAGACCGTGCCCCACTTCTACCTCACCACTGAGAGCGGAGTGGACGCGCTGTGGCACTTCCGCGAGGAACTGAACGCGGCCGCAGGCGATCCGGAGCACAAGGTCTCCGTCAACGATCTCGTCGTCAAGGCGGTCGCACGTGCGCTCCGCCTCCTGCCCCCGGCTAACATGTCCTACTCCCCGGAGGGTGGGGTGCGGCACCCCCAGGTGGACATCGGCGTGGCGGTCTCCATCGAGGACGGCCTCATCACGCCGGTGGTGCGCAACGCCGACGTCAAGTCCATCGGCGCCATCGCCGCCGAGGTCCGCGACCTCGCTGCCCGCGCGCGGCAGAAGAAGCTGCGCCCGGAGGAGTACCAAGGCGCCACCTTTTCCGTGAGCAACCTTGGCATGTACGGCATCCGCGAGTTCCTGGCCATCATCAACCCTCCCGAATCCGGCATCATTGCCGTCGGCAGGGTCGAGAAGCGCCCTGTTGTCGTAGAGGAGGACGGCAAGGACGTCGTCGCCGTCCAGCGGCGCATGACGCTGACCCTCTCGTGCGACCACCGCATCCTGGATGGGGCCCTCGGCGCGCGCCTCCTCGCGGAGGTGGTCAAGGGCCTGGAGCAGCCGCTCCTGCTGGTGCTCTGATGGGCCAGGAGAACGGCAGCTTCGATCTCGCGGTGCTGGGCGGCGGACCGGGCGGCTACGTGGCCGCCATCCGGGCGGCGCAGCTCGGGCTCAAGGTGGTCGTCATCGAGCGCGCGGAGCTCGGCGGCATCTGCACCAACTGGGGCTGCATCCCCACCAAGGCGCTGCTCCGCACCGCCGAGATCATGGCCACCCTGCGTGAGGGCGAGGAACTCGGGATCCTGGCAGACAACCTCCGCATTGACTTCGTCCGTGTCGTGGCCAGGAGCCGTGCCGTCGCCGACAACCAGCGCAAGGGCGTTACCTTCCTGCTGAAGAAGAACAAGATCGCCTATCTCCCCGGCACCGGCACCCTGGCGCCGGGCCCAGACGGGCGGCCGCGCCTCCTGTGCAAGGGGAACGAGGTCGTGGCGCAGCACGTGATCCTGGCCACCGGCGCACGGCCCAAGACCCTGGCCGGCATCGAGCCGGACGGCGATCGTGTCATCACCTACTTTGAGGCCATGAGCCTTCCAGTGCAGCCCCGCTCCCTCGTGGTCATCGGCGCCGGCGCCATCGGCATCGAGTTCGCCTACTTCTACAACGCCATCGGTACACAGGTCGCTGTCATCGAGGCCCTGCCGCGCGTGCTGCCCGCCGAGGACGAGGAGATCTCCACCCTGGTGGAGCGCAGCCTCCGGAAGCAGGGCATCGCCATCTTCACCGGCGCCCGCGTGGGAGGCCTCGAGCGCGGCGAGGGCCAGGTCACCGTCCGCCTCATTGATGACAAGGGCCAGCAGCGGGAGGCGGCGGGCGAGCGCCTGCTCTCCGCGGTCGGCGTGCGCGGCAACGTAGAGGAGCTGGGTCTGGAGGCGTGCGGCGTGGCCACCGAGCGCGGCTTCATCAAGGTCGACGAGTGGTATCGCGCCCTCTCCTCCGCCGGTGCGCCGGTGCCCGGGGTCTACGCCATCGGCGACGTCATCGGCGGGGCGCTGCTCGCCCACAAGGCCTCGGCAGAGGGCATCGCCTGCGTCGAGAAGATCGCAGGCGTTCCGGAGCGGGAGATCCGCCGCGTCAACTACAGCGCCATGCCGGGCGCGACCTTCTGCCGCCCGGAGGTGGCGTCGATGGGCCTCACCGAGGAGAAGGCGCGGGCGCAGGGGCTCGACATCAAGGTCGGGCGCTTCCCCTTCCGCGTCTCCGGCAAGGGCCAGGCCTCCGGTGAGACCGAGGGGCTGGTGAAGACCATCGTCGACGCCAGGACCGGCGAGATCCTGGGCGCCCACATCGTTGGTGGGACCGCCAGCGACATGATCGCGACCCTGACCCTGGCGCGCTCCGCGGAGCTCACCGCCACCGAGGTCCTGCACACCGTCCACGCCCACCCCACGTTCTCCGAGGTCATGAAGGGCTCCATCGAGGCGGCCTACGGCGAGGCGATCGACCTGTAGCCCGGCCGGGCATGTGCGCCACGGCGGATGCCCGGTGAGGGCAGGCTTGCCCCTGCCTCGGGGTCGCGGTAGCCTTGGCTCGTGGCCGCCTACCTCTATCTCGCGTCGGTGTGCCTCCACATCCTGGCCGCGATGGCCTGGATCGGGGGCATGGCCTTCCTGGCGCTGGTGGTGGTGCCCATCGTGCGGCGGCAGCAGGATCAGGCTGGTGCCGGGCGGCTCATCCACGAGAGCGGAGTGCGCTTCCGCGCGGTGGCGTGGACCTGCCTGGGCCTGCTGGTCGCCACTGGCGCCGCGAACACCTACTTCCGTGCCGGAACATGGCAGGGGCTCACGAGCGGCGCGTTCTGGGGCTCCTCCTTCGGGCACACGCTCTGCGTCAAGCTCGTCGTGGTCCTCGGCATCCTCGTCCTCTCCGGCCTGCACGACTTCCACGTCGGGCCGCGCGCCACCGCCGCCTGGCAGGAGGACCCGACGTCCGCGGCGTCCCGGGATCTGCGCCGCCTGGCTGGATCCATGGGCCGGATCACCATGCTCCTCTCCCTCCTGGTGCTCGTCCTGGCGGTGGTCCTGGTACGGGGCTCGCTCTAGGGCCCCCTCGCGCCAGGTGATGCGAACCTGGTCCGCCAGCGGCTAGCCGATTCCGTACTGCTTGAGCTTCATCGAGAAGGTGCGCAGAGGCATGTCGAGCAGCTCCGCGGCGCGCTTGCGCACACCACCTGCGGCGGCCAGCGCCTCGATCATGCGCGTGCGCTCGATCTCCTGCAGCTCCTCTGCCAGCGCCCGGAAGCGCGACAGGTCCTTGGTCACTCGCGGCGGCTCGTCCGCCGCCGTCGCGGGGGCGGCAGAGACCGCTCCAGGTGGCGTGGCCGGCGGTGGGGCGGGCTCGCGGACGGCGCTGGGCGGCGCGCTCGGACGGGCGCCCTGCACCCGCTCAGGCAGGTGCCGGACCTCGATCACGTCCTCGGACACGGTCGCCGCCACGTACTCCATCACGTTGCGCAGCTCGCGCACGTTGCCCGGCCAGGCGTAGGTGGCCAGGCGGTGCATGGCCGCCACCGCGATCGCCATGGGGGCCCGTCCGCCGCGGGCGCAGGCCCCGTCGAGGAAGGTCCGCGCCAGGATGGGGATCTCCCGGGGCCGCTCCCGCAGCGGCGGCAGGATGATGTTGGCCGCGCTCAGCCGGAAGAAGAGGTCCTGGCGGAAGCGGCCCACCTTCACCTCCTTCTCCAGGTCGCGGTTGGTGGCGGCCACGATGCGGATGTCCACCTCGCGCTCCCGCACGTCCCCCACCCTGGTGATGCGCTTGGCCTCCAGCACGCGCAGGAGCTTGGCCTGCACGCTGGCGGAGAGCTCTCCCACCTCGTCCAGGAACACCGTCCCGCCGCTGGCGCTCTCCAGGAGGCCGGCCTTGGCGCCCTGTGCGCCGGTGAAGGCGCCCTTCTCGTGGCCGAAGAGCTCGTTCTCCACCAGCGACTCGTGGATCGCGGCACAGTTGATGGCGACGAAGGGCCGGGTCGCGCGGGGCGAGTAGAAGTGGACCGCGAAGGCGGCGTTCTCCTTGCCCACGCCGGTCTCGCCGTTGATGAGGACCGGGAGCGGGCTCGCTGCCAGGCGCCGGATGAGCTCGAAGAGGCGGGCCATGGCAGGATCGGCGATGACAATAGAGCGCCCATCCAGGTCCAGCCGCAGCACGCTCTCGGTCGCTGCGGCCACTCCTGCAGTGGGGGCGGCCGCCGCGGCGGCCCGCGCCGCGGAGAGCAGCGTGTCGGCGTCACAGCCGTCATCGGGGCAGGTGGCGAAGCCGGCCTTGAGGCGGGCCGCCGACGGCTGGAGCGCCTTGACCAGGTCCTGGGCCGACGCGGTCGCTGCGGCCACCCCCAGCTCCGGCATGAGCACCAGGAGCTGCCCCTCCGCGCTGAGGCTGGCGATGTCGAGGAGCCGCAGGTGCGCGCCCAGCACCTCGGCGAGGGCGGCCGCATCGGACTCGGCGCGGCCCAGGGTGACGCAGAGCAGGGTCAGCGGCCGCTGGTAGCGCAGGGCTCGCTCGATTTCCTCATCCATGCGCCCGACCATCGCCGCCTGGTCCAGGAGCGCCTTGCGCGGCGCGGTGCGGGCGCCGGCCCCCGCGTGGAACACCAGCGTCACGTCCCCGACCGCGATGACGTCCCCGGAGCGCAGGTCGGCGACCCCCTCCAGCCGCTCGCCGTTGACGCTGGTGCCGTTGCTGCTCTCCAGGTCGGCGACCCGGGCCCGTCCGTCCGCGATCATCATCTTGGCATGCCGCCGCGACACCGAAGCGTCCTGCAGGCGGAGCTGGGTCTCGGAGCCGCGCCCGATCACCACCTCGCCGGTCCAGGGCAGGTGGAAGAGGGAGGAGGAGCCGCCCTCCAGCACCAGCAGGTAGAAGCGACCCGCCTCACCCCGCGCGCTCTGCGGAGTCAGCCTGCGCGTCTCGGCGATGTTGTCTTCTGTTCGATCCATCGATGCGTGTCAGGGCTGCGATCCGGGCCGTGCCGGCATCATCGCCGGCAACCGGCTGTCGAGGTATGATACATCAGCCTGGTGAAGACGCTAGATAACGTCCTGGGCCTGAGCGCCCTGGAGATGGCCGGCCTCGTCCGCCGCGGCGAGGTGTCCCCGGTGGAGCTGGTCGAGGCCCACATCGCCCGCATCGAGGCCACCGGCCCGAGCCTCAACGCCCTCGTCGTCCCTCGCTTCGCGGAGGCCCGCGCGGAGGCCCGCGCCGCCGAGGCCCGGGTCCAGCAGGGCGCCCCGCTGCCCCCCCTGCACGGCGTGCCCTGCACGGTGAAGGAGCTGATCAGCGTGGCCGGCCTGCCGATCACCATCGGCTCCCTGCACCGCCGCGAGCGCCGGGCAGCCGCGGACGCCTCCGTGGTGGCGCGCCTGCGCGCCGCGGGCGCCATCGTCCTGGGCCTGACCAACCAGCCCGAGATGGCGTTCGCGATCGAGTGCGACAACCTGATCTACGGGCGCACCAACAACCCCTACGACCTCTCCCGCACCCCGGGCGGCAGCAGCGGCGGCGAGGGCGCCATCATCGCAGCGGGGGGCTCGCCCTTCGGCCTGGGCAGCGACGCCGGCGGCTCCGTGCGCATCCCGGCCGCCTTCTGCGGGATCTGCGGCCATAAGCCCAGCGCGGGCCTGGTGCCGTTGACCGGGCACTACCCCCTCGACGACCTCCAGCCCGGGCGTCCGGTGCCGCGGAAGTCCCGGGGGATCGTCATCGGACCGCTGGCGCGGCGGGCGGCGGACCTCTTCCCGCTGCTGCAGCTCATCGCCGGCCCGGACGGCATCGATCTCGACGTCGGCGAGCACCCCCTTGGGGACCCTGCGCGGATCGACATGCGCGGGCGCCGCGTGCTGCTCTACGCGGACCCCAAGATGCGCATGGCCGGGCGCGTCCGGCCGGATCTGCGCGCGGCCGCGCACCGGGCGGCGCAGGTCCTGCGCGAGCGCGGGGCCACGGTCGAGCTGTGGGACCACCCGAGCCTCAACCGCGCCGTCGAGATCTGGGGCAGCACGCTGAGCGCCGAGTCCACCCAGAGCCTGCGCCAGGCCATCGGCGATGGCACCCCGCCCAGGCTGTTCCGCGAGCTCCTGCGCCACGTGGTGGGCCGCCCCCGCTACACCCTGGCCGCCCTGGAGTACTGCGCTGGCGAGGCGCTGGTCTCCCCCGGGCCCGAGGCGCAGGCGCACTTGGTGGCAGAGGGGCAGGCGCTGGGCCGTCACCTGAGCGCGGAGCTAGGCCCGGGCAACGTGCTCATCATGCCGCCGCACCCCAGGGTAGCGCCGCGCCACCGCTCGACGCTCTGGCGCCCCCTGGATGCGGCCTACACCGCGATCTGGAACGCGCTCGGGCTGCCAGCGACCGTGGTGCCCATGGGGCTCTCTCCATCGGGGCTGCCGCTCGCCGTGCAGATCGTCGGCGGGCCCCTCCGCGATGACGTCACCATCGCGGCGGCCATGGCCATCGAGGAGGCAACCGGGGGCTGGACGCCGCCGCCCGCACGTTAGCGCAGGCGGGCCCGAACCGGACGTCGAGGACGGGCGCGACTTGCCTTATACTCGGGTTAGCATGACCGTCATCAAAGAGGCGCTTGTCGGCGCCGAGACCCTCATCCGCGGCCACGACACGCTGGTCGCGGACGCCCCGGAGGGCGGCCGGTCTACGGCCGAGTTCCCTGCCCGGCTCATCGGTGGACGCTATGAGCTCCTGGGCCTCCTGGGCGCGGGCGGGATGGGCAGCGTGTACCGCGTCCGCGACACCGAGCTGGACGAGATCGTGGCCCTCAAGATGCTCCAGCGTGAGCTGGTATCGTCGCCGGACATGAACGAGCGCTTCCGCCGCGAGGTGAAGCTGGCCCGCCGCGTCACCCACCCCAACGTGGCCCGCATGTTCGACATCGGCGAGGACCACGGCGAGAAGTTCCTGACCATGGAGCTGGTGGACGGCGAGCCGCTGGCGCACCTAGTCCAGCGGGGGCCGCTCACCATCGCCCGCGTCGTGGAGATCGTCGCCGCGGTGTGCCAGGGCCTGACCGCGGCGCACGCGGCCGGGGTGGTGCACCGCGACCTCAAACCCGACAACGTCCTCCTCAGCCGTGACGGCCGCGTGGTCATCACCGACTTCGGCATCGCCCGCGGCGCGGTCGGCCCCGGCGCGGCGCAGCAGACCATCGGCGGCGTGGTCGGCACGCCGGCCTACATGGCGCCGGAGCAGGTGGAGGGCGGCGCGGTGGACGGGCGCGCGGATCTCTACGCGCTGGGCGTCATGGTCTTCGAGATGCTTACAGGGACCCTCCCCTGGGAGGGGGAGCACCCCTACGCCGTGGCGCTGGCGCGCCTCCTGCGTCCCCCGCCGGACCCGCGGCAGCGGCGCCCGGAGCTGCCCGAGCCGCTGGCCCAGGTGGTGCTGCGCTGCCTGGCCCGCCGGCCCGACGAGCGCTACGCCACCGCCGCCGAGGTGGCCGCGGCGCTGGCCCGCCTCACGGTGCCGGTGGCGGCGCCGCAGGCGACGCAGGTCCTTCTGCCCGGCCCGGCCCCGGAGCCCCCTCTCCACGGGGGGCAGGCGCCGGGCAAGTCGGTCGCCATCCTGCCCCTGCGCAACCAGGGGACGCCCGAGGACGACTACCTGGCCGCCGGCCTCACCGAGGAGCTGATCGACACGCTCTCGATGGCGCGGGGCCTGCGGGTGCGCCCGCGGGGCGCGGTGGCCCACCTGAAGGGACAGGACCTCGATCCCCGCGAGGTCGGGCGCAAGCTCGATGTGCAGGTGGTGGTGGAGGGCTCGCTGCGGCGCCTCGGGGACCGCGTCCGCGTCCTCACCAGGCTGGTGAGCGTCAGCGACGGCTTCCAGCTCTGGGCGCGGCGCTTCGACCGCCCCGCCGCGGAGGTGCTGGTGATCAGCGATGAGGCCGCCCGCGCCATCACGGAGGCGCTCACCGTGCAGGCGGCCCCCCCGGCGCGGGAAGCGGCGGCGGACGGGCGCGCGATCGATCTCTACCTGCGGGCGCGGCACGAGTACCGCAAGGGCGACCAGCCCGCGATGGTCCAGGCCCTCGCGCTCTTCCAGCAGGCGGTGGCGCTGATGCCCGACGACCCCACCCTGCTGGCGGGCTACGCGCTGACCTGCGCCCGCTGCTGGTTCTTCGGCACCGAGGGCGCCGCCGACCTGGCCAGCGACGCCGCCGACCGGGCCCTGCGCCTGGCGCCTCACCGGGGCGAGCCGCACCTGGCGACCGCCATCGTGAGGTTCCAGCAGGGCGACCACGTCGGCGCCGCCACCGCCCTGCGCCAGGCCCTCGTCCTCTCCCCCAGCCTGGCGGAGGCCTACGATCTCATCGGGCGGATCCTCGTCGAGTCCGGCCCCATCGACGAGGGCGTGAAGTGGCTGCGCACCGCCATCGCGCTCGATCCCACGCTCAGCTCCCGCGCCACCCTGGACCTGGCGCGGGCCCACGCGCTGCTCGGCCAGTGGGAGGAGTGCGATCGCCTCCTCGACGAGCCTCAGTTCGTCCATGCCGGGCTGTGGATCACGCGGGCGCGGCTCTACGCGTGGCGTGGCGACCGGGAGCGGGGGCTCGCCTACCTGGACCGCGTCGCCGGCAGCGGCGAGGCGGCGGGCCCGGCCCTCGGCGTCCTGCGCATCGCCATCGGCGCCACCAGCGGCGAGGCCGCCGAGTCGACCCTGGTGGCCACCTTCAACACCCCCCACAGCAGCCGGCGCAGCCGCGCCTTCTTCGGGCAGCTCGTGGCCGAGATGGCCTGCCGCATGGGCGACCTGGGGCGGGCCATCTCGGCCGTCGAGCAGGCGGCGGCAGACGGGCTCCAGGACCTCATGTGGCTGGAGCGCTGCCCCCTGCTCGCCCCGCTCCACGCCGACTGGCGCTTCGCCGGGCTGCGCGAGCGCCTGGGCCGGCGCGCCGCGGAGATCCAACGCGCGTGGCGTGGCTGACCCGCGATGCTCAACTGGACAGGCAAGCGGACGCCAGCGCCCCCGGAGCCCCGTCCGGCGCTGCGCAGGGAGGCCCACGGACCCGGCGACGGCTGGCGCGACCGCCTCTACCTCGGTGACAACCTGCTGGTGCTGGGGCACCTCCTGCCCGCGCTGCGCGGGCAGGTGGATCTCATCTACATCGACCCGCCCTTCGACTCGCGGGCGGAGTACAAGAAGCGCATCGCGCCGCGCGGCCCCGGGGGCGCGGGCAACGCCGGCGCCTTCGACCAGCCGCAGTACTCTGACGTGTGGAGCGAGGGCGAGTACCTGCAGTTCATGTACGAGCGCGTCAACCTCCTGCGGGAGCTGCTCTCGGAGCGCGGCGCGCTCTACCTGCACTGCGACTGGCGCCGGGCCCCCTACCTGCGCTGCCTCTGCGACGAGGTCTTCGGCATCGGGTGCTTCATCAACGAGATCGTCTGGAGGCGCAGCGCCAACACCTCCAGCATCGGGCGCATCTGGAAGCGCGCGCACGACACCCTGCTCTTCTACGCCAGGACCCGCGCCTACACCTTCAACTCCCAGTACAGGCCGCTCTCCGCCGCGTCCCGCAAGCTCTACACCACCCGGGACGAGCGCGGCGCCTACCGGCTGGTGCCGCTCCTGGTCAGCGGCAGGCGCAAGGGCCGCACCGGGGAGGCGTGGCGAGGCATCGATCCCAACCTCCGCGGCCGCGCCGGCATGCACTGGGTGACCACGCCGGACCGGCTGGAGCGCTACTTCCAGGAGGGGCGCGTGGTCTTCCCCGACCGGGAGGGCGGCGCCCCCAACCTGAAGTACTACCTGCGCGACAACAAGGGCGTGGCGGTGTCCGACCTGTGGGATGACATCAGCCTGATCCCCTCCGCCGGCAAGGAGTCGCACGGCTACCCCACGCAGAAGCCCGAGGCGCTGCTGGAGCGGGTCGTCCGCGCCTCCTCCAACCAGGGCGACCTGGTCCTGGACTGCTTCATGGGCAGCGGCACCACGGCGGCCGTGGCCCGGCGCCTGGGCCGCCGCTTCATCGGCGCGGACATCAACCCGGCCGCGGTCGAGACCACCACGCAGCGGCTCCTGCGCGGGCCGCTCCCGGGCGCGGGCTTCGACGTCTACCACGTGGGTGAGCCCCCTGCCGCGGAGGGGCCTGCGCCGCGGGCGCGGATCGCTGTGCGGCAGGGCGCGCTGGTGGTGGAGGCGTTCCACGCCGGGGACCTGGCCCGGCGGCTCGGCCTGCCGGAGGACGAGGGCGCGGCCTGGCAGCGCCTGGTCCAGTCCGTGATGATCGACTGGCACCATGACGGCGCGGTGTTCGCGCCCACCACCATCGATATCGCCAGCGGAGACCGCCTGGTCCGCGGCGCTTACCAGGTGCCGCCCGACGCCGGCGCGATCTGCGTGAAGATCACCGACCTGCTCTCCCGCTCCCTGGAGGTCGGTCTGGCCTAGGGCCTGTCCTCAAACTCAGAATGGGTCGAAAACTTGCGCGCACGCAGGATGAAGGTGATCTATGCCCGTAGATGCACCGCCACGAACTGAGCGACCAAGAATGGAGTCGGATCGAACCCCTGCTGCCCCTTGAGAAGGGGCGACCTGGTAGACCCGTCCGCCTGTCGAACCGGACGTTTATCAACGCCCTGTTCTATATCGCCAAGACGGGTGTTCCTTGGCGAGACCTCCCCGAACGCTTTGGCCCCTGGAAGACGGTTCACGTGCGGTTCACTCGCTGGAACCAGCGGGGAGTCTTCCACAAGGTCCTGGAGGAATTCCGCAAAGACGCCGACCACGAGTCCAATATCGCCGACGGCTCCTACGCCAAAGCCCACCAGGACGCTGCGGGCGGAAAAGGGGGGCCCAGGTTCAGTGTATTGGACGCTCTCGCGGAGGCCTTACCACCAAAATCCACGCTCTTGTGGACGGGCTCGGTAATCCCCTGCACGTCCACCTCACAGCCGGCAACATCAACGATGTCTCCGAAGCCGCCACGCTCATCGAAGAGGCCCAAGGGGACAACTTCATCGCCGACAAAGCCTACGATGCCAACCACGTCATAGAGGCCCTGGGCAAGAAGCACATCAGGGCCGTGATACCCTCGACCGCCAGCCGCAAGACGCCCCGACAGCTCGACCGCCACCTGTACAAGGAAAGGCACCTGGTCGAGAACTTCTTCTGCAAGATCAAACGATACCGACGGGTCGCCACCCGCTACGACAAGACCGCTGTCAACTTCCTGGGCTTCGTGCTTTTCGCATCGATCCGGGTATGGCTGGCGTGAGTTTGAGGACAGGCCCTAGGGGAGCCGCGCGAAGGGGTCGGGACCGGGCTCGAGCTCCGCCAGGGTGCGGGCGCCGGCCACGTCCGTGAGGCGGACGTGGAAGCCCGCCATGGCGTGGTCCGTGGCGATCCTGGCCCCGGTGCCGAGCGTCGACCACCCGGTGAAGGACGCCTCCACGCCGCCGACCGGCAGGACCGACACCCAGAGGCGCCACGCCAGCGGCGTCCCATCCGGGCCCAGGAGGTAGAGGTAGCTGTCGCCTGGCGTGAGCCCGCCGCTCATGTAGCGCACCAGCAGCGCCTGCCGCCCATCGACCTGGGCCGTGAAGCGGGAGACCCCCTCATCGAAGAGCTTGGCCATCGGGTTGAGCCAGAACGAGTCGTTGACCCAGTAGCCGTACGCCGTCTTCACCAGCGCCTCGCGCTCCGGGCCGCCGACCTCCCTGCCGTCCCGGTAGGCGCGGCCGGCGATCCTGCCCAGCTCCACCAGCACCTCCGTGGTGCCCCACCTGACCCGGCTCAGGCCGCGGGAGCGGTCCCAGAGGTGCTCGTGCCGCCCCAGGAAGGTCCACCGCACGGCGCCGGTCCGGTCCCACGCCTCCTTGGCCACGGCCCGCTCGACGGAGCGCGCCAGCTCGTCGGCGGCCGGACCGGCCGCGTGCGGTGGCAGGGCGTGGCGCAGGACGGCGAAGCCGATCCCGATCGCGGCGATGAGCAAGCCCAGGGTGGAGCCGAGGATGACGAGGACGAGGCGGCGGCGCGGCATGAGACAATCTATCACTCCTGGGGCGCTCCTGGCACTCCCGTGGCTGCTGGCATCGCCAGCTCGCGCCGGCTTGTCGCCCGCGGCTGGTGGCGCGCGTGTCGGGCCATCGTTATCTTGTCGAAACCAGGAGGTGGATGATGGGTCGGACGAGGAGGAGACTTTCGCTTGTCGCCGCGATCACGCTCGCGTGCTTCGCGCTCACCAGCACGCCGCTCTTGGCGGCCGACGTGCCGCCGCCGGCCCCGGCCTATCCCTCGGCGACCGGGGCCTATCCGCCGGGCGTGGCCTACCCGCCGGGCGCCTACTACGCCCCGGTGATGCGCTACGAGACCCACCCCCGCTACGGCCTCCTCGGCGCCGGCATCGCCGTGCTCGGCACCGCGTACCTGGCCGCCGTGGTCGTCGGCAGCGCCTGGTGCTACGACTCCATCGGCTGTCACGGCGGCGTCCGCATCTACGGCGCGGGCGAGTATGAATACGTCGGCGGCGCGGGCTGGCCGCTCTTCATCCCCCTCATCGGGCCCTTCATCCAGGCCGGCTACGCCAGCGCGGACTGGATCCAGTCCTGGCTGGTCATCGACGGCATCGCCCAGTTCGTCGGCCTGGGCCTGATCGTCGCGGGCGCGGTGACCAGGGTCCGCGTGCCCATCTACGGCGACCGGTTCGGCCTGGCCCCCCTCATGACTCCGAGCAGCACCGGCCTCATGGCGGTCGGGCGCTTCTGAGACAAGGAGGGATCCAGATGCCTGGAATCCGGAGAAGGCGGTGGGCGCCTCGGGCGGCGGCGCTCTGCCTGGTGCTCCTGTGGGCCGGGCCCGCGCGCGCCTACACCGAGATGGTGGTGGCCACCTCTATGACCGAGAAGGCAGGGCGGGTCATGCTCAACCTGCGCTTCGGCCCCCCGATCGACCTGGTCAACTCGGCCAACATGTTCGCGGTCGGGATCGACCTGGGCGGCGCGATCACGCTCAACCGCAACGGCTACGTGCTCCTCCAGCCGGAGGTGCAGTTCGGCTCGGACCTGACGGCGGTGCTGGTCCCGGCCGGCTTCCAGTACGACATCCCCCTACCGCTGCGCGGCCTCTACATCTACCCCCGGATCAGCATGGGGTACGCCGCGTTCATCTCCTCGTACACGGACCGCGCGGGGCCGATCACGGTGACCTCGCGGGGCACGACGCACCTGGGGGTCGCCATCCCCGAGCTCGGCATCAAGTACGTGGCCCGCGGCCGCTTCAACTTCGCCTTCGAGCCCTTCAGCCTGCCGGTATTCTTCAACGGGGAGACCTACGCGATCCAGTGGCGCCTGATGTTCTCCGTCGGGTTGAACATCTGATCCGGGGCGGGCCCTACTGCGCCTTCTGCCAGTCCATGGTCCAGGTGGACGTGCAGGACGCGCCGACGTTCGGGGTGCAGGCGGCGGCGCGCCCGGTGTCGTCCTCGCGGAAGGCGGCGGTGAAGTGGTTGGGGGCGGTGATGGTGATGTCGCTCTGGCGCCGCGCCGTGTACGAGCACGCCCCCACGGACCGCTCCATCATGAGGACCAGGGTGCCCTTGTCGTCGGCCACCTTGCCCTGCCCGAAGCCTTCGAGGACGAGGTTGTTCATCCCGTCGTAGGAGAGCTGGAAGCGGGGGCCGATCAGGCCGCTCGCCACCGGGTCGATCTTGCAGCCGTCGACAAGGTCGCGCACGGCGCTGACCACGTACTCGCCGGGCGAGAGGCGGGTCGGCGGCGCCAGGTCCGGTCCGGCGACCGGCATCGCCAGGTCGGCCCCGGGGCCCTCCTGTCCCGCGTCCGCGCCCTGCGGGCCGTCCCCGCTACAGGCGCCGAGGAGGGGCGTGACCAGCGAGCAGAAGAGAAAGAGGGCCTGGCGCCGCACCGTGTCCATGGTCGTTCTCCTGTGCTCCGGACGGAGCCTGGGGGCGGCCATTGTACTACAGGTCCGGCGCGGCGTGCGCCGGATGCGTCAGGGCGCCAGGCTGCTGGCCGTGGCGATCGCCAGCAGGTCGTTGAGCACGCCGGCGGCGGTCACCTCCGCGCCCGCGCCGGGGCCGCTGACGATGAGGGGGTTCTCGTCGTAGCGGCGGGTGGTCACCGTCACCTGGTTGTCCGTGCCGCGGAGCCTGCCCAGGGGCGAGTCCGCGGGCACGGCCTCGATGCCCACCGAGACGCGCTCGCGCCCGATCCGGGCCACGTAGCGCAGCGCCTTGCCGGCAGAGCGCGCCGCGGCGATGCGCTCCGCCCAGGCCGCGTCGAGCTGTCGCAGGTTGCCCAGGAACACCTGCGCGTCGTCGTGCGAGAGCGCGGGCGGGAAGAGGGGCTCCACCTGCAGGTCCGAGAGGTCCAGCCGCAGCCCCAGGGTGCGCGCCAGGATCAGGGCCTTGCGCGCCACGTCCATGCCGGAGAGGTCCTCCCGCGGGTCGGGCTCGGTGTAGCCCAGCGAGTGGGCGCGGCGCACCGCCTCCGAGAAGGGCACGCCGTCGGAGACCTGGGTCATCAGGTACCCCAGCGTGCCCGAGAGGCACCCGAGGATCGTGCGCACCTCGTCCCCGGCCTCGCGGAGCTTGGCCAGGGTGTCGAGGATCGGCAGCCCGGCGCCCACCGTGGCCTCGTAGCGCAGGTGCACGCCGTGGCGGGCGGCCATCTCGCGCAGCTCGTCGAAGCGGGCCTGGGCGATGCAGAGCGGCTTCTTGTTGGCCAGCACCACGTGCCAGCCGGCGCGCAGCGCGTCGAAGACGAGGGGCGCGGTCTCGTCCGCGGTGGCGTCGATGAGCACGGCCTTCTTCAGCGGCAGCTGCCAGAGGCGCTCGGCCGGCCCGCGGCCGGCCCGGGCGCCGTCCATGAGCTTGCCGCCGCGCTCCTTGGTGATGAGCACCTCCTGCAGCCGCTCACCGTCGAAGCCCTCCTCGCGCAGCAGGAGCCCCGAGGTGTCGATGAGGCCGATGCAGCGCAGGTCCAGGTACATCTTGTCGTGGAAGTACTCGCGCTGCGCCATGACGTGGCGCAGGAGGGCGCGGCCGATCTGCCCGACGCCGCACAGGGCGTAGCGGACGTCACCCTCGGGCCGGGAGGGCAGGGCGTGCAGCTTCTCCAGCCGGAACTCGCGGTGCAGCCCCGCCAGGGCCGCGCGCACGCGCTCCTCGCCGACCACGATGGAGATGTTCAGCTCGGAGGAGCCCTGGGCGATGGCCTCGACGTTGACCCCGGCCCGCGCCAGGGCGGAGAACACGCGCGAGGCGATGCCCGGCGTCCCCTTCATGCCCAGGCCGACCACCGCCAGCACGGCGTGGCCCGGCGCGGCGCGCACGTCCTCGATGAGGCCGTGCATGAGCTCGTAGCGGAAGGCCTCGCGCAGGGCGCGCACCGCGGCCGGGGCCTCGGTGCCGGGCACCACGAAGCAGATGCTGGCCTCGCTGGAGGCCTGGCTGATCACCGACACGGAGATGCCGGCCTGTCCCAGGGCCGCGAAGGTGCGGGCGGCGATGCCCGGCACCCCGGTCATGCCCTTGCCCTCGATGGCGATCAGCGACTGGCCCAGGATGGCCGTCAGGGCCTTGACGGGGAAGGCGCCGGGGGCCACGTCCCCGGCGATGCGGGTGCCGGGCTGTCGCGGCTGGAAGGTGTTCTTCACCAGCAGCGGGATCTGGTGCCTGAGCAGCGGGATGATGGTGCGCGGGTGCAGCACCTTGGCGCCGTAGTAGGCCAGCTCCGCGGCCTCGCGGTAGTGCAGCTCCGGCACGATGCGCGCCTCGGGCACGTAGCGGGGATCGGCCGTCAGCAGGCCGTCGACCTCCTTGTAGAGGGTCACGGCCGCCGCCTGGATGCAGTGGCCCAGCACCGCGGCCGAGAGGTCCGTGCCGCCGCGCCCCAGCGTGACCAGCTCGCCCTCGGGGCCCGTGCCGATGAAGCCGGGCACGACGACGACCTGGTCCTGGTGAAGCAGGGGCAGCACGCGCTCTGCCACCCTGGCCTCGGTCGCCACCAGGTCAGGGAAGGAGGCGCCCTCGCGCCGCTCCACGATGATGAGATCGGTGGCATCTATATAGATGGCGGGCAGGCCGCGCTCCTGGGCAACGGCGCAGAAGAGGCGCGCCAGCAGCCGCTCGCCGCGGGCCGCGGTGCGGTCCAGGGTGCGCTGGGTGACCTCGCGGAGCGTGGCCAGGCTCTGGCAGATAAGGCCCAGCTCGTCCGCGGACTGGTCCACCAGGGCGTCCATGTCCGCGCGCCTCTCGGGATCGTGCAGGAGCACCGCGGCGGCCTCCTTGTGGCGCCTGCGGAACTCGGCCTGGGCGCCGGTGTAGGGGGCGCCGGCCACGGCGGCGTGTGCCGCGCCCAGCAGCAGATCGGTGACGCCGCCCATGGCGGAGAGCACCACCAGCAGCCCGGGCGGCCGCTCCGCCCGGTGCCGGTCCACGATGTCGAGCACGCGCTGGAGGGCGGCGGCGTCCTGCACCGACGTACCGCCGAACTTGGTGACCTGGTATCTGGGAGAGGGAGCGATCTGGGTCTGCATGGGAAGGCGTGCAATGTAGCGATGACCGCGGCAAAACGCGACGCCTTCTTTCGGGGGATGAATCTTTCCAGCCACTTGCAGGCTGGCTGAGCCTCCAGGGAGGGTCGGCCGCCGATGCCGCGGGGCTGCCGCGGCCCCCGGCGGGGCCGCTGGGGCCTCGCCCGGGCCGGTCCGAGGCCCCGGGGTGGTCGATCGCGAAGACGGGACCTGCCCCGGCGAGGTCCGGACGCTCGCGGGCGAGGTCCGGACGCCGGCCGGCGAGGTCTGGAGAGCGGTCGGCGAGGTCCGCGGCCCGCCCGCCGAAGTCCCGACCCTGATCGTCAAAGAGATCTCCTTGCTCACCCAGGTCCCCTTTTTCCTCTTCAGCCTTCGGACCTGCCCGCCGATGTCCCTGGCATGACCACCCAGATCGCCCCATCCAGCCCGTCCATGCGGGAGCTCCTCGCCCTCCTCTATGACTTCCCGCTCCGCCATGGCCTCATCGGCCTGGACACGGCCAGCCGCCGCGTCCTC
>JADMIO011204659.1_pt1 | contig 32153 bp, 23 predicted proteins | sample 8958161 | NCBI WGS metagenome assembly JADMIO01 (sample SAMN16585339, study PRJNA669376) | soil metagenome | isolation source: Crop rotation soil | place: USA: Cullars Rotation, Alabama | collected 2011
GAAGGCGCTGATCTTTTTTTGTGCTCAAGAAATGAAGTTGTTTTAAATCAAACCATTAAAGATATACTTGCTAAATACCCTACTGTAAAAATTAAAAGTAAAGCGGTTGATCTATCTGTAAAAAATGAAGCACAGGCGTTTGGTATGTGGGTTATTAGTGAAGTTAGCTCTGTAGATATTTTGATCAACAATGCAGGCTTGTTTTTACCCGGCAATGTATATGATGAACCGGATGGAACGATTGAAGAAATGATCAATACAAATTTGTATAGTGCTTATCATCTTACCAGGGTTTTAGTGCCGGCGATGATCGCAAAAAGAGCCGGGCATATTTTTAATATCTGTTCTATTGCTTCTTTGGAAGCGTATCCGAGTGGTGGTAGTTATAGCATCAGTAAGTTTGCCATGATGGGCTTTAGTAAAAATCTGCGACAGGAATTGATGCCACATCATATTAAAGTAACTGCTATTTATCCAGGTGCAGTAATGACCGATTCATGGAAGAATTTTGATAACTCAAATGGCCGTATCATGGAAGCGGAGGATATTGCTTCAATTGTTATAGCAACGTCAAAGCTTTCCCCACAGGCAGTTGTAGAGGATATTATATTGCGTCCGTTGTTGGGGGATCTGTAATAATGATGTAGATTTTCTATGTTACTTTTTTTGCGGAAAAAAAGTAACCAAAAAAGCCGCCGACAAAGGATTACATCCCCTTTGTCGGTTTGTACCCTGATTAAGCTTATGTACTACTGTAAACTGAACATTGGCAATTCTACATTATGTTATATTTGAAACAATAGCATTCATTAATTTGTTTAATTCTCGGTGAACTTATAGCCGATACCTCTTACAGAGTGAAAATATTTTGGGTTACGGCTATCCTCTTCAAAATATTTTCTGAAACTTAAAATAAAATTATCGATGGTACGGGTGGTAGGGTAAACATTATAACCCCAAACAGATTGTAATATTTTTTCTCTTGTTACTACTTCGTTTTTATTTTCGATCAATAATTTCAATAACATTATTTCTTTTTTGGTGAGTGTAATTTTCTCGCCATCTTTAGTAGTACACTCTAATGCTTTGAAATCTATCTGGTTCTTGCCGAAATGATATTGTTGTTCCAATGGTTGCCTGATTGCCAGTCGCTGGCTTTTTTGAACCAGCTTACTTACTCTTAATAATAATTCTTCCAGGTTGAAAGGTTTGGTAAGATAATCATCAGCGCCTTTTTTTAAACCAAGCACTCTATCAGCGCTACTATTTTTTGCACTTAATATTAAAATTGGAATATCATTGTTTTGCAAGCGAATGTTTTCACAAACACTTATACCATCTAATTCCGGGAGCATCACATCTAATATGATCAGATCAAAATGTTCCTGTTGAACAGCCTGCAAAGCTTCTACGCCATCATATACCCCCGTCACTTCATAATTCTCTAATTCGAGATTAAGCTTTAAAGCCTCCTGGAGATTTTCTTCATCTTCAACTAACAATATGGAAATTTTTCTTTCACTCATGATGCGCTGTTGAAATTGATCATAAAAATACAGCCCGTAGGTTGGTTATCTGTCATAGAAATGTTTGCTTTATGCTGCTCAGCTATCTTTTTTGTTAGATAAAGCCCTAAGCCGGTTCCTTTTGCGCCTTTTGTTGCTGCATTGCCTACACGATAATACTTATCAAATATTTTTTTATGCTCTTGTTTATCGATGCCCTTACCTTCATCTTTTATTGTGAGTGAAACCTGCTTGTCCCGTTGGAATAATTCTATCGTTACATCGGCTTCTTTCGTTGAATATTTGATGGCATTGTCGATCAGGTTATTGATGGCCATTTGTAAAAGCAGGCGATCTCCAATGATAAATATTTCATCAGTAATATTTGTATGTAAAATTCTTTGAGGAAAACGAATTTTAAAATCCTGTACAGACTCTTCTACCAATTCGCTGAAATTGATCTCTTCTTTTGTCATAGTAGATCCACCTGCTTCTATCTGAGATGCTAACAACATATTGTTGCATAAAGTATTTAATCTATTCGCTTCCTGGATGGTGTTTTGTATCAATTTCTGTTGCTGGGCATCTTCGAGTTTTCTTTTCTGTAAAGTTTCAAGATTTAATTTAGTAACAGCTATGGGAGTTTTTAATTCATGTGTAATAGCCATCATGAAATTCTGTTGCTGCAAGCTGGATACAAATTGCCGGCGAACTGCCCTGAAAATAAAAATGGCACCGGCAATGATCAATAAAAAAAATATGGAACCCTCTCCAGCATATTGAAATGTTTTTCTTTTTTCTGCATCTTTGATCGTTTGCAAAATATCCATGTAATGAGGATCATCTTTATTGATCTCTGATATTTTGTATAAGGCCATCTGGTGGTTTTGCGTATTAAGTGCAATGAACCACCATACCAGCGCTGCAATTATGTAGACCAGTAAAAACCAGTAAACAATGAAGATCCGGCGGAGGCGTTTTGTTTTAAATGGCATTGTAGTTTTTGTGTAAAGCTGTTAGTTGGCTTTCTCCATCCTTATACCTACACTTAAAATGTTTGGTAAGGGGTTCTCTCTCATGATCTGGCCAATAACAAATTTATATTTACCTGGCTTTCTAAATTGCTGCGGCCCATTTGTTATGAGCTTGCGTACCTCCCAGATATCATCCATGCCTGTTCCTTCCCAACCCTTGGCATCATCACCTAACTGAAGGTCGAATCGTTGAAAACGCATACTATCGGCAGGAAATTGCCTTCCTATATTCAACCAGATATTGTTGTATTTATATGCATCTGTATGACGAAGCACAACATATAAATTATAACGAACAGAAGTGTCAGCAATATTGAATTCAAAAGATGGTTGAAAATTATAATTCCATTCATGTTTTGGAATAGATGCATTTCTTTCGAAAACATCTATTTGTTTGCATCCGGATAAATAAGAAATAAGGAATAAGAAATAAGTAATGAGAAATTTGACGCTTTTCACTTTGATGTTTTTTACAAAAATAGTAAAGTCTTTTTAAGCCTGTGTAAATAAAGCGATGGCTTATAACACGTTCAGGATTTGTTCTTTTGCTTTTTCTAATTCATCTTTCATCGTTACTACGCATTTTTGTATGTCGGCATCATACGCTTTACTGCCGGTGGTGTTGATCTCTCTGCCTATTTCCTGGATGATAAAGGATAATTTTTTTCCTTTAGATGTTTCGTCATTGTTTAATAACTGTCTGAAATAATCGCAATGTTGTTTTAAACGAACCTGCTCTTCATGAATGTCGATCTTTTCAATATAGTAGATCAACTCCTGCTCTAAACGGTTATTGTCATAATTTTCTTTTCCAACATGTGCTTCTAAAAGCTGTGTAATTTCTTCTCTGATCCTTTTAATACGGTTTGGCTCCAGTTTTACGATAGCTTCTTCCTGTTGATTAATATTGTTGATGCGTTTGATGAGATCACTTTCTAAGCTTGCTCCTTCATCCAATCTATGTTGATTCAATTCAGTCAACGCAGCCTGCAAAACATTTTTGAATTCTTCGAAATCCGAATCATTTAAAATATCATTCGTTGGTGTAACTACTTCAGGCAATCTTAATAAAGCGCTTAAAACAGAATTGGTATCTATTTTTAATTCTGCAGATAATTGTTCGATCTGGTTGTAATATGCTTTGATCAGATCGGTATTAATATTTACCGGTTTAGATGTGCCATTTTGTTTGATGGTGATCACACAATCAACCGTACCACGAACCAATTGTTCCTGTAAAATATTCCTGATATCAAATTCATAAGGACGAAGTAAGGGAGGCAGGCGCAATTGCATTTCAAATTGTTTGCCATTGAGAGATTTTACTTCTACCAGAAATGTTTTGTCGTTTACGGTTTGTTCGGCCCGGCCAAAACCGGTCATTGATTTTAACATCGAATAATTTTGTTTTGGGTTACAAGTTATATGATTTTGTCTGTATCGTTTTATTCTTATTTAAAAAAGCAACTGATATATTTCCTTTTCAGATAAAACCCTCATTTCTCCCGGCTGGATCCCCTCTATTGTACAGTTTTCTATTCTGAAACGGATCAGTCGTAAGGTAGGGAAGCCTACGGCTGCTGTCATTTTACGAACCTGCCTGTTTTTACCCTCTGTAAGCACCATTTTTACCCAGCTGGTCGGTATGTCTTTTCTGAAGCGAATGGGAGGGTTCCTGCCTGGTACTTTCGGATCGGAATGGAAAGCCTGAGCAGTACATTTTTGGGTTTGATACCACTTGCCATCTACTGTTATAGTAACACCATTCTGTAAATTTTGCAATGCCTCTTTTGTTATGCTGCCATCTACCTGTACCCAATACTCCCGTTTATGCTTATACGCAGGATTGAGTAAAAGGTTATTCAGTTTTTTATCGTTGGTAAGAATTAATAAACCTTCACTATCATAATCCAGTCTGCCGACAGGATAAACATCTTTTGGTACATCAAAGAAATCTTTCAATGTTTGTTTTCCTTCCTGCGAAGAAAATTGCGTGAGCACATTAAAGGGTTTATAAATGATAAAATATTTATTCAAAATAATTCAGAAGCGATAAAAGTGATTGATATAAACTACTACAATGTAAATGAAAATAATTATTTGATGAACATAATAAAAATAAAAAAGCCCGACATTTGAGAGCCGAGCTTTATTATATGGATGGGTTAGTAAGTACCAGGAAATAAATTTCCTTACACAATATTAAAAATAATTTTTTCTAAACAAAAAAATAATTGAACATATTTTATTCACATTTTATTTTGGCGTGTGGATAAGGGTCTGCGTTTACAAGTGCGCTGATTCATTTTTCTTCTTGTTGTAACAAGCAATGTAGTTTTTTATTTTTTTTATGATCGCTTGAAAGTATTGATTAGACTAGTGTTTAAAGCGATTGAATTTTTTTGTGTGATGAGATCATGGACGATCAATTTTTTTTCGATTGATTTTTTTCGATTGATTTTGTACTGATTTTTGTCATAAAAAAAGTTTGCAATTTTTTTGTGAGAATGGAGCTATTTTGGGTAAAAAGGGCATTAATTCTTTATATCTGCAATAATATGAAAGCACATTACCTTTGACAAAAATTACACTTATGCAATTCCCATCACCGGTTTCTATTAAATGGATAGCTGAATTGATCAACGCAGAATTAGTTGGTAATGAAAATTTATCGGCTACCGGCATCAATGAAATTCACAAAGTTGAAACAGGAGACCTGGTGTTTGTTGATCATCCAAAATATTATGATAAGTGTATAAATAGTGATGCAACTTTTATCATCATCAATAAAAAAGTTGATTACCCCGATAATAAAGTTTTGTTAGTAACTGAAAATCCTTTTGATGCTTATTGCAAAATTGTAAATCATTTCAGGCCATTTTCTCCATCCACAAAAAGTATACATGATACTGCAAAAATTGGTGAAGGAAGTTTTATTTATCCGAATGTATTTATTGGTGAGCAAGTTGTGATCGGGAAAAATTGCATCATTTATCCCAATGTAACGATCATGGATTTTTGCATCATCGGAGATAATGTGATCATACAATCGGGCACAACGATCGGCAGTAATTCTTTCTATTATAACACAAAAAAAGACAGGGATATCTGGTATAAAAAAATGCCTGATTGCGGGAGGGTGGTCATTGAGGATTTTGTAGAAATTGGAGCCAATTGTACCATCGACAGGGGGGTGAGCCATGATACTATAATTGGCAAAGGAACCAAGATGGATAACCTGATCCATATTGGCCATGATACGGTAGTAGGGCGCAATTGTTTGTTTGCTGCCCAAGTGGGTATTGCAGGCGTTGCAACTATTGGTAATGGCGTTATACTTTGGGGACAGGTGGGAGTGAGTAAAACTTTAACCATCGGAGATAATGCAGTGATCTATGCACAAAGTGGTGTACCTGCTTCTTTAGAAGCTAATAAAGTATATTTTGGCTCGCCGGTAGAAAATGCCAAGGATAAAATGAAAGAACTGGTTTGGATAAAACGTATTCCTTTATTATGGGAAAAGGTGATGGGTAAGTGATAATAAGTTTGATAAATAAAATCGGTGTTTATTATGGGGTAAAATCATACGGCAACATATCCGCTACTTTCTCCCATGTCCAGTATCCATTGATGATGATATCATTCTGATCATAATAATATCCGTTTTGCTCAATGGCAATTGCTTGCGGTGAGTTGATATTTAAAATAGATAATTCAAAATCCTTAGGCATATCTTCATTCAACATAGTATAACCTTCCGCAGGAATTTCCTTTTTATACAATACCGCCATATCGGGTTGATTAGGCCAAAACTCTACAATGGTTGAACTATCAGGATGATTATAGTTAATGGCGTTATATTGATCTTTCGGTGTGATAGCGGATTCCTTTGGCGTGTTTTTATCAACAATAAATTGTATCTCAAAACCATTTTCTTTTAATTTTTTATTGTAGATACTTCGCATGAAATGCAGGATAGAGCCGTTGTATGCCACCTGCCTGTTCAGTTGCCATGCTTTTTGCTGAGCTGTATCATCCGTATGCATTTCTTCAAACAATGGATAGCCGGAGTAAGTACTTACTTGTGTGTTATATTCATGCGTAAAAGAATCAAGTGTATATTTTATTTTATATCCTAATGCATTGTTCACAATTTCTAATGGTACAGATGATAAAACTTTTAATCTGTTTTTTCTTTTACTAAAATAGAATCTTAAACTATCATGATTTGCTAAAGTGCAGAATTGACTAAAGGCTGTTTTACCGATAAAATTATCTGTGAAAAAAGTCCCGTATTTTTCCCAGCCATCTGATACTTCATTGCTTGCAACAATAGCAACTGCTTCCATGGTCTTATCTTTTTGTTTCATCTCTATCGAGAATTTAGTATCACCATCACTTGTGGTGATCCTTCTTGTTTCAGTTTCATAGCCTGTGTATGTGATTGCCAGATCATATCCACCGTTGGGGATTTTAAAAGAAAAATTTCCATCGGCATCTGTTGCTGTACCTAAAGTAGAATTTTGCGCAAATACTGATGCAGCCTGCAACGGAGCTTTTGTAACAGCATCCGTTACTCTGCCGGAAATAGTATAATAAGTTGATTGTGCAAATGAACTAACAGCGCTCAGTAGAAGAGAAAAAAATAATAACCTAATTTTCATAGTTGACCAATTGGAAAAGTAATTTCGTTCTTTATAACTAAATAAATAGTTAATTCTACCGGTTATGTTTATTTGAAAATGTTGCACAGGTATCTGCAACTGTCTGTTCAATAGAGAGATACTTAAAATCCGGGAGATATTTAAATAGTTTAGTATTATCAAAATTTACTTTTGCTAAAGCTGATGCGCTTGTTTCTTTTGTTACTAATGGTTTTTTGCCGGTGAATAAACTTTTAATAGCTTCCAGCCGCCAAACAATGGAAGCCAATAGTGGAGTTACTTTTTTGTAAGGAATTTTTTTGCCAAAACCATTTGCTATTAATGTAAAAAGATCTTTATAAGTTTTGTTTACAGCGTTTATGATAAACCGTTGACCTGTAATATTACTTTCCATTAATCGGATCATCGCTTTTGCAACATCCCTAACATCTACAAAACCATTTGTGCCTTCACTATACCATGGAAATTCATTATAAACACTTTTAAAGAGCTGGGAACTTCCTGTTTCCCAATCTCCATCACCTAAAATGATCGTTGGGTTTACAATGACAGCATCAAGCCCTTCACCCATACCCCGCCATACTTCTAATTCACTCAGGTATTTACTTTTGCCATAATTACTGTTACTTGTTTCTTCAGTCCAATTCATCGTTTCATTGATTGCCTGGCCATTTTTGATTCTGCCTAAAGCGGCTACGCTACTTACATGTACTAATTTTTGTACACCATTATTAACAGCAGCATTCACTACGTTTGCAGTGCCTTCAATATTAATTTTAAAAAGATGTTGTTTTTGTTTTGGATCAAACGTCACGATAGCAGCGCAATGATATACCTGCTCAACCCCTTGCATAATTTCTTCCAGGCGTATAACATCTAAGATGTCACATTGATGTTGTGTAAGATCAGCAGCATTAAAATCTGCTAAAGGAGTTTTATTATATATAGCAATAACTTTTTTGTCTTGTGCAAGTAATTGAGTGATCAATTCTTTTCCAAGCAATCCAGATCCGCCGGTTACAAGAACCATTAATTATTTTAATTAAAATGAATAATCATCAAAAATACAAAAGTGCAGTTACAAAAAAGCCCCCGATAATTACCGGGGGCTTTTTCTGAAATTATTTTTGTTCTAAGATCAGTAATCTTTTTTCAAGATCTTCTAATCTTTTATTTTGTGCTTCGATCGTTTTTTGTTGCGTTTGAACTGCTTCGATTAAAGGCACAACAAATGTTGCATATCTTAAAGCATAGTGTCCGCTTGGTTTATTTGGTTTAACAATACCACTGAAATTATAGCCGATCTTGTCTGCGGCTGCTTCTACTTCCTGTGCAATGAAACCATTGTACAGCCTGGCTTCGCTGGTAGCAATTTTTTTCCTGTATGCAGGAGAATTATATCTTGCTAACAATTTCGCAGTGTTTGCTCCTTTCCCATTTGGAGAGATCTTAATACGGCTTTGTATCTGGCGGATTTTAGAATCAACCATTTTTTGAATATTGTAATGATAATTTACTGGACGTAATTGCATGATAAAATCCAATCCGCCATTTTCATTTTTAATATCTTTTTTAAATCTTCCATCACTGATCACACTCCAGTCAACTGCACCACCAATCTGTGATACATTCTCATCCCCAATTCTAACCATATCATCCACATCAGCTAATGCACCTGCACCGATTGCAGTTGAGTTGTTTACATCAACCTGTCCAAGTGTATCAAAACAGTTGGCAAAAAAACCAACAGCAGTATTTGCAGCACCACTGATATTGTCTAACATAGTATAACCACCAACACCTGTATTGTAATAACCATCTTGGTTATACGATAATGAGTTGCTACCTACACCGGTATTAATGTTACCATCACCATAGTAATCATCATTATCAGATAATGCAAAATCTCCCACAGCAACACTTTCCTGATCAACAGTACTATTGTATAATGCAAATGCACCTAATGCCACATTATATCCTGTAGAATCCGCATTCAGCATAGCTTTATAACCAATACCAACATTCGCTGCAGTAAAATTTTCTCTTGTTATCGCTGCAACACTATCACCCATGAATACATTCGTTACACTCATATAACCCGATTTCAAATTGTTTACTCTGAAACGTAATGGCTGAGCATCTGTAGTGCCGATAAAGTTTGCAGCGGTTGTACCAGCATTACCTGTTAGAGCCCAACCGCTTGAACCACCTGCATCACCTGTATTCAATAATTTTTTCCAAACAGGAGAGGCTGGTGTACCACTATTGAAATAATAACCTACGCCTACAGTAGTATTTGTGTTATAAACTAATAAACTTGTAGCAGGAGCTGATACTGTTGCATTGTCTGTAAGACTTACAAGGCTAACACGAGGAACAAGTAAACCTTTATTTGTAGCGCTTACTTCTAATCTTGCACTGGCATCTGGTGTCAATGTTCCGATCCCTACGCTTTGTGCATTTGTAGTAAGATTGAATACCAATAAACCAATAGCCGAAAATGTTGTGTAAAGTACTTTTTTCATTTGTTTAATATTTTAATAATGAATTTTGGGATCACCAGAAATTTTCCTGTGCTTATAAAGTGGATTATAATAAGAATAAACCAGTATTTCATAAGTACAGTACATCTAAGGTAAAAAAAACTGTTGAAAAATCGCCGGTTTTTAGAAAATAAAGTAAAAATGGCTCTGTATTTCATAAATAATGCAGAAAATCTCCATTACAATACGATCCATACCAGTTCTTGAAAACTTAATTTGGCATTTAAACCACTATCAGTTTACATTTGCAACGATTATGGTCCCCGCTTTTAGCGGGGTTAAATGGGAAGCCGGTCAAAACCCGGCGCTATCCCCGTAGCTGTAAGAAAGCCATCATATATAATGATGTACAATTGTTGAAAAATTAACCACTGTCTGCCGAAAAAAGGGGATGGGAAGGGTTCAAACAACGCTTTAAGCCAGAAGACCTGCCAATATCGATCAAAATTATTCAGCTTTCGGGTGAAAGGCTTGAAGATTCAAGAGTGTAAGGGCATTCTTTTATTTTCTTCTTTTATTTTCCACGAAAGCAGTCACAAAAAAATTTTTCAAAAATGAAAAAGAAAATTTTTATTGCGGCTGCTGTATTAATCAGCAGTCATTTACATGCACAGCAAGACAGTGCAAGCTTAAACGAAGTTGTATTAACTGCAACAAAATCTCTTATTAAACAATCTCAAACAGGAAAAGTGGTAACGATTATTGGCCCATCTGTTTTAGAAAAAAGTCAGGGAAAAGACCTGGCACAGTTGTTAACCGAACAAGCAGGCATTGTTGTAAATGGCGCAACCAGTAATCCCGGAAAGGATAAGCCGCTTTTTATAAGAGGTGCAAACAATATTAACACTGTTATATTAATTGATGGTATTCCAATCGTTGATGCATCAGGCGTTACAGGTGCATTTGACCCACGATTAATTCCATTGGAAAATATTGAAAGAATTGAAATTGTAAAAGGTGCTCAATCTACTTTGTATGGTAGCAATGCTGTTGCCGGTGTTATTAATATCATCACAAAAAAAGGCGCCAATAAAGAAGCAAGTGTATACGGAACTGTGTCTGCAGGAAGTTATAATAGTTTCAATGCCAATGTAGGAGTAAGAGGTACGATTGAAAATTCATCGTATGATGTTGGCTATATTCATAGACAAACTAACGGTATATCTGAAGCGAAAGATACTGTCGGCAGTCTGAATTTTGATAAAGATGGATTTAATCAAAATGGAGTGTATATAAATTTTGATGCAGGCATCACTAAAAATTTTCATTTTAAACCTTATTTCCGTTATCAGTATTTCAAAGGTGGGTATGATGATGATGCGTTTACAGACGGAGCGAATACGTATACTTCTTCTGTATTATCTGTCGGTACAATTTTTAAATATGATTATAAAAAAATATCATTGACTGCTCAGTATGGTCATGACGAAACATCAAGGTTGTATGAAAGTACGTACGGGCCATCTCCTTACGAAGGTAAAAGCCATACAGCAGAAATTTATTCTACTTATCGTGTGAATGATCAGTTCCAGGTATTGGGTGGATTAGATTTCAGAAAATACGAATCATTAGATTCAACTTCAAATATTTTTAGTCCATACCTTTCTGTATTCTACAAAAGTAAAAAGAACTTAAATGTAGAATTAGGTGGACGATACACAAAGCATTCTGAATTCGGAGATAATTTTACTTACAGCATCAATCCATCCTATTTGATCAATAATAAGATAAAAGTGTTTGCGAATATTGCTTCTGCATTTAGAGCTCCATCATTATCTGAATTATACGGTCCATATGGGGCTAATAAAAACTTAAAACCAGAAACATCCAATACGTATGAAGCCGGGGCACAATTATTTTTTGATAAAGGAGATGTTCGGGCTGTTTATTTTAAACGTGATATAAAAGATGTAATTAAAACAGGTGCAGGATATGTTCTATATAACCTGGATGAGCAAAACGACAATGGTGTAGAAGTAGAATCAAATATTAAAGTGACTTCTAAACTTAAAGTGTCATTGTATTATGCTTATGTTGATGGAAAAGTAACTACCGATAATGGAGGAAAGGATACCACCTTTTTTAATTTGGTGAAAAAACCAAAACATTCTTTTGGTGTTACAGCAGGATATCAGGTTACGCCAAAATTATTTGTTAGCACTAACGTATATAATTATGGAAAAAGAATTGATTCATATTTTGATCCGATGACTTATACGGTTTCAGCGGTTGATCTGAAAAGTTATTTATTGTGGAATGCATATGCTCAGTATGATGTTTTCAAAAACAAACTAAAAGTTTTTGTTGATGTAAAAAATATTTTAGATGAAGATTACTATGAGGTATATGGTTATGGTGTGCAAGGAACAAATGTAACAGCAGGGTTAAGTTTTAAACTTTAATTTTTTAAAGTGGCCGGTCTCCAAAAGATCGGTCACTTTTTTAAAGTATATAAAAATGTGTCAACACGAGAATAAAATATGTCCAAGATGTAATGCCAGCTTTGAATGTAAGGTTGGTAATATCAGCCAATGCCAATGCAGTACTGTCAAATTATCTGTTGAAGAAAGAACTTATATCCAGTCGTTATTTACTGACTGCCTTTGTGGTGATTGTTTAGTTGCGATGAAAAATATTTGTCACAATGCGTCTAAAGAAAAACATATTATGCAGGCTAAATTGAATCGTTAGTTGTTATATTCGATTTTTAATTTACTGAAAAATTCTTCTTCTCCTATTTCTTTTATTTTTCCCGGCTCCAGATTTTCTAATGCCAGCTCTTCTATACTAACTCTTATTAATCTTTTACATTTGTGTTTTATCGCTGACATCATTTTTCTTACCTGGTGATATTTTCCTTCTGTGATTGTAATTAATAACCAGGTATATGGATGATAGGCGGTCAATCTTTCAGACATGATGCAATATTGATCAGGATTTTCTACGAGCAATACTTCACATGGAGCTGTCGTATATGTTACGCCATTTTTTATTTTGAAAGTGACGCCATTTCTAAGCCGATGTAAATTTTCTTCACTGATAATATTATTGATCTGCACCAGGTAGGTTCTTTTATGCGGCACGTCACTTAAAAATAATAACCGGGTAACTTTTTTATTAGTAGTTAAAAGTAAAAGCCCTTCAGAATGATTATCCAATCTGCCGATCGCATGAGTACCTTCGGGAAAATCAAAATCCAGGTCACCCAATAAACCTACTTTATGAGTACTGATAAATTGCGACACCATATTAAATGGCTTATTCAAAATAAAATAACGGTGATTGATAGCAGACATAAAAATTGACTGCAAGTTCTGTAATTTCAGGCGTACAAAATATTAAAACTACCTTTGTTATTCATTTTGCATTATGACTTTTGACGATCTGAATTTAAATACACCTTTGCTGAGTGCATTGGATGATCTGGGCTACACCCATCCTACCACCATACAACATAAGGTTTTTTCTGTTGTAATGTCAGGCAGGGATGTGTGTGGTATTGCACAGACGGGCACGGGTAAAACATTTGCTTATTTGTTGCCATGTTTGAGGCAATGGAAATTCAATAAGGATAAAGATCCGCAAATACTGGTGATTGTACCAACAAGAGAGCTTGTAGCTCAAGTTGTAGAAGCAGTTAAAAAATTAACACCATACATGAGTCTTACAGTTGTTGGTGTATACGGTGGAGCAAATATCAACACACAAAAATTGGAAGTAGAAAAGGGGCTGGATGTTTTGGTGGCAACTCCCGGCAGGTTATATGATCTTGCAATGGCTGGTGCATTCAAAGTAAAAAAGATCAAAAAATTGGTGATAGATGAAGTTGATGAAATGTTGAATCTTGGTTTCAGGACTCAATTGAAAAATATATTGGACCTGCTGCCGCAAAAAAGACAAAACCTGATGTTCTCTGCAACTATTACTGAAGAAGTGGAGACATTGATCGAAACTTATTTTAATGATCCTGTAAGAGTAGAAGCTGCTCCAACCGGAACGCCATTGGAAAATATTATACAGACAGGGTATAACGTTCCTAATTTTTACACTAAAGTTAATTTGCTGGAGTTATTATTGACAGAGGACAAAACAATGACGAAAGTGTTGGTCTTTGCAGCTACCAAACAATTAGCAGATCAGTTGTATGAGCAATTGGAAAATAAATTCCCGGGAACTGCAGGAGTGATACATTCTAATAAAGAACAGAATCATCGTTTCAATACAGTGAACCAATTCAAAGAAGGGAGTTACAGGTTTATTATTGCTACGGATATTGTTGCTAGGGGAATTGATATTGCTGAAGTAACGCATGTGATCAATTTTGATACGCCTGATGTTCCTGAAAATTATATTCATAGAATTGGCCGTACGGGACGTTTTGATAAAAAAGGTATTGCGATCACATTTATTACTGAAAAAGAAAAACCCTTCCAAGAAGCAATTGAAGCTTTAATGAAATATACAATTCCTATTGAGCCTTTGCCAGCTAATCTGGTTCTATCTGATATTTTAACAGATGATGAGATACCGAAAGTGCACATGAAGATCATTCAGCCTAAATTGTCAAATAAGGAGGGAGCCGGTGCTGCTTTTCATGAGAAATCCGCAAAAAATAAAAAAGTGAATTTTATTATAAAGAAGAAAGACAGGATGATGAAAAAATACGGCAAACCTAAAACAAGAGGGCAAAAGAAATAGCCGCTATTAAATACCGTTAAAACAAAAACTTATCTTCGCATAAATTTTAACCATTGGATTTTTCAGAGATAGCCATAAAAGAAATACTAACTGTATCGTTTACACTATTTGCTGTAATTGATGTGGTAGGTTCTGTGCCTATACTTGTATCCTTGCGTAATAAAATGGGAGGTCATATAAAATCTACGCAGGCCACATTGGTGTCCGGGACATTAATGATCTTGTTCTTATTTGTAGGGCAAGAGTTTTTAAAAATATTAGGTGTAGATGTTAAATCATTTGCTGTTGCCGGTAGCATCGTGATTTTTATTTTGGGATTAGAAATGGTTTTAGGGATAGAATTTTTTAAGCCTGATCAAAATGCAAAGACGGGGAGTGTAGTCCCTATTGCATTTCCGTTGATTGCAGGAAGTGGAACATTGACAACAGTAATGAGCTTAAAAGCAAACTATGCTGATGTAAATATTTTAGTGGGGATACTTATTAATTGTATTGTAATATATATTGTATTAAAATCTTTAAAGTGGATCGAAAAAGTTTTAGGGCCAAACGGTATGTCGGTGATACGGAAATTTTTTGGTGTGATTTTATTAGCGATCGCTGTAAAAATATTCGGTAGTAATATTGTGAAATTTGGAAAATAAATTGGCCTCGTAGTACAATGGATAGTATGAGAGTTTCCGAAGCTCCAGATCCAGGTTCGATTCCTGGCGAGGCCACCCAGTAAAGGTTTTGCCTGCTTTTTGTAAGCAGGCATTTTTATTTTTTTTCTATTTTATTTTTTCTTTCTCTTTTTATTTAAACAAAAATTATTTTTTTGACCCATTAAAAACATTAAATATTATTTTAATGTTTAAACATCTTTCAATAAATATTTTCATAAAATAATATTTATCACATATGTTGTTTGAATACATTTTTTTGTCGTTCGAAATAAAATATTTGAAAAAGTATTTACAAGGGTTTTTTGAAATACTACTTTTGTTTCAGCGATTGTGTTAACCAACAACCTTTTATTTTTTACCTGTAACCCGATCCCTATTTAAAGACCGCTGTCCATTTCCTCGAGACTATTCATCTCTCCTGAACCTACGTATTAATCAATTCGTTCACCTTAAAATGTTTTATATGTTTAAACATTTAGCAGTCGTATGTCTGTTAATAATGACATACAATGCCTCCATCGGACAAAATTCAAAATCAGTAAATAATATTGATGCCAACTGGCAAACTCAAGCCCAGTCTTATATTGAGAAAAGTGAGTATTTCTTTAAAGAGATAACGGAGAACAATAAACGTTTTACTGTAAGTAAAAAACAACGAACTGGTTTCATTATTGATGATAACGGATTCACGGCGTCTCCAATAAAATATGCTGATAATTCCAATAAGGATTGGAAGGTGAGTATGCAGCTTAAATATATAGGAAAAGGTGCTGCAAATACTTTTAATACTTCTTATCGATCAAATATTCAGTCAAATGAAAATAACCTTTCTGTTGTATACAATGATTTTAGCATTGACTATTTGAATAATGAAAATGGTCTTCGTCAAAATTTTGTGATCAATAAAAAACCTGTCGGTGACCAGGATCTTTCAATTAAAATAAAAATTGCAGGTGATCTGAAAGCTTATGTTGGTAATAATGCAGTACAATTTAAAAATAAGAAAGGGATCACTCAAATGTTTTATCGTGATCTGAAAGTTTGGGACGCAAATAACAAACCTTTGGACGCATTAATGCAAATGGAAAATAATAATGAACTCGTAATTTCTGTTGATGATTCGAAAGCAACTTACCCAATTACTGTTGATCCAATCAATCAAACACCTGAGTGGACAACGAGTGCAGATGGGATCTTACCAAATTTAGTGGGACAATTAGCAGTGGATGCAGCATATGGTTTTACTGTCGCAGGTTTAGGAGATGTAAATGCTGATGGCTTCGCTGATGTAGCGGTAGGTTCACCTACAATGGTAGATATTATTTCAGGTAGCGGCACTTTCGCAAATGTAGGTGCAGTGTTTGTTTATTTTGGCAGCGCTAATGGATTGCCAACAACACCAAGTGCCAAATTACAACCGAATACAGTTGTAGCCGGAGCATTATTTGGTTACAGCGTTGCCGGAGGTGATGTAAATAATGATGGTAAAGCAGATGTGATCGTCGGAGCTCCTTTGGATAATGTGAGTATAGCCATTGGAGGAAATAAAACAGCAACAGGGAAAGTTGGTAAAGCATATGTTTTTAGTGGTGCTAATTTATCTTCTCCTTCACCAACACCTTTATTAGTACTTCAATTAGATGGCAGTGGAATATTGGAAAATGGTGTTAACCTTTCTGTAAATGCATTGTTTGGATTTTCAGTTGCAGTAACAGAAGATCTCAATGGTGATGGTAAAAAAGATATGATCGTAGGCGCACCTACTTATGCAGGTGTGACAACAGGTTTATTGGGAAATCACATTGCTGATGTGCAATCCGGCGGAGCATTTGTTTTTCTAACTAATAGTTCGAATAATACTACAACACTGACTTCACTTACGCCAATAAAATCTGGCCTATTAGAATTAGGGATATTAGAAAGTAATATCAGTGGACTTCTTTTTGGTTATAGTGTGGATGGGCTTGGTGATTATAACGGTGACGGACAACCTGATGTAGTGGCAACTGCTCCTGCTGGTATTAATGCAAGTTCAATTTCTGCTTTGTTAAAGGGAAAAGTATTGCAAGGAAGTGCATTAGTTTATTATGGAAATGGGGCAGGAGTGAATGTGCAGGCAGGTGCAAAATTAACTGCAGTTCCTGGAGGTTTATTAAGCAACCTGGTTGGTTCAGTTGCTAATATTGCAAACCTATTCGGTGTTTCTGTAAAAGGTGTAAAAAATGCGAATGGTGTTAGAAATGGGAATGTGTTAGTGGGGGCGCCTCTAGGTGGTGCCTTGGTGAGTGTACTTAATCTTCAATTAAAAACGGGTACTGTTAATGTGTTTAAAAAACAATTTGGTGCATCAGGATATGTAACGCCGGATCAAATTTTAACATCACCACGAAACAGTAATAATATTCTTCAGATCATTCAATCAAATCTTTTATTTGGTTATTCATTAGATAATGTGTTTGATGTGAACTGTGATGGTATCAGTGATATTGTTGTTGGTGAACCTATCTCTTCCGGTGTACAATTGCTCAATGCAAATGTTGCCGGCGGAGCAGCATACGTATACCTAGGAACTGCTACAGGATCATATCTAACTGCTCCTTCATGGACATTAACGGCTTATGAAGATGCATTTCTTGGGGTCAATGCAACTTCATTAATTGGATATAGTGTTGCTGGTGCAGGAAAAGTGAGAGGAGCTGCAAGTAATAATCGTGTACTGGTTGGCTCTCCTTCAAGAACACTCGATTTTGGATCAGGTCTTTTAAATCTTGGAAATACAGTCAGCACTCTTTTTAGTTTAGTAGCGGGAAATAATGGCGTAGGTAAAGCATTTTTATTTGACACCAAGCAATGCGTTGCTCTTGATCTTACTAAAACTGATCTTACATGTAATGGAAATAGTACCGGTACTATAACAGCAACTTTCAATGATGGTACTGGTCCGTATATGATAAAAATTGATAACGGAAATTTTGCGACTGCAACTTCACCAACTACTTTTACTGGTTTAAGTGCAGGCACACATACAGTTACTGTTAGAGATGCGAATGGTTCAGAAAAATCTGTTACTATTACTGTAAATGAACCAGCTGTTATTACAGCAACTACAACCCAGGTAAATCCCCTTTGCCCTGGCCAATCTAACGGTTCGTTTACAATAAATGCATCAGGAGGTACTGGTACATTGACTTATTCAAAAGATGGAGGTACCACATATCAATCGTCTAATTCATTTACCGGATTAGGTGCAGGTACTTATGACTGGTCAGTGAAAGATGCAAATGGTTGTTTGAAAACCGGATCAGTTACTTTAACAGATCCAACTGTTATCACAGCCACTGCAACAAAAACAGATCCGACTTATTTTGGTGCAACAAACGGATCATTTGCAATTAATGCCTCAGGTGGTACAGGTACATTGACTTACTCAAAAGATGGAGGTACCACATATCAATCATCTAATAATTTTACAGGACTTACCTGCGGAACTTATAATTGGGTTGTGAAAGATGCAAATGGTTGTACGAAAAATGGATCGACAACATTGGTATGCCCTCCTGATATAACGGTTACGGCTACACCAACAAATCCAAATTGTAATGGATCTGCAACCGGATCACTTACATTAACTGCTGGAGGAGGAACACCGCCGTTTACTTATTCGAAAGATGGTGGTACAACATTCCAGTCATCTAATACATTTACTGGATTAACAGCAGGCACATACAACTGGGTTGTGAAAGATGCAAGCGGTTATACTAAGAGTGGTACAACTACATTAACTAACCCTCCTGCGATAACGGCAACCTCAACACCAACCAATCCTTTGTGTTTTGGAGGCACAGGTTCTTTCGCTATCACTGCAAGTGGCGGCACCGGCACATTGACCTATTCAAAAGATGGTGGTGGAACATATCAAGCATCCAATTCTTTTACAGGATTAGCAGGCGGTACGTATAACTGGACTGTAAAAGATGCAAACGGTTGTATCAAAACCGGAACAACAACTATTACTATTCCTCCAGCTATTACTGCATCAGCTTCTAAAACAGATCCGACTTATTTTGGAGCAACCAACGGTTCGTTTAATATAACAGCAAGTGGTGGCACAGGTACACTTACTTATTCGAAAGATGGCGGTGCAACTTACCAGGTTTCTAATAGCTTTACAGGACTTGCATGCGGTACTTATAATTGGGCAGTAAAAGATGCGAATGGCTGTATTAAAACCGGTACTGTAAATCTTGCATGCGCTCCGGACATAACGGTTACGCCTAGCCAGACTAATCCAAACTGTAACGGATCTGCAACCGGTTCATTCACATTGAATGCCTCTGGTGGTACAGGCACATTGACCTATTCAAAAGATGGTGGTACAACATTCCAATCATCTAATACATTTACAGGCTTAACTGCAGGAACATACAACTGGGTGGTGAAAGATGCCAATGGTTACACTAAATCAGGCTCAATTACATTGACCAATCCTCCTGCAATCACAGCAAGTGCAACACCAACCAGTCCTTTATGTTTTGGTGGTACTGGTTCATTTGTAATTAATACAAGTGGCGGTACTAGTACACTTACTTATTCAAAAGATGGTGGTGCAACATATCAATCTTCTAATTCATTTTCAGAGTTAGCAGGTGGTACTTATAACTGGGCAGTTAAAGATGCAAACGGTTGTATTAAAACCGGTACAACAACTATTACAGTTCCTCCTGCTATTACTGCATCGGCAACATCAGTTAATCCAACTATAAGCGGAGGAACAAATGGTTCTCTTACAATTACTGCCAGTGGCGGTACAGGCACTTTGATGTATTCAAAAGATGGTGGGGCAACCTATCAAACATCAAATGTATTTACAGGCCTAACATGTATTACTTACAATTGGGTGGTTAAAGATGCAAACGGATGTACTAAATCCGGATCAACAACTTTGACTTGTCCTAATGATATAACGGTTACGCCTAACCAAACAAATCCAAATTGTAATGGATCTGCCACCGGTTCATTCACCTTAAATGCAAGTGGAGGAGCAGGAACTTTGATGTATTCTAAAGACGGTGGCACTACCTTCCAGTCATCCAATACATTTACAGGATTAACCGGCGGTACTTATAACTGGGTAGTGAAAGATGCAAATGGTAATACTAAAACTGGTACAATCACATTGACCAATCCTCCTGTTATCACTGCATCTGCAACACCAACAAGTCCGTTATGTAATAATGGTACTGGTTCATTCAGTATCACAGCAAGTGGTGGTACAGGTGCACTTACTTATTCAAAAGATGGTGGTGTAACATTCCAGTCATCCAATACATTTAGCAATATAGCTACCGGTACTTATAACTGGGTTGTGAAAGATGCCAATGGTTGTACAAAATCCGGAACAACAATCATCACAAATCCTTCAGCGATTACTGCATCAGCAACATTCACTAATCCGAGTGCAAGTGGTGCTACCGATGGGTCACTTACGATCACAGCAAGCGGCGGTACAGGTACATTAATGTATTCAAAAGATGGTGGTGTTGCCTATCAATCATCTAATATATTTACTGGCTTAACTTGTACAACATATAACTGGGTTGTTAAAGATGCGAATGGCTGTACGAAGAGTGGATCTACAACATTGGTTTGTCCTCCTCCACCAACAGGCAATCATATTTTCCCGACATCTACTTCATGTGCTACATTTAAAAGCGGAGCACAACCATTGACTCAGCTTTGTTATGCTGCAAAAAGTGGTAAGGTTACGAATGCAACCCCAGGTGTGTTCTTTTACTTCAGTTATATAACTGCACCGTCTCCTAGCTTTACCATTGATATAGTGCAAAACAATGCATGTGGATTCAATAATTTTGCTATACAGCAAGGAACTCAAATATATTTATATGATATGAATTGCTCGAATACTATTGCAGGTACACAACCTTCTACCGGACAAGGAAGAATTGTTGTTACAAATGCAGTTATAGGAGCTCAGTACATTATATCTGTTAAATATGATACTAAATCAGTAGTTGGCTCTACTTACACTGGAACACCCCCGCTTTGTCAATATACGTTTGAAAGCAAGATCGGTGGAGTTACTGTTAACAGTACTGTTGGTAAAATTAATTTTGCATCTAATAATTGTACTGCAGCAAGACCAATACCAACAGAGGAAATAGAAACGACTCAACAATTTGATGTGAAATTATCACCCAATCCTGCAGCAAGTATATTCAGATTGAATATAAATTCTTCAGCGAATGATAATATTCAAATTAGAGTAATGGATGTGGCAGGAAGAGTTATTTTCCATACTACTACTGCATCTCATTCTTTGCAATTTGGTAATGAATTCAAACAAGGAATGTACTTTATTGAAGTAAGGCAAGGAAAGAACAAAATGATATTGAAAGGAGAAAAAATGTAATAAAAGAGGCTATTAGAAATCCAGTGGGTTATAGGTTCAAAGGTTAATATGGCGGCAACTAAAAATTGCTGCCATATTTTTTTATTGGATAAAGAGAAATATTTTTTACCCATAGATCCTTTCTACTGCATCTTTATATTTCTCCATGATCACTTTTCTTTTCAAGCTCATTTTAGGAGTCATTTCACCGCTATCAATACTCCATTCGTGAGGCAATAATTCAAAGCGTTTAACCTGTTCAACATGATTGAAGAATTCATTGAAGCTATCGATCAATTGCCTGTATAATTCTAATACTTTTGGATTATGTATGGCATCTTCATTTGTTGTAAATGTTATACCTTTCAAACGCATCCATTCTTTCAATGTAGGGAAAGAAGGAACTATCAATGCTCCAACAAATTTTTGTTCAGCACCAACAATCATTATTTGTTCAACAAAAGGAGACTCCTTCATTTTATTTTCAATGGGTTGTGGCGCTACATATTTACCACCGCTAGTTTTGAAAAGTTCTTTTTTTCTATCAGTGATCTTTAAAAATTTCCCCTCTTCAAATACACCAATATCACCTGTATGCAACCAACCATCTATAATAGTTTCAGCAGTAAGGTCAGGACGTTTGTAATAACCCATCATCACACTGGGTCCTTTCACACAGATCTCACCATCTTCCATTAATTTTACTTCCTGCCCTTCAATTACCAATCCAACGGTACCGAATTTTGTTCCTCCTGGTTTTTTACAATTCACGCTGATAACCGGACTGTTCTCTGTTGGTCCATATCCTTCATAAATAGGAATTTTTGCTGCAGAAAATATCCTGATCAATCTTACCTGGCAAGCAGCACCACCTGTTACAATGAAATCAATATTGTTTCCCAACGCTTCCCGCCATTTACTAAAAATTAATTTATTTGCAATCGCTAACTGTACATTGTACCAGATGCTTCCCATTTTTTGTGCATCATATTGATTGCCTAATTTAACAGACCAATCAAATAATTTTCTTTTTACACCTTTTAATTCTGCACCTTTTGCCATTATTTTTTCATACACTTTTTCAAGTAAACGAGGCACTGTTGTAAACAAGCTAGGTTTTACTTCTTTCAAATTATCTGCGATCGTCTCCAGGCTTTCTGCATAGTAAATGGAAACACCGGTGTACATATAGATGTATGATATCAACCTTTCAAAAATATGATTCAAGGGTAAAAAACTTAGAGCCCTTCCATTTGGATTTGCTTCAAAAGGAAATGTATTGACCGCATTGGTAACATTGCTTACAATATTACTATGGCTGAGCATTACACCTTTTGGTGTGCCTGTTGTGCCTGAAGTATAAATGATCGTAGCACAATGATATGGTCGAATCGTATTCTTCAAAGCGATCGCATCATTCGTGTCATGCATCAATAACTCTTTCCAATAGTCAACGCCTGCTAATTCATCCAAACTAAAAATATTTTTTACGCTGGGTGTGTGTGAACGAACATCATTCACTTTATCTAAGATTTCTTGTCCGCTAACGAAAACATATTTTACTTCAGCATCATTAAAAATAAATTCTAATTCTTTTATGTTAGTTGTGGGATAAATAGGGCAGAGGATAACACCGATCTGTTGACAAGCCAGGTCAAGCATGATCCATTCTGGCCTGTTTTTGCTGATGATGGCAATTTTGTCCTGCGTTTCAACTGTCATGTTGTTTCCACTCAATCCTAATTGCAATAGCCCTGCGCTTAATTGATCAACTGTTTGTTTTACAAATGAAGTGCTGTAAGGTTTCCATGCACTATTTTCTTTTGCCGCCATCATATCATCTTTCGGAAACGTGTCTGATTGATATTGTAAAAAATCAAACAACCTGAAATTTTCGTTCATATTCAATCGTTAGTAGTGAAGTAAAATTACCCTTACTAAGATAAATAAAAAAAGCCATTCCAAATGAATGGAACGGCCTTTAAAATAAACCACCTGTAACTTATTTTTTAGTTGCTGCTATATTTAATTTGATATTAACTTCTTTACGGATAAACCAGTCTTGTGGATTGTTTGGACCTTTATAATTTAATCCCCATTGCGTTCTGTCTATATTAAAATCTGCTATAGCAATGATCTTGTTGCCATCAAGAGTAACTTTTGCAGGAAAAGAAATATTTTTCGTGCTGTCTTTCAAAGTGAAATTTCCTTTAATAGTATGTGTTGCGTCTTTCAAAACAACATTTTTCATTGTAGTACTATCATATTTAAATGGTTCAACACTGGTGATCTCAAATTTTCCTGTAGGAAATTTTGCAGCATCAAAAAAGTCAGGGCTTTTCAAATGACCTTCTAATTGCCCTTTCTTTGCGGTATCTGCTGCCAAGTCTTTATTGTTGAGAGATGTTATGTCAATCATAAAATTACCGGCAGTAATATTTCCATCTTTAACAGATAGCAAACCTTCTTTTACTAAAAAAGTTCCGGTATGAGCACCTGTTGGTTTTGTGCCTGTCCATGTTACTGTTGAAGTACTATCAGTTACATAAGTAATGCCTTCTGCAGCTGCAGCAGTCTGTTTATCACCTGTTTCAGCTTTATCTGCGCTTGGCGCATTGTTACAAGCTACAAATACCGAAAGCGCTGCTATCGAGAGAATAATTTTTTTCATGATTTATATTTATTTAGCACAAAGGTATGCTTTTTTATTATTCAATGTTTAAACATTGAATAATTTTAACAAAAAAAATATTAATGATAATATTGCCCTGTTGGGATCTTGAATACTCTTCCTTTTTGGAAACGGTAGAATTCGCTGTACTCTGTATTGTGGTTATTTACCCAACTTTGATAGGCATTCAGATTTTGTGCAGAACCAAACAGCCATTGGTTGTATGCATCAAACATGCCTTCTTTGATCAGTTGTTGTTGCAGCTCAAATAATTTAAAAGGATATTTTTCTGATTTACCATTGAACCAATCTAAAATAAATCTTGTTCTGATCATGGTCAATGATTCAGGATTAATACCTAGCACAGCGACATTACTTTGGTTATTTAACGCCTGGATAATGGAAGCAACAAATTTATTTTTCTCTTTATTGTTTTTGGTAAGATCGACATCTACAAATATTTTTTTGTACGTATCTAATAAAATGGATTTTATTTCGGGGGTTCTGCTGCTTAAAGGTTCCATGTTCACAAAGATCTCCCCGTATAAAAGGCACCAAACATTTTGATTATTGAGTGAATAATACATGCAGGCATTGTAATAATTTTTTGAATAGTCAGGATCAGCTTCAATTCCTTTTTCCCATTCCACGATCGCATCAGAAGCATCTTTACCACTCAATAACTCACCTAACTCATTATATAAAGCGCCGCTTTGCGGAAATTTATTAATGCCTTTTCTGTATAATTTTTCACATTCTTTTACCTGGTCCAAGCCACGATAAATGGTGCCTGCTATCTGGTAACATTGATCATCCCCTCCCTCCATATCCAGCGTGGGTTTGATGGTCTCTAAGGCTTTACTATAATCTTTTTGTATGTAATAACTTACCGCCAGGTCCTTGATGATCTCTATATTTTGAGGCTCTAATTGAGATGCTCTGTTCAGTATCAAAAGTGCATTGGCATAATCCCCCTGTGACATAAAACTTTTGGCATTAGCCTGTAATTCAGTGGCAGTTTGAGACAATGCTTTATTAGTAAAAGCTACCGTTACAAGAGCAAAAATGACTACCAGTGTTTTTTTCATTATAGTAAAGATAAAAAAAGAGAAGCTAATATGGCTTCTCTTTTATAATAAAGTATTTTATTAACTAATTTTTTACGAATAGATCAAATGCGTCAATAAACCATCTCTTAACTTAGGTTCAAACCACGTGCTCTTAGGAGGCATTACATTTCCGCTATCTGCAATATCGAATAATTGTTGAATGGTTACAGGGTGTAAACTAAAAGCTACTGCCATTTCTCCACTATCCACTCTTTTTTCCAATTCACCTAAACCACGGATACCACCAACAAAATCAATACGCTTATCAGTGCGTTGATCTTTGATACCAAGGATCGGATCTAAAATATTATTGGATAAAATACTGATATCTAAAATACCGATCGGATCAGTTGTATATGTCCCTTCTTTAGAAATTAATGTATACCATTGTTTATCTACATACATTCCGAACTCATGCAACTGAGCAGGAGATACAGCTTTCGCAGCTTTTTCAATAGTAAATTTTTCTTCAATTTTATTGATCAATTCTTCTTTACTTATACCATTCAGATCTTTTACTACACGGTTGTAATCCATGATGTATAATTGATTGGAAGGAAATAAAGTAGTAAGAAAAATATCAGCGCCATTTGTTGCTTTTTCTCCTAATGCTTTACGCACTTTAGCTGCAGAGGCAGCTCTGTGATGTCCATCAGCAATATATGTTGCAGGAACCAACGTTTTAAAGGCAGTCGAAATTTTCTTGATCGTTGCATCATCGTTCACTATCCAGATGCTGTGTTGAATTTTATCTTCTGCAACAAAATCATACACAGGGCTATGCTTTTCTTTCCAGTTGTTAATGATAGTATCTATTTCATCTACATTTTTATATGCTAAAAAAACATTGCCTGTTTGAGCTCCGGAAGTTTTGATATGATTGATTCTATCCTGTTCTTTTTCCGGCCGGGTGAATTCGTGTTTTTTTATTTTATCTTTTTCATAATCATCTACACTGCTACCACAAACTAAACCTGTTTGGCTTTTGCCATTCATGATCAATTGATAAATATAATAGCATGCCTTATTTTCTCTGAATAAAATATTACGGCTGATAAAAGCGTCTAAGTTTTCCTTAGCTGTATCATATACCAATTGAGAGTGAATATCGGTATCTTCCGGAAGATCGATCTCACTTTTAGTGATATGTAAAAAAGAATTAGGATTGCCTTGAGCTTCTACTTTCGCTTCTTTGCTATTCAGGACATCATAAGGACGAGATGCAACTTTTTTTGCATGCTGTGCTTCCGGCCTAAGGGCTTTAAAAGGGTGAATTGAGACCATTGTTTATTGTATAAATTTGCCGCAAATGTAGGGCAAATGTTTTTTATGAGTTTTTTACTGCGAATTCTTTCATTGCATCTACCAATACCTGCACACTACTGATGGGTAAAGCGTTGTAGAGAGATGCCCTGAAACCGCCTACCAGCCTATGTCCTTTGATACCGGCAATGCCTTTTTCTTTTGCTAAAGCTAAAAATGCAGCTTCTGACTCAGGTTTATCCATTACAAAACAAACATTCATCTTGCTACGGTCTTCTTTTGCTACCGTCCCTGTGAAAAATGGGTTAGCATCGATTTCATTATATAATAATTCGGCTTTGGCATTATTCAGTTTTTCAACAGCTGCAACACCACCAATAGATTTCAACCAACGCAATGTCAACATACATACATATACTGCAAATACAGGAGGTGTATTCAGCATGCTGCCTTCTTTAATATGATTGCGATAATCCATTATTGTAGGAATAGCACGTTTTACTTTGCCTAAAATATTTTTATTGACAACAACCAAATTTACACCAGCTGCCCCCATATTTTTTTGAGCTCCGGCATAGATCAGGTCAAACTGATTAAAGTCCATTACACGACTTAAAATATCACTGCTCATATCTGCAACTAATGGCGTACTTGTTTTTGGGATTTTTTGCCATTGGCTACCATAGATCGTTTCATTGGTAGTAATATGAAAATATTTTGAATCATTTGGTACTGCAAAATCTTTTGGGATAACTGTGTAGTTACTTTCTTTACCACTGCAAACAATTTCTACCTTACCAAACAATTTCGCTTCTTTAATGGCTTTGCCACCCCATACACCGGTATCTGAATAGGCGGCTGTTTCTTTATCATCCAATAAATTCATTGGTACCTGCATGAATTGCGTAGATGCGCCACCGTGTAAGAATAACACTTCGTGATCAGCATCTAATTGCATTAGTTCTTTTACAAGTGCTATGGCTTCATCCATAACTGCCTGAAAAGTAGGTGTACGATGGCCGGTTTCTAAAATGGATAATCCTGTATTATTATAATTTAATACTGCCTCGGCTGCTTGTTTAAAAACTTCCTGAGGTAAAATTGACGGGCCTGCGTTGAAATTATGGATCACAATAAAACTGGTTATATGAAAAATGAATGCAAAAATAATCTATTCATAAACAATATCGGCACCGAATAATTGAAATATATATTTTTTCCCTGTATCATAATAATCGTATTTTCGTGACTACTGTGTACCAAGACAAATTAATGAGAAAAATTTTTCTTTATATACTTTCAATGTCATGCATTTACGTATCGAATGCTCAAAAAATTTCAGGCACTATACATGGGAGTGATTCTGCAGTATTAGGCAATTCTTCAGTTTCTTTATTAACAGATAATAACTTTTTGATCAAACTTGATATTAGTGACAGTCACGGTAGATTTCATTTTAAAGACATTCAGCCGGGAACATATTCAATAAAAGTATCTCACGTAGGCTATAAGCCTTATATAAGTGCATCCATTATTATGAAAGAAGGTTTGGAGATAGAAATGTCCTCTATTTATCTTCAGCAATCATCTAATAATTTATCGGAGATCACAGTGAAATCAGATAAGCCACTTATTGATGTTAGAAGTGATAAGCTGGTACTGAATGTGGAAAATACAATTAATGCTACGGGTACAGATGCACTTGAGCTGATTAGAAAATCACCGGGTGTTTCGGTAGACAAAGATGATAATATTCAGATGAGTGGGAAATCCGGTGTGCAGATATTTATTGATGGTAAACCTAGTCCGTTGAATGGCGAGGAGTTAAGCAATTATTTAAAATCCATTCAATCTTCTCAAATAGAATCGATAGAATTGATTACCAACCCATCTGCAAATTATGAAGCGGCAGGAAATGGAGGTATCATCAATATCAAGCTTAAAAAAAATAAAGCCAATGGTTCTAATGGTACTGTAACGGGAGGGTATGCGATAGGAGTAAAGAGTAAATACAATGCCGGAGTATCACTTAATCACCGGAATAAAAAAACAAATGTATTCGGCAATTATAATTTTAGCCATGTTTTAAATTACATTGACTTTAGCATTCAAAGACAGCAATTAGATACGCTGTTTGATTTTGTGTCGAAGAGAGATTATACAAATACGACTCATGCATTCAAAGCCGGCATTGATTTTTTCGCTAACAAAAAAAGTACTTTTGGTTTTTTAGTAAGTGGAAACCTTGCCCAGATTGATCTGCAATCATTAAGCATTACACCTATCAGTTATATTCCTACAAATGATACGAATAAAGTTTTGATCTCTGATAATCATCAAAAAGGATTTGCAAATAATATCAATTTTAATACGAACTATAAATTTGTAGGAAGAAAAAATAATCAATTGAATATTGATATTGATTATGGCTTTTTTGATATTAAAAGAAATTTGTACCAGCCCAATATTTATTACAAAGTGGATAGAACCACTGAATTAAGCAGAGCTATTTTCCGTTTTCCTTCCAGGGCCGATATAGATATTTATTCCTTGAAAGTAGATTATGAACACCCTTTCAAAAATGGAGCAGTAAGTTTTGGAGTAAAAAATTCTTATGTAAAATCTGATAATAATTTTCTGAGATATAATATTGTGGATAATGAGGAAAGTCTTGATGTTTCAAAAAGTAACCAGTTCAATTATAAAGAATATATCAATGCGGCCTACGTGAATTACAATCATAATTGGAACAGTGTGCAGTTGCAGTTAGGATTGAGGGAGGAAAATACCATATCCATCGGAAACTCCTATCCTATCAATAATTTAACCATTGTTCAATATAACAATAAACAAAGTTTCACTAGAAAATATACTAATCTTTTCCCCTCAGTTTCTATAAACTTTGTAAAGAACCCGGCAATGGTATGGAGTATTGCTGCGGGCAGAAGGGTTGACAGGCCTAATTATCAGGACTTGAATCCTTTTGAATATAAACTGGATGAATATACTTATAGAAAAGGTAATACTGAATTAGTACCACAGTTCTCAAATAATATTAGTGTGACCAATACCTACAAATCTAAATTGATCACCAAGATCAGTTATAGTTATGTAAAAGACCTGTTAGGCCAATTAGTAGATACGATTGACAGAAGTAAAAACTTTATTACTGTAAAAAATATTGCTGAACAAAAAATTATCAATCTCTTCGAAAATTATCAATATCAACATCGGTGGTACTCGGCCTTTTTTAATTTGAATGCTTTTTATACAACTTATAAAGCAGATTTTGGAGGAGGTAACAGGGTAGTAGACACGAAAATATTTTCTGTTATTGCAAGCATGCAAAATACTTTTAAGTTAGATCATGAATGGACTGCAGAGTTGAGCGCAAATTATAATTCCCCCACTTTAGCAGGGATATTAAAATCTGCAGCAAGATGGGGAGCAGATATTGGCGCACAAAAGAATATTTTAAAAGGCATGGGTAATGTGAAATTTGCCATTACAGATATTTTTTGGACAAATGTAGATAAGGGGTCATTGATGTTTGCAGGACAAAACAGCACTAGTTACTACAGACGTGATAGCCGTCAGTTTAAAATAAATTTTACTTACAGGTTTGGTAACAAACAAGTAAAAAGTGCACCTAACAGATCTTCCGGTACAGAGGATGAGATCAAACGTTCACAAAGTGGAGGCAACTAATTTATTCTTCCTGCTTACCAATCATTTTAGCATCCCCGTTTTTCCATTTTTCATTTAGTTCCTCGAATTCTTTTGCATCCGCATCACTGAATTTTTGTTTGGATAAAGATTTAAGATCGGGTTGTCCTGCATTCACCCAAGCAGTATACCAAAAACTGGCAACCGAATAAATAGATAAACGCATTCTTCTTTCTACCATGCCGTTTAATTTTTTATTAAAAGCAATGGTGAAAGCTGATGAATATTGACGTACTATAACGCCATTACGAGTTTCAAAACTATACTTCTGATCAGCAGGAAATGTTTTTGTCAATTCTCTTTCCATATTTAATACAGAATCAGATTCAGCTGCACTTTCATGAACTCTTGCCCAGCAATATTCTAATGGATTGGTAATGTATTGAGCTTTACCCACAAAAAAATCGTACTCTTTTTCAGCTAATAATTCAGGCGTGCGGCTTTCCCAAAAACCATGAATACCTTTCTGGCCTGTCTGTAGCCCATTATAATTACTGTTTGCATGTAACGGCACATGAGAATCCGCAATGTAATGTCCTATCTCTGCACTGTTCTTTAAGATCTTACTAAAATTCTTTTCCTTGAAAGCACTTGTCAAACGGCTAAGCATAACCTGTATATGCCATGGCACAATACCATATTCTTTCAAAGAATCTTCGCTATATTTTGCCACAGCATCTTTCCATTTGTGCGGAAGATCGGGATACGGATAAGTTCCATAATGATCAAGATCTATAAAATGGCGAGGCTCTTCATCTTTCACCGCAACCCTGCGTTTATCCGGGTCCACTGCATGCTCTGTGATGAAAGCAATATTCGGTTTATATAATACCATCATTTCCGGCGGCAATAAAAAAACGGCGTAATAATTTATTTTCTGATGGCCATAAAAACCCCAGCAATAGGCCTTTAAATAAGAAGCCTGCAACGCAGCGATCATCAACAACGAAATAAAAACTCTTTTCATGTACATAGATTGATCATTCAATTTACAGTTTTTTTAAAAGCTAACCGTAAGTTTTATAAAATTTACAATTACAACATGTTAACCGGTACAGTTTCATGCTTTTCATCTACTACATCAGTTACACCGCCACTTACAGCAAATTTCATGGTTTGTGTAGCGCTGATATTGGTAATAGGTTTTACCCTGCTTTTTGGGATTATGTACACATTTCCTGCAACAGAGTAAGCCATTGGCACATACACCGCCACATAATCTTTGAGCCCGAATTCTTCCATATCGTTTTGAGTGATGAAACCTACCCGCCAAACATCATTGTCATCAACATTGGCCAGCACATTATTAGTGAATTTCTTTTTTTCTCCTGCAAACGCTTCAAAAAAATCTTTCAAGGTTGAATAGATGAATTTGATGCCTGGAGTTTTTTGTAACACTTTATCAAAAACAGAAACGAGTTTATTGAAAACAAATGAAGAAGAAATATACCCTACAAACAATATTATACTGATAATAACAATGAAACCTAGACCCGGTACCCGTTTTAAATTTCCCTCTCCATCTTCCATTAATCTTGGAAAAATGCTGTGAATGATATTGGGTAAAATGCCATCAATAAAACTAAATGCTGCAGCAATTGCCCAGATCGTAATAGATATTGGCGCTAATACTAATAATCCCTGCAGAAAATATTGTAAAAGCCTTTTGTAGGTAAGTGGTTTATCCATAATTAAATATTTGATCACCAAAGGTAATTCTTTGGAAATGATATGAGGGAAATTGAAAAAACGGGATGAACGGCAAAAAAAAGAGGATGGAAACTTTGGTAACGTCAAAAGTTTCCATAGTTTTGCAGTTCGATTTTAAAAACCATGGAAATAAAAGACAGAATTATACAGGGGGCG